>OAVP01000827.1_pt1 | contig 14725 bp, 13 predicted proteins | sample 1495311 | NCBI WGS metagenome assembly OAVP01 (sample SAMEA2580102, study PRJEB22360) | human gut metagenome | biome: human gut; feature: human-associated habitat; material: faeces | place: Denmark | collected 2008/2010
ATTTTCTGCTTTTGGGTTTCCGTGTCGCTGTCTGGATTTTCCAAACAATTTTTCAAATTCTCAGCGACAATGATCCCCATAATACGGTTGACGCTGGAACTGACGGCGGACAATTGCGTGATGACATCGACGCATTCTTTCTCGTCTTCGATCATTTTTTGAATCCCCCGCAACTGGCCTTCGGTTCGTTTTAACCGATTCAAAATATCTTTGTTGCATGCGGTCATCGTTTGATTTCTCCTCTCCATGCTGACATGCCGCCGAGGACATTGGTCACTTGAAACCCTTGCTGGTTCAAAAACTCAGACGCCATTTGCGAACGAGCCCCTGAATGACAGATGACATAGTAATTTTTATCCTTCTCTAAGTTGCTGATTTGTTCCGTAAGCTCGCTCAACGGTAGGTTTTGTGCTGTTTTGATGTGTCCTTGTGCAAACTCATCAACTTCTCTGACATCAAGGATCTCAAGCGCCTCACGTTTTTCTTTTTGGGTAAATTCCTCCATAGATATTGCTTTAATCATGAATAATCATCTCCGGCTTAATAGTATTATACAACGAAAAGGCACCATCGAGGTTTTGACAATTGATGCCCGCTTGTTTTAAGATGCGTTCGGCAATGTAGCTTCTCAATCCGCTATGACACGTAACAACATACGAAACACTTGGATCCAATTCAGACAACCGATCTCTCAATTCATCTAACGGAATGTGGAGCGCCTCTTGAAAACGCCCATTATTGGCTAATTCCATCTCTGAACGAACATCCAACAACTGCTTACCGTTTTCTAAGGCCTCCGTCAATTCGTGCCATTGGATATTCTCACTGATTCCTTCTGCCAGATTGATCGCTGCATAGCCAATCATATTCACTGGATCTTTCGCTGAGCCAAAAGGCGGCGCGTAGGTGAATTCCAGTTCAGGTAAGTCAAAGATCGTTAAGCCGCCTTTGATCGCTGTTGCCAAAATATCGATCCGTTTATCGACCCCTTTGGCACCGATGCCTTGCGCACCATAGATGTTTCCAGTGTCAGCATCAAAAATCAGCTTCAAATAAATATCCGTCGCATCAGGATAATACCCAGCATGGTCTTTGCCTGAAAGATGAACCACCTGAGGAGTTAGCCCCGCCAGTTTGGCGCTGCGCTCACTCAACCCAGTGGACGCTGCGGCAAGATCGAATACGCGCACGATCGCCGTCCCAATACTGCCTTTGTTTTTGCGAGTCAGTCCTCCCAATACATCAGCCACTTGCCGACCTTGGCGATTGGCTGGTGACGCCAAGGAGATCAGCGTGTCTTCGTTAGTGATTTGTTGTTTCACAACGATGGCATCTCCCACCGCGTAAATATCTTTCTTGCTGGTTTGGTATTGCTCATCTACCAGGATACCCCCCCGGTGTCCTAATTGGATACCGGCACGTTTTGCCAAATCCGTTTCTGGTTGGACACCCACCGAAAGAATCGTGATATCTGAAGTCAGAACCGTTCCATCCTCCAGAACGATTTCTTGCCCTGCTTTTTCAAAAGCGGTCGCTGACTGCGAGGTCAAAACATTGACCCCTTGCTTGATCAATTCATTTTTGACATACGCCGCCATTTCTTCATCCAAAGGTGGCAATACGTGGGGTGCTTTTTCCACGATCGTTACTTGTAGGCCTTTTTTATGTAAATTTTCAGCGACTTCTAAACCAATAAACCCAGCGCCAATGATCGTCGCTTTTTGAGGCTTTTTGTCTTCAAGATGTGCCATGATTTGGTCTAAGTCAGGAACATTGCGCAAAGAAAAGGCGTTGGTTGCTTCTTCTAGCCCTTTGATCGCTGGTACTAGCGGTTTTGCCCCCGGTGATAAAATCAACGCATCATAAGATTCCGTGAAGACCTGTTCGCCATGTTTGACCGTGACCGTTTTCTCCTGCGGATCGATCGCCAGCACTTCATGAAGAGGCCGCACATCTAGGTTAAACCGTTTTTTTAATGCCTCAGGTGTTTGGACCAATAAGGCGTCTCGCTCTTCGATCTCACCAGAAATGGCATACGGCAGTCCACAATTCGCAAAAGAGACAAAAGGACCTTTTTCAAAAATAATGATCTCCGCTACTTCTTTAAGCCGACGTAAGCGCGTTGCTGCAGACATTCCTCCTGCTACCCCACCGACAATAACTATTTTTTCCATCGTTACTTTCCTCCTTTGGTTGTTCCCCGCCATTGATTCATGCCACCGCGAACATTGACCACATCAAACCCCTTTTTATTTAGGATTTTGGCTGCTTGTTTGCTTCGCATCCCTGATTGGCAAATGACTGCCAGTTTCTTGTCACCTTTTTTAGTGAAGCCCGCAATCTTGTTTAACGGTACATTTTTGGCGTAGGCAATGTGCCCGCTACGGTACTCCGCCGGCGTGCGAACATCCAGAACCGTCCATTCTTTGGCTCCTTCTTTTTGTAAATCTGCTGTTGACATACTTGGTATGCGTTTAAATAATGAAAACATTTCTTGCTCCTTTCTTATACCCCTCGGGGTATATTAAACAAGATGTTTCCCTATTTGTCAACTAAGTGATTTTCTTTAAGAAAAGAAACTTGCTGTTGCGTTGCTCCCCACTCGATACTCTCGACAGCTGTCAGACAGCTACCGATCAAGCAGCGAAAGACCAGTATCATACATTTCCCTCCCATCGATCACAATGCTATAATAAAAGAAAAGATACACTGTAAAAATAACATATATAAAATCGTTTATTTAGCAGCTGATCGCTTCGGTTATTACAGATGATTGGCTCCCGCCCTAACCAAGAGCGGACAAAAAAGCGACGCAAGCACCACTTTCCCTTGATTTATCAAGCAGCAAGCCCTGCTTTCTTGGAAACAACGCGGGTTTCGACTATGCTTAAGTCACATCAGCGAAAGGAAAAAAAGATGGAATTTGGCGAAAAAATCAAAGAAGTACGCACAAGAAATAACTTGACCCAAGAACAATTTGCCACTCAACTACACGTGACGAGACAAGCCGTTTCGAACTGGGAAAACAATCGCAATCTACCAGATTTAGAAATGTTGATTGCCATCGCCACGATTTTTCAACTCTCGCTTGATGAATTGATTTTAGGAGGAACTCAAGTGAACAAGATCACTGAAAAACTAATCAAAGACGGCAGCGAGACTCGACGCGCCAAACTCAATTTGATCACGACCTTGATCGGAACATTTTTACTACTATTCGGCTTTGCCTGCTTCTTCATCAAAGCAAGCTCCGTGGAATACATCGATCAATCCGGCATTTTACATGAAAATTTCTATCTAATCCCCGTAGGATTTTTGTTCCTATTGGCTAGTTTCGTAGTATTTGCGGGAACCGGGATCAATTATTTTCGAGCTGCTAGTAGAAAATGACGCAAAAAAACTCGATTCCAGATGATGGAATCGAGTTTTTTTCTCTGTTCACTATCTTCCTTCAAAGAATCGGAACAAACAAGCCACTGATTTTTTCTTTTGTTTTCGTCAAAAGGCTTCTGGCTTGCCATTCTTCTTTTTCTACTAATTTTGCATGAGCTAAGTCTTCCATAAATTGCTGATTTAACTCTGTGATTATTTTCGACGGCCCATAGATGAACATAGATAACTCATGGTTAAGGTAAAAACTACGAATATCAAAATTTGTTGACCCGATCGTTGCAGCAAACTCATCGACGATCATATATTTACAGTGAATAAAAGCAGTCTCATCATAGGTGTAGACTTCGACGCCGGCAGATAATAATTCATCAATAAACGAATTCGTGCCATGAAAAGAAATTCCTCGATCCCCTTTTCCCGGCACAATCAATTGTACGTTGATCCCACACCGTGCTGCTCTTCTAAGCGCACCTAAACTTTCTTCATCAGGAATAAAGTAAGGCATTGCGATCTTAATCGAATCCGTTGCCTTTCCAATGAGGTCATTAAAGGAATCCTTAATGATTCGCTCGCTATCATAGGGTCCGCCGTAGATTACCTGAACGATTTCCGAACCGCTTTGAACGTCGGTCTTCAACGGAAAATACGTAGCTGTCTGTGTCAAAAAATGAGTGACCGTTTCTTCCGTTTCATCAAGAAAGAGCCAATCATAAATAAAGCACTCTTGTACTTCTAGAACAGCAGGTCCTTCTATCCGGATGTTTGTGTCTCGCCAATAAGAAAACTTACTGCCTCGCCCACTATATTCATTTCCAATATTCATGCCTCCTGTATGTGCAATCTCCCCATCAATAACGACCATTTTACGGTGATTGCGCCAGTTCGCTTTATTACTTAGCCAAGGCGAGTTCAACAAATCATACGTGCGCACCTCTACCCCATTCTTTCTCATCAATAATAATAATTGATTAGGAAAGGCGATCGACCCCACGCTATCATACATAAACCGAACTTCCACCCCTTGTTTGGCCTTTTCGACCAGAACATTTGTCAGCTCCTCCCCTGTTTCATCCCCTTTAACGATATAAAAAAACACATGCACATGATGCTTGGCTTTCTTGATATCTTCTAGCAAAGAAGCGAACGCCTCAGCGCCTTCGTTTAATACAGTCAGATGATTATTAGTTGTGGGATACTTGCCCGAAAGATGAAAAATCTCAGTGGAGAGATCATGTTTTCCATGAATGATCTCTGAATGTTCTTGCAGAATAGCCGAAACCGTTCGCTGTACTTCCCGTTCATTTTGTATCTGCTGTTTGGGCAATTTCCTTAACCGAGGTTCACGACCAATTAAATAATACAACATGACTCCTACAATCGGTAAAAACAATAAAGCTAAGATCCAAGCAATCTTCGAAGTTCCATCCCTTTGATCAAAAACCACTAAGTAGCCACAAAGAAGAATCGCCAAAATTTCAATGGCCTGCCAAGCATAAATCATCTGATTTAAAAAGAGAATTAATCCAACCGTCACAAGTATCAGTAAAATCGTTAAAATTTTATATTGCTGTAATTTGTTTTTGATCATCCTTCACCCCATCCAAATATGCGCTTATTAATAAACGCTAAAGCAAAAAGCCTCACTATATACTATGATTATATACGTTCTCGTTACGCAAATGTAACTCATTTCATCCCCTACTACTCATTTTTTACCTATTATTTATTAAGAAGAGACGATTTGCAGAAACGAAACGGTAAATGACAAGCGCCTATTCAAATCGGTGCACCAATTAAAACAAACCCTGTAAGCATCCCTCGACTTGCTGAAACAGCAATTTTCCTTACGCAATCGCCAAATTTGAATAAATCCCATCTTTCCTTTACTATAAACGAAATCCGATCGGTTTTTTGCACGGTTATACTATCAAGGAGGTTGTTATGGCAATTCATGTGATGTGGTTTAGAAAGGATCTGCGCTTAGAGGACAATACGGCGCTTACTGAGGCGCTTTTGTCTCTTCAAGCAAACGACCAATTGTTGTGTGTGTTTCATCTCAATGAAAAGCAGTTTCTCCCCGATGCACCAAGCCATGATTACTTTTTTAGCGCGGTTGCTCACTTTATCGAGGCTGCCAAAAAGCAAAATCTGACGATCCACCTCTTGACGGGGACTTTGACAGAAGCCTTTGATCAGTTGTTCGCTTGCTATCCAGAATGGAGCCAACTGTACTTCAACTTTGATAACCGTGGATTTGGTCGTAAACGCGACCTCTATATAAAAGAATTGGTCGAAAAAAAAGGCGTCACTGTCCATTTCTTCGAAGAACATCATCTGCACCAACCAACGGAAATCACCAAAGAGGACGGGACGTATTACAAAAAATTTACGCCCTATTATAAGAAATGGATCCAGCTGCCCAAACCGGTCAATCAAAAGCAGGCCCTTGATTTTGAAAAAGCCGCTCATTTTAATGATGCCCCTCACTTCAAAGCAGGGACAGCGCTGCTTGCTGAGCTGCTAAAAAATAGAAAGACCGATTTTTCAACGATCGTTGGGGAAGACTATGCGCATAAACAATTGCAGGCCTTTGTGCAAAAGCGTTTGGCCGCCTATGAAAAAGACCGTGATCTCCCTTCGATCAAAGGAACCAGCCGCCTGTCCCCTTTCTTGTCTTTTGGACAACTCTCTATTCGGAAGGTTTGGGCCGCTTGCCAAGGAATGCCACCCAGCACTGGCAAAGCGACCTTTTTAAAAGAACTGGCTTGGCGAGATTTTTATCATATGATCTACTTCACTCATCCGGAGCAAAAAAACTATGAACTCATTGAGAAATATCGAAACATGGATTGGCAAAAGGATGAAGAGGCGTTTAACAAATGGCAAGCAGGACAAACCGGCTATCCGATCATTGATGCCGCGATGCGGCAGCTGAATCAAACCGGTTGGATGCATAACCGTCTACGGATGATCGTCTCTTCCTTTCTAACCAAAGATCTACTGATCGATTGGCGGCAAGGAGGAGCCTATTTTTCTCGACAATTGATCGACTACGACGCTGCCAGCAATATCGGCGGCTGGCAGTGGGCAGCTTCGACCGGCACCGATGCCGTTCCTTACTTTCGAATTTTCAACCCCATCACTCAGGGGAAAAAATTCGACAAAGAGGGGACGTTTATCAAACAATTTGTTCCCGAACTCGCCCAGTTGCCGCTAAAATTCATCCACGAACCTTACCTGATGACTGACGAAGAACAAGCCGACCTAAAGGTAGTTTTAGGCACCAACTATCCGTTGCCTATAGTTGATCACAACGAAGCCAGAAAAAGAGCCCTCGATTTGTATAGTAAAATTGAATCCTAAAAATCTGGTCCTACGCATCCGTAAGAGGACATAATTTGTAAAAATCACTTCAAAATCATTCTGGAATGATTTTGAAGTGATTTTTGCTACTCATTATCAATGAAAAATTCAGGGAACTTGTGCACCTTGAATTACTTGTACAACTCCATATAATATAGAGGAAATTCCAACTAAAAACGGCAAGCTTAACGTCATAACTGATGGATTAAAAATAATTAGTAAGGCAGTTATCACACAAGCAATATCTAAGAATAAAATCCCAAACTTAGACACCCCCGATTTATAAGAAAACTGGACTGTTAAAAACAGATTACCAATGCTTTCCACAAGAAACCACACAGAGAAGATCAATCCTAACCAGAAAGCCCCTTTTACTAAATTAGTAACAAGAAGAAAACCAATGAGAATATCTACCCCCCCTATGTAAACTCGCATTCTTCGGGATTTTGGATTACCATATGCACCAATTCCAGTTATGTTAGCAATACCTCTAATGATAGAAGTTACACCAAATCCGATAACTAGTATCCCCAATGACACCATTGGACGATTCAATGAGAAAACACCTAAACCAATAAATACCATTCCTAAAGCAATCACAATGAATTTATTTCTCTTCCTAAACATATTATTTCTCCTCTTTTTGCTTATTTCCAACGCAAAAACCTTTATTTTATGGAATAGATGTATGGTAATAAATTTTCTGCTTACACAACATATATTTTTTAGGAATCAATCCCAGAGCTGACAACTCGTGGAACATGATCGGCACTTTAGCGATACACACTTCTTTGATCGTCTCCCCAATGAAAGTCCTTGAGTCATATTTTTGTCAATATCTAGTTTGTAGAACAATTGAACCATATTCTCCTAACGATTCTGCTTGAACAAATACGACCTCTCCTCCATATCTCATTACATGATAGATAATCTCGTTGATTAAGTCTTCTGTATAACCCTCATCATATGAAGAGATATGATCAATTTTAACCTCCAAACCACGCACAACTGCTTCTTGATAGTAATCTTGATTCACAAATAACTTTCTTGCTTTTCCTTTTCGACTAGAGGCATAGATGACTGCCAAGTCCTGCTCCAGTCTCCCTTGGCTATTTGCAAAATCTAACTGTTCAATCAATCTTTCTGTTTGTTTTCTCATATAGTCTGTAACCACTTCGAAAGATTTTTCTCCGACTTCTTTGGTAGCATCGTATTTACCTGATGCATAGTTCCCATGAATTTCACCAATTTTAAGATCATTTCTATTTGCAATCAGCTTAAACGATGCAATATTTTCTTTTGTTCCTGCCAGAACAATGGGATGTGGCGTCGAGTTTATATAATATTGCAATTCAGAATCAACTAGTTTAAAGAATTCTGATTTATAGCTTGTTTGAATATAATTCATTGATTTTAAAAGCTTATCCGCAGTCCAATATCCTTTATTTTTAACAGGGAAATGGTTGTCCTTAATTTCTTTTAATAGTTTTTCATGTTGATATTCAAATAAGCGAGATTCATCAATTCCCAATGTAAGAACATAGTAATGATTGATTTGATTTTCATTTCTCAATAGTTTTTTTGTTGAAAACCGGTCACCGACGAATATCTGGCTTTCAACTACAAAAGGAAGTTCAATTTCTCGATAGAAATCATTTGATATGAAGAATGCCTTAGTACCTTCTTTAAAAGCAGGCATAACTGTATTTTCTAAGTCTTCCAAGTACGTTAATAATGTTTCATAATCAAACTGTTGGTACGCTTCCTTTAACTCTTTCTTTGCTTCATTAATTAAATTTTTTAAGACTATCGTATACTTTTTGTTGCTCTTTTCATTGTTTTCCATTCCAAGTAAAATGGTTACTGACGGGGTACTTTTCAAAGAACTAATCATTTTGTAATCCATATTTTTACAACTCTCCATCTTTTTTATTTTCAATACGGTAATTTATTTTGCATTTCTTTTAGTGTAGTAATCGAAATCTTCATTAATTTTTTTTCCTTTTCATCTAAAGGGAGTTCAATTATCTCTTTTATACCTTCGCGATTAATAATCGCTGTCGATCCAACACAAACATCCGTATACCCATATTCTCCTGATAAGTGAACAGTCACTGGTAAAACTGCATTTTCATCTTCTAAGATTGCTTTAGTTATTCTAGATAAAGCAATTGCAACTCCATAATGAGTGGAGCCTTTCGCTTCTATAATGTTATATGCAGTATTTTTTACCTCTAAGGCAAGAGTTTCCAGTTTTTCAACGGTCAGTTCAGGATGGTTTGCCCTCCATTCTGCTAAATGCAGACCTCCAATATTAGCATGAGACCATACCGGTAATTGTGTGTCTCCATGCTCGCCTATTACGTAAACCTGTACATCTCTAGGATCGACCTCGATCTTATCTCCAATCGCATTTCTCAGCCTAGCCGTATCTAATGATGTTCCTGTTCCAATCACCTTGCTACTTGGAAGTCCAGTTAATTTCCTCACATAATAGGTCAGTATATCTACGGGATTTGTTGCAATTAAGTAAATACCGGTAAAGCCACTCCCCATTACTCTCGTGACAATTTGGTTCATAACTTTAGCATTTCCTTTAATTAAGTCCATGCGAGTTTCATTAGGATTCTGAGCTGCTCCTGCTGTAATGACAACAATGTCAGCATCAGAACAATCATTATATGTTGCTTGATAAATTTTTTTTGGTCCTACAAAAGCTAATCCGTGTTTCAAGTCAAGTACATCCCCAGTGACTTTTCCTTCGTCTAGATCAATAATTCCGACCTCATTCCCTAGCCCTTGAGCAACTAAAGCAAAACTGTAACTTGATCCGACATCACCATTTCCAATCAAAATAATTTTATTCATTTTATATTCCTTTCACTTGTTTCCAATTCTTTCTTACTCAAAACAAACTATCAATGAGCCTTATGACAAAGTCTAGTTTTACAAGCTAGACATTAATCCTACAATCAAGCCTCCAACAATTACCGATGTTATTGTCACTGTTGAAAAGCCTCCAGTTACCATAATTGGCAGAATATTTTGCTCAATTACGGCAATTTCTTCTTCTGACTCCCCTACAGCTGTAGCTGCCTCTTTTGTTAACACCATCGTGCCTGGAAAGCCGAAGAAAGTAGTCATTCCAATAGCGATCGACATAGCTCCTGAGTATCCAACCAATCGTCCCAAAACATAGGAGACAAGAAAAATTAGAACTACTCCAATTACTAAGAAGAAGACAATCGGCCATATCAGTGCAATAAGATCACTTGGAACAATATCTGCTAAAGGACCAAATGCAAGAACCATTATTGAAATCATCAACAAACCAAAACTATCTGTAGCTGATAAAGCACTCGGTTTTAGCAATTTAAAATGACGCAAGACAATCCCCATAAGCAAGGCAATAACGAACGTATTGATTGTTCCATTGGTCAGATCACTCAGAAATCTAGCTACATAAACTGTTAAACCTAGTAAAAAGAGCGTTCCATAAGCCGTTTGTAAAAAGGCTGGTAATCGTGATCCTACTGGATTCTCATCATCATTACCCTCTTCATCTACCTCAACATGTTCAATATTTCCTTTGCGATATTCCGCTTGTACTCTTTTTGCTTCTCTTTTTAAAATTGATGATGTAACTAAAAATCCCACAAGATTTTTTAGGTTTAAAATAAGCAGTGGAAATACTGCTAATAAGTAACTACTTAATATACCCGTGTTGCCACCAGCGGTAACGATATCAACCACCTTATCTTGTACCATTAAAATTGATAAAGTCCCTCCGGTAATGGACGCTGTTCCTGCAACTGCTATATTTAAATCAAAAACAAAACTACTTAAAAGTAAGATCATTCCGCTTAGTACGATAACGGTCAAAGAGCCAATTAAAAATGTTCTCCATTGTGCTTTTAAATCATCGATACTCATCATTGTTCCTAAATGAACAATGATGATTCCAATAGCTGCACTGCCTAACCCAAACAGCCCTGAGTCTTGAATTAAATCATGCGGGAAAAAATCTGTAGCAAAAGCAACGAGAAATATTAATGATGCCACGAGCATCATAGATACTAAGGCTTTCGTTTTTTGTGAAACTAATTCTCCAATTGTCCATACAAACATAACTATTGTAAAAGCTATTATAGGTTCCATTTATATTTTCCTCCTCAAGGGTAAACTTTCTTATTGTATAGGCTGATAAGTAAAGCCTAATCCATGAACATCTGCTACGTTATATGCAACCATAAAGCATTTTGGATCTATTTTATTAATGATATCTTGAACAGGTACATATTCTTGTGGTGAAATGACTAGCCAGATCATTTCTCGTTCTTCATTCTTCCAGGTTCCTCTGATATCAATCAATGTCGATCCTCGTTCAATTTCTTCCTGAATCGCTGTGATTATTTCAACCGTACGTGTTTGACTAATGATCATTAGCGCTGTCTTTCGCTTAAAACCTGTTTCAATATAAATCATTACTATTGATGTAATCGCAATCGATAGTATTGCGTAAAGAAACTTTTCAAAACTAAATACATACAAACTAACTGCAACAACAATCATGTCCGTAACTAATAAACCAATTGATGTATTAAGATTGAAGTATTTCTTGAAAATAAACGGTGGAATGGTCGTTCCACCACTTGAAGCGCTATTCTTATAAAGAATAGCAACTCCAATTGCGAAAATAACACTACCAAATATCACAGATAGCAATATGTCTTCTGTGACCATTATTTTGGGAACAATATCTAACGAGATAGGGAAAATGAGACTTCCAAACAAAATGTTATAAAATGTTTTCCGCCCTAGAAATATAAAGGCCAAAAGCAGCATCACAATATTGAGTGCTAACACAACATGTGCTCGATTAATTCCGATTGCCGCTTCAAGAAGAATGCCAATTCCACTTACGCCACCGGCTGCGATTTGATGGGGCCCTAAGAATAAATTTATACTAGCCGCCAAGAGAAAGATTGCGCCGGTAATCTTGATGAAATGCCATGCTTTATCCCTCATGATTTTCACCTAGTTTATTTGGTGCATTTTTTATCAATTTGAGAACAAGTCGAACCGCTTGTTCCATTTCATCAATTGAGACACTCTCATTGATTGTATGAATTTCATCATACCCAATAGCTAGATTAACGACTTGTTTCCCTTTTTCATTAAAAATATTAGCATCACTTCCCCCACCACTCACTTCACGGCCAACTTGTCTACCAATAGCTTTTACCGCTTTCGTAAGTAGTTTCATAACAGGTTCTTCACTATCGATATAGAACCCTGTAGCTTTTTTTTCGCTTTTCAAATCAACTGATCCACCAAACTGTTTAGCCGCCGCTATCAGTTCGCTTCTCACTTTATTCATTAATCTAGTGGCGTTATCGGTTGAAATGGAACGTATTTCACCTTTGATGACTAGGTTGTCCATTACTACATTGGTAGCTTCTCCACCATGGATTGATCCGATATTCATGGTCGTTTTTTCATCAAGTCTGCCATTTGGAATGTTCTTTAATGCTTCTCCAAAAATAGAGACTGCTGAAATTCCTTTTTCAGGTTCCAATCCTGCATGCGCAGCTTTTCCTGTGATTGTAGCTTCATACATAAAAATTGTTGGACTTGCAATAATAACATTTCCTACTTCTCCTGCATTATCTAGCACGTAGCCCATATCTGACTTAATTTTATTCATATCTAAAGCTGATGCACCGATTAATCCAATTTCTTCTCCAGGTGTAAAAACAAATTCAATATCACCAGTAGCAATTTCTTCTTCTTTAATCATATGAAGTGCCTCAATCAAGATTGCAATACCCGCTTTATCATCAGCACCAAGGATCGTATCTCCTGCTGAAAATAAGTATCCATCCTTTTCAATGACCTCAATACCAGTTCCAGGGGCCACCGTATCTGTGTGACAAGAAAATAAAATGGGGTCTTTCTCCTTCTGTGTTCCTCTTAACGTTGCTATGATATTATTACCGCCTAAACCTGTTTTCTCCTGACTGTCATCTTCAAAAACTTCCAAATCGAATGACTTAAGTATTTCAATTAGTCGATCATGCATTTCTTCTTCATTTCCTGAAACAGAATCTATTTCAACTAACTCCGTGAAAGTACGGATCATTCTATCTCTTTTCAACATAAGCTGTTCCTCCAGTTTCTAAAAAAGTGTTTGTTGACATGTTCATTGTATGCACTACGCTAATTCTCTTCAAATTCATTATTTCTAGAAAATGGAAAAAAGCTACCTTTTATATTTTTCCAAATAAAAAAAAGCATTACGAATAAGAATTATTCAAATCGATATTTATTTGCTATTATTAATCTAGGATAAAAACAATATTGATACTGAGAGGAGTGTTACTATGAACACGTTAGCTTTCAAACTACTAGTAGATAAATCAGTTAAGAGGAAAGTAGAGATTTTACAAATATTATTAAGTTCTGATATTCCGATTTCTTTAAAATCGTTAAGCGAAATTTGCAAAGTTTCTTATAAAACAATCCAACAAGATACAAATCTCCTCTTAGAGAACCTTTCAGAATCACTCCTTTTAGTGGACTACAATCATACTTTGTCGCTTGTTAGAAACGGATCAAATCGTAAAATCATAGCTTATATCGATGAACTAGTTGCTAGTAATCCGTTATACCGTCTGATTGAATCTTCTTTTTATGGTGAAAAAAAAGACTTATTGACGCTCACTCTAGAGCTATACGTATCAGAATCAACAATAAAAAAATATATAAAAATACTTAAACAAGTATTACGCGAATTTGATTTATCTTTAGACCTGAACTCGTTCACAATAAAAGGTGACGAAATTAATATACGCTACTTTTTCTTTCAATACTTTCGTTATATACATGAGAGTAGCGCTCCTAATATTTCTGAGAATAACTATCAAACCATTTCATTAGCATTGCATGCACTTAAAGAACGTTATGGGTTAAGCCTTAATTTTGATTACTATCGAACAATGTTATGGCTTTTCATTATTGAAACGAGAACAGATCAATCCTATTATGTTTCTTTCCCAAAGGACGTACTAGAAAAATACGAGAGAAAAGAGAGCTATTCAAAGTATAAAAGGGTTATGAAAGATCTTTTTTATCTCCATATTGAAAATTCATCTATAAAAAACCAAGAATTATTGTTTTCTTATTTTTCTCAGTTGGATACGATTATCTATGAATCTAACCGAACCTATCTGACAAATGATTTTTCAGCTGAATATAGCGTACAAGAGTCCATGGTTACTGAATTTTTTCTACGATCAAATAAAAATATTGCACTCAATCATAAAGCAAAGACTGCGTTACAATCCTATTTGGTAAATCTAACCTTGCTTTCTGAATGTAGCCCACTCTTTCAAAAATACCCTAAAGTTCTTTGTGAGAAAGCGAAGAATAATTATCCAGAAACCTATGATGTATGGTATCAAATACTAAGCGAGCGAGCAGATTTCTTTTATCTTGATGAAGTAGCATCGAGAATGGCCTTACTATACGAAGTTAAGAAATACAGCGAAATAAAAGTACTCTTTGCTTTGACAGGAGACTCTTCTTCTGTCAGCTATTTTAAAGCTCTGGCGGAAAAAATCCTTCCCAATCAAGCTGAGGCCTTCTTCCTTTTTAATCGACCTTTAAGTAATGATTTACTTCTAGACCTTCAAATCGACTGTTGTATTTATAACTTTGAACCTCATATCTCCATAAGTGCGGCTAAATCCTATCGATTATCTGACATCCCTTTAGATATCGAATGGCAAGAACTACAAGAGTTTTTAGAAAATTTTCGTTTTACCCCTTAGACTCTGTCTTTTGATTATCTTCACCAGAAAAATTCCCAATATACTTATACCCACAAATAAGAAATGCAATGAATCCAACAGCTTAAAGCTGTTGGATTCATTGCATTTCTTTGCCTTTTATATTATCGATTTGATGG
>OAVP01000831.1_pt1 | contig 14600 bp, 12 predicted proteins | sample 1495311 | NCBI WGS metagenome assembly OAVP01 (sample SAMEA2580102, study PRJEB22360) | human gut metagenome | biome: human gut; feature: human-associated habitat; material: faeces | place: Denmark | collected 2008/2010
GTTCTTCGTTTGTGTATAACATAAATCCCCTTTCCTGCCATGGCATAGCGCTTATCTACACAATAGCGCGGATTGGAGATTTTGACAAATTGGCAATTCTTTTGAATTCCGTCATATTCTGTTACATCCTAACATTAATTTCTACCCATAAAAGGTCATAACTATACACCCAAATAGATAATTGCTGAAAATGAAATATAATCAAAATAATATGACACGTAAATAAAATTCAAAAGAATATGACACATAAATAGGATTCAAAAGAATACTACGGCAAAATAAATAAACAACACAAAAAGACACCACAGAGGAAGTGTAGTGTCTTTTTTAGAATAATGTATCTGATTAAATTGCAATACAGGAAGCTTCCACAAAGTCTTTCAGTTGTGGTTTTACGTAGGTTTGGTACACGTCTGCACCGTTGCCACGCACGATATCGCCCCAGTATTTATACACATAGCGGTACCAGAAATGGAACATGCTATTGGTAAAGTGGTAGTCTGCGTATTTCGCAGGTCCACGGCTATTCGCTTGGATACGACCTACGAGACCCATCGCCATGAGGTCATTTAAACGAGATGTAAAGGTGCCGCTTTTAATTTGGCTAGCTTGTAAAAGCTCCACGTAGTATGGTCTTTCAAGTGTAGCAAGGCCAGACAGGATAGCGTTAGCACCTGTTATATTTTTCATATCTCGATGTAAGATATGTTGTGTTTCTTCAAATAAGGCACCCGATACGGAGAAGAACAAATTAATGATATTCGTATCGATGCTTTCACCATTATCAAAGTACTGCACATACGCAGGTAGACCGCCTGTTACGGCGAATACGGTACGCAAGTCATCCTTAGCATAGTGAAGGCCCAAGGATTTCATATCCACCAAGGAGAACGGTTTCACCTCAAAATATTCCGACACATAGGGACCGATTAGACTGCGATCGCCAATGATGCGACCATCGAGCTGTTCTAAACCATTGGCCATCAAAATGATGTTCAAATGGCTCGTTTCTTTATAGGTATCTAACAAATCACGTAAGTGTATGGGGAACTGAGGTACAGCCTCCACCAAGGAAGGGTAATCATCAATCACCACAGTCTGAGGCGTTTTCACACTGCTTTCAAATAGACCCTCAAAAGCCTCTTGCAAGCTAGTGATCGGTTCGAATTTGTCCTGCTCATCGGTAGGAACAAAACGTGCCTCAAGAGCTCGATTCATATCGGCTACATGGATTGCTTCATTAGCCATGCGACCTGCCAAGTATAACGCCTTATGACGTCGTACAAGCTGGGAAGCCACATAGGATTTGCCACTGCGATGCGGACCGTACACAACACACAAACTCATTTGATTCATCGCAATACGGGACTGGATACTCTCAATAATTTCAGCACGTCCCACAAAATTCATATACTCTCACCTCCAACATTCTATGGAGATTATTATATCATAAATTTAAAACAAATATAAACTTATTTTCATATTATTAACATGACTTTTTATTATGTTAAATTTTTTACGCATAAAATATACTTATTTAATGGTTTACTTTTTACTCATTCGATTGTGAAAGCCCTTATATTTACTGCATTCTTATAGGTCTATCCTCGTCACGCCAACATACAATATTTCGTATATAATCTTTTTCCATAATCAACACATATAAAAAGACGTGCCTACCATAAGGTATAGCACGTCATATGACTCGTATGTAATAAGGATATTTATAGAGTCGTTTCTTTATTGTTATAGTTGTTTCTTTATTGTTATAGTTGTTTCTTTATTGTTATAGTTATTTCTTTATTGTTGTATTTGAGTTTGCATCTTCATAAGCAAAATATGCTTAACCGCATCATTGAGTCGGTCATTTGAAATGGTACCGTTCGCCACTGCTTGCATAAGTGCGCGATGGACTTCATCGATGTGACCCGTATCCGCATCAAGGAGGACAATGTCACTGCCTGCTACGATGGAGTTAACTGCAAAGTCCCCTATCTTTTGGTTGGCTTGTAAAGCCCCTACATCGACACGGTCGGTCATAACTACGCCGTTATAGCCTAGCTCGTGTCGTAGCCAGTCCGTTATGATTGCTTTCGAGTTACTCGCTAGGTGTTCATTATCGATGGCAGGGATTTGCACATGGCTTATGACGAGCATGTACGTATTCGCTGTCGTCTGTGTAATGAGCCGTTTAAATACGGACACATCGTTGTTGTTCAAATAGGCCTTCGCATCGTTAGCAGTCTCAAAGGATGCATCACCAAGGCTCACTGCTGGGAAGTAGTTATAGGCAAACCACATGTGGTTGATTTGGTAACGCTCCGCCATGGCCAAATCCATATGCCCTGCCCACGTAGGGTCAGATGTATAGGACACATTCGGCACCCCTAGGTTTGCATTCGGTCCCACAATGAGATTAAAGCCCATATCGCGCATTTCGATGGCCGATCGAGTCACTAAATTAATGATCCGTTCCATCGGTAGTTGCCCCCAACGATTTGGCTCTGGCAAGCGCAAGAAACTTTCATTCGTACTCAATACCTTATCCCGATTGATGCCGATGTATGGCGTCACCATACTCGCCGTTGTGGCCGTTTGCATGATATCGCTGGTGAAAGCTTTCACTTGATTTTTATTATTTAGATTTTCATTTGTTAGCATAACGCCGCTCACACGGTATTTCCTGATGACATCCTTTTGGGACTGTCCTACCGTGCTGCCGTGAAGGCTAATCATCATCAGCTGGCCTATTTTGTCCTCTTGAGACATAGCCCCAAGCCAGGTATTCACCTTCTCAGGGACAGGTTTGTCTGATTCCATGACGGCCCGATACGATACAGTTCGTACCTCTTCCTGCTCTGCCTGACTCTCATGTTGGCATCCCGCAGCACCGATGGCAGCGACTATCAAGGCTATGCCACATAAGGCACGCCGTAAAAACAAGTTCATCTCTCCACAAAACTCCTTGCTGAACTCTCTTACACATTACTTCTCTATATATTATACACTATATAATTCATCTTTTCCTCATATGAAAGCTAGTTTTCTATACTAATTTATCATAATAAAGTTATAAAGTAACAGTAACAATTACTATACAAAACAATCCATTGATATGAAATCATTATGATAGTACATACAGTCACAATCTAGTACCTTATGAGATCCATACATATAACATATACAAAACTATAAGAAGGATAAATATAAAAATCCTACGAATCGCATGTAAGCTGACACTCAGTAGTCAATATCTACACAAGTATCAAGTCACTCATGACCCGTAGGATTTATTTTTATTTAGCTAATTTGTAATACGATTAGCCCTTATATTTAGGGGATGTTGGGCATGTTTCAGGTGTTACGTCTTTGCGATCACCAAGAACCGCGCTGCGGTCTGTGTAGTGTGTATGCAATAATTCGTGTGCCTTATGGCCCAATGGTTCACCTAAGAAGTCTTTGTATAAGGCTTGGATTTCTGGGTTTTCATAGGAAGCAACCCATTTGTAGTTCGCATCAGCTTCGTAAAGACCGCCAATACGAGCTTCCTTAGTTTTTACAGCTTGAGGTAATTTAGTGCGCGGTTGACCGCCGCCACCGATACAGCCACCTGGGCAAGCCATAACTTCGATGAAGTCATAGTGTTTATCGCTGTCTTTTAAGGCATTAAGGAAGTCACGTGTGTTTTTACCGCCATGCACTACAGCAACAGACAAGGTTACATCATCACCTAATTGAACAGTGGCCTCTTTAACGCCTTCCATACCACGAACGTCTTCGAGGTGTGTCAATGCATATGGAGGTGGCTCTTTATCAGTGATAAGCTTGTATGCTGTACGCATAGCTGCTTCCATAACACCACCAGTGTTACCGAAGATGATGGAGGCCCCAGTTTCCATACCGATTAAGTCATCAAATTGAGATTCTTCAATAGCATTGAAGTCGAGGTTTTCCTCTTGAATCCAACGGATGAACTCACGTGTGGTAATGGAAATATCTGTATCCATGCCAAGGGATTCGTCATTATGGTAACGAGCCGCTGCATTTTCTTCTTCCCGTTTTGTTTCTGCTTTTTTAGCCGTACAAGGGTTTACAGATACGGATACGATATTGCTAGGATTAATGCCTTTTTTCTCAGCAAAATATGTTTTAATCATAGCTGCTTCCATAGCGATACAAGAACGTGTGGAAGACAAGTTAGGAATCAATTCAGGGAAATAGATTTCCGCAAAGCGCACCCACGCTGGGCAACAGCTTGTAAACTGAGGAATTTGACCGCCATTTTTAAGGCGTTCCACAAGCTCGGATGCTTCCTCCATAATGGTTAAGTCCGCACCAAAGTTAGTATCTACTACATAGTCTGCACCAAGTTTACGCAAGGCACCAACCATTTTGCCTTCCAAGAATGTACCTGGTTCATAACCAAAGCCTTCACCGATAGATACACGAACTGCTGGAGCTGTTTGGATAACGACGATTTTCTCAGGATCTGCAAGGGCTGCTTTTACCTTTTCAAGCTCGGATTTAGCATGCATGGAGTCGAATGGACATGCTGCCGCACATTGACCACAATGAATACATACAGGCACATCGCCGTTTGCATCAAGGTCGTAGTAATCAAGTACGCTCATTACATCCGCACAAGCGCGACGGCATAACGTACAGTTTTTACACTTGGAAATGTCGTGATAAATGGATGGATTGTCCAGTGCAATCGGCACGCGTTTATCGATAAATTCGTATTGAGACATGAGGACCTCCTCTAACAAACTAAAACTAGCAAACCTTTAAAAGAAATAGGCCAAACTACAGAGCACTGTGCTCAAGGCGTACTTCCACATCTTACCTTTAGTATACGCTATAGTGAAAGTTTATACTATGTAGAAATGTTACACTTTTGTGCAAAATTATGATTAATCAACCCTCTCTAGATGACATAATATTGCGCATGGCATTCTGCATAACATTGTGCGTAAGTATATTTCAATAAGAGACAACTTACAAAAATGCGTAATAATATTCCCATTGTACCACGAATGGATAAATAATTCACCAAATTTTAGGGAATTAAAGGTAAATAAAAAACGCACGCCCTCAAATGAGAACGTGCGTATATAGGCTTTCACCAAAAATCATAACCCTCGGAGGATCAGATTATTTGTCACCCCAGATAAGTGTGTATACAGCGTATGCAGGAGTACCTTGTTCAACCTTACGAGTAGATTTGTTAGGTTGTTCTTGTTTTACTACTTCGCCTTTTGGATTGTAAAGAGTAACCTTAACGTCTTTTACTTCGCGTTTTTTGTGGTTGAACTCTTCAGTTACGATGTAGTGGTAACCTTCGTAGTCCATAGCTTTGATGTCCAAAACAGCTTTTTTGTCATCTTTTTTAACAGAATCGTTATCGATGGACCAAGTGATGCCATTGCTATCAGTACCAACAGTATACCAATTTGCTGCATCAACACTACCGATGCCACCAATCAATAAAGCGCCTGCTGCCAAAACAGCTGCCAAAGTTTTTTTCATATGTTTACCTCTCGATTTAAATACAAGAATACGAAATCTAGTATATTCGATAAAACTAAATATTTTATGAAAGACAAACGTGCTCAATTATTAAGACTTCACATAATAGGTAGAACGGCCTCCGCCTTTACGTTGAATACGACCATCCTTCACAAGAGCACGTATAGACCTTTCAATAGCACTATCACTAAGATTAGGACACCATTCCCGAATGTTTTGCTTTGTGAAAGCCCCTAAATGATTGTTGATGGCAGCTTGCACCTGCTCCATGGCAGAACCACTATTTGCCAATATAGAACTGCGGTCCTCAAAGTCATGATACACTGCTAATAGCATTTGTAACCAATAGCGAATAAACGATATAGGGCAGGAACTTTCATCATACCAAGTATCACTAGACTCGCGTAAAGCAGCATAATACATATCCTTGTTTGCGGCGATTTTAGCCTCTAAGGACACATATTTACCAACCATAAAGCCACTGCGATATAGCAACAATGTCGTCAATAATCGACTCATACGACCATTTCCATCATTGAATGGGTGAATACATAGGAAATCATGTATAAAAATAGGAATAGCTAGGAGTGGTTCTACCTCTCCATTGCCTACAACACGATTATATTCAGCACAAATCTGGTCAAGGGCCTCTGCTGTCTCATAGGGCGCTAGAGGAGTAAATAACACCTCTGTCCGTCCATTGGGATAGGTAGCACTAATATAGTTCTGTACACTCTTTAACTGTCCACCACGGGCATTGAACTGGTAATTATACAAAATCTTGTGCAACTGCAAAATATGATTGCGACACAAAGATATGGAGTCATAACTTTCATGGATAACATTTAAAGCATCACGATACCCCATGATCTCCTGCTCATCCCGATTTCGAGGCGTAGTCTTGTCAGCCACCAACTGCCGAAGCCGTGTACTCGTCGTCACAATCCCTTCAATCGCATTCGAAGCCTCCGTACTCTGCACCTTTGCCAACTCCACAAGAGACTCCAACACCGTAGGACTCTGAGAAAGCAAAACCTCCTCCTTGCCATTCGCCCGGTAGATTCCCGCAATAAGACTTAAAATATCCATATCCCACGACAAAGACTGAAGCCAACCATACTCAAAACGACGCATACACACACCTCCATTCGGTTCTACTCCCTTATACATAAAATTATTCCCTTAAATTATACCATAATTTAAGGGAATAAATAATTTAGATACATTTAATCATACGTACAGAAAGGGTTCTATCTCTTTGAGATCGACTTAGGTAACTATGGAGGTCGATGAGAGATAGAACCCTTTCTAATAGTCGAGGAAATTTACCAAATCAAGTGATACACGTGATCTAGGTTACTTCCTTCTTGTATTTGTACTTTTGTATTTGCTAATGTTTCAGAGCCAATCATATAGCCTTGTGGGTTATATGTTGTAACATCAATGAGCTGCACTGTTTTATCAGCGCGATTGAATGTCATTGTATAAATGGAGTGATCTCCATTAGGATCTACAATCTTCAAACGCAATGTAGCGCGAGCATCATTTTTATCAACAGAATCATTGTCGATATAACCAGTACGACCATTTTGATCCGTATCAAGCGCATACCAACTTTCAGCATGAGACACGCCCACACCAGCACTAAATAACAAACCGGCTACTGCTAGACAAGCAAACCATTTCTTCATAACTATTCTCTCCTGACTATAAAATTCAAATAACTATGCAATCTGCATACCATAAATTCCCTACGCCTTCATTATAACACCATAATTGCATATTACTAATAAAAACTCTATTAAATGCATAAATTATATAGAACCTCTAAGGAACGTCTAGCGAGGCTCCTATGGATTAAATAATCGTATTGTAATAGGGATGCCCATACCAAGATTAGCGTAAATTAGAAATAAAAAGGCCCAACACTTCAATGAAAACGACTTAGCTTATTCCTCTAGGAACGTCTAGCAAGGCCCCTATGGGCTTTAAATAATCCAATGGATTGAACGCTGATATTCGCTCTGTAAGATTGGTAAGAAAACAGAAAGCCCCGAACTATTCTGAAAACGACTTAGTTCACTATGGAGGCTTTCAGGATAGTTCGGGGCTACTTATACGTTCTGAATATCTAACTAGACAGAGCGAATATCAGCTTCTATTAAATTGTTGGATTATTTACCCCATAGGGCCTGCATAACTTCCGCGCCCATGGTATCATCTTCAATTTTTGTAGGTTTTTGTGCGTCTTTGCTGGACAATAACGCTACGCCTGCAGCGCTGTATACTGTTGTATCAAGTTCTGTCCATGTTTTTTCTTTGCGATCGATGCGTACTGTGTAGATGTATGTGAAGCCTTCTACATTGTTAATTTTAACAAGTACTGTTGCCGCATCATCTGTTTTATATACAGAAGAGTTATCGATAAACCATGCTGCATCATCAGCATCAGCATCGATATAATACCAATCAGCGGCACTCGCTTGGCCAAAGCCACCTACAAAGAAAACCCCTGCTGCAAACATAACAGCTAACCATTTTTTCATTTCTAACTCCTTAACGCTAGAGACGACCATCTAAGATGGCCGCCCATAGTTACTTACATATTTGTATCTTAATTACTCAATTATATGACTTATAGTATGCTCTAGCTCATTAGCTTATAGCTTGTTTAGCTCGTTAGCTTATGAACTTATGAGCTTAATATTCTTCAGCTTATCATTCTTCAGTTACATCTTCTTCGATTTCAGAACCTGGAATAACAGCAATGCTAGCTACTTTATCACCTTCGTCGAGGTTTTGTGTTTTCACACCAGAAATAGCTTTGCCTTTTTTAACAGCAATATCATTCATGTTGAAGCGAATGATTTTGCCTTGTTCAGAGATAAGCATTACTTCATCATCGTTATGAACAACTTCAACGGCAACTACGTCACCTGTTTTGTTCGTAATCTTGAAGTTCTTAGAGCCTTTACCGCCGCGTTTTTGCAATGTATAAGCTTCCGCATCATTGCGTTTACCAAATCCTTCTTCGGAGATAGTAAACACTTGTGCTTCGCTTTCATCAGCATTAATAACACCAGCACCTACAACCACGTCGCCTGCATTAAGTTTAATGCCCCGCACACCGTGAGCCGCACGTTTCATAAGGCGTACATCGCTTTCACTGAAACGAATAGCAATACCCAATTTAGTACCAATCAAGATATCTTGGTCACCAGTCGTTACGTTGACGGAAATCAAGTGATCCCCTTCGTCGAGGTTGATAGCGTTGAGACCAGAACGACGGATGTTGCGGTATTCTTCGATAGCTGTACGTTTTACAACGCCGAACTCAGTTACCATGAATAAGTTTACATCTTCTTGAACGCGTTCAAGGTCGATCATAGTCGTAACAGATTCGCCTACAGCTAGTGGCAATACGTTAACCATAGCAGTACCACGAGAGTTGCGGGAACCTGCTTCTGGCACTTCGTATGCTTTGAGGCGGTATGTACGGCCTGTGGACGTGAAGAACAACAATGTATTATGCGTGCGAACATGCATAATTTGCGTTACATAGTCGTCTTCCTTCGTCTTCATGCCGATAACGCCAGCGCCACCTTTATGTTGGTTGCGATATACGTTCGCGTTCATGCGTTTGATATAACCTTGTTTAGTCAAGGTAATAACCATCTCTTCGTCAGCGATGAGGTCCTCTACATCAAGGTCGGACGTATCGATTGTGATTTCAGAACGACGAGGGTCGCCGTATTTTTTCTTCATATCATCGAGTTCGTCTTTGATGATTTGACGTTGACGCGCTTCGCTAGCCAAGATAGCTTTCAAATCTTCGATCAATGCCAACAATTCCTTGTATTCGTCTTCGATTTTCTCCCGTTCCAAGCCTGTTAAACGGCGTAAACGCATGTCGAGGATGGCTACCGCTTGTTTCTCTGAAAGCCCGAATTTTTGCATTAATGCATTACGTGCAATTTCGTCAGTTTGGGAACTGCGGATGGTAGCGATTACTTCATCGATGTGGTCGAGGGCAATCAACAAGCCTTCCAAGATGTGAGCACGCGCTTCGGCTTTGTTAAGTTCGAATTGAGTGCGGCGTACGATAACATCTAGACGATGATCTAAGTAGTAACCCAATACTTCTTTCAAATTCAATACGCGAGGATGTCCATCTACGAGAGCTAGCATAATCACGCCGAATGTTTCTTGAAGTTGAGTGTGTTTATATAATTTGTTAAGTACGATGTCTGGTTGCACGTCAGCCCGTAATTCGATAACGATGCGCATACCTTGGCGGTCAGATTCATCGCGAAGTGCTGTAATGCCATCGATGACCTTATCACGGCTCAAGTTCGCAATGGTTTCAATGACGCGAGCCTTATTCACTTGGTACGGAATCTCAGTCACTACGATTTTATGCTTGCCCTTGGACATCTCTTCGATGGTCGCACGAGCACGCATTTTAACGCTACCACGACCTGTAGAGTACGCTTTTTTGATGCCTTCTCGACCCAAAATGAGTGCACCAGTCGGGAAGTCTGGACCTTTAATAGCGGTCATCAATTCATCTACAGTCACATCCGGATTGTCAATGAGCATCGCTAGGCCATTACATACCTCATTGAGATTATGTGGTGGAATATTTGTCGCCATCCCTACGGCGATACCGCTAGAACCATTGATGAGAAGATTAGGAATCTTCGCTGGCAATACAGTTGGTTCTTGCAAGCTTTCATCATAGTTCGGCATGAAATCAACAGTTTCCTTGTCGATATCGGCAAGCATTTCCGTTGTAATCTTCGCCATACGTACTTCGGTATAACGCATCGCAGCGGCACTATCGCCGTCGATAGAGCCAAAGTTACCGTGGCCGTCCACCAAGAGGTAGCGCGTATTGAAATCTTGCGCCAAGCGAACCGTCGCATCATAAACGGAACTATCACCATGTGGATGATACTTACCGAGTACGTCACCGACGATACGAGCGGATTTCTTGTACGGTTTATTTGGCGTCATGCCTGTTTCGTGCATTGCATACAAAATACGACGATGTACTGGTTTCAAGCCATCGCGCACATCTGGAAGAGCACGCATAACGATTACGGACATTGCATAATCGATGTACGCATTCTTCATTTCTTTATCAATCTGAACGGGATGAATATTCCCGTGGGACCATTGTTGGTCTGCCACAATCTCACCTCATTTTACTAACACTGATTATAATACATCATAATATTATAGCATTTTTAAGGGATAAAGGCTATAAACCCTTTATTATTAACTATGTTCTTTCACAAACTTATCAAAATCAGAAATTACTTTCTGTTGTGTATTAAACGTTTTATATTCACTAACAGCTTTCTTCTGTGCTTGTGTCATAGAAATAAGGCCTTTGTTTGTTAGGATTTGATACTCATTAAAGTCTAAAAACTTATCTACACTTTCAATAAATGCTTTCATAGTAAATGTTTCACGTCGTTCAATAATACGTTCTATATAATCAAAAAATGAGGATACCGTTCGCTCAAGTTGTTCTATCTCTTCAACAGATAAATAATTTTTTGCTACGATTACATCCTTCTTATAAATCCGCCCTTCCGGTCCAGATTCCCACGTAGTCAATCCCATATGATCCTTTGTAGCATCTGCATGGCTATGAATGACCTCTGCAGCAGTTTGACCAGTAATAGCATAATGAACGTCCATTCTTTAGCATAACATCATCAAGAGCAAAACCTTTGATAATATATTCCCGTAAAACTCCTGTCGCCCAAATTCGAAATTGAGTTGCCTTTTTGCTATTTACTCGATATCCTACCGCAATGATAGCATCAAGATTATAAAAATCTATTACCCGTTTCACAGTACGAGTTCCTTCTATTTGAACTTGTTCCATTTTGGAACAAGTTCCTAGCTTTTCTAATTCGCCGTCAGAATAAATATTATTTAAATGCTTGGATATAGCCTGTGGATTAACATCAAATAGTTTTGCCATATCTTTTTGTGTCATCCAAAATGTTTCATCTTTGAATAGAACATTCGTAGAAACAGATTCATTCTCTGCTTGATATACAATCACATTTCCTGTAATCGCATTTTCTAAAGATGTCATATAATTCCCCTCTATATTTATATCTCATTTTATTTCATACTTATAAGCTATTCCTGCTTATTATTTAATGAGCTGCATGATATATCATATCGTCCAAGACCTTAACAAAGTCTCGTTCCACAGCCAAAGTGTCTGCACCGGTGCTACCAATCCCAGTTAGCATAGTTTCTTTCCAATCATTCTTTGCCTTAAATCTAAATGAGAACAAATACTTAGCTTTTGTTTTATCCGCTTCTCCCAATTAGGGACCCTGCCCCATCCATACTATTTTCGGTTATTCACCATTAACAACAATCACTTAACTAGTGCATCCAACATATTCATGCGATAATTCTCTATTACATTCATAAAGGATTGATTATGTATGGGATTTTCCGTCATCCCAAATAGGTGGCTTTTACAGTCACAATCAGAGGATCCAAATTTAGGCACGTCCCATTCGGCAACGCCACGGACCGCATCAGCGAGAGCACATTCCGCATCAGCCCAGCTAGTTCGAATTGGCAGGCCTCCAATCATTTCACAGTGACCGCGGAAGTAATCTAAATGCCAGTGCATTTTCTTCCGTTTTCGCTTATGGCGCTCAATGCGCTTCGTTAAATTCGCCTTCGCAGAGCCTACGTACATATAGTAACCCGCCTTGAAATGCATCATTCCTTTAGAGCCGATCTCAAGGTCTAAATCATGGTCGAGATGCATGACCATTACATACACGCCGCTATCGTGAGCCTCTGTGTCGAGAATGCTACTCGGATAGGAACACTCACGGGTTACAGTGGGCATGGTAAAAGTCTCATCCCACGCCACAGCAACGGCTTTCCAGTCTAAAGATGGGGCTACCTCTTTAAAGGTTTTGGCAAACTCCAAATCTGTATGATAGTCTGGCAAGAACCACTGCGCTCTATCCCATTGTACGAGGAATAGAACCCCTGTGTGGTAACCTTCGTTTTGTAGTTCTTTCAAATGTAGTAAATGCTTGCGTCCTCGTTCTGTAATAGCATCAGGGAACATGGCGCCAGTTTTGGAGAATAGCGTACAAGACTTAACCTCTAACAGGAACTCATCACCTTTATCATTGGTGAGAAGCAAGTCAAACCGTGATGATGTGCCATGTAGTTTAACCGTATACTCCCGCCTTACAACGCGCCACTCCTCCCAGCCAGGGATGAGTTTATTTTCGATCAAATGCTGCGCTACATCATTGCTGTAGTTCGTATCGAGCATAATCACAACGCTATCGCGCTCAATGCCGACTACACGATATTTCGTTTTCGCATCAGGCTTATCATGAGGCACGATGTACATCGTTACACCCGTAAATAAGAGCTCCCACATGCGACCAGGATTTGGCAAATGAGCGAGCACGCTTTCACCATTTAAATCTAAAGTCACCACAAAACGGTTTGGGCGACCTATATATGTTGCTTTTAAAATTGTATCGTAAAGGACTTTCATTGGTACTCCTACATCAAGAATATTCTATGTGCCTATTATACGCTATTTTGTTACAGGATGAGAGTCCTACAGATTGTACTTTGAAAGTCCTTACAAATTGCATGATGAAAGACCTAAGAAAAGCCTAAGAAGTACCACCTTACATATTTACAAAATCTGAATTAATAATTCACCACAGTTACAGGATCATTGTTGCGATATTTCCGATTACTGTGTGGAAAGTCTCGTTCTACCAAATTATGTAAAGCCTGGTCTAATAAATTCCAAAAATCATCAGAATCTTCCGTTGGTATACCAAGAACAATGGAGTTTCCTTTGGAATAGGTAATACATGTAGAGGTTATGTTATCAATAATTGGCAAATACACAATAATTACGCCACATGCTGCTAGCATATCCTTAAGAGGCTCTTTCACACCGATTAAAGGTTCACTAGAAGGGTCCTTAATTTTTGGTATAAATTTTCTTAGTAACTCTGCATCGTAAGGATTGACCTCTACAAAACGAGACTGCCCTTTCGTGATTTGTACTAATGTATAAATCGCACTCTTTTTAGCTGGCTCCATAGCCTTAATATTTTCATATACTAAGGGCATAATCATTTCATCAGCTACATTTTTTAAAGAAGCTACCTCAAAAAACTTCTGTAAATTATTGACCTGCTCAGCTGCCTTTTTCGTTTCTGGAACGATACCCAAACGTGCAAGCTTAGCATAACCAAAAGGCTTGGCAAAATTGATTTCTTCATCAATAGAGTTCTCGTACTCTACTTTCAAGATAGATTCTCTATATGCAGCTTCTAGACCATTCCAAAAACTAGCCTCTACACCAAACACCCGCTCAAGACGCATTGCCACATCTTGAGTTAGTGGCACCTCTCCATTAATAAGCTTACTAATGTGTTTTTCACTCATATCCATTCGTGTAGCTAATTCTTTTTGCGTCATATGCCTATCTTCTAAAACCTCTTTTATTGTCATTCCAGGCGGTATAGCAATAAAAGTTTTACTCTCATATATCTTCATATGTATAGCTCCTATACTAATGCTAATCTACAATCTCTCAAATCATAGTGAATGGTTGATACAATATAAATGGCCATTTATAATAATTTACCTAGTAGGTTAATTCTATTATACCTCTTCAAATACAAATGTAAATAAATAATTTACCAATTAGGTAAATTTAATAGCACTATGTAGTATCAAAAATCATGTATGCTATTAATAATTAATATTGAAATTTTTCATTTTTGTAGCTTAGGTTACATTATTACGTGTTAAAATAGTTTATACTAGGAACATCAGGTCAGTATTTAATACCCGTACTGATCGTTACGCCGGGTTTTGATGAGGCATCGCCTAGTTGATCTCATCATGCTGTTCGTATACGTGCGAAGCTTTCACAAAACCCAACGGCGTATATAGATTACAAACAAAGAATCACATAGATTAACTAAGTAGTTTTAGCCACTATTCTCCGCAGAGAGGGCTCGAGAAAG
>OAVP01000837.1_pt1 | contig 14530 bp, 15 predicted proteins | sample 1495311 | NCBI WGS metagenome assembly OAVP01 (sample SAMEA2580102, study PRJEB22360) | human gut metagenome | biome: human gut; feature: human-associated habitat; material: faeces | place: Denmark | collected 2008/2010
GCTTCTTGACCTCCAGCCGCTCGGATTTCTTCCAACGTACAAGAGGCATACGAACTCGCCGTATAGATCGTGCCAAAACGTGACACACCTTTGGCTGACGCTTGTTCTGCCGCAACATTTGCTAAGCCGTGGGCAGCCACAGGTGCCATAATGATTGGCGCTGACAACGTGTCACCGCCAAAGGACAACGTTGTGTCCGGTAATTCAATGTCCTTTAAGACATGAGGAATGATCAATTTGTGATTGAAGGCGCGTTCATTTTCTTGATAGGTAAAAATATCCCCCGCACCACTGCTGATATAGCCATACCCACCTTTAGGAATCACTTCCTCTGCCGCGATCTCCAAATCGCGCATATTGATAAAATCGATTGCTCCTTCTGCGGTACTTGCTTGATAAATTTTTTCCATGCCTTTCCCTACTCTCCAATAAGATAACGTTTACATTTTCATCCTACCCCTGATTGCAGGATCACGCAACTCATTCGCTCACTCCTGTCAAATAGGCTTACTTTACTTTTCCACTCAAGACAGCCCTCCATTTGAACTAGCTGAATTATTGTTTTGTTCGTTTAACATATTCTGCCAATAACAACGGCTGAATCGTTGGATATGTCCAACTGACAGGCGGCTTTACCCTACATAGATTGCTTCGATCTCTGAGGTCAACTCATCCTCCAACTCCGTGATCTGGGCTTCGAACACCAAGCCGTAATCGGTCTCCCCGTCTTTTTCTACCCCATAGATAAATAACGGCTCTAGAGTAAAGTGCTTGGCGCCTGTTTCTTCTTTTAATTCACGGGCAGCACACTCTGTGATGCTTTCTCCTAGTTCTCGCTTGCCTCCAGGGATCTCCAAGGTGTCTCGTTCTTTGTGTTTGACATAGACGAACTTTTCTTGGTACTTGCTGATGATCACGGCAAAAACTAGCTGCTCTTCTGCGATCTTTTCAAGATCGAATATCGTTACGTTACTCATTTTTCTCATTCCTTTCAAAAAAGCAGACATGTTTCTAAAATAAACAGTCGTTAAATCAAAAAAAGTGGGCTCTATAATTTATGGGACTGATGAATCAGAATTGATTCTTCAGCCCCATTTTCATTTTAGGTATTAAAAAACATATCGTTCTCTAGTATGATTAAATCACCACAAAATAAACAACTGAGAGGACGATATGCTATATGAATGATTCTATCAAAAAAATGTTGAGAATAACAGAGAAAGATTTGATGATTACAGAGATCTCTTACGAGACCCTTCAGAAGAAAAAGACGTTGGTCGTCGATGCTGTTCTCTCGCCTACTCCTCGTGCTTGTAGAAGTTGTGGTTCTACTGTGGTAGATGGAAGCGGGAAAGCAATTATAGTGAAAAATGGAAAAAAGGAAACGATTGTCCGTTTTGAACAATACAATCATATGCCTTTGGTTATGCGCCTAAAAAAGCAGCGCTATACCTGTAAAAACTGTCGCACCCATTGGACGGCTCAAAGTTATTTTGTCCAACCCAGACATTCAATCGCAAATCATGTTAGATATAAAATTGCTTCTTTACTGACTGAAAAAGTATCTTTATCTTTTATTGCGAAAAGCTGTCAGGTATCTTTGACCACCGTTATTCGTACATTGAAAGAGTTTAAAAGTTATTTGCCAAAGCAATCTAAGAAGATTCTCCCCAGAGTATTGATGGTTGACGAATTTCGTTCGCATGCTTCCATAGAAGATAAGATGAGCTTTATTTGCGCGGATGGCGAAACAGGAAAATTAATTGATGTTTTGCCTACGCGTAAATTACCTCGATTAACAAGCTATTTCTTAGGTTGTACCAATCCAGAAGAAGTAGAATTCTTGGTGACAGACATGAACGCTGCCTACTTCCAGCTCACCAAACGTGTTCTGCCAAATGCGAAAATAGTGATTGATCGGTTTCATATTGTCAAACACATGAATCAAGCGTTCAATGAGTTGCGTATCCGTGAAATGAATGAACTTCGTAAAGTAGGACAGAAAAGCCAGGCAGAAAAACTGAAAAAGAACTGGCGCTTTTTGCTAAAAAATCGTGCGAACATCAACCATTATGAATACAAAACATGGAAAAGTTTCCGAGCACCAAAATACCCATTTCTCACTGAAGCAATGATGATTGATCGATTGCTTGAGTTTTCTACGCCCCTGAAGGAGGCGTATCCCTTTTTTCATGAATTAGTTGAAGCCTTTCGAGACAAAGACCCTGACTTATTTTTCTCCTTATTGACAGAACTTCCCGAAACGTTAGATGACAGCTTTCGGGAGAAGCTTCAAAACCTTCTGACCTATGAAGAAGGCATCACCAACGCAATGATCTATCCTTATTCCAATGGAAAAATAGAAGCGAAGAATACCCACATAAAGACAATGAAACGAGTATCCTACGGATTTAAATCATTCGAGAACATGAGAATTAGAATCTTTTTGATCAATCAATTAATCAAAGTAAGATAACAAAAAATCTGAGCCAGAATGTGGTTCATTCTGACCCAGATTTGATTTTACGCAACTCATCAGTCCTTATTGACAAAGAGCCAAAAAGTGCTGATCCCTTATGGAAAGGTCAGCACTTGCAACTTATTACTCTTCTTCTTCCGCCATGAATGTGTTGAAGACTTCTTCAATCATATCCCATTCTGCTTCTGTTTCGATCTGTTCTAATTCACCTTCAGAACCGTCTTCGTTTTCAATATAAGCGTATGCTTGTAATTCAACGTCTTCTTCTTCTGGTACGCCTGCTGGATAAAGCAAGACGTAGTTGCGGCCGAATTCTTCCGTACCGTCAACCGTTAATAGAATTTCGTATAATGTTTCATTTCCTTGATCATCGATTAAAGTAATGTGTTCATGTCCTTCATGATCGTGATCGTGGTTATGATCGTGTGTATGTTCTGACATTTATTTTCCTCTTTTCTGTAAATTAAAACAGCTGTTTCCCAGCACCATCTAAATAATTCTGCAAAATCATGACTGCTGCTAATTTATCAATCACTTTTTTTCGTTTGGCACGCGATGTATTCGCCTGTTCTACCAGCATTCGTTCTGCTTGAACGGTCGTCAGACGTTCGTCTTGGTAAACGACCGGCAAACCGAATTGCTGTTCGATCGCTGCGCCGTAAGCCATAGAAGCTTCCGCTCTAGGTCCGATCGTATTATTCATATTTTTAGGTAGTCCTACCACAAAACGTGAGACTTCATATTCTTTCACCAATTCAGCAAGTCGATCATAACCGAAATTGCCTTCATCTTCATTGATGCGAATGATCTCGATCCCTTGTGCTGTCCAGCCCATTGGGTCACTGACCGCCACGCCGACTGTCCGCGAACCAACATCCAATCCCATGATTCTCATTATAGGTTGATCCCGTGATTGCCTAAATAATAACGGATCAGAACTTCCATGATCTCATCCCGTTCGTGACGACGAATCAAATTCCGGGCATCCCGATAACGAGGAATGTAAGCCGGGTCGCCAGAAAGGAGATAACCGACGATTTGATTGATCGGATTGTATCCTTTTTCCTCTAATGCTCGGTAGACGATAGCTAATGTTTCGCTGACTTCTTTTTTACGGCTATCATCAAAATCAAAGCGAACTGTTTCATCTGTAAAACCCATTTCACGACACCTCTCTTTTGTATAGATTTTAGCATATGTTCCTACTATATTGTACTAAACGTTTGATAAAACTACAAACATATGCTTAGATTTTCTCCATTATAACAAAGGTTTATGATGTTTTTATGAACTTTCTTAAAAAAAGCTAGAAAGCGCGATAGACATACTGGTTTTCTGGTGCTTCAATCGTCTTCTCTTGGTCTGCTACCACCATCGGCAAGTCCCGTTTGAAGGGTTGATAGTACTTCGATTGGATCGTCCCTTCCACGTGGAGCCACTGGTTATTTTCTGCCGTTGTTTGTTGTGGTAATTCCACTCGCAAGCCAAAAACGCCTGAATCAGCCACACAATGGATAATGCCAAAACGAAACAAAAAGATTTCATTGGCATCATCTTGATCTGCATGGTACACAAATCCATCATAGGTGATTTTCTTGCCAATAAATTCGCTCGGGTACGTATAGATCAACTCCATGACTTCCAAGTAATTTTCTTCCGTTATCGCAATCGTCTCATCTTTGGCGTAACGTGCCAAGGCTGCATCCATCTGAGTGTCATAATCTTCTTTGTTAAAATAAAGACTTGTATCGGGTTTCAGATATTGGGTCGTCATTTCTGGATCCCCCACAGATTCTTCACTTAGGGGGAAATTAAACCCTTTTGCTTCAACGATCGTCGTATCCAAGCTAACGGTGGGGAAAAAGAGACCCACGATGATCGGTAAGGCTAATAGAAAATACGCAATCACTCGTTGGTGTTTTTTCTCTAATCCATGCTGGTGCTCATCGTCATGATGATGCTCGGGCTCTTGTTTGACCCAAAAATACAGCTGGACCAAAGCCAATAATAAAGAAATGATCATGGATAAAATAGCGAGATAGCGATAATGAATGTTGATAAACTGATTGAGTTTACCCGTCACTTGCAAATACATCATCAATTCAAAATAGCCTGATAAGATCAAAAAACGAACCATTCTTTACACCACCCATGCATAAATTGAAACGACGATTGCGACTAAACCAACTAAAGAAGCGATAAAACGCCCCGAAAAGTACCGCTTCATCATCAACAGGTTTTTAATATCTACCATTGGACCAAAAACCAGGAAACCGACGACTGGTCCAGTGCCGAATAAACTCAACAACGAAGAGCCGATAAAGGCATCTGCTTCGGAACATAGGGATAACGTTAATGCTAACAGCAGCATGACGAAGACCGCTAACAGCTTCGTGGAGCCTAATGTCAGCATCAAACCAGTTGGCAGATAGGTCTGCATCGCTGAGGCGATCAACGCACCAATGATCAAATAACGCCCAGTATCGAAAAACTCATCCAAACTATGCTGCAGCAAATGACGAATCTGCCGAAGGAACGGATGACTGGTCTTTTCTGTTTGATGGTGGGCGTGATCATGCCCATGATGGTGTGGGTGGGCTGCCTGCTCATTCCCGCCACTTAATTGATTGGCAAGCCGTGTTTTTAAGACCTCTTGTTTGTTAAAATACGCCAGCCAGATCCCCACGACCATTGCGACCAATAAGCTGCCCAGTACACGCAAAAAGGCGAACTTCGCGGAATTTCCAAAGGCAATGAATGTCGAAAAAATCACGATAGGATTGATGATCGGTGCAGTCAGCATAAAGGCAAACGCCGTATACACTGGAACCTCTTTTTTTACGAACTGATTAACGATCGGTACGATCCCACATTCGCAGGAAGGAAAAAAGACCCCCAGACCACAACCAACTGTGATCGATGCCAATTTGTTTTTTGGTAAGAGTCTCGTGACTCTTTCTGGCGTCAAGAAGACTTGTAAGGCACCTGAGATCAAGCAGCCCAATAGGACAAACGGCAAGGCTTCAATGACGATAGATAAAAAAATAACACTCATTTGCAGGACAGAATTCGGTAATGCCTGAAACATAACTTTAACCTTCTTTATCAATAAATTCGAAACGCTGGAATTACTATACGTTTTTTCCTTTTTTTATACAACGTTTTTTTTAAAGCAGCCTATTTTTTTAATCGTTGCTTTAGATTTCCCTTATCTTTGAATCCTTCTTACTCACCTAAGCGATCAGCTGCTAGCAGATATTTTGACTTTTCCTCAAGAACAGCGTACATTTTCCATGGAGGAATGACTTATGCAAAAAAATCAACCGATCCAAGAGCAGCTCGCCCAACAACCGTTGGCACTACTCTATCTCTCTCAACCGAATTGCAGTATTTGTGTTGCAGACAAACCACGCATCCAAAAACTGGCACAAACCCAGCAACTCCCCCTAATTACCATCAACACGCTGGCAGAGCCAGAAGCAGCCAGTTTATTTTCGGTCTTGACGGTTCCCGTCGTCCTCTTGTTCGCGAATGGGAAAGAAGTGCATCGTGAAGCCCGCATCATCGATTTCACACGTTTGACTCAACAAATCTTGCGGTATCAAGAAGCGCTCACAAGCGTTGAAGAGCAAGATTCCTACGAATCACTTTTTGACCAGTTAGACGAGTAAGATCAATGGCGAAAAGCAAAAAACAGCTGTCAGATCGTTGTATATACTACGATCTGGCAGCTGTTTTGTTGGTTCCTATTTATGTGATGCGATTATTCGCTTAGTGATGGTTCTTCTACTGGTTCTTCATGTGACAAGACGTTGCCTGAATGCAAGAAATAAATCAATGTTTGCAATTCATTGGTTAAGTCAACGTTTTGAATCAGCACGCCTTTTGGTGCAGTGATCCGTGCAGGTGTAAAGTTCAAGATTCCTTTAATGCCAGCTTTCACAAGCTCATTCACTAAATCTTGTGAATGTTGTGCGGGAACCGTCAAAATAGCCACATCGATCTGCTGGATCTTCACTTGTTCCTTCATGTCATCCATTGGATAGACCGGCACACCATCTACGATTCGACCAACTAGATCTTCGTTGACATCAAATGCAGCACTGATCCGAATGCTGTTGCTTTGGTGAAATTTGTATTTCAACAAGGCGCTCCCCAAGTTTCCGACACCGACTAAAGCTACATTCGTCATGTGGTCTTCGTTCAATGTCTTCGCAAAGAACTGCATCAAGCTTTCAACGTCATAGCCATAGCCGCGTTTTCCTAATTCACCAAAGTAGGAAAAGTCGCGGCGGATCGTCGCACTATCAACTTGAACAGCTTCACTTAGTTCGGTCGAAGAAACTTTTAATTTGCCAGCTTGGTGCAAAATACGCAAGTAACGATAATATAAAGGCAATCGCTTCGCTGTTGCCTTTGGAATTTGATGATCTTTCAAAGAATACTCCCCCATTGTGAAAAATTCACTTGTGATGAAGCTATCATAACAAATACATTGTTCAAAAATCAATTTGAATGCTCATAATTTGAAATATAAATTTTATAATGGTAAAATCAAACTTTTTCCCAATCGCTGTTTTTCATAAAATATGATAGACTTGTAGTATTGCAACCTTGATACAGACAAGTTTCTTAAAGATAGGAATGACATACACATGATTTTATTACAAGCCAACCAAATCGCCCGTCTTTTCGGAGCCGAGGTTTTATTTGAAAATATCCAATTAGAGATTGCCAGCAATTCCCGAATCGCGCTTGTTGGGCGCAACGGTGCTGGTAAATCAACGCTACTGAAAATTATTGCTGGACTCGAAAGTCCTGATAAAGGAACGATCGCTAAAAACAAGACCGCTACGATGGGCTACTTAGCTCAAGATACCGGACTTGATAGTCAGGCCACCGTTTGGGAAGAAATGCTAGGAGCTTTTGCAACGGTTCGACAGATGGAGCAGCGCATGCGTACCTTAGAGATCGCCATCTCCGAAGCAGATCCTGCTGCTGACTCTGGCAATCTCCTGAAGGAATACGATCAATTGCAACATGAATTTGCAGAAAAAAACGGCTATGGCTATGAAAATGAAATTCGCTCCGTCTTGCACGGTTTTCAGTTTGATCCTTCTTTTTACACACAGCCGATCGATACCCTTTCCGGTGGTCAAAAAACCCGCTTGGCATTAGCAAAAATGCTGCTGCAAAAACCTGATATCTTGATCCTCGATGAGCCGACCAACCATTTAGACATCGAAACGTTATCTTGGTTGGAAAACTATCTACAAGGATATGCCGGTGCGTTGCTGATCGTTTCCCATGACCGTTACTTCTTAGACAAAGTTGTCAACGAAGTCTACGAACTGAGTCGGCAAAAAATGCGCCACTACAAAGGCAATTACAGCCGCTATTTGACCCTGAAAGCTGAACAGCTGCAAAGCGAATGGAAAGCCTTTGAAAAGCAGCAAGAAGAAATCAATAAACTGGAAGACTTTGTTGCCCGCAACCTTGTCCGTGCCTCTACCACCAAACGCGCGCAAAGTCGCCGTAAGCAATTGGAGAAAATGGACCGGTTGGATCGCCCGCAAGGAGATGAAAAATCCGCCCACTTCCTTTTTTCCATTGAAAAACCTTCAGGAAATGTTGTAATGCAAGTAGAAAATGCCGCTATCGGTTATTCTGAAGAAGAAGTCTTATCGGCGCACATCGACTTAGATGTTCGTCGCAAAGATGCGATCGCTTTAGTGGGGCCGAATGGGATCGGCAAGTCAACCTTACTGAAATCGCTGATTCATAAAATCCCCTTTATTCAAGGAAAGGTGCATTTTGGCGCCAATGTCTCAATCGGGTACTATGACCAAACTCAATCCGATCTGCACTCAACCAAAACGATCCTCCATGAGCTTTGGGATGACCACAGTACCACACCTGAAGTCGATATTCGCAATATATTAGGCAGCTTCTTATTTTCGGGAGAAGATGTTGAAAAGCCGATCACGCTGTTAAGTGGTGGCGAAAAAGCCCGTGTCGCTTTGGCAAAATTAGCCATGGATCATGACAATTTCTTGATTTTGGATGAACCAACCAATCACTTAGACATCGACAGCAAAGAAGTCTTAGAAAATGCCCTGATCGATTATGAAGGCACGTTGTTCTTCGTATCTCACGACCGCTACTTTATCAATCGAATCGCCACCAAGGTCGTGGAACTGTCTGAAAATGGCAGCAAGCTCTATCTAGGCGATTACGATTATTATTTAGAAAAGAAACAAGAAGAAGCTGAAATCGCAGCGATGCTGGAAGCAAAAACAACCGAAACCACCATTTCAGCAGGCAAACAAAACTTTGTCCAAAGCAAAGAACAGCAAAAAGCCGTTAGAACCTTACAGCGAAAAGTCGCCCAAATCGAAGAAGAGCTTGCCAAGATAGAAGAAACGATCCAGCAACTGGAACAAGACATGACCGCACCAGAAGCGTTGAATGATCATGTAAAATTGACCGCGTTGAATCAAGCGTTAGAACAAGCCCGCACTGAACAAGAAGCCCTATTAGAAGCATGGGAAAATACTAGCTTAGAACTAGAGGCATTTGAAAGTTGATCGTGGAATCGGTCTGTAGGCCGATGACAAGCTCCCCCTCCTTTGTTTTACTTAAAAGAACAGGATGAATACGTACGATTCGTAAAACAAGGAGGGAAAAATGCAAAAACAGACAGATGTTTATCGAAAGCGTCGGCCAATGATTGTTTTAGCAGGATTGGTGTTGATTTGGATAGGGTTCAATCGAATCTCTCATCACGTGTTGTACGGAGAGTTGTACGAACACGTGCACACCGTCGTTGCCTATGATGAGAGTTATGACGACGAATATATTTACTCTCAAGCTATTTTTAGTGAAGATATCAATGCTTACTTAGGGGAAATGGACATCACAACACCGATTTTCCTGCAGACAAACGAAGAATGGGCCGATAGATCCTATGGCAATGACGGCAGCCAAACCTTAGCAGAAAACGGCTGTGCGATCGCTTCTCTTGCGATGGTTCAATCCTATCTTGAAGGCTATCACATTACGCCACCGGAAGTCCTTGATTGGGCAGGAGATCATTATTACGTTGACTGCCAAGGAACGGACTGGCGGATTTTTTCTGACTTTGCCGATGCAAACGGCTACAACTATTATGATCTTAGTACTGACCTAGCTAGCGTTGAAGCCTACTTGCAACAAAATCATCCCGTCATCGTTTCTATGACCCCAGGGGAATTTACAGATGGCGGCCATATCATGGTCTTAGGTGGAATGATGGGCGATCAAGTGTTTGTCTTAGATCCCAATGATGATCCGGAAAAATCCCACTACGCTACTTACTACACACTAGATGAAATCGCTGATCAAAGCTTGCGCTTTTGGACCTTCAGCTGATTGTTCGAAAAAAGTCCCATTGGGGGCTTTTTTCTTTGTCGTCCCGAAAGCAGCAACTGGATCTTACTTTTTTAATAAAAAAACCCTTTTTTCTCCCCTTGGGAATCCGCTTTCTATTATAATGGAAGAAAGAAAGGTGTGAAGTCTATGAAAATCGGTATCCCCAAAGAAATCAAGAACAATGAAAATCGTGTGGCATTGCCGCCCTCCGGAGTCTATGAGTTAGTCCAAGACGGACACGAAGTCTTCGTTGAACAAGGCGCTGGTGCAGGATCAACCTTTTCTGATCAAGCGTATCAGGAAGTCGGCGCTACGATTGCTACCGTTGAAGAGGTTTGGGCCTCTGAATTGGTTATGAAAGTCAAAGAACCTTTACCAGAAGAATACCCCTTTTTGCATGAGGGACTGGTTTTATTCACCTATTTCCACGTAGCCGCCTATCAACAGCTTGCTCAAGCGTTGATCGACAGCAAAGTGATCGCTGTTGCTTATGAGAACGTCCAGCTGGCGAACGGCACCCTGCCTTTACTGTCTCCCATGAGTGAGATCGCTGGAAGAATGTCTGTTCAAATTGGCGCGCAATTTCTCGAAAAAATTTATGGCGGAAAAGGGATCCTGCTTTCGGGTGTTCCCGGCGTCCGTCAAGGTCGGGTAACGATCATTGGTGGTGGCGTTGCCGGCGAGAATGCCGCGAGAGTCGCCGTAGGTCTAGGCGCACAAGTGACAATTTTAGACGTTTCAATCCCACGCTTACAAGAGCTGGATTGACAATTTTCTGGTCAAGTCCAAACTTTGTATTCCAATCGTTTGAATATCGAGCGAACGATCCAATCCGCAGACTTGGTGGTAGGAGCCGTTTTATTGCCAGGACAAAAAGCCCCGTGCTTAGTGACCCGCGACATGGTGAAACAGATGCCTGAAAAATCCGTGATCGTCGATATTGCCATTGACCAAGGCGGAATTTTCGAGACCGAAGACAAAGTCACCACCCACGACGAGCCAACCTATATCCGGGAAGAAGTCATTCACTATGCAGTGGCGAATATGCCGGGTGCTGTGCCGCAAACGGCAACCATCGCATTGAGCATTGCCACATTACCGTATGCCCAGCAGCTAGCGAAAGACCCTTTAGCAGCGTTGCGAGAAAACGAGGCACTTGCCAAAGGGGTCATCGCCTATGAGGGCGCATTTACTTCAAAAGAAGCCGCTCATGATCTGTCATTGCCTTTTACCGATCTATCGGAGTTGATTTGAGCCACTCTCCCACAATAAAACCAGCAGCCGCACAAGTAATTCGCGGCTGCTGGTTTGCTTTCTATGAGAATTTCCTTTTTTGGGTAGCATGGGCTTTGGAAGTATGCTATATTCATACTTAAAAAAAATTCGACCTAGACAGGAGGAACACTGTGCTTACTCAACAACAAATCCAAGCATTTCCCAAAGTAGAACTTCATTGCCATCTCGACGGTTCCATTCGTCCAGAAACATTGATCGCCATCGCCAATCAGCAAGAGCTTCCCATCGCTCAAGACATCGAAGCTGTGAAAGCACAGATGCAAGCCCCCAAAGATTGTCATGACCTGAGGGATTATCTTAGCTGCTTTGATTTCGTTCGGCCGTATTTGCAAACACAAGAAGCTTTAGCAGCTGCTGCCTATGACGTGATGGAACAAGCCGCTCAAGATGGGGTCGCTTATATTGAGATCCGCTTTGCCCCCAGCTTATCGATGGACAAAGGACTCACTTGCAGCCAGACCATCCAAGCCGTGATCGAAGGCATCGCACGAGCAGAAAAACGCTACCCAATCAAAGGCAATGTTTTGGTCATTGGGATGCGTCAAGAAGACCTATCAGCTATTACGGAGATTTTTGATGAAGCGATCGCTCTTACCGATGAAAAAGTAGTCGGTATTGATCTAGCAGGTCCAGAAGAAGACGGGTACGTCCCTGATTTAGCTGCCAGCTATCAAGTGTTCCTCAAGAACCAAAGTGTCCAGCTGACCTTACATGCAGGCGAATGCGGCTGTGTGCAAAACATTTATCAAGCCATCGAAAGCGGTGCGCAGCGGATTGGCCACGGCATCGCCTTAAAAGGAGATCACACTGCCCAAGCGTTTGTTCGAGAACAAAAGCGCTGTATCGAAGGCTGTCCTACCAGCAATGTTCATACGCGTGCGATTCCCACATACTCGGCATACCCATTAAGAGAATGGCTAGAAGCCAAGGTCCCTTTTTGTTTGAATACCGATAACCGAACGGTATCAAACACGACATTGACCAATGAATACCTGCAAATGGCTCATCATTGCAACATGACCGAATCAGAGATGCGCTTCTTAAACGTAACTGCCGCTCAGCATTCCTTTGCGGAAGCTGCCGACAAAGCGGTACTCTTGAAAAAAATTCAAGAATGGCAATTCTAATAAACATGGACGCTAGTGATCCCCACTGGCGTCCATGTTTATTTCCAAAACAATCAACTTTCTTTCCTTCACGCAAAGAAGAGCCGATCGATCCTTGTTAATCCTAAGGCATCGATTTCTAAAAGAGCTCTTTCGTAAATTTCTGTATTTGTGAAAGCCGCACTCTCGTGGGCATCGATCCCAATAATACAAGAGCAGCCGACTTCCTTAGCGATCTTCCAAAATTCAGGATGCGGATAGCCACCATTCGTATAGCCCGCCAAATTATACTCCAATGGCAGCTGATACTCTTTGGCTTTTTCGCATAAACGGTAAGCAACTTCTTCGCAATGGGAATCGAAGGTTTTATAGCCCCGCATAAACACATCTGGGTGTGCCATATAAGCAAAAATTTCTGATTCGATCCCTTGTAAAGAAACACGGAGATAATCTTTGATCGCTTTTACCGAATCCCCGGGTGTATGGTCGTAATAGTGATTGCTTTCGATTTCAGGAAAGTGATTGCCAAAAATCAAATAGTCGATCGACAGCCTTTCTTTCTCTGCAACCAGCCAAGGGATCATTGTTTCAAAATATTCACACTCTAATCCTAATTTCACATCGATTTGTCCTTGGTATTTTTCCTGTAAGCTTTTCACCGATGAAACGTAATCTTCCAATTGCGCAACATCCATCCGCATGGGCGAGACATACCCATCCTCAAAGGGCCAAGGGCAATGATCAGCGAAGCCAATTTCCTTAAAGCCAGCTTGGATGGCTTTGATCACATAGTCTTCATCAGAATCCCGTGCATGTTTGCATCGAGTTGTGTGGGTATGATAGTTTGCTTTCCACATGGTTATTCACTCCTTCATATTACATTTAGGTTGATTTGTTTTTGTGATCGCATTTTAGGTACACTCTTCTTGAGGCGTTATCCTTCAAGCCGTTCGCTATTTTACAGAATCTTTTGTAAGCGGAACCATTTTTTCGAAAAAATAGTACTAGCTATCAACACCTATCACTTAGCAACTTCATCAGTCTGGATTTATTCCAGTCCATTTCATTATAGAATTGCGGCTATCCCAAGACAATCAAAAGAAAGCTGCAAACGGTTGCTTCTTTTCCCATCACTTCCATTGAGTCGTTTCTCTTGGGACAAATGAATTTTTCAAGAGGACGTGTCTTGGTGCGGTTTTGTCTCCTTGTACCTCTTGAAAAAGTAGCTGGGTCGTCCAATCCACCATCTCCTCTAAAGGTCGTGCGATGGACGAAAGCAAAGGGCTAGTACAAAGACAAACATTGGTGTTTTCATAACCAATCACCTGAATCGCTTCACCAATCTTTTTATCCAGTGAATGAAGGGAACGTAAAGCACAGGCTGCCAAAAAATCGCTTGCCGCAAAAATGCCATCGATAGAAGGCCATTGATGAAAAAGTTGATCAAAGGATGTTTGCGTGACATTTACAAAATCGATTATGACCTCGTGAACATGGATCTCTGGGTATTGGTCCATCACTTGATAAAAACCAGCTGATTTTTCTTGAACGGAATGTAATGTCTTTGGTCCATTAACGAAGAGGATCTCGCGACAACGATTTTGGATTAAGATCTGTGCTGCCAACTGTCCACCTGAGGTATTATCCGCAGAAACGGAGGATACTTCATCGCTAAGGACTCTACCCACACTCACTAGAGGTAATTTGAGAACCTTTTGCAACAATGGACCTTGCGTACAAAGGTTGGTACATAAAATTACCCCATCAATATTATTTGCGAGAAACAAGTTCAAAAAATAGGTTTCTCTTTCAGGATTCCCTTGTGTGGTACCAATCATCAAACTATAGCCTTTCTCAATCAGTTGCGACTCGATTCGGGTGATAAATTGATTATAAAAATCATTTTTCAAATCATAGATCAGCAAGCCTATCATCTTTGAGGAATTGTAATAAAAGGATCGTGCTAATTCATTTGGTACATAATCAAGTGCTTGAATTGCTTCTAGCACAATCTGCTTTGTTTCTTCATTGACATATTTTCTGTTATTGATCACTCGTGAGACGGTGGTCACGGATACATTGGCAAGTTTTGCCACGTCTTGCATGTTTGCCATTGGTCCCTCCTTTCTCTCTTTTACATGTCTCGTAAATATTAAATCCTTTTCCATTTGATCTATTATCCGAATGCAGCAATCTAAAACACTTCTTTTTATTCTATAATAACAAATTTTACATCGTA
>OAVP01000843.1_pt1 | contig 14397 bp, 10 predicted proteins | sample 1495311 | NCBI WGS metagenome assembly OAVP01 (sample SAMEA2580102, study PRJEB22360) | human gut metagenome | biome: human gut; feature: human-associated habitat; material: faeces | place: Denmark | collected 2008/2010
AAAAAGATTGAAACTATGTATAATTTCTGGTAAATTATTCTAAATCAAGAGTGATAAAAACTGTCAATAATTAATAGTGATTCTTACTTGATGCTTTGTCCGCTTTTCCAATGAAATGTTTCTGGAATTGTCCCGTCGAATCAGCAAGTAAGGGTTCTTTTTTTTAGAAAGGAAGCACAGGAAATGGCAAATACGCTGGTTGTCAATACACTCGCAAATTTAGGCGCAATTATCATCAATATTTATTTGTTATTCAAAATCAGTGACGGATTCGTTGGCCAAGGGACGTTCAAAGCGAAACAGATCGCAGCGGCGATTGCTTGTGAAACCGTGGTGGGGATGCTGATGATGAATTTCTCTTATGTCGTATACGAAACGCGATTTGACCTGCGCTTCTTGCTTTACGCTTTTTCCATGAAGTATCTGGGATGGAAGGTGACCGTACCGACGATGGTCAATCTAGCGTTAGGGCGTTTCTTGTTTGAAGTATCAAAATCTTCTTGGTTGAACTTATACCTTACGTGTTTTTTGATAGTGACACTGACATTTCTGCATGCCTGGGCCAAACGGCGATTTACTGACAAACAAGAGTTGTTCCTATCAATTACCTACTTGATCGCTATCTCCTTTCTTTTTGGTTTTTATTTGACGGGCGATATTCAAAAAACGACCCTAATTTATATAGTTTATGGCATTCTCGCCTATACGTTGGCGTTTTTCCTTTACTCGATAGTCAATGATATGCAGCGCATTTTGGCATTGGTCAAAATCGATGATCTTACGCAGTTGAACAACTTTCGTAAATTTCAAGATGACCGTCAACGCCTAGATACGACCGAGGTGGACTTATCGATCGCTTTGATCGATATCGATCATTTCAAAAATTACAATGACCGTTACGGACACCGTGCCGGGGATGTGATTTTGCAAGAAATCGCTCGTATTTTTTCGACCTACTGTACGGCGAGCAATCCGGTCTATCGCATCGGTGGGGAAGAGTTTGCGATCTTGATCCAAGGAGACGCACAGGCTGCTGCTTATCTCCTTGAAAAAATTCAAAAGCGCATCCGTTACCAAGAAATCATCTTGGATGCCGGTGATTCGGTCAGCATCACGTTGTCGATTGGGATCGCACAACGGCAAAGGGGTGAGTTGCTACAGCAAACGCAAGAACGTGCCGATCAAGCATTGTATCGAGCCAAGCGCAGCGGTCGCGACCAACTCTGTCTTTACTGATGGGGTTGGCTTCTTTTCTTTTTTTATTTTCAAAAATACTACCTTAAATGAGGGGCGCATATGGAAAATAGTTTAATCATGATTCCTTCGCTAGAACCGGACCACAAACTGCTGGCTCTGGTGGAGAAAATTCGTTTGCATAACCAGCACCTGCCGATTTTGGTCGTGGATGATGGCAGTGGGGCAGCTTATCAGCCTGTCTTTTCAGCATTGGCACAGCAGTTTGGCTGTCAGGTTTTGACCCATCCAAAGAATCTTGGAAAAGGCGCAGCCATCAAAACCGCCCTCACCGAAGTGCTGACAAACCAGCCAGCTGTTGAATTTATGGTGACCATTGATTCGGATGGGCAGCATGAGTATACCGATATGATGGCTTGCTTAGCAAAGGCCCAAGCCCATCCCGACAGTATTATTTTAGGGACCCGATCCTTTGGCAAAGAAGTGCCTTTGCGGAGTAAGTTCGGCAACATTTTGACCCGAAATATCCTACGTTTAGCGACTGGTCTTGCCATCGAGGATTCGCAGACGGGCTTAAGGGTTTTCCCTCGGAAATTCATGACAGATTTGTTGGCGATCTCAGGTGAGCGCTTTGAATATGAAACGCGGATGCTAATCGAAGCCCAGAAGCGGGGGTGGCCGATTCTTTCACAACCGATCGCAACCATCTATATTGAAGAAAATGCCTCTTCCCATTTTCGGGTCTTGGCAGATTCTGTCGCTATCTATAGCGTCTTTTTGAAGTATTTGTTTTCATCTGTGGTCTCCTTTTTTGTCGATGTGATCGCTTATGCGTTATTGATCCATTTCTTGTCTGTCATCAATCTGTCCTCCATCGTGATCGCTTCGTTGGGTGCCCGATTGATTTCGGCGATCGTCAATTACTACATCAATCGCGAGCTTGTTTTTGGTCAACGGACAAAGAACAGTATGCTGCAGTATTTTTTATTGGTGATCCTACAGATTTTGCTGTCCTCTTTTCTCGTCTACCTGATTTATTTGATCCTACCGATCGGAGATTCTGTGTTGTTAAAAATAGGCGTCGATTGCCTGCTCTTTTTCTTTAGTTACCATGTGCAAAAAAATGTCATCTTTAAGGAGTGATTGAGGTGGAACAAAAACGTTTGCCTTGGGCGAAAAAAGTCGTTTACTTTCTGGCGTTTGTCTTTTCGCTGATCTATTTATCATGGCGGGGGCTGTATACATTGCCATGGCACGAGTCTTGGTTTGCCTTGCTGTTTGGTTTGCTGCTTTGGGGCAGTGAGATCGTATCGAACTTTACGGGCTTGCTGTTGATTTGGAACAAAAACAAAGCAAAGCCCTTTGAAAAACCGGTCGTGCCAGAAGCCGACTATCCGGCGATCGATGTGTTGATTGCTACTCATAATGAAGAAGTGCCGCTTTTATTAAAAACGGTCAATGCGGCAGTTCATATGAAATACCCCGATCCCAAAAAAGTTCACATCTATTTGTCAGATGACACCAACCGTCCAGAGGTCAAAGCACTGGCAGATAAATTTGGCATCGGCTATATCGGATTGATCGGCAATCAGCATGCCAAGTCAGGCAATCTCAATCATGCATTGTCAAAAACCAATTCGCCGCTAGTGGCGACCTTTGATGCAGATATGATTCCTTACTCAGATTTTTTGCTGGAAACAGTGCCATATTTTGTGGCAAATCAGCAGGAACGCCGCAATGACCAGACCATCAAACCGTTGGGCTTTGTTCAAACACCGCAAAGTTTTTACAATGCGGATCTTTTTCAGTACAATCTTTTTTCAGAAGCGGCGATCCCTAACGAGCAGGACTTCTTTTCCAGAGAAGTCAATGTTTTGAACAACGCCCATGATACCGCTATTTATACAGGTTCCAATACGGTGATTGCACGAGAAGCGATCGAAGCCGCTGGCGGATTTCCGACGGACACGATCACGGAAGATTTTGAATTAGGCGCCTTGATCAATTGCCAAGGTTATCGCAGTTTATCAACACTGCAGCCAATGGCCAGCGGTCTGTCTCCAATTGATATCCCAAGTGCCTTAAAGCAGCGGATTCGCTGGGGAAGAGGAGTGGTCCAAAGTGTCCACAATCTCCATCTTTTTAAGAATAAGAAGTTGTCTTTGGCGCAAAAAATGGTTTTCTTAAACAGCTATTTGTATTGGTGGTCGTTTCTACGACGGCTACTATTTATTTTCGCGCCGATTTTGTACACCGTCTTTAATGTAAGGGTCGTAGAGACAAACTTTTGGGTCTTGCTGCTGTTTTGGCTGCCAAGCTATACGTTCTTGCATTTGGCGATGCAGGATTTGAGCAGTGATATTCGAACGCAGCGTTGGGGCGAGATCCAGGAAACGATTTTTGCACCTTACCTAGTGATTCCTGTCTTTTTGCAAGCCATTGGCATCAAAGAGACCCGTTTCAAAGTGACCAATAAAGCAGCAACTCAGTCTAAAAGAGACTTGTTGTTTGTGGTGCCGCATTTGTTGCTGTTGATTTTGACGATTATCGGCTTAGTGAAGTTTAATTACGGCAAATTCGGCTCAGAGATTTTCTACGGCAGTGTGTTGACCTTCTGGCTGCTGACCCATTTCTTTAACTTAACCTTTGCGGTCTTATTTTATCTCGGTCGCCCGATTTATCGAACGACGGAACGGTTCAGAGCCCATTATCCTGTTGAAGTTTCCGACCAAGACGCCAGCTATTCTTTGATGACAGAAAATATCTCAGAAAATGGCTTGTCCTTCGTTTCTGACGTTCCTCTTTATTTTTCGCCAGATGCGCCGCTGACTTTTAAAATCACCCGTAATGGCTACCAAGCAGAGATGTCTGGAAATATTGTCCGCGTCTTTTCAGGCAAGGATCGTTGGGTCTATGGCGTTGCTTTAAACCAGTTGACAGAAAAAGATTACTTAGCCTATCTGCAGATCATTTATGATGGCTTCAATCAAAGCCTGCCGGTTCTGCGGGATCCGTGGATGACCTTCTTTGACAGTCTTTTTGAAAATCTCGGTAAGCATCTGCTGCAAGCCAAACAAAAGCCATTGCCGCCTCAACGAGTGCCCATACTGACCATTGATCAAAAATGGCACTTTGATGAAGGAACCTATGCGGTCACAACATTTGGTTTTGATCAGTTCACGTTGGCAAAAACAGAGGAGGTCGAGATGCCGGTCCATCTAAACTTACCGATCAGTAATCTTGTGCTTCACGCTGAAAAAGCGACGCTTCAGCCAAAAGAAAATCAAGTGATATATCAAGTAAGCAATCTTTCAGAGCTGCGTTCCACAGTAGCCCTCCAAGAATGGGTAGACAGCTTGCTGAGAAAGGAGGCAGACGATGATCGAGATCCTGCTGCGATTTAGTCTATTTGGTTTATCATTAGCTGGCTATGCCTATCTTTTTGTACGAGTTTGTCATTTTACCAAATACATTAGCTGGATCGCTGCCTGCTGTTTGCCGATCCTCGTTCTTTCCTTTGTCGCATATGGTCCCAAAGGATGGTTGATCTGGGGGGCCTGGTTTTTATTTGGTCTTGGCTTACTATTATGCGTTTGGCGTTTTTGGCAGGAGCGCCATCAGGTGCGGTGGGGTTTACAAGAGCCCATCATGCTGTGGTTTTATGGCTATTTTGCTTTGTTCGTTTTAACATTGCTTCACAGTCATTTGACCCACTATGACAACTTCTCTCATTGGGCGACGATCGTTAAATTCCTTTATACGCAGGGACAATTGCCAACGGCAACCGATGCCATCATCAGTTTTACTTCCTATCCTTTAGGCAGCTCACTGTTTGTTACTTATACAGCAATCATCGTTGGCTATCATGAGAATGTCTTGCTGATTGGTCAATTGATTTTGATTTTCTGTAGTCTGTATAGTTTTTTTGCGATTATTCGTGATCCGAAAAGAAAGCTGGCTTTTGTCTTGGTCTTCACCAGCATGGCCGTATTCAATTATTTTAATATTGCGATTCGAATGAATAATTTGCTGGTAGACTTCATTCTTCCCGTTTTAACTTTGGCAGGCATCTCCGGGTTATTTTCTTTAAAAGGCAAAGTGCTGCCTTCAATCAGCTACTTTCTTTTGATTGGCGCCTCTCTTGATTTGGTCAAAAATAGTGCCGTCTTTTTTCTGCTGATTTTAGGCGGCTATTTACTAGTCTGCTTGTGGCAGGCATCAGTTAACTGGCGACAACGGCTAGGCTTGATGATTGTAGGGTTAGCTACCATTGGGCTATCTGTCCTGCCGGCGATTCTTTGGAACCTGCATGTCAAAGCGAATTTTCCTAAATCGAAGCATGAAGTCAGCGTGACCGCTTATAAACAGATTTTTGGCGAAAAGGATTCACAGATACTACAACAGATTACGGATGTTTTTGTCAAAACGATCACGGATGTTACGACGGTTTCCACGCAAGGGATTCTCTTGATCCAGGTCATCCTGTTGGGCAGTTGGCTATTTGTCCGATTTATTATAAAAAAACGCAATCCATTTCTAAAAGAACTGCTGTTGATCGATGGTATTATTGGTCTCTATTACTTGGGTATTTACGCCATGTTCTTGTTTTCGATGCCGACTGATGAAGCATTGTCTTTGGCAGGGTTCGATCGCTATGCCTCGAGTATTGTGATCTTGGCATTAGGTTTGATGACCTTTTTCATGGTCCGGGGCATTGATTATTTGTATCATGAACAAGCGATCGATCGGCGAAACTACCGTAGCTTTGCCAGTTTGACCACAAAAAAAATCTATCAATACAGCACCTTGATTCTGCTATTTTTTGCGACATTGCTGATCCTTTCAGAAAATAATGGCATGCGTTATACCAATCGTGAATATGCTGATTCGATTCCAGCACAGGTTTCAGCCGTTACTGGCGATCACTTTGACCTGAACCAGAAAAAATATTTGGTGGTCAGTACCAACAAAGAAGCAGTAGACAGCTACTTTGTTGGCTATGTCGGCAAATATTACTTGTTTTCACCCAATGTCGATGGCCGAGAGAATTTCCTCTTATCAGATGCAGATTTTCGAACGCTACTAAAACAATACGATGAAGTCGTCGTCTTAGAAGAGCACTATACCTTTAATGCCATGACGAAGAAGCTAACAGGCAAGACCTTTGCCCCAGGCGTATATTCGGTGGCGGAGATTTTGGGGCGTTAAGGGAAGGAATTGCTCAAGCGTGTCTCGTTATTAGAGAATCAAAAGTTAAAATACCAATGAAACAGACGACATATCGTTTGTTCATTGGTATTTTTTTTCTGTTCCCACTGAGTAATATCCTCTATACTATGAAAATACCAAGGGACATGTAAATAATCTGGATTAAACGAAAAAGTACACATGAAAAAAACGGCGCAATATATTCAGTGCCTATGATTTACTGTAATGAATGCAGTAAAAGTAAGTGTTTTCATTTTTTTAAGAAAAAGCTACCATTAGAAATGTAGACGAGGTGATAGTTTCATGATCAGTGAACGGGAAAAAGCAATTATTCGATATCTCTTAGAGAATGGACCAACAACGGTTGCTAAAATTGGGTTGCATATGTCGCTTTCGCAAAAGACAGTTTCGCAATCGCTAAAGAGAATGGATGAATTTTTGCAGGAAACAGCAATAAGGCTTGTTCGCAAACCTAGAGTAGGTGTATTTCTTGATGGTGATTCAGCTGAAATTCTAAAGTATCTTGATGGGCACGAGGAATCAAACTTACCGACGAGCAAAAAAGATCGTATTCAGTTTCTTTGCTTTGAAATACTGAAACAAAAAACGTATTTTACGCGTCAACAACTGCAAGATGCACTCTACATCAGTAAATCAACTTTAGAAAATGACATGGGGCAGGTAAGCGAGATCTTTCGTCATTTTAACGTTACGATTGAAGTTTTACCGGGGAAGGGTTCCTTTTTGAATTTGTCAGAACAAGAAAAACGTCGTTTAGCATTTGATTTGATCTACTATTTCTGGGGTGGAAATTGGAAAATAACACAAGAGCAGCAACGCTATTTGCATTCGATTCAAGGAATTCCTCAGTTTGTTAATGATTTTATTGACCTGACAAAGATTTCTTTAGTTGATACGCTCTTACAAGAGTATTTGAAAAAAGAACAAATTACGCCTAATGATGCTGCCTATCACTCACTATTGCTTCATCTTATCATCATGATTGATCGGGTCAAAGAGAAGAATTATCTGACTTTCGAAGAAAGAAGACATCCTTTGATGGAGAATAGAGCTTTTTATCGTTTTATTGCTTCAATAGAAGAAACGTTTTCTCTGTCGTTGCCAGGTTCGGAAGTTCATTATATTTCGCTTCATATCTATGGGGATTCGTTGATGAAGAAGAATGACTCCGATGATTTGCTTGATGAAACGATACGCAAATTGATTCATGAAACGATCTCCCTACGCAATGAAAGTCTCTTGTTAGGATTGGTATCACATATCAAAGAAGCTATTTATCGCATTCAAAAAGGATTAGTCATTCATAACCCTTTTCTAAATGATGTGAAGAAGAATTTCCCTTTGTCTTTTGAGGAAGCGCTTCGATTAGCTCATGCCTTAAATTGGCATTTTTCGATTTCGATCCCCGAAGATGAGGTTGCCTTTCTGGCCGTACACATCCAAGTGATGAAAGAACAACGAGAAGAAAAACAACCGAAAAAAGTGAGTGTCTTATTAGTTTGTAGCAGTGGGAAAGGCACTTCACAGCTATTAGCTGCTCGTATTCGGAGGAATTATGAGCAAATCGATATTTCCAGGATTCTTTCAATTCAAGAGTTGATTCAGACCAATATTTATGAGGACTTGATTTTATCGACAGTGGATTTAAAAATCGATTCGATTCCAACAATCCATGTTTCTCCTGTACTGAATAAAGATGAGCAGCGAAAAATAGAAGCCTTTTTAAGAAAAGTCGAAGAAAAACAAAATGGTTCTTTCAGTCAGTTTGCGAAATTGATTCATGAGGACTTGATTTTTTTAGATCATCATTTTGAAGATTATCAAGAGGTGATTACATTTATTGGGGAGCAGTTGATTACTCGTGGGTATGTAAAAGAGGAAATGATTGACTCTTCGCTAAAAAGGGAACAGCTTTCCTTTACTTCTTTTGGACGATTCGCAACACCTCATGGTACACCAGAATACGTGAAAAAATCAGCGATTGTATTTTTACGTCTTAATAATGAGATCCACTGGGGAGAAACAAAGGTGAAATATGTCTTTTTCATCTGTATCAAAGATGAAACTGTACAAGAACTTGAGGAAATCTATGACACGATGCTTAATGTGATGGAATCAGATGAACGAACCTTCCTCCTTAAAGGGACGAAAGAGGAATTAAAAAAGTATTTACAAGGGGGAACATAAAATGAATATAGAAACACTACTACCTTTTGAACATATTGTTCTTGGTCTAGAGGCAACCACTAAAGAAGAAGTGGTCCGTCAGTTAGCAAAAATATTGGTAACTGAAGGAATTGTTCAATCCGAAAATGAGTATGTTCAATCAGTTATGGAAAGAGAAGATCACTCGACCACAGGAATAGGCAATAATATAGCAATCCCCCATGGAAAAAGTCGTGCAGTTTCTGAACCCGCAATCGTTTTTGCTCGGTTAAAGGCACCATTAGAATGGCAATCCTTAGATGATGAACCAGTAACGGTTGTGATTATGCTTGCTATTCCTGAAGAACATCAAGGAGACACCCATTTACGGATCTTATCAGAAATTGCCATGAAATTGATGGATGAAGACATCACAGAAGCGCTGAAAAGCGAAACAGATAAAGAGATTATCGCGAAACTATTAAGCGAATAAAACGGAGAAAAGGAGAAAGACGAATGAAGAGAAAAATTATTGCAGTAACGGCGTGTGCCACAGGAGTTGCCCATACCTTTATGGCGGCACAGGCGCTAAAAAAAGCAGCAGCGAAACGTGGGGATTTAATCAAGGTTGAGACACAAGGAGCAACAGGTATCGAAAATGAATTGAACGAGCGGGATTGTCAAATTGGGGAAGTTGTGATTTTTGCCGTTGATACGAAAGTGAGAAATGAGGAGCGTTTCAATGGCAAGGAGATCCTTAAAGTCCCGGTAGCAGCCCCTATAAAAAATGCAGAAAAAGTAATTGAAGATGCATTAAAGCTGATTGATCAATAAAGAGGAGGAAAATCAGATGAAAAATTTGGCAAGTGAAATGAAAAATCATGTTTTAACAGGAATATCTTATATGATTCCTCTGGTGATTGCCGGAGCAGTTATCATGGCGATTTCTCGAGTAGGCGGATCAATATTTGGGATCGTCGATATTTGGGATGCCTCTCATGGAGAAAGTGCGAATACGATCATCCGATTACTCCATAGTTTAGATGGATTCGGTGGCATCGCTTTAGGATTGATGTTTCCCGTAATATCGGCATTTATTGCTTATTCGATTTCCGATAAGCTAGGGATAGCCCCTGGTCTTGTTGGAGGTATGTTAGTAAAAGACATTAACGCAGGCTTCTTAGGCGCAATTGTTTCAGGGCTGATCGCTGGGTACATCTGCTTGTGGATCAAAAACCATATAAAGCTGCCAAAATCGATGGCATCGGTAGTTCCAGTGTTCTTAGTTCCTGTTTTAGGTACTTTAGTCACTGTCCTACTTGTGAATTATGTGATCGGTACACCATTTGCAGCTATCAATGTGGGCTTAGAGTCATGGTTGAACGGATTGAGTGGCGGAAATGCGGTCGTGATGGCGGCAGTTGTAGGGGCAATGGTTGGATTTGATCTTGGAGGGCCAGTAAATAAGGCAGCTGTGACAACCGCGATGGCTTTATTGACAAGTAACGTTTATGCACCAAACACTGCAGCACAAGTGGCGATTATCATTCCGCCAATTGGTTTAGGATTAGCGACTGTTTTTGCAAAGAATAAATACAATAACGAACTAAAAGAAGCAGGAAAATCGTCGATCATTATGGGACTAGTAGGTATTTCAGAAGGAGCGATCCCATTTGCGGTGGAAAATCCACTAAAAGTGATCCCAGTGAATATGATTGGTTCAGCGATTGGTTCTGCAATGGCTGTAGGTCTAGGAGCTGTCAATACAGCGCCAATCTCTGGTTTTTATGGTTGGTTCACCGTAGAAAAATGGCCACTGTATGTTTTATCGATTGCTACTGGCTCATTATTTATTGCGATTTGTACAAGCTTGCTACGTTCAAAAGATGCGGGGAAAGAAACAGATGCCACGATGGAAGAGTTTGACGAAGCGGCTTGGGAAGAGCAGTGGGAAGCATAGCTATGACAAATGTACACATAGTAAACCACACCCATTGGGATCGTGAATGGTATTTTACTTCGATGGACTGTGTCGTTTTGAGTGACCAATTATTTAGTGATGTACTAAAAGAACTAAAGAGGCAACCGACTGCATCTTTCGTGCTAGATGGACAACTGTCTATTCTGGACGATTATTTAGAACTCTATCCTGAGCGCTTGACTGAGGTCAAAGAGTTGATCGCCAATGGTCAATTGTTCATCGGGCCTTGGTACACCCAAACAGATGCCTTTTTCGCTTCTGGTGAGTCCATCATTCGAAATGCCATGATTGGTATATTTGATAGCAAAAAATATGGCAGCTATATGCCGATCGGTTATTTGCCAGATACATTTGGTTTTAATGCTCAAATGCCAACCATATTGAACGAAGTTGGACTTGATAACATTATCTTTTGGCGAGGCATCGATTTAGGGGAACAGGTCAAATCCCCTTACTTTAAATGGACGAGTTTAAGTGGGCGAGGTTCACTGTATGCGGTGAATTTTCCTCAAGGATATGGTGCACAGCAGCAATTGGAGCCAACGAGCAGTTATGTAGATGGCAGACTCGATAGAGGTGTTGATTTTATTAAGAGCTACGCGAATGAACCTGAAATCTTGATTCCAACTGGAAATGATCAGTTAGGCATTGTTTCTGCCATAGAAGAAAAACTAACGAAAATCAATCAGCTTGGAAAATACAAGTATCAATTGAGCACCTATCCAGCATTTATGGAGATCGTCCGTCAAAAAGAACTGGAAGTTTATCAAGGAGAGTTTCGTGCACCGGTTTTTGCACGGGTTCACAAAACGATTGGTTCTGTACGAATGGATCTGAAACGTGAGATTTTTCGATTAGAAAACAAATTAGTTTTAGAAATTGAACCAATGTTAGTTATTGCGAAAGATTTAGGGATCGAATTAAGCAATCGCTTGCTAATGAAAGCTTGGAAAAAGTTATTTGAATGTCAAGCCCATGATAGTTTGGCAGGCTGTGTATCAGATAGTGTTGCACAAGATATCAGTCATCGGTTAAAAGAAATCAGTGAGATTTGTGAGAGCATTGAAAATTTGATTTTAAAAAGAATCAGTGAAGGACTCGCTTTACAAGCCAACCAATTTCTGATTCTTCATCCAACACCAGTGCCATTTCAAGGAGAGAAATTAGTTAAGATCGTATCCAGAACCAACAATATCAAGGTTATTGGAGCTGATTCATCTGTACTTGAAGCAGTGTATATCCCAAGCAGGAAAAATATTATGGAAGAAACTCCGGCTGGCAACCGTTTTATTGAAGAAGAGGGGTATTATCTGTTAACCGTTCAAGTGACCTGTGCCTTTTCAGGCCTTGGTTATCAAGTCCTTACATTTGAAGAGCAAGAGACAACTCCCGAATCGTCTTTAGATCAAAACACATGGATTAGAAATGGAAAATACATGCTTTCCTTTGAAGACGGCCACCTGATTTATTCAGATGGAAAACAACAGATCTTGGATTTCTTGTCGATCATCGATGATAGTAATGCCGGTGATACGTATGACTATTCGCCTATTTTGAATGATCAACCGATCACGCTTCGTTTTGCCAGCTGCAAAGGGAAGCAAGAAACATTGGCTTTGGAAGGAAGTTTACAGCTACCGTATACGATCGAAGAACGGATGAAAGGAATCGCCACCAAAACATTCGCTTATACATTGACCCTCCAACTGACAAAAAATGGTGAGGTAAACGCAAAGCTACGTTTTAAAAATACGCTTTTAAATCATCGGATTCAAGTGAAAGCTCGATTAAACAAGCCGATAGAAAGAGCGGTTGCGGCCATTCAATTTGGCTATCTTGAAAAAAGAAATCAAACACTGGAAAATTGGCAAGAAAAATATGCAGAAAAACCTGTCAATATTGAACCATTTGAAAAACAAGTGGTTGTTTATGATCAAGAGAACGCCCTCGTTTTTTATAGCGAGCAGAGCAAAGAGTATGAATATATCGATGACTCCTTATATGTAACGGTACTAGCTACAACCGACTCTCTAGGAAAACCAGATTTGTTGTATCGACCAGGTCGTGCTTCTGGCGATACAACCAAAAAGGGACATATTATGATGGAAACACCTCTTGCTCAAATGGAAAACTATGAGATGGTCTTCGATTTTTCCCTAAGGGTCGCATCAACAGCTATTTCTGAAGATTTGTTGGCTACTTGGAAAACTGTTAAAGAACAGCCATCGATTTCTTATCAATTGCAAGATTTGAATTACTTTATTTATCGTATAGACAATAAAATTCAAAAGCGCATTGATCCATTATCTCTGACCGACATGTCTCTTTCTTTGTTGTCTTGCAGCTTAGAACCAGGTGTGGGAGTCAGTGCGCTCCATAATGCGTATTACTCTGAGGGAATCGTTGTCCGTTTCGTCAATTCAACGAACAAAGAACGTCCTCTTGAGCCCAAAAAATTATTTAATGGGTACGAATATCAGCGAATCAATGCCTTAGAAGAACCGCTTGAAGCGGATCATATCATCCACGCTTATGGAGTAGCAACCTATTTATTAACTAAAAACTAGGAATAAAGAACACAAAATTTGTCGAGAAGGAATTGCTTCTGTAACGCTTTCCTCTACAAGATTTTGTGTTCTCGCTTTTTTACAATATTTAGAAGGAGTTTTTATGTCCGTACAACTTTTATTGCTTGCCTCACTGCCTGCACTAGGATGGGGCTTAATGCCAATCGTCGCTAAATTGATGGGAGGAAAATCAGAGGAACAACTGCTAGGAACAACAATCGCAGCCTTGATTTTCGGTAGTGTATTTGGTTTCTTGAATCAAGTGAGTTATGCCATGGTGCCATTTTTCATCAGTTTATTATCTGGGGTTTTTTGGGCTTGCGGACAATACTTCCAATTTCTCGCTTTGGAGAAAGCGGAGGTTTCTAAAGTAATGCCCGTCTCCGTCGGGACCCAATTATTATTTGTTACATTAGCATCTGGCTTCTTTCTCAAAGAATGGACAGATTTAACGACTGTAATTTTCTCAATCATGGCATTAGGAGTCATTCTAACAGGTGTTTTCCTTGTAACTAAGACAACTCATCAGCAAACAGGCTTAACACAGCAAGTACTTCTTTATCTATGTTGTTCTTCAGCTTTTTTGATGCTATATGTGACAGTCACTGGTCTGTTTCAGATAAGTGGCGCACAGATTTTCTTGCCTCAGGCAGTAGGGATGTTTCTCGGGGGAAGCGTAATTTCCTTGAAAAGTAAGCAACAGTTGCGTTTCCGCAAAATAATCCACAATTTAGGTACTGGTAGCACATGGGTTATCGCGAATACTTCGTTATTCGCTGTATCGTCTTCTTTAGGTGTAGGCGTAACCTATTCATTTTCTCAAATGAGCTTACTTGTTGCTACTTATGGAAGTATTGTCCTCTTAAAGGAACAAAAAGTTGGCAGAGAAAAGCAATTTGTAGCTCTTGGTAGCTTGCTCTATATTGTTGGTGTATTAGGGATGAGTTGGTTGAAATAACTTTGCACCTGAGCAATTTTAGTTAGTGATCAATAAAGTAGCAGATAACAGTTTAACCAATAAAGAACTTATCTTAAAAATCAAAGAGTGGGTAACCACTCTTTTTTTTGTTTAGAACATGAATATTTAACTTATGCCACATTTTTTTATTTAAGCAAGTAGCGACATAGAATCATTTTTTCTTTTTTGGCGTATGCCCATAATACAGTTTGTATTTTTTATAGAAAAAAGTGATATTGGTGAAACCTGCTTCAGCCGCACATTGGGTGATTGGTTTGGTGGAGGAAGCAATTAAGTTGTGGGCGAGATTCAATTTCTTTTCG
>OAVP01000848.1_pt1 | contig 14214 bp, 10 predicted proteins | sample 1495311 | NCBI WGS metagenome assembly OAVP01 (sample SAMEA2580102, study PRJEB22360) | human gut metagenome | biome: human gut; feature: human-associated habitat; material: faeces | place: Denmark | collected 2008/2010
GCAGACCTCGTAGCTGTCCACCCACATGTCTTCCTCGCTTTGCCTTGCCGTTTCCGCATGGTTGAAGATGTAATCGGCAATAGCGGTAATCTTATTGTCCAGTTCTTTATAGGCTTTGGACTCGAATGTTATTATTTCCATAAATGATAACTAATTGATTTGCCGCAAAATTGCATCTTTCTTTAAGATAAAAAATACAAGATTATATCAACTTGGTTGAAATTTTTTCAATGCCTTTTGGAGTGAATTTTAGAAGGAAATTACATATTTTAGTCCTATTCATATTGCCAGTCTGTATAAAAAGGAAAACTACCAAGTTGGTAATAACATGGTAGTTTTCTAATTAGCTAAATATCTTATCTACAGATTATCATCATCCATACGCTTTTGCAGTTGCTCTACTATGAATGTGAAAAAAGCAGTTCTGTCTTTCTTTCGATTTTTAAGGCTTAAATAGGTTCGGTAGTAATCTCCCAGTTCAATGCCAAATGCTGCTTCGATAAACGCCATAATTTCTTTTATCGTAGCATTTCCATAATTCAAGGATTTTGCAGCAAACAATCCATATCCCCATTCTATTGCTTCAGATTTCGAGCCAGTCCATTTTAAACTAAAATCTGAAAGCGAAGTTCGTATTTCCGCAATCTGCGTTTTTCTATCTAATAACTGTAACTGGCGATTTAAATATATGCGCAACATTTCATTAGATAATATTTTTGCCACTTTATAGTCAAACCCGGTTGAAAAAGCAGGGTCTTTATCCAAAAAATTGCAATCTAAACATAACCGAAAGTTACTTTTATATCGAACAAAGTAATAAGTATCTAAATGCGTTGCTCTTGAACGGTAATACTGGTAAAAATCAAGATTTTGGTCAAAAAAATATTTCAGACTATTTAATTGACTATGAAGATATTCTCTCTGTACATCATCACTGCCAATAGGACGTTTCATTTCAATTCTAACAACTTTATGAAAGAATATGTACCTACCAAGAATATCTGGCTTTATTTCTTTGAAAAAGTGAATTTCTTCTTGTTCACTCTGAAATTCGTATGCGATAGTCATTTCTCGCAATTTTTCAAACAATGGACGTATAACGTCTATCATATATAATGCATCTTCTGTATTGACATTCTCATCAATACCACGCAATTCCATTTCTTCATTAATGCGAAGTAATATTTCATTAATGTATTTTTGCACCGTTCAAACTTAAAAGATTTAAAAATTGGCATTTTTCGGTGTACGTGGAAATGGTATCACATCACGAATATTTGACATTCCTGTAACAAATAACACTAATCTTTCAAATCCTAACCCAAATCCTGCATGAGGAACAGTTCCGAACTTTCGTGTTTCAAGATACCACCATAATTGTTTCATATTCATACCCAATTCTTCCATTCGCTGGCGTAATTTCAGGTAATCTGATTCACGCTCGGAACCTCCTATTATCTCTCCTATCTGTGGAAATAAAATATCCATTGCTCGTACAGTTTTACCGTCTTCATTCAACTTCATATAAAAAGCTTTTATTTCTTTAGGATAGTTCGTAACAATGATAGGGCAACAAAAATATTCTTCAACTAAAAAACGTTCATGTTCAGAGTTTAAATCCATGCCTTGCTGTATTGGAATTTCAAATTCTCTGTTTGATTGTTTCAATATTTCTATTGCTTGTGAATATGGCAATCGAACAAATTTGTTATTTACTACTGAATGTAACCTTTCGATTAAACCACTATTTACTGTATTATTCAAAAAAATCAAATCACTTTCACACGTTTCAATAGCATAGCGAATTACATATTTCAAGAAGTCCTCCGCTAAATCCATGTTATCGTTGATGTCAATAAACGCCATTTCGGGTTCCACCATCCAAAATTCAGCTAAATGTCGATAAGTATTCGAGTTTTCAGCCCTAAAAGTTGGTCCGAATGTGTAAATAGCCCCTAATCCCAAAGCCCCCAGTTCACCCTCCAATTGCCCTGATACAGTTAGATTCGCCGGGACACCAAAAAAATCTTGATTATCACCCGTTGTTACTTCAAACAATTTTCCTGCTCCTTCTGCATCAGATGTAGTTATTATGGGAGTATTAAAATAGAAAAAACCTTTTTCATGAAAGTATTTATGTATAGCAAAAGCTAAATTATGACGAACTCTAAATATCGCTCCAAAAATATTTGTTCGCATCCGCAAATGAGCAATATTCCGCAAAAAATCTAACGAGTGTTCTTTCTTTTGTAAAGGATATTCCTGTGGGTCGGCAGTGCCATATAAAACTATATTTTGGGCTATTATTTCTCCATGCTGCTGATTTCCAGTAGATAGGACAAACATACCATCTACCCGAATGGCACTTCCGGTAGTTACCAATTTAAGAAAATCTTTTTTTATCTTTTCATGTTCAGCCACAATTTGCAGATTATGAACAGTTGAACCATCATTTATTGCAATGAAACTAATGTTTTTACTTTGTCTATGCGTTCGTACCCAGCCGTTTACGCTTACATTAATATTATAGGTAGTTGTTTTCAACAAATCAATTATTCTTATTTTCATAAAGTCATAATATTATAGTTTACAATGCCATTTCATTAATAAATATGGTAAGGGAGTTATTCGAGAGGAACTGGTTATTTATGAATAAGTCATAATTCAATTCAATATGAATATTGTTATCACCAATTGTAGGATGGTAAGACAATGTTTTGATTTTTACATTGAGTTCTCCATCTGTATTAATATAATCAGATTCCGTACATTCTCCCTCTATGAAAGACATTTCAGAGAACAAACTCCCACTTCGGTATAAACAAACAGATTTATTACTGATTACCAATTTGTTTTCAATGATATGTCCACCTTTACATAGTTCTCGATATTCAACAATATGCAGACCATTAACAATAGAATATTTTCCAATAGCATTAGTCACTATCTCGTCAATATAATCAGCATATTGCTGAACACCTTTTACTATAACTCTAATATCCGCTTTCATTAGATAGATTTTATAAATGTGGCAGATTTTCACGATAGCTTCTCAAATAAGCTTCGTCTTGCTCTGCTATTTGTTGTTTTAGAAAAGCAATCATTTTTTGTTTATCTGTTTTCAAATTGCCTCTAACCTGAATTAAGTTGGACGCCCCATCCGTTACAAATCGAGCATCAATTTTAAGATTTTCAATCAAAGTCTTCATTTCCTCCAACTTCTCAATTTCAGTTTCTTCTTTCCAGTTACCAGCCTGTATTTCCTTATACAGTTCCGAAGTTGGATAAATTGTAAGCATTGAAGATTCAATTATTTGCGGATGAAGTTGATTGAAAATTTCGGCTGTTACCTTTGCACCCATCTTGCCTTTTCCACTACCATAAATTCCTGTCAAATAAAAGAAGTTATAGCTAATATTTGCTTCTTCTAACTTCTTACATTGCTCAATGATGTCCTTTGACAGAAATCCCTTTCTCATGAAAATCAAAGATTCATCATATCCGGTTTCAACTCCAATTGTAATTCCATCATATCCGAGTTTCCGCAATTCTTTTAATTCTGTAACAGATTTAGGGGTAATGTCCGTAATTCGTGCAAAACACCCTATACTCTGACAAGCAGGGAAGTATTGATGTACCATTTTCGCAAGTGTTTTAAGCTTATTCACACTAAGCACAAATGGGTTTGCACCTGTGAAAAACACCCTTTGTGCGTGTCTATAATAATAACTTGCTTCCTTTAAATCCGATTTTACCTCTTCAATTGGTGATAGCCTAAATTTGAAAGGTAAATCTTCGTATAAAGTACAAAATTTGCAGGAATGGTGAGTACATCCAGCTGTTACTTGAATGAGCATTGAGTATGCTTCGTAAGGCGGTCGCCAAATAGTTCCAGTGTAGTGCATAATTCTTTTTTTATTAGTTAATAATGTATTGTTAAGACACCAAACAAATATACCAATGTGGTAAACATGATATATTAAGTATCTTTTTCGATTGCAAAGATATAAATATACTTAGTATAAAAAAAGAAGTTACAAGACAGTAAGATAGTTACAAAAAGGTAACTCTTTTTGTATATTAGGAAGTTATAACAGAAAAAAATTGAAAAGTTTTTTGAAAATGCGCCCGGTTCCCGCCGGGCGCAACCACTAAAATTTCAATTATTATAAGTTGTAAAACCTATCACAATGAAATTTCAGCGGCAAAGATAGGCTATTTCTTCGGTTTCGCTTTCTTTTCGGGGAATGAAAAACCGACATTGAACTGTTCGTCCAGCACCAGCGAAGCATCGAAAGCCTTGCCGTTCTTGCCCTTGAAGCCCTTGATTAGCCCGGTCTTGCGTTTCGTCACCAGCTCGATAATCTGCTTGTCGGAAAGCTGCTTGTCGCACTTGTTGCGGAATATGGTAAGCGTGCAGTCCACGTTGGAACACTTCGCCACTTTCGGGTAGAACAGGATGCGCCCGTTATTGCATTTGGGGCAGGGACAGGTTTCACTGCCTGCAACAGATAATTGTACCGAAAGCAGTTCCGCCGTGATTTGGGCGGCGTACACCTCGATACCCTTTCGGAACGTGTCGGCATCCATGTTTCCCGCTTCTATCTTGGAAAGGGCGGTTTCCCACATACCCGTCATTTCGACATCGGCAATCTTCTTGTCCTTGACAATCCTGTAAACGGCAAGCCCCTTATCGGTAGGCACAAGGTTCTTCTTCTCACGCACGATGTACTGGCGGGCGAACAGCGTTTCGATAATCGCCGCACGGGTGGCGGGCGTGCCTATCCCGGCATCTTTCAGGCTGGCTTTCAGTTCGGCATCTTCCAGTTCCTTTCCGGCGTTCTCCATTGCGGCAAGCAGGCTGCTTTCCGTATGCAGCGGTTTCGGCTTGGTCTGCTTTTCAAGCAGATCCACGCCGGAGAGTGGCAGGCTTTCGCCCTCTTGAAGTGGCGGCAGGCTGGCGGCTTCTTCGTCCCCGCACGTTTCCTGTTCGCCGAACACGGCACGCCACCCAGTTACTTTCATCACAGACCCTTTCACCGTGAAGTCGGTATCTCCAGCCGACAATATGGCGGTAGTAACATCTTTCACGCACTTGCCCGAAAAGGCTTCCAGCATACGCCCGGCTACCAGCTCGTAAACCGCCCGCTCGTCTTTAGAAAGTTCGCCGGGCAGGTTCTCGGTAATGATTAAGGCGTGGTGGTCGGTCACTTTGCCGTCATTCACGCTGCGGCGGTTCAGGGGTGTGCCGTCCAGCCCGGCGGCATACCCGGCAAAGCGGGGGTATTGCCCCAGCAGGGCGACACGCTCCGGCATTTCATCGAAAATGTCCTCCGATATATAGCGGCTTCCGGTTCTCGGGTAGGACATCACTTTCTTTTCATACAGGCTTTGCGCTATGGAAAGCGTCTTGTCAGCCGAAAAGTTCAGCTTCGTGTTCGCTTCCTTTTGCAGCGTGGTAAGGTCGTATAGAAGCGGCGGTTCTTGGTTGGCTTCTTTCCTCTCAACGGATTTCACGGCAAGTTGTCCGGCATCCTTAACCCGTTGCAAGACGGCTATGGCTTCGGGCTGCTGCTCCCACTTGGCGGTAGATTGGACGGTGAAAACTATTCCCCCGCTGGCAGTATGGGCTTTGAGTTGCCAAAACTTGGCGGGTACGAAATTCTTGTTCTCCAAATAGCGGCTGCATATCATCACTAAGGTGGGTGTCTGCACCCTGCCCAGCGAGAACACGCCCTGCCCGGCGGCTACGCTCAACGCTTGGGTGGCGTTTATCCCTATCAGCCAGTCCGCTTCGCTGCGGGACTTGGCAGAGAGGTAGAGGTTATCGTAATGCTCTCCTGACTGCAAGTTATCCAGCCCCTCACGGATTGCCTTGTTGGTAAGGCTGCTTATCCACAGGCGCACAAAGGGCTTGGTACAGCCCAAATAGTTATAGATGTAGCGGTGTATCAATTCGCCCTCACGCCCGGCATCGGTGGCGACAATAATCTTGTCGCACTGGTCGAACACTTCCTTTATCACTTTCAACTGTTTCAGCACGCCGGGGTCTGCCTTGTAGCCTTTCTCGGCTTTCACCTGACGGGGGATTAGCTGGAAATCGGGCGGCAGTATGGGCAGGCTCTCCCTGCGGAAGTTCGCCACGCCGTAGGCTTCCGGCATGGCAAGCTGGATTAAGTGGCCGAACGCCCATGTCACCATATACCCGTTGCCGGAAAGATAACCGTCATTACGCTGGGTCGCACCGATGATGCAGGCGATGTCCTTTGCCACGCTGGGCTTCTCTGCTATCAATGCAATCATAATTCTTTACTTTTTAATGGTGGATATTACATTTTCATTCCTCTGGACTTCTTGGGCTTGTCAGCTTTCAGGCTCTTGTCCTGCGCTTTCTCCTGCTTCTCTTTCTGCTTGGCGGTGGGCTTGTCCTGACCCTGTTTCAACGGCTCTTTGCCCTGCTTGGTGGCTTCGTTGGTCTTGCCCCCCGAATTGACCGCTACCTGCGTCCGGCTCTCGGCGGCGGGGGTAACGTCTTTCGGCTGCACCTTGTCGGGGGATTTGCCCTGTGCGCCGGGCTGCACATGACCGTTGAACTCAACGCCCTTGCCGTCCTTTAACCCGGCTACCTGCTGCTCTCCGGGCTGCTGTCCCTGCTGCAAGAACTGGACGGCGGCACGGGGCAGGAACTCCAAGCCACGCTCCACTGCGCTGACCTGCAAATAGGCACTGCGCTTCGTGCCGTCCCTGAATTGCAGGTTTTCCATTTTCACCGCTTGCCCGGCTTCAAAGGCGGCTTTCTGCTCCGGGCTGACTTGCACGTTACAGATTGTATCGGGGCATTTCCACTTGTCAGCCCGCATATACTCCAGTTCGTGCGTGTACCTGTCCCGGCTGACGAACACGGGGATTTGCTCGCCGCTTTTCGGGTCTTTGATTTCAGCGATGCCGCCCAAGTTGCCAGTGCCTTGCAAGTTGCCCTGTTCCTGCTTGGTGAACTCGTGTTCATGGAACGGGCGTTGCAACAGTTTCTCGTCCTGCTGCACGCCGTGCAGCTTGGGTACTACCGTGCCGTCCTTTGCCTGATAGAAAGAGAGCTTGACATCGGTAGGTTTGAGGTAGAAGCCGCCCACCGTCCCCGAAACAGTGTATGTGTTGCGGGACTTGTAGCCACGCATCACCCGGTCGAAGTCCTTTGTGTTTTTCAGGGTGTCGGCGGTGATGCCGACTTTTTTCAGGTTCTCCCAGTCGATTTTTGCAGGGTCGAAGCGGTAGCCCTGCTTGAACTCGTGGAAGTCGGGCTTCGGTACTCGAAGCATTTCAGCCCGCTTGTCACCCTCCGGTGTCGGGTTCCGGTGGTTGTCCTCGATTGCCTTTGCGTTCTGCTCCGCTTCGGAAGCCTTGACACTGAACAGTTCCAGCCCGGAAGTGTCCTGGAACTTGCGGAAGAAATTGGAAATGAAATTGCTGAACACATCGCTGTTCTTGTCCACCTGCATGAACTCGCCGCCGTGTGTCGGCGGCACGGTCTGCAAATTACCCTCCTTGTCGATACCCTTAACGGCACTCACCTTGCCCAGCTGTTTATCCAAGACCAGCAGCACGTCTTTTTCCTGCCCCTCTGCGGGCGGGGTCATTCTGTTTGCCATAAATAATTGAAATTTTAGTGGTTACGGGAATAGTCCCGCCCAAAGGTAGCCACTAAATATGCTATATTTGGACGGGCGGCAAGGGCTGTCCGAATTTGTCCTGCGGTGTCCCGATTTGTCCGGGTGGGATGAAATTCCGCAACCATTGGTTGCAGAATTGAAAAGGGCATAAAAAAAGAGAGTGATTGATTTCACTCTCTTTCGATGAACCCTTTGTGAACCCTTTTAATGGTTTTTCAAATGCTTGTTAAACAGGAAGTTCCGCATTTTACAAAAGCAAAAACATTCAATTATGAACCCTTTGTGAACCCTTTAAGTGTATAATGAGTGCCTTTTCCTGTTGTTCCTTGTATTTCCAGCCAGTTATCCAGTTGCGACAAAATTCGATAAGCAGTAGTTTTACTGGTATTTAACAAATTCTGCACATCTGAATTATTTATACTCCCATTTTGGGCGGCATACTCAATAATGGGTATAAACCTTTCATCCACTCGCTGCGCCAATAGCTGCGAACGTATATCGGTATAATAGGTAATCATCAGACCGCTTAACATTTCAAGTTTGGGCGGCAACAACTTGTATGCGCTGACAGCTTCCAAGATGCGCTTGTAGCCACGTCCCCAGCTTTCAATGTCCCCACTTCTGAAAAAGGCGTTGGCGATTAGCGGGTTATAGGGAGAGGACGGGTGGCTTTCAAAAAGTTTTTCGGTCGTCCAGCTTTCCGGCAACTGCCCGGCGTTCCAAAAGGTGATATGGTCGGGAAACACGCTAATCTGAATGGGTACGGCACTGGCATAGTCTTTATGTGCCACACAATTCATCAGTGATTCCCTGATAGCTTCCACCGGGAACTGCGGTGTTTCACGCCGGGAAATGCCCTCGTATGAAATGCGGTAAGTCAGGTATTTGGTCTTTATCAAATCCATTGCCTTATCCACCTGCTCCATTAAAGAGCCGTGAACCTCGTCCTGAAACTCCAAGTTACCCTTATCATCCCGGAAGAAACCTATCTTGATATACGCCCCGGTTACAAACCGTTCCGGGTCGGGGTGGAACAACAGCAAGGCGGCACGGGTCGGGCGGTTGGTTTGGGTGTCAATCAGCCGCAAATCGTGCAACAGGTTTTCGGTAGTATCTTTCAACACATCTTCGTCCACACGCCCGCTTCTCGCCGCTTCCTTGCGGAAACGGTTCAATGCGTTGGGCGAAAGTTCCTCTATGCCTGCCCACTCTATGGGAAACTCGTCCCAATGCCTGCCAGTACGTTGCAGGATAAAACGGTTCAACGCCGCACCTTTCAACTCCTGTTTCGTGCTGCCGCTGCGATAGTGGTACTGACCTTTGTAATTGATAGGATTGGAATAAGGCGGCACGTCAATCTCGATATATTTCAGCCCGTTTTCTTCCAGCAGGTTCACGTCCACGATGATACCCAGCACGTCACGCACTTTGTTCGGTATGTCCTCCAGCAGTTTGTCGGCATCGGCAACGCCGACTACTTTGCCGTTGTCATTCATACCTATATATATCTTGCCGCCTGTGGCGTTGGCAAAGCCGCATATCCATTTCAGATACTCGTCACGCCAGCTTTCTTTCCATTCCGTATTTTGGTTTTCGTTCATAATCATTTCTTTGTCTGCAAAATTAGTAAAAATACTGTCTGTCAGGAAAGAATATCGGTTATTCTTCCTCTTTTATCAAGTGGCATAGCTCCGGGTCGTTCTTAATCCGGGTTATCTCGTCCTCGACTATCTGCCGGACTTCCTGACGGATGCGGTCATAGTTGGCTTGTATCTCCTCCTGCATCCGGTCGTTGCCGTCCTTGTCGGTGAAGTCGATTATCTGCGGCAACTTCACGTAACGGGCGGTTTCCCGCTTCACCTTTTCATTGTCCACCACGATTTCGCAGTGGAAAATCTTCTGCTCTATCCGTTCATCGAAGTTGTCCGCCACAGCACCCACGAACATACCTTGCGTGAGGTTGGATATTTTGCTGGCGGGTATCAGGCTGTCCATTTGGGTGCTTATCGAGGTGGACTTCTCCTGCTGGTTGATTGTCATGCTCTGCCGTTTCTGCAACACCTTACCGAAACGTTCCGATAGAATTTTTGCCGTTTCACCGACCACCTGACCGCTGAACACGTTACCCACGGTATTTTGTATCACACGGCTTTCTTTGTCCCCGTAATCACGGGTAAGCTGGCTGTAATCCTGAAAACCTAACAGAACCGCTACCTTGTTGCTTCGGGCAGTGGCAATCAAATTGTCAAGCCCTCGAAAATAAATCGTTGGCAGCTCGTCTATTATCACCGAACTTTTAAGCTGACCTTTCTTGTTTATCAGCTTCACGATACGGGAATTATATAAGCCCAGTGCCGCCGAATAGATGTTTTGGCGGTCGGGATTGTTACCGACAACCAAGATTTTAGGCTCTTTCGGATTGTTGATGTCCAGCGAAAAATCATCGCCTGTCATTACCCAATAAAGAGCGGGTGAAATCATCCTTGAAAGCGGGATTTTCGCACTGGCAATCTGCCCATAGGCTAAGCACCCGGCGCCTTTCCGTGTTTTAACACGGTAGGTTTCCAAGCACTCGCCTCCGAACCGTGCTGACAGGTCTCCCCGTACACGGCTCTCCACCTTCTCTTTCAGTCTAACTTTCCCGAATGTATCTTGTGATGGCATACTGAACATACTGCTAATGTTTTACGTTTACGTGAAATCATTTTAATTTCCCAATCACTTTTGCCTTTAAGGTCTTTTAGTTTGCGTACATGGTGCATTTCAAGGTTATCCGTAGCACCGCAGTTTTCACATACCCGTGCTTGAAGTCTCTTGATTAGACCATTTCTGCCACCAGTTATGGCAATAGTGTTTGGCAATCTGTCATCCAAATACCTATTGGGTAGTTCCTTTCGCTTAAAACCTTTATCGTAGAACTCACGTTTGAACTCATATCCTCTTTTGTTGGTGTACGGTATGGCGAACACCCCGTTTTTCTTGTACTTCGCAATGATTTTCTTTTTCGAGGTACTGTACTTTGCGGCATACGTCTTATACATACTGTATTCCATGATATTGTAGAATGAGTCAATGACGGGACTATTGTTTGCTATTGAGTAGAAATTATAGAACCCCATGATTTCGGAATTATATTGGCTTATAATCTCCAAATCATCAAGGCAGCGCATATATGTACGACCTTTAGGCTTCCAAACCTCCTTGCCATTTTGCACAATGATTTTTAGCGCATCATATTCAAGGAGCTTCTTCCGCATGACTTCGGTAGTCACATACAGGACTATCTTGTGGTCTAAACTTCTTGTCAGATGTCCGTTCTTATCTCTATGGGTTTCATTGGATTTGCGTACGAATACGTCATAACCAAGAAATTTGGCATGTTTCCTCGCATTGGTTATCAGCGTTTTCTCATCAGATAGTTCCAGCTTCAGTTTGTCAGCCATAAATTGCTTTATGTCCTCCTTGATACTGACACAATCCTCTTTACTGCCGATAACGCCAATGAGAAAATCATCCGCATATCTTACATATTTCAAACGTTTCATCGTTGCATCCATTTCATCACTTGCTGGATAGTTGAGACGTTCTCTGACAATTTCCTTGATTTGCATCAACAGTCGTTTCCGTTCCGTTTTGTCCGTTGATTTTTTCAGTTTGGTTACTAACTTGGCTTTCCGATGTCCGAAACGTTTTACTATCGGATTTTCCTTGCGCCTTTTCCCTTTGTTGAATTTTTCAGTGTATTCCTTGATGTATTTGTCGAACTTGTCAAGATAGATATTTGCCAGTATAGGGCTTATTATCCCACCTTGTGGCGTTCCGCTGTACGATTTATGAAATACCCAATCTTCCACATATCCGGCATTCAGAAACTTTCGGATAAGGCGCAAGAAACGCATATCTGAAATACGTTCTGAAAGAATGGCTATCAGTACCTCATGGTCTATATTGTCGAAGAAACCTTTAATGTCTCCCTCGATGAACCATTTTGTACCATTGAATGTCTTTTGTATGCTCCAAAGTGCAGTCTGCGGACTTCTCTGTGGTCTGAAACCGTGAGAAGATTTTTCAAAACTGCCCTCGTAGATTGCTTCCAAAATCATTTTTATAACCTCTTGCAGAAGTTTGTCAATGAATGACGGAATACCCAGCGGTCGCATTTTCCCGCTTTTCTTGGGAATGTAGACCCGCTGAGAGGGATTTGGCTGGTACGTCTCGTCTTTGAGTGTACCTATCAACCGTTCAATATGGGATATACTGAACCCGTCGATGGTTTTTCCATCGACACCTTTCGTCATATTGCCCTGCTTCGCATAGATACTTTGATAGGCAATGTAGTACATCTCTTCATTAAACAGTAACCGATACAAACGTTCAAACTTGTAAGCTAAGTCGGAACTATGTTGTGTTAGACTGTTTAATATCTTTTCTGGATTTCTTTTCATGTCTCTCACATTTTCCAAAATTTGACATTAAACGATATTGGCTGCTTCCCTTCGCCATGTACAAGGCTTTCCCTTGCTCGGACTACTACGGAAGCTCTGTTGCCATATGGGTTGCCCCACTTAGGCAATCCCCGTTTAGACATATAATAACTATTAGCATGATAGATTGTCGGATACGACTTTCGTCCTTTACTATGTATGTAGTTGCTCCGTGATAAGTTCTTTTGCCCAAGCAACCTGCAAGGAGAAGTTGGGTATCACGGCTTGGCGTAGGATGACTTTTTGAGTCATATAACTGTCTTCCGCCAAGGCTTAAGCATCGAGCCGCTTAGACTATCGTTCAACCAGTATAGGCTTTATCCTCATATCTGTCGTTTCACCTCGCCACTCGGTCAGGACTTGACAGTTAGTCCACTCGTGGCTTTTCCGACATGCTACACTCCCCATCGTCTTTCGTTGAATGGATAAGTCGGCTGGTGATAGGTTATTATTTCAAAGAACACGAACCTAATAGCTTGCCAAAGCTATATTTATTATATGCCCTTACGGGCGCACCTGCAACTGCTCTTGAGCGTCTGATTCCCAAGCATCCACGAATGGAGAAAGATAGTTTTCCAGTTCGGGATAACTGCGCAAAATGGTGAACACATCGGCGTATTTCTTGTTCAACAGTTCAATGGCATGGGGGAACGTGCAATACTTACCGCCTTGATAGATACGGAGATACCAAATTATAGCTGCCAAAAGAATAATCGGGCTTTCCACGAAGAAGTCGCCCTGCTTGCTTATCCAGCTTCGATTGAGGTTAAGCATTATCGTGTAGCTCGCTTCATAGGCATCCGCAATGTCCGACATGAAGCTGGCGTTTATCGGGTTGCATCGGTGGCTCTTGCGTGGGTCGTCAAAATTGATAATGTAGAATTTAGGCTTTACCTTATACCCGTCCAAGTGGTTAAGCAAATGATTATAAGCGATTTCCGATAAATCGGGAAACTTATAATCATAGCAGTAAAGCGCAAAACCTTTCTCGATTTGCTGTTTTATGTAACTGTTTACCACCGCATACGACTTGCCGCTGCCCGGTGTTCCCAATACAAGGCTGGCACGGAACGGGTTCACGACATTTATCCAGCCATTATTCCATTTCTTCTTATAGTAGAAACGGGTAGGCAGATTTACCGAATACTCGTTCTCGATAAGCCTTGTTTCCTGCTGGAAACTTTCGTTCTCCGTATTAAAGACATCATCCATTAGGTTGTTTTTCAACAACCGGGACATCCATGTACCCGCCATGAGCATACAGATATAGCCCACCGACAACGTGGCGATATAAAACACGGCATCCGCCGTATGTGGCAGCGGAAGTTCAAGCAGCCACCAGTTCAGGAAAAACAACACGACACCCGCCACAAGGCTGCAATGTATCTTCGTCCACGTTATCTTTTCCTCTTTCACGCCCTTAGTGCCGATGCACGACAGGGCGAGGAACACCACCGCAAAAAGTTTTGTCCATAAGATAGACGAGAACAGCCCGGTGGTGCGCTGGAAGTTCCACAGTATCTTGTCTATCACTTCAAAGGTCACTCCCCACTCTTTCAGGGTGGAGTAACAGAACCAGTACACGTTTATTCCCACGAATAGAATACTGACAGCCCGCATAAAGTCCATGACCCGTGCAAGCCCTCTCAAATCATCTTCCTGTTGCATGATTGTAATGTTTTTTAAGTTAGTCGATGCGCCTTGTGCGCTTCTTTTTCTTCTTTCTCTTTTGGCGGGCGGTGTCCTGCGGCTCGTCACCGCCTGATGCACCGCCGCCCAGCAATCCACCGAAAGCACCCAGCACGGAAGCCACGCCCGAAACGATGTCGGATTTCGGCGTGAACTCCGGCTGTTCCTGATGCGTGGATTGGTCTTGCTGCGGTGCTGACACTTCGGGCTGGTGCATCTTTCCGGTTTCGCCCGAAAAGCGTTCGTTGAACACGTTCGCCGAATACTCCTTGCCCAAGCGTGAACCGTTCAGCACCACCCGGCTGTCGTGGTCGATGAACGTAACGCCATAGATGCGCCCGCTGTCGTTCTGACGGAATACCACGTCAATGCCC
>OAVP01000868.1_pt1 | contig 13940 bp, 9 predicted proteins | sample 1495311 | NCBI WGS metagenome assembly OAVP01 (sample SAMEA2580102, study PRJEB22360) | human gut metagenome | biome: human gut; feature: human-associated habitat; material: faeces | place: Denmark | collected 2008/2010
TTCTCTTAATTTATTAGAAAGAGGAACATTTACGGAATATCCCCAAGTACATCAATACAGACTTCCTTGACCGACTTCCGTAAAGAGCTTCGACAACTTCTCCACCACCGGTTTCATATAACGTTCTCCTTTCTCGGCAGAAGCTTTTTTGGGGTTCCCTACCCCGCTGTCGACTGTAGCCTTATTCCAATGGCGGGGGGGCCCGCCCCCCTTTTCATTCAGGGAAGGAATAGCAAACGGTTGGGATTCTCCGTCACCGGCCTCAGCCAGATTCACCAGCTCGGGATGGTAATGCATCATGACGGAAGTCTCAGACTCGCCGGCATGGTCGTCGACAACAGCCTCAAAGTAGTCTTTGGGAGGGACGATGCTGAACCAGTCGGCAGCGATAATCAGAAAATCGGGATACACAAACGCCAGGTCACGAATCATTCCCTTGAAGTTGTTGCCGCCATGACCGCTGAGAATAATCAGCTTGCGCATGCCTTGTGCATAGAGGGAGGCAACTATGTCTTCCAGAATGGCCTGCTGGGTGGAATAGCGGGTATGGATGCAGAACGGAAGTTCGCGCTGCCCCGGATTGTGTGCACCGAAAGGTACGGGAGGCATCACCATGCAGCGTACACCGGAATTCTGTAAAGCCAATGCAGCCGCGTCTACGGCAATGTCATGCGGCAGAATACAATCAGTGAGATAAGGCAGATGCAGATTATGGGGCTCCGTAGCTCCCCAAGGCAGGATGACAACGTCATACTTCACTCCTTTCACCTTTCCATAGCAGGAAACAGTAAGGTCAATTTCTCTTTTTTCCATGATAGTTTATTTTGGGGGTAAATCTTTACCGCAAAAATAAACATTATTCCGTCACATTGAACCTATTGCCGGCGATATTCTTTAGGTGACATACCGGTGTGATGCTTGAAATACTTGCCAAAGAACGACTGGTTGGCAAAGTGCAGCTCGTCCGCAATTTCCTGAATGCTCAGCTCGGAAGACTTCAACAAGGCTTTGGCTTCCAAAACGACGAGACTGTCAATCCATTCGCCTGCCGTCTTTCCGCTGATTTCCTTCACTACGGTGGAAAGGTGCTTGGCGGTGAGGAACATCTTATCGGCATAATAGGACACACTTCGCTCTTCCTTATAGGACTCTGAAACGGCACGGATAAAGCGTTCGAACAAGTCTTCCTTCCTGCTTTTGGGTATGCGCTCCTGAACGGCATGCCCTTGATAGATGTTGTATATCTCATAGAACAGTGCCAGCAGCAATCCCTGGGTGATTTCCTTACGGAAAGGATTGTCCTTCAGCTTCACCTTGCTCCAGAGGAAAGAGTGATACTCCTGGAATGATTGGGATTCCTCCGGAGTGATGTGGACGAAAGGCCGTTCCTTAATCATGAAGAACATGGGGAAAAGCTGTTGCATGGTGGGTATCACCATATCCATAAAATCTTTTGAGACGGCAATGAAAAGTCCGGCAAAGTCATCGGAGCGTTCTCCTTGCAGAACAATCTGGTCGGGAAGGATAATACCCAACATACCTTCCCGCATTTCACATTGCTGCAAGTTGAGTTCCAGTTTGCACCACCCTTTCAGGCAGACAGTCAGGCAAGCAGCATTCAAACGGGTGGGATAAGAGCTCAAAGACATGTCCTTGATGTCATCAAAAATAGCAAAATCATTGCCGATGAAATCGATCATCGGCAAATGATGTATCTGGGAAATATCTACATTTCGTATTCTCTTAGTATCCATGGTTTTTGTGCTTTGGCGACAAATGTAGGACTATTTTGCGGAATTTAGCTCTAAAAATCCTTAAATGGAAACTTTTAGTTCATTATCTTGAAGCCGACAAAGAAGGTTCTCGGCTGCGTAGGTCCGTAGAAATAGCCCGCATCGCGGAATTCCCCTTTATCCAGGTCTTTCTGGAAACTGTTGAAGATATTCTGTACACCCGTATTCAACTGAAGCTTGATATGGTCGTGAAGCACAAAGGTGTAGTTCAGCTTCACATTCAGGTCCAGGAATTGGGGGGTATGCTCCATGCGGTCCGAGGTGATATTGCAGAAGGCACCCTCGGGAGCATCTTCCGGTGCGTAGTGCGGCACAATCATCTTTCCCGTATAAGTGCCGGAAAGGGAGAAATCGAAATTCTTCACCGGTGCCGAGGAGAAAGTGAAGTACCCGTAATAGTCCGGTGTACGGGGCATGCGCTTGGTGGTAAGGTCTTTGCCGTCCACCTTTGTCCAGACTTCTTCATGGGTGTAGCGGCTGCGCTGCGCCGTGAAGCCGAGCTGGAACTGCGCCTCCTTGCCGTGGGCAATCTTCGCATCCAGATTGGCACCGTATACGCGTGCGCCGTTTCCGTTGCGGCGCTCCTTGATGACATCCCCTACTTCGTTCTTGCCGATATCTTCGAGCACAAAGACGTGGCGCAGGTCTGTATAGAAACCCTCCACCAGGATGTTTGCCTGCCAGTGTCCCAGATGGGCAGTCCAGTCCACCGAACCGCTGTAACTGTTGGAGCGTTCTTCACTCAGGTTATCGGCGAGTTTGATTTGGACTCCCTTGCCGCCTACTGCCGTCACGTGCAAGTCCTCATCGTATGCCTGCGGAGCGCGGAAACCGGTAGAGTAAGTCAAGCGTGCCTGAAAATCATCTGCCGGCTTGTAGAGCAGGTTGACGCGGGGGCTGAAAATAAGCTTGTCTATCAGGTTGTGCTTGTCCAGGCGGGCGCCGACCAGCATGGTCAGTACGTTCATCTTCCACTCATTCTGCACGAAGGCGCTGGCAATGCGGACATCCTGCTCCATGTCACGATGATAGCCGGTCATGATGTCGTGCAGGGAGTTGTTCTGATATTCCAGTCCGCCGGTGAAGGTGGCGGGGGCAAAGAAGCAGTTGTCCATATTGCCCACATACATGCCGCCGGCAACCCAGGTCAGGTCTTTCGTCTTGCCGTAAGCATTCATGTTCTTTTGGGCACCATAGTAGCTGTTGCGGTCGGTGTGCTGTATGGAGGTGTAAGCCGAAATCTTATGCTTGTACTCCTTCCAGAACAAATCGTAGCTCACGCCTCCGCTATTGATGATATGCTTGGTCTGCTCGGTGATGTCCGTCTCGTGCGGCTGCAAATCGAATTTGTTGCCTCCGCGACGAAGTTCGTTGGTGGTATGGTATTCCAGATTGATGCGGCTGAAATGCGTAGGACGGTAATAGGCGCGGAAGCCGAAAGTATTCATGTTCAGCTTGCCCAGCTCGGAAAAGCCATCGCCATCGCGGTCGTAGGGGTTGCGGTTGCGGTAACTCTCATAAAAGGCAATGCCGTAAGAGTTATCTTTGGCAACCAGCGACACATTGCCACCCATATATTGCTCCCAGGACTTGCCGTCCATATTGGAGAACATGCTCGATACCTGAAAGGAATTGTTGATGGGGTCTTTGGTTATAATATTGATAGTTCCTCCCACAGCATTGGCGCCAAACAAGGCAGAGCCTCCGCCACGCACCACTTCTACCCGTTCAATCATGTTCACGGGGATTTGCTCCAATCCGTACACACCGCTCAATGCACTGATGATGGGACGGCTGTTTATCAATATCTGCGAATACGGACCTTCCAAGCCATTGATGCGCACCTGGGGGAAACCACAGTTCTGGCAGTTGTTCTCCACACGCAAGCCCGATTGGTAGTTCAGTGTCTTGGCAAGGTCGGTGGAGTTGACCATCTCGAACAATTTGGTACTCATCACATTTACAACTACCGGAGCTGCCTTGCGGCTTACCTCGTTGCGGTTGGCGGATACCACCACTTCATCGGTCATGAAACTCTCCTCTTCCATCGGGAAATGTATGACGGCAGTAAAGTCCTTGCTCACCGTCACCTCCTTCTCTTGGGTCTTGTAACCCACTGCCGACACACGGAGCTTGTATTTTCCCGCCGGAAGCTTGCGGAACTCAAATTGTCCTTCTTCATTGGAAACCGTTCCCTGACCACTGCCGATAATCAAAACCGTGGCATACGGTATATTTTCCTCCGTACCTTTCACTATCACATGGCCGGAAATCATATTGCCTTCTTTTATAGGATTTACGGCAAAAGCTACGCTGGCACTTACCACTGCAAGTACCAACGCCAAAATGTATTGTTTCATCAAATTAGCGCTCTAAATAAAAAAAATAATTCAAGTCTGAAAAAAGATAATCATCCGAGATGCCGCACTTCGTTCACTGAAATGCCGGACTTCGAGACTAAAATGCCTGGTATCTACATACAAAAAATCCAGGCGTTTTTAAACCTAATGACTATGAAAAAAGAGCGGGAGGAGCGCGAAGGGAAAGGGTACGTATCACTTCCCCCTTAACAGTAGGTGTTGCCGGTTTGGCTCTGAGCATGGCCAGCAAAGGACGCATCGGGTGCTGAACCTCATACACATCCACTCCGGAAGAGTAGAATGCCGACAAATGCCCGATAACCAAAAGGGAAGTCTGAGAGTGAGAGTGTGTGCCATGAAAAGGGTGCGAGTGCGTTATCATCACCCCATTCACATAATGGACGTGAGTGAACGCAGTGATACTTGCCTGGTACATGATAAACAGTACCAGCAAGCTCAATGCACCTATAATTTTTTTCTTCTGCTTCACGTCCAAAAACTTATACTATAGATTTTGAGCCGCAAAGATAGTGAATTATTCTTTAACTTTGCCAAACAAGAACTCATAATCACGCTTGGAAGCCGGAGCCGCCCACTCTTCGGGAATAAACTTCCACTGATTCAGCGTACGCGGTTCAATCACCTTCTTCTGCTCAATGTACTGCATCAGATAATAGCGTAAGTCCTTATCCGTAGAGTGGATGATGCGTTCCTTCAATTCATCCTGCGAGATGCCGGCCCCCTTTGTCAGCAATTCGCCGCCACCGTTTCCGCGATAAGAATTCACCGCTACCTTATACATTTTATCCATATCGAACGGAGTACCGTCTGCCATACTGAGAATGGCTACCTTCTCGCCCTCCGGCCTTGGCACATCCACCGTGTAGATAATACCCGCCGCAGAATCGAAGTTGAAGCTGAAATTCTTGAATGAGGCCCTATCCGTAGCACCTTCGCGGCGCTTCTCACGGAAGAGAAGGATATGGTCGTCCGGAGACTTCATCCGATTGGTCCACAAATCATACGACATCTCCAAGGCATCGCGTATCTCCTTCCCCGTCAGACGCATGGTGTAAAGCATATTTTCGTACTTATACAGATTGAACATATCGTTCACAAAAATGTCTCCTTTACGGATTTCCGTATCATAGGACAAAGGAGCCGCAAAAGAAATATCCGCTCCGCTGATTGCCAACTGCAATTCGTGGATAAGGTCTATAAAAGCGGAAGAACCGAAATAGGCAGGACGTGTGGAGATAGTCTCGGTAAAGGAACCAATTTTCTTGGAAACAAAATTCTGCACAGCTTCATTTTCGGGGGCAAAGCGTTGCATGAACTCTTCGCTGACGCCGTAGTCTTGCGTATCGGACAGTATGCCGTCTATCTTCTTGTCTATAACTTTACCATCACGCAGTTTCAAGGTTATATCCACATTACTCACAACAACACCGTTGCTGGCAGGGTCCATCACCAGTACCGAGTCACCGGCTATGTTGCACACCCTCTTGCATTCGCGCGCATGGTCGTGCCCCATCAGGACAATATCGAATCCCGGCACGTTGCACGCCACTTCCACCGAAGCGTTTTCGCGATACTTGCCTCCCATCAGCTGGGCATCCTGGCCGGCATGGAACATACCGATAACCAAATCAGGCTTTTCCTGCTCACGGATAATCTTCATCCATTTGCGGGCAGTCTCCTCCATATCGTCGAAACGCAGCCCTTTCCACAGATTCTCTGAAAGCCATACGGGGATGGCAGGAGTTATCATACCGAGAACCACAATTTTCACTCCGTCACGTTCCAGCACCTCATAGGGTTTGAAATGGGTTTCTCCGGTAGCAGTATCCACAATATTGGCACCCAATATCGGAAAACGGCAGTCACCTGCCCAACGGTCGAAAACGGTACGGCCGGTCTCTACGTCATGGTTACCCATATTGCCGGCATTATACCCCATGAAATTCATCATCTCCGCTGCCAGATGAGGGGCAACGGTATCTATGTAATTATAATAATAGGCTGTGGGCTGTCCCTGCAGAATGTCACCATTGTCCAAGAGAATCAGATTTTTGCCATAAGCCTCACGTTCTTTTTGCACCAAAGCATGCACACGTGCCAGACTGCCGGTTGCCTCCCGGCGGCGTATAAAGTCGTAGGGATAGTAGTTGCCGTGTATATCACTGGTCTGTACGACTTTCAGTTTCACCTCTCTTTCCTGCGCAGGCAGTATGCTTGTCAGGACAAAAATCCAGATAAAAAAACAACTAAATCTTTTCATTATATTTCCTTATTTCTTGTCGGTTCTTATAAGTTCATAGGATGGGTAAACATAAACCGCGCTCCATCCGTATAGGCAGGATCTATCCAAATCTCGCCGCCCCACTTCTCAACGGTCAGCTTACAGATGGACAAGCCCAAGCCGGTTCCCTGCACATATTCGTTCAGCTTCTCGAAACGTTCGAACACCCGTTTCTGTTTGTCCAATGGAATGCCGCAACCAGTGTCAGTCACCGAGAATACTGCAACATTCCTCGCCGTATCCGGCTCCAGCTTCAAGGTTATCGTACCTTCTTTTGTAAACTTGTCCGCATTGGAAAGCAGATTTATCACAACCTGCTGTAAACGCTGCACATCCGTCCGCATCTCCACTACCTCACGTTCACACTCAAATAAGAATTGATTGGTCGACCTGCGTGCCTGGGCCACGGAAGCTACTACCTGCTGGCATATCTGCACTACATTGCAGCTCTCCAAAGAAAGGATGACGCGGTCGGCCTCCAAACGGGACACATCCAATATGTCATTAATCAACCGAAGCAGCAAATCAGAGTTGGTCCTAATAATCTCGAAATAGCCACGCTGTTCTTCTTCCGAGGCTCCTCCGGCAGACAGCACGTCCGAGAAGCCCACAATCGCATTCAATGGAGTACGGATTTCGTGGCTCATATTGGCAAGGAAAGCACTCTTCAGACGGCTGGATTCTTCGGCACGGTCTTTTGCTTCGCGCAAGGCACCCTCGGATACCTCCAGTTCATCCTTCAACTTCTTTGTATGATAATAAAAGTAAAGGGAAACGAACAAACCGCCCAACAGCACCAACAGAACAGCACCGACAGACCAGATATGATACTTGTACTGTTCGTAGAAAGAAGGGGTTACGTTCAGCATCTTTACCGGCTGCGGAAGGCCGGTGATATTCAGTTTCTTTTCCTTCACAAGTTTACCGTCCAGTATGGTCTCATTCGGAATGATTTCCATATGGGTCTCACTATCCTGGGAGGTGGTCAGCAGGCGGTAAGACTGTCTTGCCATCTCCTTGCCCAAAGCACGGTAGGCAGGAACGACACCTGCCACAGCCCAATATCCCAAGCCTACGGAACTGAGCGAGAAAGTGGGCAAAGTGGGAGCTGCTTCCATCATGGCGTAGGTTGCATTCCGCATGAAGTAACCATCGTTCATGTCCACACGCCATGTCCCCATCAATATAGCTGTATTTTCCGGTAACTCATGCAATCTGTCACAAATGGTATATATGGTATTGACGCGTCCGTCCAGCAGAATCAGGTTTAGTTCCGGGAACTTCTGCATCTCCTTCACTACATAGGCCTGCATGGCAACGCCGCCATAACTGTTGTCTGAGACAAAAGCGATATTCTTGGTGCCGGGATACATCTGCTTTATCATATTGATGTTGGCCTCCACATCATACTCATAAACGAAGCCAGCCTTGATAGGCGAACTGGGGAAATCCGTGAAGAAGTCGACGGATTCGGGCATCCAGGTCTTCAGGTCAACGGTATCACCCGGCAGCAATATGGCGTTCCGGCTGGACAGTGCACTCACTACCGGAGTATTGCCGCATATGGAGTCTTCCAGAGAAAGATAGGCAGCCCAGGCTTCCTGCCCTATAAGTACAATCAGCGCCGGACTTTTATCACCTTGATATTTAGCCAACAGCTCAGCCATTCTCCTCTCCCAAAGAGGGGATTCGGAAAAACTCTTGCAGTTCATGTTCTCCAATGCGATGGTGTTTGTCCCGCCCAGGCGTTGGAACTCCTCCATAAAGTCGGAGATGTTGCCGGAAGTACGGCCGGCATCCGGATTATAGGAACTGATAATCAGTACCGGATGCTCTCCCGTAATAGAAAAAGCGGGCAAAAGGCAACAGAAAAGCGCTACCATGCATGGTAATATTGTACGATATATGTGTTTCAATTGATTGATTCGTTTAATTGCTCCATAGCTTTGACAAATATAGATAAAAGTTGGAACCTAAAGAAAAAACAACAATTGTTTTTTTGTACTTTTGGCACCTATTATAAAATGAGATACAAAATGATACAAGATTTTCATCGAATGATATCTGCCGCTCTCGGCATATCAGAAAGACAAATAAGCCAGACCCTCGGCCTGCTGGAAGACGGAGCGACAATCCCTTTCATCAGCCGTTACCGCAAGGAAGCAACGGGAGGACTGGACGAAGTGCAGATTGAAGCTATCCAGACGCAATATGAGAAACTGAGCGAAACCGCCAAACGTAAAGAAACCATCCTGAACACCATACAGGAACAAGGTAAACTGACCGCCGAACTTCAGAAGCGCATCGAGGAGACTTGGGACAATACCCTACTGGAGGACATCTACCTCCCCTACAAGCCCAAACGGAAAACACGTGCCGAAGCAGCCCGTCAAAAAGGACTGGAACCCCTCGCCACCCTGCTGATGCTGCAACGTGATCCTCATCCGGAGGAACGCGCCGCCAATTACGTGAAAGGAGACGTGAAGAACGTGGAAGATGCACTGAAAGGTGCCCGTGACATCATAGCCGAGCATGTTAGCGAAGACGAACGTGCCCGAAACAGCGTGCGCAACGCATTTGCCCGCCAAGGCATACTGACCGCCAAAGTAGTGAAAGGCAAAGAAGAGGAAGCGACCAAATACCGTGACTACTTCGACTGCTCCGAATCGTTGAAGCGATGCAACTCCCACCGCCTGCTCGCCATCCGGCGTGCCGAAGCGGAAGGCCTGCTGAAAGTCAGCATCAGCCCGGACGATGAGGAGTGCGTGGAACGGCTGGAACGCCAATTCGTGCGGAGCAACAACCCCTGCGGACAGCAAGTGGCAGAAGCCGTGCAGGATTCCTACAAACGCCTATTGAAGCCATCCATAGAGACGGAATTTGCCACGCAAAGTAAGGAACGTGCTGATGAGGAAGCCATCAAGGTATTTGCCGAAAACCTCCGTCAGTTGTTGCTGGCTTCACCACTGGGGCAAAAGCGTGTGATGGGTATAGACCCCGGATTTCGTACGGGTTGTAAAGTTGTGTGCCTCGATGCACAAGGAAATCTGCTCCACAATGAGAACATCTACCCCCACCCTCCGGTCAGCAAGCAGAAAGAGGCATTTGCCAAGCTGCAAATGATGATAGAGTCTTATAAGATAGATGCCGTTGCCATAGGTAACGGAACTGCCAGCCGCGAGACGGAGGAGTTCTTGAAACATCAGCGCTTCAACCGCGACATACAGATATTCATCGTCAGCGAGCAGGGAGCTTCCATCTATTCGGCCTCTAAAATTGCACGGGACGAGTTTCCCGACTACGACATCACCGTACGCGGTGCTGTGTCCATAGGCAGACGACTGATGGACCCGCTGGCAGAGTTGGTAAAGATTGACCCGAAATCTATTGGTGTGGGGCAATACCAGCATGACGTGGACCAAACCAAGCTGAAAAAATCACTGGACCAGACCGTAGAAAACTGTGTAAACTTGGTAGGTGTCAACCTGAACACCGCAAGCAGCCATCTGCTGACCTATATCTCGGGATTGGGTCCGCAACTGGCACAGAACATTGTGAACTATCGCGCCGAAAACGGTGCCTTCACCTCGCGCAAGGAACTGATGAAAGTACCGCGCATGGGTGCCAAGGCATTTGAGCAATGTGCCGGCTTCCTACGTATTCCGCAGGCAAAAAATCCGCTGGACAATACTGCCGTACACCCGGAAAGCTATTGTATCGTAGAACAAATGGCAAAGGACTTGGGTTGCAGCGTAGCCGAGCTGATAGCCAGCCGGGAGCTGCGTCTGAAGATTAATCCCGAACGCTACCTCTCCCCCACCGTGGGCATGCCGACACTGAAAGACATCCTGCAAGAGCTGGACAAGCCCGGACGTGACCCACGCGGACCGATAAAGATATTTGAATTTGACAAGAACGTGCGCACCATCAACGACCTGCGCGAAGGCATGGAATTGCCCGGCATCGTAGGAAACATCACCAACTTCGGCGCATTTGTCGACATAGGCATCAAGGAAAACGGACTGGTACACCTCTCCCAACTCGCCGACAGATTCATATCAGACCCTAATGAAGTAGTGTCCATTCACCAGCATATACGCGTAAAGGTACTCAGCATAGATATGGACCGGAAACGCATACAGCTGACAATGAAAGGAGTGGAACAGAATTAGGGGTTAATGATTAGTGATTAATGACTAATACGGAAATCATTAATCACTAATCCCTTATAATAGTGTCTTAAGATAATTACTGTACCAAGCACTAAAAGTAGTGAACACAGAATAGAGCCTTCGAACCCGAAAGTTCCTCCATTTATCAGATTTTCTTCCGGAAAGTGAAGAATCAGCAGATTCTCATTGCTAAATTCATTTCCACTGACTTTATATCCCAAAACAGAACCTTGAATCCAGTTCCAGAACCAATGCAAGGCAATGGGAAAACAGAGGTTACGCGTGTATATATAGGAAGCTCCCAAGAAACAACCCGCCAGCATGATATTCAAAAACGGGACGAAGGCAAAGCTGGGATTGAAAAGATGCATCAACGAAAATAACACCGCAGAGATAAGCAATGCCACAAACTTATTGACGCCTCCATCCAGCATACGCCCTAAAATGAAACCGCGTCCAATAACTTCTTCCGTAACTGCCACTAAAAAATAAAGCAAAAGACTCGACAACAACGAAATGGGAGAAAACAAGACCCCTGCCACTTCCACAGCCCCCAACAATAAAGACAAGCCAAAACCAACTACATACAAGAACACGACAAACAAAGCTCCGTTCAGCAGGCTTCTGCCCCATCCCTTCAAAGACAAGCCCAAGCCCGAAAAAGGAAGCTTCCTGAAACCCAGCACCATACAAGCGGCAATAAGCCCACTGGCCAACATCAAGACTTCATTCAACATCATTAAATAGACGCTCATCCCACCAGCTTGTGTCTTCAACTCAGGGAAAGCAATCGCAAAAGGTATGGCAAACAAAAACAGAAAAATCATAAAAAGTACAGTAAACAGTACTATATCAACGAATGCCAGCCAAATACGTTTTGTTTTACTCATAGCAACACACTCTTCCTTCACCGTTTCTTCCGTCTCCATTTGTATCTCATTTTGATTAATATCCGACAAAAATAATAATAAAAAGAAAAAACTTCATGTATTCCTGCCGGTTTCTTCTTATATTTGAAAAATCAATCTGGAATCGACAAACATGAAACTAAGAAAAATACTTTTAGCCGTTGCCGGACTGGCGTTAATGCTGAATGCCTCGGCACAAAAATCCAAAAGATACTACGTGGCCAAACCTGGCACCCTGGTGGAACTGATGACAGAAGCGGAAGCCAATGAAATCACCCAACTGACCCTGCAGGGCAAGCTGAATGCCGTAGATTTCAGGCATCTACGGGATGAATTCAAAAACCTGCAACTGCTGGACATTTCAAATGCCTCCATCAGCATGTATGCAGGCAAGAACGGGACTTATCCAAACCGTTTTTATGTATATCCTGCCAATTGCATTCCGGCATATGCCTTCTGCAAGCAAATAGACGACAGTACATTTGTAGGTAAGGAGACGCTGACCAGGATTATCCTTTCCGACAAGACCAAGAACATCGAAGATGCTGCCTTTAAGGGATGCAAAAATCTCAAGATATGCCAGATACGGAAGAAAACGGCTCCCAATCTGTTGTCCGAAGCATTGGCCGATAGCGTTACAGCCATATTTGTTCCATTGGGATGCAGTGACTCCTATCGTACCAAAAAGAAATGGGAAACCTTTGCATTCATTGAAGGAGAACCACTGACAGTAAATGTGCAGATTGGTAAAATGGGCAGCCTTGCCAGCGAACTGTTAAGAGCCGGATTTCAGCCCAAAGACGTTAACTTTCTGACCGTTGAAGGAAAAATGGACGAAGCCGACTTCACATTGATACGCGACTATATGCCCAATCTGGTTTCCATCGACATGACCAACAGTAATGCCACTGCAATTCCCGACTATACTTTCACCCAAAAGAAGTATCTGCTGAACGTACGGCTCCCGCAAGAGCTTAGAAGCATCGGACAGCGTGCATTCAGTGGCTGCGGCCGTTTGTGCGGCACGCTGGTGCTTCCTGCCAGTGTAACCGCCATTGAGTACGGAGCATTTATGGGATGCGACAACCTGCGCTATGTGCTTGCCACGGGGAATAAGATTACCACGCTAGGCGACAACCTTTTCGGCGAAAGCCAAGGCAAAATTATATATAAGGAGAAACAATAACTCAGACTATTCCCCGCCTTAATAAGAACAAAGAGACTCTTTTAATAGCAAAAGAAGGTGTGTCAGAATGATAGCTAAAAATCATTCTAACACACCTTCTTCTTTTTTTCAATATCGCACAAGCCTTTATTAAACCAAAAAGATATGAAAGAAGAATCGTTCCATCATGGCAGAAATATTGTTCCACCGTGGTGAAAAAATCGTTCCACCATGGTGGAACGATTTTTTCCTCATGATGGAACGATTTAAAATATGCTTATTTAGTCCTTAGCTTCCGTTATCACTTTGTTGCGTACATACGTGCACGCAACTCCTTGATGTGGTCTGAAGTGATGTATTCGTCATACTCCATCATCTTGTCGATAATACCGTTCGGAGTCAATTCGATGATACGGTTGGCAACCGTCTGAATGAACTCGTGGTCGTGGGATGAGAAAAGGATATTGCCTTTATAGGTCTTTAGATTATTGTTGAATGCCTGGATAGACTCCAAGTCGAGGTGATTGGTAGGTGTATCCAGAATCAAGCAATTGGCATTGCGCAGCTGCATACGTGCAATCATGCAACGCATCTTCTCACCTCCCGACAATACGCTTGCTTTCTTCAGCACCTCCTCACCGGAGAACAGCATACGTCCCAGGAAGCTCTTCATATAGACTTCATTGCCTTCACCGAACTGGCTCAACCAGTCCACCAGATTCAGGTCTGTATTAAAGAATGCAGTATTGTCCAGCGGCAGGTAAGCGGTGGTGATAGTCACACCCCAGTTGAAAGTACCTGCATCCGGTTTCATATTCTCGTTGATAATCTCGAACAGGGCGGTCATGGCACGCGGGTCGTGCGAAAGGAATACAATCTTGTCTCCCTTCTCTACGTTGAAGTTGACGTCGCGGAACAGCACCGTACCATCTTCCAGCGTTTTCGTCAAACCGGAAACTTCCAGAATCTGATTACCCGGTTCGCGTTCGGGCGTAAAGATGATGCCCGGATACTTACGTGATGACGGCTTGATTTCTTCTACATTCAGTTTCTCCAACATCTTCTTGCGGCTGGTAGTCTGCTTGCTCTTTGCCACATTGGCACTGAATCGGCGGATAAACTCTTCCAGCTCTTTCTTCTTCTCCTCGGCCTTTGCCTTCTGGTTCTGCTGCTGACGGAGCGCCAGCTGGCTGGACTCGTACCAGAAGCTATAGTTACCGGCAAAGAGGGTAATCTTTCC
>OAVP01000876.1_pt1 | contig 13868 bp, 10 predicted proteins | sample 1495311 | NCBI WGS metagenome assembly OAVP01 (sample SAMEA2580102, study PRJEB22360) | human gut metagenome | biome: human gut; feature: human-associated habitat; material: faeces | place: Denmark | collected 2008/2010
TTCGACGCCGCCCCGCGCGTCCCCCAGGGCCCCCGGCCAGCGCCTTGCCACCCCAGCCGATCATGTCCATCGCGCGCAGCAGGCAACGGTCGAGCGCGCAGGCGTTGAGCTTCTCGTTGTAGTACTGCGGCATGATCTCACCCTCGCGCACGATGTTCTTAAGGCGCAGGTCAGCGGGGTCCATGTGCAGCATGTCGGCGAGCTCGTTGACGGCGCTCTCCACGGCAAACTGGCCCTGGGTGGCACCGTAGCCGCGATACGCGCCGCCGCGGTTGGTGTTGGTGTAGACGGCGTCCCAGCTAAAGCGGCTCGCCTTCACATGGTTGTAGATGGGTAGGCTCTTGTGGCCCGAAAGGCCGATCGTCGTGGTAGCGTGCTCGCCGTACGCGCCGGCGTTGGACAGTGTGTGCAGATCGATGGCCGTGATAGTGCCGTCGTTCATGGCGCCCAGCTTAACGGTCATCTGCATCTGGTGACGCGAGTTGCCCGCAGTGATGGTCTCCTCGCGGGTGTAGCAGCAATAGCTCGGACGGCCGGTCTGCTGGGTCACGAACGCCACGAAGATCTCGCAGCAGCCCGTCTGCTTGGAGCCAAAGCCGCCACCAATGCGCGGCTTAATGACCTGTACCTGCGACTGCGGAATGTCGAGCGACTGCGCGACCATGCGACGCACGTGGAAGGGCACCTGCGTAGAGGTGGTCACCGAAATGCGGCCGAACGCGTCGGTCGTCGCGAAGGCGCGGAAGGTCTCCATGGGCGCGGTCTGGGTGGCCTGGCTGGTGTAGGTGCGGCTGAAGACGATGTCGCTCTGGGCGAAGGCCTCGTCCAAGTCGCCATAATCGCTGGTACCGCTGCACACCAGGTTGCGCGAGACATCCCCGCCCTGTGGGAACATAAAGGTCACGTCGCCCTCGGGGTGGACCACGATGTCGTTATCGAGTGCTTGGGTAAAGTCGAGCAGCGGCTCGAGCACCTCATAGTCTACCTTGATGAGCTTGAGCGCCTTGTCGGCAGCCTCCTCGGTCTCGGCGGCGACGATTGCCACCTCTTCGTTTTGGTAACGGACGAGATTCTCGAGGATCAAGCGGTCGTAGGGACTCGGCTGCGGATAGCTCTGGCCGGCGATGGTAAAGCGGCGCTTGGGCACGTCCTCGTAGGTGTAGACGCCCACGACGCCGGGCACCTTCAGTGCGCGCGACGTATCGATGGAGCGGATCTTGGCGCGGGCATAGGGGCTGCGCTTGAGTTTGACGATGAGCGCACCGGCGGGCACCATATCGCCGGTGTAGACGGGACGACCCTCGAGCAGGGCCTTCGAGTCCTTCTTGGGCTGCTTGTGGGTGATCTGCTTGTAGGTGACGCCGTCAGAGCTGGTGTTATTGACCGGCAGCTCGGGCATCTCGAAGCCCACCTGCACGCCGGACTCGTTGAGGAAGCGCACAATGGCGCGCAGCTGGCTCTCGTAGCCGCTGCAGCGGCAGAGGTTGCCGGCGAGCTGGCGCGAGAGCTCCTCGCGCGTGGCGACGAGGCTCGGATCCTCCTTGGCGGCGCGGGCAAGCGCCAGCACGTTCATGATAAGGCCGGGGGCGCAAAAACCGCACTGCTCAGCGCCTTCGGCAGCCATAGTGCGGGCAAGCGCCTCGGACTCGGCCTTGAGGCCCTCGAGCGTGGTGACGGAGCGGCCCTCGACGCGCGCGGCGGGAACCGAGCAGCTCAGCACCGGGTCGCCGTCGAGCCACACCGTGCACAGACCGCAGTTGGTGGTTTCGCAGGCGCAGCGCACCGACGCGCAACCCTGCTCACGCAAAAGCGAAAAGAGCATGGTGTCGGGGGCAATCTGAACCTTGACCTTGCGGCCGTTGAGCGTAAAGGAAAGATCGATGAGTTTGGCAGCCATTAGCGCACCTCGCTAGAATCGACGCCGGGCACGCGGCGGCAGGAATACTCGTCCGTGGCAAACTTAGGCACTTGCACGGTCTCGAGCTCGCGGGCAAGCGCGGCCGAAAGCTCGATGCCGGCGGCACGGCGCACGGCCTGGACAGCGAGCGGAGCCGAGATGCGGCGGCGGTAGTCGGCCGAGCCCCACAGGTTGGTGCCGTAGCTCAGCGCGCGCACTGATGCGGCCAGGGCGCGCAGCTCGTCCTCGGAAGGCTGCTCGCCCATAAGGCCGCACGCCTCGCCCTGCAGCAAGGTCGCGCGCAGCGGGCGGGCGCCCACGGTGACGTGCCAGGTGTTGTCCCACCAGGCGGCGGTGACGTTGAGCGAGGGGAAGTCGGTCGCGGCCTTGCGCACGGCCTCGTAGCTCACACGGTAATCGTGCTTGACGACCACCACGTGCTCGATCACGTCGCGCACATAGCCCATGTCGACGAACTCCGCGAGCGGCACGCGGCCGGCCCCCGTCAGCTCAACATAGGAATCGAGCGCCAGGAAAGCCGAGAGCACGTCCGAGAAGCCAAAGCGGCCGTAGATGCTGCCGCCCACCGTGGCGGTATTGCGCAGCTGCACGCCCACGATGTCGTGGGCGGCGAACTCAAAGACATTGTTGACAAGCGCGTTGAGCCCGGCATGACGCTCGAGCTGGCGCAGGGTGCACATGGCACCGATGCGAAACTCGGTCTCGGTCTCCTCGATCTGATCGAGTCCGCAGGCCGAAAGGTCAATCGCCGTCGCCACACGATGCGAACCCAGGCGCATCCAGATGCCGCCGCCCACAATCTTGTTGTTGCGGTTCTTCTGCAAGAGCTCATAGGCTTCGGCCGCGTTTCCAACACGGACGTAGGTACCGAACTTGAGCACGTTCTCCCCCATCTCTTCACTTGTCCAGTTTTTTTAAGTGTACCAAACGAGGGCGCACGGCCCTCGCCACCATAGAAAAAGGCTCCCAGCCGGAATGGCTGGGAGCCTCATCACATGCTATGTCGAGCGAAGATTTAGCAGACGCCCTGGGCGAGCATGGCGTCGGCGACCTTCAGGAAGCCAGCGATGTTGGCGCCCATGACGAAGTTGTCCTCCTCGCCGTACTCCTTGGCGGTGTCGTCCACGTTGTGGAACATGCCGCGCATGAGCTGCTCGAGCTTGCCGTCGACCTCCTCGAAGGTCCAGGACAGGTGCTCGGCGTTCTGGCTCATCTCCAGGCCGGACACGAGCACGCCGCCGGCGTTGGCAGCCTTGCCGGGCATAAAGGCGACGCCGTTCTCCTGGAAGTAGGTCGTGGCCTCGATGGTCGTGGGCATGTTCGCGCCCTCGCCGACCACCTTGCAGCCGTTGGCGACGAGCGCCTGGGCGTCCTCGAGCAGCAGCGTGTTCTCGCGAGCGCAGGGCAGCGCGATGTCGCAGGGCAGCTGCCACACGCCACGGCCGTCGCCCTCGTGCCACACGGCGTTGGGCTTCTCGTCGACGTACATAGCGAGCGTGACGCCCTTGTCGTGGCCGGAGCGTTTCTTGTTGTAGACATGCTCGAGCACGGTGTAGTCGATGCCGTCGGGATCCTCGACCCAGCCGTGGGTGTCGGAGCAGGCCAGGACTTTGCCGCCGAGCTGGGCGACCTTCTGGACCGCGTAGATAGCGACGTTACCGGAGCCGTGAACGACGACGTTCTTGCCCTCGAAGGACTCGCCGCGGCTCTTGAGGTACTCGTCCACAAAGTAAACCAGACCGTAGCCGGTGGCCTCGGTACGGGCGAGCGAGCCGCCAAAGGAGAGGCCCTTGCCGGTAAGGACGCCGGTCCACTCGTTGGTCAGGCGCTTGTACTGACCGAACATGTAGGCAACCTCGCGGCCGCCAACGCCCAGGTCGCCGGCGGGAACGTCGGTGTCGGGGCCAATGTGGCGATAGAGCTCGGTCATGAAGGACTGGCAAAAGTGCATGATCTCGTTGTTGGACTTGCCCTTGGGGTCAAAGTCGGAGCCGCCCTTGCCGCCGCCCATGGGAAGGGTGGTCAGGCTGTTCTTGAGGATCTGCTCCAGGCCCAGGAACTTGAGCATGCCCAGAGTGACCGTCGGGTTAAAGCGCAGGCCGCCCTTGTAGGGTCCAATGGCAGAGTTAAACTCGACGCGATAGCCGCGGTTGACCTGGACCTTGCCCTGGTCGTCGACCCAGGGAACACGGAACATAACGATGCGCTCGGGCTCGACGAGGCGCTCCAGCAGGGCGGCCTCCTCGTACTCGGGATGGGCGTCGAGCGCCGGCTGGATGGTGCCGAGGATCTCGGTCGCGGCCTGGATGAACTCAGGCTGCTCGGGATAGCGGGCCTTGAGCTCGTCGAGAACTTTCTGCGTGTAGCTCATGCTTCCTCCAATGATGGGAAACGAAATGTGTCGGTCGCGGCACCCTGTGTGCCGCGAACTTTATCGTGTATGGATAATATCGCACTGTTGCGGGAAAGTTTCGCATAAGCAGACGAGCAGATGTTTCGTTTTGATTACGATGCAGGTAGAGGCGTTTTTGAGTGTCTGACGTGCAAAACCCGTGTTTCAAACCTGTTTCGTCCACGTGTTCCAAACCACCATATTGGGGACAGGCACCTTTGTGGTGGTGTTGACGGCTAGAGGACGAGCTGATGGTAGTCGGCGGGGGTTATGCGGCCTTCGGTGGCAGCGCGGAAGGCGGCGAGCGCATCGCCCGAGAACGGCATAGCCCAGCACAGGCCGCAACCTGCGGTAATGGAGCCGGGCAAAGGCATAATGCGCCCGGGCACGCCGGCATCCAGGCACAGCCGCTCACATTCCATCACATCGAAGGTGCTGTCGAACGATACGATGATCTTGCGTTCGTGGTCGAGGGCATCACCGGACGGGCCGCCGCGGTGTGCCTCACGATACGCCGCGGCGGTCGCTTCCTCTTCCGCGGTATGCCCGCAGCCTCCGCAGCCGCAGGTACAGGGTTCGGACCCGTCGCAAGTGCAAGGTTCTCCGGTGTCGGGACAAATATCGTGAGACATGGCAACTCCAATCGTCTAGGCAAGCAACTCGGCCGCCGCAAACTCCTCGGGCGTATTGACGTTCTCGAAGCAGAGCGTCGAGCCCGCGGCCTTAACGATCTGCGGCTCATCCATATAACCAGCCTGAACGCGATTGATCAGGCAGCGAATGCGTTGGCGGTCGCAGGCGAGCAACTCTTGGGCAACCGGCGCGCACGCGTCACGGCGCCAGACAGCGCAAAGCGGCTCAATCCCCCGCTCCTCGCGCGGCACGCACACATCGAGCGCCTCGGCCTCAACACAATCGGCAAGCGCGCCGATGAGTTCCGGCGAAACAAACGGCATATCGCAGGCAACGATCGCCACGAGAGGCAGCCGAGCCGCAGCCAACGAGCTCGCGATGCCGCGCATGGCGCCCGCCGACCCTTCAAGATCCGCCACCACACGCGGCACCAGGCCGCCAAACGTGTGCTCCTCAAGGTAGGCAAGCTCGCTGGGACGCGAAGTCGTCACGACCAACTCGCCGGCAACTGGCGCCAGCCGACCCAGCACGCGCTCGATGAGCGGCTCGCCGCAAAACGCCATGCGCGCCTTATCGCAGCCCATGCGCGAGGACAGCCCGCCCGCCTGGACGACACAAGAAAGATCGGAACGTCTTACGGTAGTCATACGGCAAAACACCTCCATCGGCATGCTCGAAACCCGGCACGCGAAGCCAAATACCGTCGCCGATAAAGCGGACGGCACGGCAAACCCATGCAAAACAAAACAGCGCCTTTGCGGCACGCAGAAAGACCGCGAGCACAAAAGCGCTGGTAGCGTATGGCGGGAACGTATGTGAATCGAACACATCCAAGACGTCTTGCACGCCTCGCAACGGTTTTGAGGACCGCGGAGCCCACCGGAGCCCATCCGTTCCCAAGTGCGGCGGTATTCTACCAAACCGAAACGGCTCTATCCCAAAAAGACGAGCAAGAAGTTGCGGTGGAATAGTTCCTGTATTTGCTGCCAAAGCCTCCAAATAGGAACTATTTCACCGCAACTGAGGAGGCGGGAGCGGGTGACCGGCCTAACGTAGGGACCTCAGGCCGCCGGCGTCCTTGTCGAGCACCGTAAAGCGCACGGCATCCAGGTGTTCCAAGATGCTGATGGCACGTTTGCGCGACACGCCCAGAGCCTCACGCAGCACGCTCGTGGTGGCTGCGCCGCCGGCTGCCTCAATGGCGGCGGTAACAAGCTCACGCGCATGGGCCTCGGCGGCAGCGGACAAGGCAACGTCGCGCTCGACCTTCACGATGGAACGGTTGAGCGAAAGCTCGCGCAGGGCACGCGTCATGGTGTCGCGGCCGAGCTGCAGCTGTTCGCCCACCTCGGGAAGCGCCGGTGCATCCAGACCGGCCTCGTCAAGCAGCGCGACGATCCGCTCGCATGCCTCGCGCACCACGCGTGCCGCTGCGGCGGCCGAATGCGGATCGAATACCTCGGCGCCCTCGGCGGCGCACACGCCACGCGAGCAGCCCTCGGCAATCAGGGCCGCGGCGACGCCTTCATCAGCGGTAGGCCACGCAGCATGGGCAACGGCGCCGGGCGTAAAGCCCGTCTCCTTGGGAGCCGTCGCGTGCATGGCTGACAAGGTCGCCGCCAGTGCATCCATCGCGGCGTCGAGCACGACGGCGTCCGCAAAGAGGCCCTCATCACCCACGGCAAGCTTGCGAACGGAGTCCTGCGCCACCAACCCGCGCAGTGCAGCATCGACATCGCCGACGCCAAGATCCAAAGCGTCGGCAACATCAACCGCCGTAACCGGCAGCGTCTGCAGCGTCAGCCAAGCGCCCACACCGCCCGTGATATCGCCGGCCTCAAGCGCCGCATACAGCGCACGCTCCCCTTCGGCAAGCTCGCGCGAGCGACGGCAGCGCGAAAGCAGAGCACGCCCGCCGCCAATGAGCATCACGGGCGAATACGACAGCACCACGGCATGGTCTCCGGCGCGCAGCGGCAGTGGCTCCTCCAAGCGCACCTGTACGGTACGGGTCTCGCCCACCGCCATGGGGGCCTCGCCCTCCAAAAGCATGATGCGGCCGACGACTTCGGCCGTACCCGCCATCACGTGAACACGCGCTCCCGACTCGAGCACGCGCGGCTTGGCGCCCTCGCGGCCCAGGTAGGTGAACGTCATCATAAAGCGCAACGACTGACCAAAGCGGCCCGCCACGCCCAGCATCTCGCCACGGTCGAGCGCCGCGACACCGTCACCAACCAAGTTGAGCGCCACACGCTGACCGGGCAGCGCCTGCTTCGTGTCGCCATGCACCTGGATCCCACGTATGCGGCAGGCCGTACGCGACGGCAGCGCGACGAGATCATCCCCCACCGCGACGGGCGCATCGTGCAGCGTTCCCGTCACGACGGTGCCGGCGCCCTTGATCGTAAAGCAGCGGTCAATCGGCAAGCGCGGCGCGGCATCACTCCGCTCGGCACGCTCGCGACAGGTATCCCAGCAGGCACTCACCTGCTCGTCGAGCACCGCAAGCAGCCCGTCGATACCCTCGCCCGTCTTGGACGACACGGGCACGATCGGCGCGCCCGCAAACACGGTGCCCGACAAAAAGTCATCGACATCGAGCTCGGCAAGCTCGGCCATCTCGCTATCGGCCAGGTCGCACATCGTCAGCGCGACCACCATGTGTGTGACGCCCAGCAGCTCCAGCACATGCACGTGCTCGCGGGTCTGCGGCATTACGCCCTCAACGGCAGAGACCACCAGCACGGCCACGTCGATACCCGTGGCGCCCTGCACCATGGCGCGCAAGTAATGCGCGTGGCCCGGCACGTCGACCAGGCCAACGATCTTGCCACTCGGCAGCGCCAGCTCGCCAAAGCCCAGCTCCACGGTCATACCGCGACGGCGCTCAACCACCAGACGGTCGGGATTCTTGCCGGTCAGCGCCTCGATCAGCGCTGACTTACCGTGGTCGACGTGGCCCGCCGTGCCAACGATAACGGGACACTCCACCAGCGCTTGAACCTCACTCATCGTGCAACCGCCTTCTTAACGCACGCGACGAGCGTCGATGCCGCCGTCTCGATATCGCGGTCGCCCACGAGCGTGCGTACATCAAACAGAATGCGGTCGTGCGAGGCGCGCGTGACGACCGGCGTATCGAAGTCTTGGACGAGCGAGCGCTTGAGCGCGTCGACGGACAGGCGCCCGTCGACCGGGCAGACGGCCACGCACATCGTGGGCAGCTCGACGGTAGGCAGCGAGCCGCCGCCGGGAGTCGACGACTCCTCGACGATTTCCACCTGCACGGCGCACGGACAACCCGCCTTATCGAGGCCTGCCGTCATCAGCTCGCGCAGCTTGCGTGCACGACGCTCCAGATGATCCTGTGGAAGCGTGAGCATGTTGAGCACCGGCACCTCACGATGGGCAACATCGGCGCCATCCATGTAGATACGCAGCGTGGCCTCGAGCGCCGACAGAGCCAGTTTGCCCGGACGCAGAGCGCGCATGAGCGGATGTGCGCCGCAGGCCTGGACCAGATCGCGACGGCCCATGATAATGCCCGCCTGCGCGGCGCCGAGCAGCTTATCGCCCGAGCATGACACGATATCGAGCCCCGCCGCGACCGAAGCCGGCGTGGGCTCCTCACCGCCGCGTACCAGGATGTCATCGGGCAAAAGTGCGCCCGACCCCTGGTCCTCGTAGAACAGCAGGCCATGCTTGTGAGCAAGCGCCGCAAGCTCCCGAGAACCCACCTCCTCGTGGAAACCCTCGATGCGATAGTTGGAAGGATGGACCTTGAGGATCATGGCCGTATCGGGTGTGATGGCTTGCTCATAATCTGCCAGGTGCGTGCGGTTGGTGGCGCCGACCTCGACGAGTTTGGCGCCCGAAGCCGCCATGACATCGGGGATGCGGAAGCTGCCGCCAATCTCGACAAGCTCGCCACGGCTGACGATGACCTCTTTACCCGCGGCATGGGTGGCAAGCACCAGCAGCACCGCGGCGGCATTGTTGTTGACCACGAGCGCGTCCTCGGCACCGGTGAGTGAGCGGATCAGCTGCGCGGCGTGCTCCTTGCGCGACCCGCGCGAACAGGTGTCGACGCTGTACTCGAGCGTGCTGTAGCCGCGCGCGACCTCGGCCACGGCCTTGGCGGCCGACTCCGCGAGCGGGGCGCGACCCAAGTTGGTATGGATAACCACACCCGTGGCGTTGACGGCGGGACGCAGGCTCGGCAGCGCGGAGCGATGCGCACGCCACTCGATGGCCGAGGCCAGCTCGCGCTTGGAACGCGGAGCAGCGCCGGCACGAATCGCGGCGCGTTCCTCGTCGAGCTCGTCCGTCACGGCAGCATGGACCACCGCGTCGCAGGTCTCCCCCGCCGCCTTCACCACCGGCCACTCGGCAAGCAGCTCGTTGACGGAAGGAATGGCGCGCAGGCGGGCGCGCACCTCATCGGACATGTTTTGGCTATCGCTCATGTGCGGCCTTTCAAAAGAAACGTGGACCAGTCGAATGCATCAGCTGAGTCAATTAATCGTCATTATCCCCGCGCGCGACAATCTTTTCCACGCGAACGGCGTTTTCCTGGGTGAGCGCGGCACCCGTCAACGGATCCCAACGCAACGGCGTATGGTCGAGCGGGCCCACGCCCAAGGCTTGAGCGCCACCGGCATCGGCGCCAAACGAACGCCCGCCGGGAGCGGCCGAGGTGAAGATGCATGCCGGATGCAGATACGGCGTCGTCTCCACGCGCACGCGGTCGCGGCCCATATCGCTCACGAGCTCAACGACCTCGCCATCGGCGATACCCATGCGAGCGGCGACATCGGCGTTCATCTGCACGGCATCCAGGTCCGATCCAGCCTCGGCGGCACCTTGGGCAGCGAGCCTGCGCGAGGTATGCGACTCAAAGGGACGGTTGCCGCTAATGAGGCGAAACATCCCCGGACCGGGCTCCACCATGGGCGCGATCCAGTTGGGTACACGACCCAGACCGACCCGTTCCCATACGTCGCTTGCCAGCGCAATTTTGCCGTCATCCAAGGGAATCGCCGGCTCGCCCGTACGCGACGGCAACGCAACACCCGTGTCGGCCCAGCCGCGCTCCTTGAGCTCGTCCAGATTGATCCCAAAAGGCGCCACCTGGGCAGCCGCCAGATCGTCGGACGTAAACCGAAAGTCCTCACCCACGCCACACGCCTGCGCCAGACCGGCAAAAATCTCCCGACCGGGACGTGTGTCGTCATGCTGCACAGGCAGCACGGCGTTGCGGTAGAACACCCGCGAATCGTTGGTGCCCACAACTGTGCCCACACCGCGGTCGGCCTCCAGATACGTCACGTCGGGCAGCACGAAGTCAGAAGCACGCGCCGTCTCGGACCAGCGAATATCAATCGTCACGAGCAAGTCGAGCTGCTGCAAAATACCCAACCAAGCCTGCGCATTGCCATAGCCCGCACCGGGGTTACTGGCATAGACGATGAGTCCACGCAAATCGCCGGCAAGAATCGACTGACCGACGGTCGTGCACAGGCCGCGCACCGGATCAACCAGTGGATAGCGCTCGGACCCCAGCTTGGATATGCGCGGCATCGACGGCGTCGCAAAGCGCGCGGGATCAAGGTCGCCCAGCGCAAGCGGTGTAGGTGGATTGAGCGCGCCGCCCGCATGCCCGATGCAGCCCAGCAGCACATCGACCAAGCAGATAGCGCGCGCGGTCTGGGTGCTATTGGCATACGCGATACCGATGCCACCATGAAAGCCCGCATCCACCACAGCGGCAGGCGCGGCGGCAGCCAGATCGCGCGCCGTGGCGACAATCTCTGCGGCCGGCACGTCGCACATCGACTCAGCCCACTCGGGCGTCCAAGCAGCAGCCGCCTGCGCCAGCTCGTCAAAACCCGTGGTATAGCGGGCAACGAACTCGTGGTCGTACAGGCCCTCGGCAATGAGCACATGCGCAATGCCCAGCAGCAAGGCCAGGTCGCAGCCCGGGCGTACGCGCAGCCAGCGGTCGGCAAGCGCAGCCGAGCCGCTGCGCCGGGGGTCGACCACGATAATCTTCGCCCCACGGCGACGGGCATCGTTGAGCGCATCAACGGCCCCCATCGTCGACGAATCGACGATGGAACGCCCCAGGTACATGATGCAATCGGTATGCGCCAGGTCGGAGGCGGGACTGTAGCCCAGGCTGTGCTCCCAACCGGTCAGACGGCTTACCTCGCAGGCGCCATCGGCACCGTACACGTTGGGAGAACCCAGCGCATGCATAAAGCGATAGGCCCAGTAGCGGTCGAACGAGGGAACGCCGAGCGTCATGCCCAGCGCACGAGGCCCGCACTCGTCAACAATCCCCAAAAGACGCTCGGCAATCTGAGCAAACGCCTCGTCCCACGAAATCGCATCGAACCCCGAGCCATCCTGGCGACGTCGCATGGGATGCATGATGCGGTCGCGCTCGTCAAACGGCATTGCCAGGCGATGCCGTCCGCGGGCGCACAGGGCACGCGCCGCGCACGGATGCCCCGGCACCGGCAACTCGGCCACCACGCGACCGTCCTCAACGCGTGCCGCAAAGGCGCAATCGGCATAGCATCCCCCGCATGTGGTCACCACGGCGCGACCGTCACGCTTCACAGCAGATGCCATCTCGATTACCCCTTTCACAAGCCAAACACAGCAGGCCAAAAGCCAGGCAACGAGCCCCAGGCCAAAAAAGCCTCCCGCACGGCAACGCCCCGCGGGAGGCCCAACGTCAAACAGGCGGTACCTTACGCCTCGGACTTCTTGGCGTAGATAAACCAGTAGCCGAGCGCGACCAGAACCGCGCCGCCCACGATGTTGCCCAGCGTGGCGGCGGACAGGTTAAACGCAATGCCCGCGGCGTTGAGCGCATCGGCGCCGGCGACGTCGGCACCATAACCGCACGCGTGCATCACGGCGCCCATGGGCAAAAAGTACATGTTGGCGACGCAGTGCTCAAAACCGCAGGCCACAAAGGCGGCGATGGGCAGCAGAATGCCCACAACCTTATCGACCACGGTCTTGCCGGCGGTACCGATCCACACGGCCAGGCACACAAAGATGTTGCACAGGATGCCGCGGAAGAAGATCGTCACCCAGTCGATCGTCACCTTGCCGGCGGCGACGCTCACCATGGAATTGGCGACCGCCTCGCCGTTGAGCTTATAGATGCCGGCCATGTACACCAAAAAGACGATGAACAGGGCGCCGACAAAATTGCCGACCCACACGACGACCCATGCCTTGAGCATCTGAACCAGGGTAATCTTTTTGCTCTTGAGCGCGCAGACCATAAGCGAATTGCCGGTAAACAGCTCGGCGCCGCACACCAGTACCAGCACCAGGCCCAGGCAAAAGCACAGGCCGCCCACGACGCGCTGGGCACCCCAGCCCAGCGTGCTATCGCTCAAAAACACCGTAAAGAACAGGCCGCCGAAGGCGATGAACGCACCGGCGAACATTGCCAACAGAAAGGCCTTAGCGACCGGCAGGTTAGCCTTGGTCACGCCGGCGACCTCGGTCTTGACCTCGATCGCGGCGGGCGCCAGGCAATCGGGAGCGGGATACTCCACCTTGGAATCTGCCATGTCAATCACTTCTTTCCTAACAAAATGGAACAAGTGCTCCTACTGCTCTTGCCCCAAGCGGACAAAGTGGGAAAAGTCGTTGGCGGCCACGGCGTCGTACACGGCGTCGACGGCGTCAAAGACTTCCGGGGACATGGGGTTGTAGAACTCCGTGTCGCCCGGCTGAATTCCGAAGAAGACGATATCATCGCACGATTGCTCAATCTCTTCGATCAGAATCGACAAGGGAAGCGAATGCGTGGTGAACATCGACTTGCGGGCCACATCACGTTTGTCGAGCAAGCGAATGGCGCCGACGGGCAGCGCCATGTCGGCGGCATCAACCAAAACCAAACGCGGCGGACGCTCGCGCTTGACCTCGATGATGTCGTCCTCGGGCGTTTGGCCTCCGTCGATGGTATACCAACCGGCGATGGGCGCGTCCTCCATCTTTTTGGAGAGCACGGGGCCGGCAGCATCGTCGGCACGCAGCACGCTTCCCGCCGTGAGCACGATACCCGCAAACGGGGCGCCGTTCACACGTCCATCCACAACGCGACCCATTACTGCAACCTCCCCGTCAGATACACGCCCGACACATCGCGCACGCGCTCAACCAGATCGCGAAACTTCATTAAGAACGCGACCTGCTGGGCATGCAGGCCAAAGTCGTCGTCGAACACCGAGATGCCGGCCTTGGCCGACCCGCGAAAACCGCGCTCGTCGAGCAGCGCATCGCAGGCCTCGAGCAGCGACGGCACCGCCGCCTTGTCGAGCTGGCACTCGCCAAAGGAGCGGATGGCCTCGAACTTGGTCTTGGCCTCCCCCTCCGGCAACGCGTCGATAAGCGAATAGAACACGTTCACCGGCACCGACAGGCGCGGCTCAAAGCAGTCGAGCACGCCGGTGTGGTGGCCCACGGCGAGCGTGTAGTACAGCACGTCGCAGGCCTCCTGGGGAACGTCTTCCTCGGTCTCCACAAACTTACGCGTGAGCTCATAGAAGACCACCTGGTCGGGCGCATGGCCCAGGCAGGGGTCGGCGACGCCCTCGGCAGCCTCGTCGCTTGCGCGCGAGGCATCGCCAAAGGAGCCGCCGAGCATGCCGGGGCCCGCAAAGTAACCAGAGCGGTCCGTGAGCTCCATCTAGCGACCTCCGGCCAGCACCAGATCCTGCAGCGCCGAGTAGACCTCAACGCGGCGCGGATCGTCCTGCTTGTCGATGAGCAGCGCCATGGCACCGCGGATATCGCCCTTGGGCGCGCCCTCGAGCGTATCCATAAACTCATTGGCCAGGTCGCGGCCGTAACGGTAGGCGGGCCTAGAGCCGGCCCCCTCTTCTACGA
>OAVP01000877.1_pt1 | contig 13844 bp, 12 predicted proteins | sample 1495311 | NCBI WGS metagenome assembly OAVP01 (sample SAMEA2580102, study PRJEB22360) | human gut metagenome | biome: human gut; feature: human-associated habitat; material: faeces | place: Denmark | collected 2008/2010
GCGGCAGCAGCTTCTTTGGCAGCCCCTTCTACCTTACCGGAGAATTGGAAAGGCACTTGTGTGGGCGGCAGACAATTTTCATCGTTGCAAGCGCCATACTCCAGATATCCTTCCAGCTGATAGGCACCACCCGTCAATTTTAGCTTCTGCACAAATTGGGCCGTATTTTCAAAATAGCGCACCTTCATTTCGAACAACTTATCGAAAGTAGAGATTTCCTTGCCTACGGGCTTCAGTTTGCCAACCACTTCCGCTCCGAATATTTTCTCCACATTGAAAGTCGCCGAGATAGGCCCTCCATCGCCCAAGTCGGTGGAATATCTGGTAGCAGCCGTAAAAACGACCTCCGCTTCATCGGCAGCCAAAATCTTCAGTTCGGAATTGAACTTGACGGGGTCTTGTATCTGTGCCTGCACCGCCACAGCGAAGAGCAACAGAACGAAAGGGAACAGTAATTTCTTCATGTTCTCTGATTTAATTTTTAATTTTCAATTATCTCGTAGTCCACGCAGGCACGGCTCTCTTTCACAGCAGCGATAAGCTTGCCGGCAGCTACATGGTCGGGATGGGTAGCATAGTATTTCACGTCATCCAACGTATCGAACTCACTGTAAAGAGCGATGCTCCAAGCCTCGGCAGGATTGATGTTCAATCCGACTTCAATCTTGCGGATAACGGATATTTTAGCCGGAAGCGCTTCGATAGCTGCCTTGAAACTGTTCATCGCAGCCAACTTTTCGTCAGCCGGTGCCTCATCTTTTAACTTAAATAATACAATGTGCTTTACCATAACTTTGCCATTTAAATGATTTATCACTATATTTGTCAGCCTAAGCGGCTGTTTTAACAACTGCAAAAATACTGGTTTTGTTTCAAATATACACTTAAACGGATGTTAATAATAGGAATTGCAGGCGGAACCGGCTCGGGAAAGACCACCGTCGTACGTAAAATTATCGAAAGCCTACCGGCTGGTGAAGTGGTATTGTTGCCACAAGACTCTTACTACAAGGACAGCAGCCATGTGCCCGTGGAAGAACGGCAGAACATCAACTTCGACCATCCCGACGCTTTCGAGTGGAGCCTTCTTTCCAGGCATGTCGCCATGCTGCGCGAAGGAAGAAGCATAGAACAGCCCACCTACTCATACCTGACGTGTACCCGGCAGCCCGAAACCATCCATATCGAGCCCCGGGAAGTCATCATCATAGAAGGTATCCTTGCCTTGTGCGACAAGAAGCTGCGAAGCATGATGGACCTCAAGATATTTGTAGACGCTGACCCCGACGAACGCCTAATTCGTGTAATCCAGCGTGACGTGGTGGAACGCGGACGCACGGCCGAAGCCGTCATGGAGCGCTATACACGCATACTAAAACCCATGCACCAGCAATTCATAGAGCCCTGCAAACGATACGCCGACCTCATTGTGCCGGAAGGCGGAAACAACCAGGTGGCCATTGATATATTGACCATGTACATCAAGAAGCACTTGGGGAGTTAATTTGTAATGGAGAATTGATAATGGAGGATTAAGAACGCACTAAACCCTATGAGATATGAACAGCCTGTTTTCTTTCGCCAGACATAAATCATCCATTATCAATTCTCCCGTCCCAATTATCTTGCTGTTGTTGTTGTGCTGCATCGCAGGATGCCGTGGAGGACATCCTGCCGAAAAAGAAGAAGCGGATGACCTGCAACAGATAAAGGACAGCGGAGAACTGGTCGTATTGACACTGTACAGTTCCACTTCCTACTTCATCTACCGTGGCCAGGACATGGGATTCCAGTATGAGCTGAGCGAACAGTTTGCCAAGAGCCTGGGAGTGAAGCTGAGAATAGAGGTAGCCCGGAATGTGCACGAACTCATAGAGAAGTTGCTGGCAGGCAAGGGAGACCTCATAGCCTACAACCTTCCCATCACCAAGGAATGGAAAGACAGCCTGCTTTATTGCGGCGAAGAGGTCATCACGCACCAAGTCATCGTGCAACGTAACGGCGGACGCACCAAACCACTGAAAGACGTAACGGAACTCATCGGGAAAGATGTATATGTGAAGCCCGGAAAATATTATGAACGGCTGGTCAATCTGGACGAAGAGCTCGGAGGAGGTATCCACATCCATAAAGTGACCAACGACAGTATCAGTGCAGAAGACCTCATCACCCAAGTGGCACAAGGGAAAATCCCCTATACCGTAGCAGACAATGATGTGGCACAGCTTAATACGACCTATTACCCCAACCTGAATATCGGACTCTCCATCAGCTTTGACCAGCGTGCATCGTGGGCAGTCCGGAAAGACTGTCCGCAACTGGCAGCCGCCGCCAACAAATGGCACGAGGAGAATATGACTTCACCTGCCTATACGGCAAGGATGAAACGATATTTTGAAATCGGCAAGGCCATTCCCCACTCTCCTATCCTCTCCCTGCGCGAAGGAAAAATTTCCCATTACGATGATTTGTTCAAGAAATATGCTCCCAAGATAGACTGGGACTGGCGCCTGCTGGCGTCTCTGGCATATACTGAGTCCAACTTCGACTCCACCGCCGTATCCTGGGCCGGTGCCAGGGGGCTGATGCAACTGATGCCTGTCACAGCCAGGGCTATGGGGCTACCCGAAGGAAAGGAACAGAACCCTGAAGAGAGTATAAAGGCTGCCGTGAAATACATAGGCGCCACAGCCAAAAGTTTTTCCAAGATACCCCAGGAAGAACGCATCAACTTTGTGCTGGCATCTTATAATTCCGGTATCGGCCATGTGCTGGATGCCATGGCACTGGCCGAAAAATACGGCAAAAACAAATATGTCTGGCGTGATAATGTAGAAAACTTCATTCTGCTAAAAAGCAATGAGGAATACTTCACCGACCCCGTCTGCAAAAACGGCTATTTCCGTGGCATTGAAACTTATAACTTCGTAAGGGATATTACGTCACGCTTCGAGCAATACAAGAAGAAGATAAAAAAATAGGGATTAAGGATTAATCCCTAATCCTTATTTTCCTTCCTATTTAAAACAGATTCAGTTTGTTCTTTCTCGCTTCTTCCAGGGAAACGGTTGTCACTTGTTTCTCCCGGTTCTTTTCGCACAACTGCCGATACTTCTCATGCAGTTCTTCTTCCAGCTCCTCCTTTGTCTTAGGATTCATCAGCTTGGCTGCTACTGTAGCATTCTGTGAAGCGTCCTTCAGATGGATTACGGGAGCATGATAGACCGGAGCAATTTTCAGAGCTGTGTGAAGCGGTGAAGTCGTGGCACCACCTATCAGCAGAGGAACGTCCAGACCTGCCTTTTCCAGCTCAATGGCTACATGCACCATTTCATCCAGCGAAGGGGTTATCAAGCCACTCAATCCTATCATGTCTACCTTTTCCTCTATGGCATGCTGTACAATGGTTTCGGCAGGCACCATGACGCCAAGGTCTATTATTTCGTAGCCGTTGCATGCCATTACTACCGAGACTATATTCTTGCCAATGTCGTGCACATCACCTTTCACCGTAGCCAGTAGTACCTTCCCGGCAGCAGTCGCACCTTCTTCTTTCTCCGACTCGATTACGGGCTGGAGGATGGCAACCGCCCTCTTCATGGTGCGCGCCGTCTTCACTACTTGCGGCAGGAACATCTTGCCTGCCCCAAACAAGTCGCCGACATGATTCATGCCTGCCATCAACGGACCTTCAATGATGGAAACAGCCTTGGGATACAGCTTCAGCGCTTCGGCAAGGTCTTCTTCCAGATAATCGCCGATACCCTTTGTCAAGGCGTACTTCAACCGCTCTTCCACAGAAGTCTCCTCTCTCCAGGCAAGTTGGGAATGGGCGGCAGCCTGCCGCTCTCCTCCGGAAGTTTTTGCCGCCTCTGCTTCCGCTTTCAAGCGTTCGGCAGTTTCTATCAGGCGCTCAGCAGCATCGGGACGACGGTTCAAGACCACATCCTCTATGCGCTCCAATATATCAGCGGGAATATCGGTGTAAAGAACGGAGGTAGCCGGATTGACGATACCCATATCCATGCCCTCGCGGATGGCATAGTAAAGGAATACGGCATGCATCGCCTCGCGAATGTAATTATTGCCGCGGAAAGAGAAGGAAAGGTTACTCACTCCTCCACTGACATGCGCACCGGGCAGATTCTTGCGTATCCATCCGGTGGCACGGATAAAGTCTACAGCATAATTGTTGTGCTCGTCCATACCGGTTGCCACGGCAAGTACATTCGGGTCGAAAATTATATCATGGGGATTGAAACCTATCTTGTCCACCAAAAGACGGTATGCCCGTTCGCAGACCTCAATCTTACGTTCGTACGTGTCTGCCTGCCCTTTTTCATCAAAAGCCATCACCACGGTCGCCGCACCATATTGCTTGATGGTACGCGCATGCTCCAGGAATTTATCTTCCCCCTCCTTCAAGGAGATGGAGTTGACGATGGACTTGCCTTGCAAGCATTTCAATCCGGCCACAATCACTTCCCACTTAGAGGAGTCTATCATGACGGGAACACGGGCAATCTCCGGTTCCGAAGCTATCAGATGGAGGAAAGTCGTCATCTCTGTCCGGGCATCCAGCAGTCCGTCATCCATATTGATGTCGATGACCTGCGCACCGTCTTCCACCTGCCGGCGAGCGATGCTGAGCGCCTCGTCGTATTTCTTTTCATTAATCAGACGCAGGAATTTGCGCGAACCTGCCACATTGCAGCGTTCACCCACATTCACGAAGTTGTTTTCCGGCTTCACTTCCAGAAGTTCAAGCCCGGAGAGCCAAAGATTTTCCGGTCTGGGAACCGGCTGATGGGGCGTTGCACCGGCAATCAGCGAGGAGTACTCGGCAATGTAGGCATCTGTCGTTCCGCAACAACCACCGATAATATTCACCAATCCCTCATGGATATACTCTTTTACTTCATGTGCCATATCGGCAGGAGTCTGGTCGTATGTGCCCAAACTGTTGGGCAGTCCGGCGTTGGGATAAGCACTGATATAATAAGGTGCACGGACAGCAAGCTGCTCCAGGAAAGGTTTCAGCTGGCGGGCGCCAAAGGAGCAGTTCAACCCAACTGAAAAAATATCGGCATGTTGCACGGAGGCGAGAAAAGCATCCAAAGTTTGTCCCGACAGAGTACGCCCTCCAATATCAGAAACAGTCACAGAGAGCATCAAGGGTACATGAACTCCTACAGTTTCCATCGCCTGCCCGGCGGCAAAAATAGCAGCCTTGGCATTCAGCGTATCAAAAATGGTTTCTATCAGCAAAGCATCCACACCACCTTCGAGCAATGCTTCCATCTGCTCACGGTAGGCATCGGCCAGTTCATCGTAGCTCAAGGCACGAAAGGCCGGATTGTTCACATCGGGACTCATGGAGCAGGTCTTGTTCGTCGGTCCTACGGAGCCTGCCACAAAACGGGGTTTGTCGGGAGTAAGAGAAGTAAACTCATCTGCCACTTTGCGTGCCAGGCGCACTGCGGCAAGATTCATCTCACGCACATAGTCCTGCACATGATAATCGGCCATACTGACGCGGGTGGAACTGAATGTATTTGTTTCGATAATATCTGCACCTGCCGCCAGATACTTGCGGTGAATGTCTTGTATCACATCGGGGCGTGTCAGACAAAGCAAGTCATTGTTACCTTTCATCTGTCCGGGAATCTGCGAGAAGCGTTCACCCCGAAAATCTCCCTCTGTCAAGTTGTATTGCTGTATCATGGTGCCCATTGCACCATCCAAAATAAGGATGCGCTCACGCACCAAACTACCAAGTTTACTCATATTATCTTTTAAACATACGCGCCATATCGCGTTTGTCATCTTTTTCCTTCAGTGATTCGCGCTTATCATATTGCTTCTTACCTTTGGCAAGTGCCACCACAAGTTTGGCCAGCCCTTTTTCATTGATAAACAAGCGCACGGGAACAATGGTGAAACCCGGATCTTTCGTGCCGCGCATCAGTTTTTCAAGTTCCTTCTTATTCAACAAAAGCTTGCGCTCCCTGCGTGCATTGTGGTTGTTGTACGAACCATAGAAGTATTCGGCCACATGCATGTTCTTCACCCACAATTCGCCGTTGGCAAAGTAACAGAACGTATCGACTAAGCTTGCTTTCCCCAACCGGATGGACTTGATTTCTGTGCCCGTAAGCACAATGCCGGCCGTATAGGTGTCCGTCAGTTCGTAATCGAACGTAGCACGCTTATTCTTTATATTTACAGGAGCTTGTTTCATAACATTTATCAGTTTAGCACTACCGTCAGCTTATTGAATATCCATTCAATGGCCACCGGACAAGCTATTAACAAAATAGAAGAAAGAATGGTGAAACGCAAACGGTCTTTTTCCGCTATCTGCATCACCTTTTTGCTTCCTTCCCACACAACATACACGATATAGAATTGGAGCAACAGAGCCATAATGCCGAAATCAGGCAATATGCCGATAACAATCCTCAGCATGAACACCACTACCAGTGCATAACCTGCAAACTGTTGCGCCAAAGGAATATCACTGTCCAGCATAAACATGCGGACACGCAACCCATTGATGAGATAGGCTGCCAAAAAATATCCTCCAAACAAGGATACAGCCACCGCACAGCATTGTGTCATGGCATATTGAAAGCTTTGCGGCCCGTCCCATCCCATCTTCATCAAAGAGCCGATGAAAACGGACAACCCGCATAAACCAATCATAGGATAGACAAAAGCAGTAAATACTTTTCGCCTATCCTCTAAACTAATTTCCTCCCAGGCACGAGCCGGAGAGGAAATCAGTAGTATTGCTATATGAAATAAATCTTTGTAATTCAATATCAATTTATTGATTAGTAGACGCAATTTTGTATTCTACAGTATATTCCGTATAGTTTTCCGGTATTTCTGTATTGCTATTATTTCCACTTTCATGCGACTTAATAACTAATTTAGTAGGAAGATTTCCTGCTTTTTCTTTAAACCTTTCTAAAGCATTTTTTATATCATACCCATACCAATTAGAATAATAAACATCTGTCTTATCATCAGCACCCTTATCATGACGTAGATAGAAAACAAGGTCTGTGGCCCCTGCTTCAATTTCATCCAGTACACAAGCTAAAGCAAATTTATGCATCTTAAACTTATCGTTGTCATTTTGCAGTCTCCAAGCTATAGGAGTTACAAGTATATCCTTGTTATACAAAAATGGCTGAACTGACCCATTTTCCAATTTCAAAGTTATCACCGGTGCTGTTTCCGGCGCATCAACAACCAAGCTTTCTGCTGTCATTGATACGACAGCGTTTGCAAAAGAAATAGGCTGAAAATTCTTCAAAGTGAAGTTGGTAGTTTTAGATTTTTCATTCGTCTCAGGTTCTATGCTCTTTCCTAAGATGATTCCCATTCGAGAATCTGAAATCTTCAAACTCGAATTTGCCTCAAATTGAGTAACAGAAGCCGATGTAGGTTGATAAGTGTTACCCGCAGCATCTTCAAAAGAGAGTAATCCCATATAGTTATTCACTAAAACCATGCCATAAATGTCATCATACTCTCCGTCATCTGAATTCAGACACGAAGTAAACGCAATGCCCATCAACAATGTCAAGGCAACCATCAAGAATTTTAATTGTTTCATCTTTCCTATAAATATTAGAGTTTGCAAATTTAGATAAAAGAATTGAGTAATATAGCACTCTCCTCGTTTTTTCATTGTTTTTAAGATTAAATGAAAGATTAATCTAAATACTGCACGCCCCAATATTTATTTAACATTTATAAACAACCATAATTTAGACAATCACATTATTCTAAAACATATTCTCCTACCAATTTCCCTGTTGTTGGATTATATGTTCTAGCTTCAAAAGAAGAAAAGCAGTCTCCACTCCATTTTCCTTTAACTCTAAACGTTTTAGTATCCCCTATTTTCCTTAATGTAGCAACGTAAGTCAAACTACCTTTGTACATGACTAACACCGCATCAAGTTTTACAGTTTCACCTGGTTGAATCGGGATTTGTCCAGTTCTCGTTTTTGTTACCGTTTTACTATCACTTGTACCATAAGTCCAAGATTTATTTGTCTGCTGCTGTACAGAAACATTTACTCCAAGCGAAGAATCATCTCCTACCACATTAGGTATACCCACGTTCAATCCTCCTGAAATAGTGACACTTACTCCTTCTGTTTTTGAAAAATCAGATTTTTCTGTATAGCTTGTAGATAAAGAATAGTTCCATGTATCAACGCTTAAATGTTCATTTGTATATTCATCATGGTCACAAATCACTTCTGTAGGTTCAAAGCTGTCAACCGTAGTCCGTACATACTCTAAACCAACAAGTTCATATTCACCAACAGGAACTATTTCCCATAAAGCGAGGCTTGAGGAATTATTCGTTTTAAACTTTACAGAGGAAGACGTTGAAGATTCTGATTGCAAATAATAAGAAGACAAACCAGTATTAAAGTTTCCATACATCGTATATATCATACAATTAGCATCAGCCAAACAATTAAAGCTTAAGCCAGGTCCAGCCAAAGGTGAATCAAAAGTTGATTTATTCCAATAACTCAAACGAAGATTATCAGGTATTTCTGAAGATAAATAGTTATTAGGAGTAACAACTCCATATGTATCGGATGTCACTCTATTATTTCCCCCAGCAACAACAATAGTTCTTCCATACTTCAGATACCATCTCTGCCTCAAAGATCCATCATCTTTATCTGTTAAACAAATTTCAGTACCTTTCTCTTTACAAGTAAGATACTTTTGTTTAGAGTTTCCAATATTCAAAATATTCACTGGAATTTCGGCAAGCTCACTTATCGGATCAAAATCCGCACTAGAACCTATCGCCCTTGTCATCACCTGCCCCACACCACTACTTTCCACAAAGTTATCCAATTCCTCTTGCTCACAAGAAAATAGAGCTAACACTCCTACCAACAATAAACTAATCTTTTTCATAAGCATTACATTTTTTAGTTAACAATATATCATAATTCAAAACAGCCATATGCATATGCCCCATTATCTCCTTTAATTTCTATACAATACTCCCCTGATACTCCGAAAGGAAGTTGCAAATATTTCCGAAGGGGAGATAGAATATTCTCGGAAGAAGAATAAATCACAGAACCATTTTGGGAAATGGCAATTTCCACTACCCCGATTCCTTCCATAAAATCCAATTCCACAAATGGCACTAATGGTATAACGGAACGGCTTCCATCTTCTTTTCCCGTAGTCAGAATTTCAAAAGGAATATCATTTGAATGCAAAAAGACTTCTTCTTTTCCAGAAGCAATACTTATGTCGACCAAAGGATTAGCATCGACCTTTAATAAAGAAAATAACAACAATACAGATAAGATAATTTTCAGTTTCATAGTCTTTCATTTTTTATTTATACAAAATTAGGGACTATTCAACAATAATTCAGCAATAACTATGCGGACAAAAATAGGGTAGGTAATAAATTATATATCAACACACTACAAAGAAACATATAGGACAAAAAAACGTTTTTTTCTCAATACATCATTATCATTTGCTCTAAAGAATCATTCTTAGTAAGTCCTAAATCTGCTTTTAGTCTTTGTCTGTTTTTATATATGGATTTCATTTCACAATCAAAAACAATCATTAATTGCTTGTTAGAGAATCCCACTTTCAGCAACGCAGCCAACAATAATTCATTTTTTGTTAAATCAAACTCTTGTTTAAGTCGAGTAATAAAATTCGCATGAACCAAATCCAGAAAGTCAAATATATGTTGCCGTTCAGCAATAGTCATATTACTAATAATCAAATTTCCTTGCTTCAATTCCTCTAATACAAACAAGGCGTCAACACTCGAATTCTCACATACTCGCTTATTTTCTGCTATTAAACAAAGGATTTTTCTATTCAGGATTCCTATTTCCTCTTTTTTAGCCTGACGTTCTTGTAAGCTCACATTCTCCAATTCTGCAATTCTACAAGCATATCTATTAATAATTGCATTATTATTTCCAATAATCTCGACATTACGCAACAATTTTGTTCGATACCTTTTCCTAACCAGAAAGAAAGCGATGATGCCCAACCCTAATATGAATACAAATAAAAATAAGTCTGTTTCTCATTTTCCAGCCTTATCTGTTTATTTTCCAAAATAAGCTTATCATTTTCATACTTATTCTGCAAATCCAACAACTGCTTTTGCAGTTCAGCATTACGAGTCACCTCTAATAATGAATCAGACTTCTCTTTATACAAAAACGCTTTCAAATAATTACCATCTTTTTTATGCATATCAGCCAAATAGTAATATGCACCCGAAGACACAAAAATATTAGTTGCATTGATACAAGAAACAAAACAATCTTCAGCTTTTTTCTTTTGACCTACTTCAGAATAAACACGTCCCAAAGACAAACTATAACGATATTTATCATTTAAATTATCACAAACTTCCATTGCATTTGAAAAATACTCTATTGCTTGTGGATATCGTTTTTCATTATTGGCAATAAGTCCTAATAAATGTAGAAAAGATGCCTTCATACCACTAACAGTGTCACTCAACACAAGCCCTTTTTCAGCATACCAACCTGCACTATCATTATGATGTACCGAAAAATAGCCTCTTGCCATATTCCTATAACCATATAAAATACGACGTCTGTCACTCGCCAGTTCATAGTACCTGATAGAATGTTTAAAATTGTCTATAGAATTTTCATACAATCCTTGAACCGAGTTCAAATACCCTATATATTCCCAGACCATCCCTTGTACTTTATAATCCCTAGTTTCTTCCAAGAGACTCGATGCTTCCAGATAAGCCTGCATAGCATCTGAGAAGCGCTCCTTTAACAACATCACTTTTCCATAATAAAAGTAAGCCTTCCCTGCCTTCAATTTATCACCTTCCTGTTTATAATATTCTACCGCTATCATTATCAATGAGTCTGACTGCAAATTATCCAAATAGTTTTTATCCAAAGCCTGCGTTAAAAGCAAAGCATAATCTGCTCTCTGTTGTCCTCTCATACATTCGGGACATTCAATTTGACTCAGAAGCGACAAGGCACTATCAGGAAATAATTCCATACACGCTTCCACACGTCTTAAGACATTATTGTCCTCTTTTTCTTGTACACATGAGATAAACAATACAAGAATCATCAATAAATTAATTCCATTTTTCATCTCGGCATTCATAGCTCGCATATTTTAGCTTTCAGATAGCACATCTCTCCAATACCGAAAGGCAAGAATGGGTATAGGCTAATATGCCTTTCCTCGTTACTCTCTATCACACAATCTTGGCAAACAGCTCCAAATGCTCATCCACATAGCCGGCAACCAAAGCTGTATATTCCTCCTCTTTTTCCAAAAATTCATCTTCCAGTTCATCGAAAGCCTCATATTGCTCGTACATTGCCATAAACTCCTCGTCTGTGCGTTCGCGTTCCAAGTCGTCACGATGGCTATCGTATATTTTCTTGGCAGCATAAACCAACTTACTCAAATCGCCCACTCCCCACAAACGCATCACTTTGGCAAACGGATTGTCGAAAATATAACCGCCATAACCATTTTGAATCAGTTGGCAGAAGCCCCCTTCCATCACTTCATCACGGAATATCTGATAGGCCAACAATGAATGCTGTTCACCGGTAAGCAAAGACATCGTCCCGGCAGTCATTTCTCCGCCTATTTCTTTCTTATAAGCACCGGTGAATACGCCGATGAATGCATCCATCCCTTCACCGGCAGCCTGGCGCAATGCCACATCTGTAACTTCTATCATAGTTTGTATTTTATTTAATGTGCCACAAAGGTAAGACTTTGCAGCCATAGTCAAACACGGACTCCCCTTTATTTTCTTCGCCTTGCCAACCAGTTGGCAGGATTTTGCCTTACCATTGGCAAGACTTTGCCACCGCGTTGGCAAAACTTTGCCATAGGCATGGCAAAAGTTTGCCAAGACGCAAGCAAGGGGTTGGCAAAATTACTTCCTGATTAACAAGCACATACCTTATTGATTCACAAACCCTATCAGAGACGAGAAAAAACAGTCAACTGCAAACTCCACTTTACATTCCGCAGAAATTCAGCTTCTTATTACTTCTTTTTTTAAAAAAAGTCAAATTGAACAGTTGGCAGAAACGGGGAAAACAACTAACTTTGCACCCGACTAATAAAAGTGGACTACGTTTTTTTTAATTATATCACTTAAAAAAAGAGCTAATTATGACTTATTCACACGAAGTGGAACACATGTGTGTTGTGAAGAAAGGTCCTAATCACGGACCGGCTCCTATTCCCGAAGAAGGTAAATGGGTAAAAGCTAAAGAAATTGTTGACATCTCTGGTCTGACACACGGTATTGGCTGGTGTGCTCCTCAGCAAGGTGCATGTAAATTAACCCTCAATGTAAAGGAAGGCGTTATCCAGGAAGCTTTGGTTGAGACTATCGGTTGCTCCGGTATGACTCATTCTGCTGCTATGGCATCAGAAATCCTCCCGGGAAAGACTATCCTCGAAGCATTGAATACTGACCTCGTTTGCGATGCTATCAACACAGCTATGCGCGAACTCTTCCTGCAAATTGTTTACGGTCGTACTCAGTCTGCTTTCTCTGAAGGCGGTTTGATGATTGGAGCTGGCTTGGAAGACTTGGGCAAAGGTCTGCGCAGCCAGGTAGGCACATTATACGGAACGTTGGCTAAGGGTTCTCGTTACTTGGAAATGGCAGAAGGTTACATCAAGACTATCGCTTTGGACAAGAACGACGAAATCTGCGGTTACGAATTTGTTCATCTGGGCAAGTTTATGGATGAAATCAAGAAAGGTACAGACGCCAATGAAGCATTGAAGAAAGTTACCGGTACATACGGCCGCTTCACTGAAGAGCAAGGTGCAGTTAAACACATTGACCCACGTCACGAATAATATAAGGAGGAAAGACATATGATTAGAGAAGTAAAATTTGAAAGCCAAGACCGTCGTATCAAGCAGATTCTTGCTGCATTGAACGCAAACGGTATCAAAGACATCGAAGAAGCCAATGCTATCTGCGAAGCTCATGGTCTCGATCCTTATAAGACTTGTGAAGAAACTCAGCCCATCTGTTTCGAAAATGCAAAATGGGCATACGTTGTAGGTTGCGCCATCGCCATTAAGAAGGGCTGCAAGAACGCTGCTGAAGCTGCTGAAGCTATCGGTATCGGTCTGCAGGCATTTTGTATTCCGGGTTCTGTAGCTGACGACCGCAAGGTTGGTATCGGTCATGGTAACTTGGCAGCCATGTTGCTGCGTGAAGAAACCAAATGTTTCGCTTTCTTGGCAGGTCACGAGTCATTCGCTGCTGCCGAAGGTGCTATCAAGATTGCCGCTAAAGCTGACAAGGTACGTAAAGAACCTCTGCGTTGCATCCTGAACGGTCTCGGCAAGGACGCTGCACAGATTATCTCTCGTATCAACGGCTTTACATACGTTCAGACTCAATTCGATTACTATACAGGTGAACTGAAAGTAGTTCGTGAAATCGCATACAGCGACGGTCCCCGTGCCAAAGTAAAATGCTACGGTGCAGACGATGTTCGCGAAGGTGTGGCTATCATGTGGAAAGAAGGCGTGGATGTATCTATCACTGGTAACTCTACGAATCCGACCCGCTTTCAACACCCGGTTGCAGGTACTTATAAGAAAGAACGCGTATTGGCTGGCAAGCCGTACTTCTCAGTGGCATCCGGTGGTGGTACTGGTCGTACTCTGCACCCGGACAACATGGCTGCCGGACCGGCTTCTTACGGTATGACTGACACCATGGGTCGTATGCACTCAGACGCTCA
>OAVP01000880.1_pt1 | contig 13794 bp, 17 predicted proteins | sample 1495311 | NCBI WGS metagenome assembly OAVP01 (sample SAMEA2580102, study PRJEB22360) | human gut metagenome | biome: human gut; feature: human-associated habitat; material: faeces | place: Denmark | collected 2008/2010
ATAATTAGTAACGAGGTGATTTTTAGATGATTACATTAGAAAAAGAAAAGGTTACAATCAACCCTGATATCAAAGTCATCAAACGTGATGGTCGTATGGTTGTCTTTGATTCAAGTAAAATATATGAAGCTATTCTCAAAGCGAGTGAAGCTATTACACCTATCACACCCTTAATTGAAGCAAAGTTGGAGGGAATTGCCAACCGTATTGTTGCTGAAATCAATGACCGCTTCACTCAAAATATCAAAATATATGAAATCCAAAGCATTGTAGAGCACGAGTTACTCGAAGCTAACGAATATACTATCGCTCAAGAATATATTAACTATCGTACCAAACGTGATTTTGAGCGTTCTCAGGCTACTGACATCAATTTCACCATCAGTAAACTTGTTAATAAAGATCAAGCTGTTGTTCATGAAAATGCTAATAAAGATAGCGACCTTTACAATACACAACGTGATTTAACCGCAGGAATTGTCGGAAAATCTGTAGGACTTAAGATGCTTCCTCCACACGTGGCAAATGCTCATCAAAAGGGAGATATCCATTTCCACGATTTAGACTATAGCCCCTACACACCTATGACCAACTGTTGTTTGATTGACTTCAAAGGCATGTTGGCAAATGGTTTTAAAATTGGTAACGCTGAAGTTGAAAGTCCTAAATCCATTCAAACTGCAACAGCACAAATTTCACAAATCATCGCAAATGTTGCCTCTAGTCAATATGGTGGCTGTACTGCTGACCGTATCGATGAGTTTTTAGCTCCTTACGCAAAACTTAACTACAAAAAGCACTTAGCTGATGCTAAAGAGTGGGTAGCTGAAGAAAAACGTGAAGATTATGCACGCGCCAAAACGCGTAAAGATATCTACGATGCTATGCAATCTCTTGAATATGAGATTAATACGCTTTTCACTTCAAATGGACAGACTCCCTTTACCTCTCTGGGTTTCGGTTTGGGAACAAGCTGGTTTGAGCGTGAAATCCAAAAGGCTATCCTACAAGTTCGTATTTTAGGACTTGGCTCCGAACACCGTACAGCTATTTTCCCTAAACTGATTTTTACCTTAAAACGTGGACTTAACTTAGAGCCTAGCTCACCTAACTACGATATTAAGCAACTAGCTCTTGAATGTGCAACAAAGCGTATGTACCCGGATGTCCTATCATATGACAAAGTCATTGAATTGACGGGTTCCTTCAAGGCTCCTATGGGATGTCGTTCCTTCCTACAGGGGTGGAAGGATGAAAATGGTATTGAAGTTAATTCTGGACGAATGAATCTGGGGGTTGTAACCCTTAATCTTCCTCGAATTGCCCTAGAATCTAAGGGAGACCAAGATAAATTTTGGGAAATTTTTGAAGAAAGAATGGGAATTGCCAAAGATGCACTCGTCTATCGAGTTGAACGTGTCAAAGAAGCTACACCTGCTAATGCGCCTATACTTTATCAGTATGGGGCCTTTGGCCAACGTCTAGGTAAATTCGACAATGTAGATCAACTCTTCAAACATCGCCGTGCAACCGTATCACTTGGTTATATTGGGCTTTATGAAGTAGCATCTGTTTTTTATGGTAGTGACTGGGAGACAAATCTAGAAGCCAAGGCATTTACTTTAAATATCGTAAAAGCTATGAAAAATGCTTGTGAAGGTTGGTCTGACGAATATGATTATCATTTCTCTGTTTATTCAACACCATCAGAAAGTTTGACTGATCGCTTCTGTCGTTTGGATGCTGAAAAATTCGGTGTCGTGACTGATATAACAGATAAAGAATATTACACCAACTCTTTCCACTACGATGTTCGTAAAAATCCAACACCATTTGAAAAATTAGAATTCGAAAAAGCTTACCCAGAAGCTGGCGCAACTGGTGGATTCATCCATTATTGTGAATATCCAGTCCTCCAGCAAAACCCTAAAGCACTCGAAGCTGTCTGGGACTTTGCTTATGACCGTGTCGGTTATCTTGGAACAAATACTCCAATAGATAAATGCTACAAGTGTGACTTTGAAGGGGACTTCACCCCAACAGAACGTGGATTCATGTGTCCTAACTGTGGCAACACAGATCCTAAAACAGTTGATGTTGTCAAACGTACTTGCGGTTATCTAGGAAATCCACAGGCACGCCCAATGGTTAAAGGACGCCACAAAGAAATCTCAGCTCGAGTCAAACACATGAACGGTTCAACCATAAAATATGAAGGTAAACACCTTTAATAAGACCTAGAATACATTATAATAAACTAGAAGCAGCTGGATGATACCTTCCAACTGCTTTGCTTATTTCATTTTTAGAAAGGAATATTATGGGAAAATATCAATTAGATTATAAAGGTATGCAACAAGTGGAACGTTACCACGAAAAAAATGCAACCGTCAAAAATGATAAAAAAGCACGTGTCCAAGCCCTTTTGAAAAAAGCTGGAAAGAAGAAGTAATATGATTTTACGCCGTCCAAGTCAAACAGATAAAGAAGCTATCTTAGAGATGATGGCTGAATTTGAAAGGGAGCAAGCTGCTCATGATGGTGGATTTTGGAACGCCAACAATTTTGTTTATGAAGAGTGGCTAGAAGAAAATCTTCAAGCGGAAGCGGGACTCAATATTCCTGAAAACTGGGTTCCTGCTATCCAGCTGGTTAGTTTTGACGAAGCAGGCCAGGCTCTTGGCTTTCTCAACCTTCGTCTCCGATTAAATGACTACTTACTAGAAAAAGGGGGCCATATCGGCTACTCCATCCGTCCATCCGAACGAGGAAAGGGTTATGCGAAAGAATCTCTCCGTCAAGGCTTACAAATAGCTAAAGAAAAGAATATTCATCGTGTTCTGGTCACTTGTAGTATCAAGAATCCTGCTAGCCAAGCTGTTATATTGGCCAACGGTGGTCAGTTGGAGGACATTCGCCATGAAACTGAGCGCTATTGGATAGATTTGGAGTAGAATCATGACATGGAATACACCAAAACCACAGGAATGGAAGTCTGAAGAGCTTAGCCTAGGACGCATTATTGACTACAAAGCTTTTAATTTCGTTGATGGTGAAGGCGTACGTAACTCCCTTTACGTCTCTGGTTGCATGTTTCATTGCGAGGGATGCTATAACGCTGCCACTTGGTCCTTTAAGGCAGGAATTCCCTATACTAAAGAACTTGAAGAACAAATCATGAGGGATCTAGCTCAACCTTACGTACAAGGTCTCACGCTACTTGGTGGTGAACCCTTCCTAAACACAGGAATTCTCATTCCCTTAGTCAAACGCATTCGTAAGGAACTCCCGGAAAAAGATATCTGGTCTTGGACTGGGTATACTTGGGAGGAGTTGATGCTTGAAACCCCTGATAAACTAGAACTTCTTCAACTCGTTGATATTCTCGTTGACGGCCGCTTTGACATCACTAAAAAGAATCTTATGCTCCAGTTTCGAGGATCATCTAATCAACGTATTATTGATGTCAAAAAATCTCTTGATCAAGGAGCAGTCGTTATTTGGGACAAACTAAATGACGGTCAAACTAACTATGAACAAGTTGATCGTAAAGATATGCTATAAGAAAAAGTCTGAGTTGATAACTCAGACTTTTTTAGACGATTTTAACAAAAACTAGCTCATTGTTAGAGGATAAATCCTCACGATAGTTAAAATCATCAAAAGACAATTTTCGTAAAGCATTAATCGTTTGACAATTCTCCTCCATAACAGCTGTCAAAAAAGCCCCTCTTGCCTTTTTGGATATCGTAGAGTGAGTCTTAAGAACCCCATTGCGGTCTTCCATAAAGCTAACCGTGAATAACTGCTTACGAAGAGTTGGACTAAAAACATCTTCAAATTCACTTGAAAGCAAAGAAACAACTGGAACTTGACTCTCCTCTAGAAATTGGTCATATTCAGCACGCCAATAGTTTTTTAAGGACTGACCATTAACCTTGATCTTCGTATGAAAGTCATGACGATGTTCTTGAATCGGGTAAAAAGCGGGAATGATTCCATAAAAAGAAGATGTGATGAATACTTGTTGGCCTAAGAAATCTTTTTCATATGTGGATAAGTCACTACGTTTGATGTGACGATACATCAGTCCATTAAAAAGCTCGACAGCCGGATAGTTCTTCGCTTCTCCAGACAAAATCGCAGCCCAGCGCTGCTTCTCTTTCTCAGCCTGCTCAGGCTTTATTTTATAAGCTGTGGACAATTCATCTGTGGATAATTTTGCCATTTCAGTTAGGATAGCCGCACTCTTTTCAGATAATTTTTGAGACGGAACTTCCTTACTGGCCTTCATTTCTTTTGCGGTTGGAATTAAAAATCTAATCATACTGATATTGTAAAGTCAAGCAAGCATTTCGTCAAGAATTCTATCCAACAAAAAAGAAGCTAACGTTCGTCAACTTTCTTTTTTTGTTAGTCATCTAAATCAACAAAACGACCTAGAATATGTACATTTTCTGCAATGGAGACAAAGGCTTTAGGGTCTGCTTTTCTCATATAATGCTTGAAGTCAGTATACTCTTCACGCGTAATAATCGCCAATAATACGGCTTTCTTTTCGTGATTATATGTTCCTTCCGCATCATTAATCAACGTTACTCCACGGTGGAGTTTCTTCTGGATCATTCGTACAACTGGATCTGGATTACTTGTAACAATCATAGCCTGCATTTTCTTTTGTTTAGTGAAAATCGCATCCGTTACTCGACTAGAAACAAAAATCGTAACCATTGAATAGAGAGCGTATTTCCAACCAAAAAGAATGCCCGCAAAAACCATGATAATCCCATTGACAATCAAGGAGATATTACCAACATCACGGCCTGTTTTCTTACGAATAGTGAGGCTAACGATATCCGTCCCTCCGCTAGAGATACGAGATTTTAAACCGAAACCAATCCCTGTTCCCATGACCAAACCACCAAAGATAGCATTGATCAAAGGATCCTCTGTCAAGGTTACATGTGGCATCACCTGAATAAAAAGGGAACTCATCGTTACTGTAATGAAGGTAAAGATAGTAAATTTATGGCCAATCTTATACCAAGCCAAAATCAAGAGAGGGATATTAATCGCGTAGAAAGTCAATGATACTGGTATCTCAAAGCCCAAAGTTCTAACACTCAATGCCGATAAAACCTGTGCCAAACCTGTCGCTCCACTAGAGTAAACATGTCCAGGTTGAAAAAAGAAATTAACGGCGATTGACGATAAGAGCCCATAAAGTAAAGACGCTGAGACTTTTTCAGTATACTTTTCACGGGAAATACTACGAACAGCCTGCAAAACGCCCATTCTCTTCGCAGACTTTTTCGCTACAAATTTAACATGTTTATGAAGAGGTGCTTTATTCATTTTCTAAATCTACATGAAGGGCAAGTTCTTCCAACTGTTTATCAGCCACAAGACTTGGAGCCTGAGTCATAGGATCTGATGCCTTATTATTTTTAGGGAAGGCAATCACTTCACGGATATTATCTTTACCTGCAAGAAGCATAACAAAACGGTCAAGACCGATAGCCAAACCACCATGTGGTGGGAAACCATAGTCCATAGCTTCAAGAAGGAATCCAAATTGCTCGTAGGCTGATTCTTCAGAGAAGCCAAGGGCTTTCAACATACGTTCCTGTAGGTCTTTATGATTGATACGTAGACTACCCCCACCAAGCTCATAACCATTCAAGACAATATCATAAGCCACAGCACGAACCTTGGAAAGATCACCTTCAAGCTCTGCTACAGAATCTTCTGTTGGCAAAGTAAATGGGTGGTGAGCAGACATATAGCGTCCTTCTTCTTCAGACCACTCAAACATTGGCCAATCGACAATCCAAAGGAAGTTGAACTTAGTATTGTCAATCATGTCAAGTTCTTTAGCAATCTGATTACGCAAAGCACCAAGTGTGTTATTAGCGATTTCAAGTGTATCTGCTACAAAAAGAACTAGATCATTCTCTTCAAGGTGTAAAGCATCTGTCAACTTTCCTTCAATACTTGTCAAGAATTTAGCAACTGGACCTGCTAGAGCTCCGTCAGTCATCTTAACCCAAGCAAGACCTTTTGCGCCGAATTGTTTGGCAAACTCTGTCAACTTGTCAATACTTTTACGTGAGTATTTGTCTGCATTTCCTTTGACAACAATTGCCTTAACAGCTGGTGCCTCAGCAAATACTTTGAAGTCTACACCCTTGACAACTTCTGTCAAGTCTTGTAAAAGCATGTCAAAGCGTGTATCTGGCTTGTCAGAACCATAGTTATTCATGGCATCATCATAAGACATGCGGGGGAATGGTAATGTAACTTCAATCCCTTTAGTTTCTTTCATAACCTTAGCAATCAATCCCTCTGTAATATCTTGGATTTCTTGCTCATTAAGGAATGACGTTTCCAAGTCAACTTGTGTAAACTCAGGTTGACGGTCTCCACGCAAATCTTCATCACGGAAACACTTAACAATTTGATAATAACGGTCAAAACCAGCATTCATCAATAATTGTTTAGTGATTTGAGGACTTTGCGGAAGAGCATAAAAGTGACCTTGGCTAACACGGCTTGGAACCAAGTAATCACGAGCACCTTCTGGTGTAGATTTTGTCAACATTGGTGTTTCAACATCGATAAATTCCAAGTCATCAAGATAATTTCGGATGGCGTGAGTTACCTTTGCACGGAGCTTAAAGTTTTCCAACATCTCTGGACGACGAAGATCCAAGTAGCGGTAACGCATACGTGTATCATCACTAGCCTCAACACCATCTTTAATTTCAAATGGCGTTGTTTTGGCAGTATTAAGAACTTTAAGATTTTCAACTTTAAGTTCGACAGCACCTGTAGACAAGTTATCATTAGCTTGTTCACGCGCTTCAACAGTTCCTGTTACTTCAATAACAAATTCGCTACGCAAGCTTTCAGCTGTTTCAACAACATTAGCATCCGCATTTTCAGGGTTAACAACCAACTGCATCAAACCTTCACGGTCACGAAGATCGATGAAAATCAAACCTCCGAGGTTACGACGGCGAGATACCCAACCTTTCAAAGTAATAGTAGTTCCGATGTGTTCACTACGAACACGTCCGGCATACATAGAACGTTCCATAAATACACTTCTTTCGTTAATTTTTTAGTCTTAACTATTATAGCAAAAAGCCCATCAAAACCCCACCCATTTCAGGTTAGAATTTTAATAGACTTTCTTTTTTATAAAACTATTTGCCAAATTGTTTCAACAAATCACTAGTATCCACGTAATCTTCAGCAAACTCTTCAAAATCTTCAAAACGATAATCGGCTGTTTCTAAGTCAAGTAAACTATTCCAACGGAATCCGTAAACATCTTCAATGATAACACTAAGTTCATCAGTTTCCTCGTCTACCTGCCATCCCAAATAACGTTCCTGTGTTTCAAAACTCAAGACCACATCTTGACAATCTTGACGCCAAACTTGACCAAGTAATTGCTGACACATCGCATGATCACTTGCAGGCTCATCATTGAACCAAGTAATGTCATGTTTATCAAGAAAGGCAATCAATTGCCAAAACTGTTGTTGGAAACGAATGGGCATACTACGATCAAAAGCCAAACTGAACTTTTCACTCCGTTTGAGCATATCAACTATACTAACCATATGCCCCCTACTTTTCTAACTGTTCGAGGACTACAGCAAAGTTTTTAGTTAGCTCTTCGAAACTTACAGTAACTTCCTCACGAGTAGCATTATTTTTGACATTGACCTGACCTGACTCCACTTCACTCTCACCTAATGTGATAACCGTCTTAGCCTTGAAGGTATCTGCTGACTTAAATTGTGCCTTAATCTTACGTCCAAGGTAATCACGTTCAGCCTTAAATCCTTGATAGCGGATAGCTTGAACTAACTCAAGAGCTTTGCCATTGGCACCTGAACCAAGTACTGCAATGTAAACATCCAGACTTTCTTCCACAGGAAGTTCGATACCTTGTTTATCAAGAACCAAAAGCAAGCGTTCTAAACCAAGTCCAAAACCAAAACCAGCTGTTTCTGGACCACCGAAGTATTCAACCAAACTATCATAACGACCACCTGCACAGATTGTCAATTCAGACTTATCAATAGTGGTAATAAATTCAAAAATCGTGTGATTATAGTAATCAAGACCACGTACCATATTAGTATCAATCACGTAAGGAATGTTAAGACTATCGAGCATGGTACGTACTTCGTCAAAGTGCGCTTGACTTTCTTCATCTAAATAATCAAGGATAGAGGGAGCATTTTCAACTGCAACCTTATCTTCTTTTTCTTTTGAATCGAGTACTCGCAAAGGATTTTCATCCAAACGGCGTTGACTATCTTTTGACAAACTTTCACGCATTGGTGTCAAGTAGTCAATCAAGGCCTGACGATAAGCCAGACGACTCTCAGTATTTCCAAGGCTATTCAAATGAAGGGTAACTTCCTTGATGCCAAGCGTATTAAAGAGTTGGTAGGCCATAGCAATGGTTTCAACATCTGTGGCTGGATTTTTTGATCCAAAGCACTCTACACCAAGTTGGTGGAACTCACGCAAGCGTCCTGCTTGAGGACGTTCATAACGGAACATTGATCCAATATAATAAACTTTAACGGGTTTTTGAACCTCTGGCGCAAAGAGTTTATTTTCTACATAAGAGCGTACAACCGGTGCTGTTCCTTCTGGACGAAGTGTAATATGACGGTCTCCCTTATCATGAAAATCGTACATTTCCTTAGTAACGATGTCAGTTGTATCACCTACTGAACGTGAAATGACCTCGTAATGTTCAAACATAGGTGTACGAATTTCACCATAATTGTATTTCTTAAATGTTTCACGTGCAACATTTTCTACGTACTGCCATTTAGCACTATCAGCAGGTAAAATATCCTGCGTTCCCTTAGGTTTTTGAAGTTTCATAATGATGATACAGGTCTCAAATAGACCTGCCCTCCTTTTCCGTTATTACAGATATAATCACTCTATTCTATCATAATTTACATAGCTTTTGGGAAATGGTAGAGGTTTTTTCAACGTAAGAAAGAAACAGACCTCTCGACCTGCAACAATCATTAATCTTCTTTATAAAGAACGAAGGTCACAATAAAAGAGACCACAACAGAAATTACAAGACCTGCAATAGCTGTGTAAAAATATTTAAGTGTATCTTCACCGATATAGGCTGCAATCGTCAAGAGACCTGGGGAAGCACCTACAAAATTTCTCGCACCTAAAATACCAAGGAAGAAGCCACCTACTCCCCCTGCAACAATAGATCCTATGAAGGCAGCTTTATTTTGCAAAGTTACCCCATAAAGAGCCGGTTTCGTAATCCCACAAATTGCAGTAATTCCAGCAGATGAAGCCAGAACTTTTTTATTGGTATCCTTAGTTTTTAAAGCAATAGCAAGGGTTACTCCCCCCTGAGCCACATTCGAAGCCAAAGCACCTGGACCTAAAATCAAAAGTGTTACGATTGCAGTAATCAAGGTCGTAATCATAGGCACCAAGAAAAATTTAACAGCCTTTGATGAAATTTTAATTGCAAAGCGCTCCACATAACTCATAAACCAAACTGCCAAAATAACAGGAATAACCGTTGATGAGTAAGAAGTTAATGTAAGGGGAATACTAAAGAAAGAGACGCCCTGACCTGATTCCTTGGCAGTTGTCACAATCTGCGTAAAAATTGGGTGTAATAAAATAGCACCAATCAACATCCCCAATTGAGCGTTTGTCTTAAACTATCGAGCTGCTGAAGCACCTAAAAATACAGGTAAAAATAAAATTCAGCATCACCAATAAAATTAAGAACTTGATCGTTAACATCATCTACAGCTACTACCTTAAAAACAACCAAAAGAGACAAAACGGCTTTGATCATCCCTGCTGCTGTAATTACTGGTAAGATTGGTGTGAAAATCCCAGAAATAAAGCCTAAAAAGCTTTGAAGGGGAGTTCTATCATGTTTTTTTGATGATTCCTTAGATACTTCATCTAGGGCCAACAAACCTTCCAATGCACGGTATACATTTGGTACATCACTCCCAACAACAACTTGATACTGGCCACCACTCTTAGCCAAACTCACAATACCTTAGATAGTTTGAACAACTTTATCATCCGCTAAGGTAAAACATAAACGTTTAGCACAGTTTACAAGATTCTGAACTTTCTCCTTTCCTCCTATAGCATCTAAAATTTTCGGCCCTGTCTCTTTATAGTTCATGACACTTCCTTTCTATACTCATAAAAAGAGAGAACAAGCTGAGCCTGTTCTCTGCATTTTTTCTATTATGACCAAACTTTATCAGTAATTGTTTTAATCAATTGTAATTTATTCCACTCGTCTTGCTCAGTCAAGATATTGCCTTCTTCAGTTGAGGCAAAACCACATTGAGTTGAGATACCAAGGTTCTTAAGTGGTACAAGCTCAGCCGCTTCATGGATACGAGCGATGACAGCATCTACATCTTCCAAAGCTGGATCCTTAGAAGTAATCACACCAAGCACCAATTCAACATGATCACGGTTATTCCAAATCGTTGGAAGTGGTGCGAAGCTACCTGAACGCGCATCATCGTATTCCAAGAAGAAGATATCATAATTCAATTTCCCAAGATATTTAGCTACTGAATCATAGCCACCTTCAAAAAGATAAGTTGATTTAAAGTTTCCACGACAAATATGAGTAGCCAAAGTCAAATCTTCTGGAAGACCTTCCAAGGCTTTATTGATAGTGTATACATCATCCTCAGCAATTTTTACCAACTCAGCTGTTTTCTCAGGATTATTTTTTTCATTCTCAAACTGTTGAATCAAATAACCCCAAGTCGTATCATCTAACTGTACATAACGTGCCCCCAAATCGTAGAAATGTTGGATGGTATCATGGTAAGCTTTAGCCAAATCATCAAGGAAATCTGTCCATGAATCATAGTAATCTGCATAAAGATCACTACGGTGGTCACGGTTAATGATGAGTGATGGACTTGGAATAGTTACTTTTGGAGTAATTCCTTCAGGAGTCACTGATTTAAGATATTCAAAGTCACGATAGAAAGGATGATTAGGATTTTCGGCAATCTTACCATTGATACGAACATTGGTTGTACGTGTCTTAGCTCCATGGAATTTATATGAATCTTCTTGTTGGTAAGATTCAAAACCAGTTAGGTTCCATAGGAAATCAAGGTGCCACCAAGAACGACCAAATTCACCATCAGAAACTACTTGAAGACCATTTTCTACCTCATGATGAACCAATTCCTTAACCAATTCATCTTGTACTTTCAACAATTCTTCTTGCGAAATCTCACCATTGGCAAATTTTTCACGTGCTTCTTTTAAAGCTTGTGGACGAAGGTAAGAACCAACATGATCAAAATGATAATGAACTTTACTCATAGTTATTTACTCCTTTTTATGCTTTCGCTTAATGTAATAATAAGCCTATTCTAGCACTTGCTGCTATAGCAGTGAAATATGTATTTGTTATCGCATGATATAGCTTTTAACTATATCATTTCTTGGAAAGTTTTTTGTCAAGTAACTTTACTTTACAAAAAAGATATGTTATTCTGTTATAGTTGATTTAAAATCAAGAACATAAATATTAACTCGGAGGAAATAAAGAAATGGCAGTACCTGCACGTCACACTTCAAAAGCGAAGAAAAACAAACGTCGTACACACTACAAATTGACTGCTCCATCAGTACAATTTGACGAAACAACTGGAGATTACTCACGTTCACACCGTGTATCACTTAAAGGATACTACAAAGGACGTAAAATCGCTAAAGCTAACGCAACTAAATAATAGAAGGGAGATACCATGCGCGTAAATATTACACTTGAACACAAAGAATCTGGTGAACGCTTGTACCTTACTTCAAAAAACAAACGTAACACTCCAGACCGTCTTCAATTGAAAAAATACTCACCAAAATTGCGTAAACACGTAATCTTTACTGAGGTGAAATAGGGATTCACTACACGTCAATAGACGTTAGAAGCCTTGATTTTATGTGATTCTCGAAATTTTAAATTTCAGTACATTGCAATAAAAATCAACCGAATCACTACCTTTTTCACTACCTTTATTTGAAATAAGAATACTGATTCGGACAATAAAAAGCAAGAGAAACTTCATCATGTGGTTTCTCTTTTTTATACTTTCATTCATAAAAATTTTGGAAAAGACTGCGCTATTCAAAAATTTTTATGAATACAAAACGCAGGCTCAACCAAGCCTGCGTTTTTAATGTTCGTTTCGTAGTTGCAATTAATTATCGCCAAACTATTTTCAATTCTTTAATATTATCTTCAGACAATACTTGAATTATCCCTTCAAAATTCAAAAAAGATGATTTAGACTTTAATTTCCCCTTAAAAGGGCTATTAGGAGTTAGCACTCTATGCAATTTGCCTATAATCAAATTAGTGGATATACGTTCTCCATTGATGTATTTAAATACATCACCATAATTTGTGCTTATCATAGTCTCTGTACAAGACTTAACTTCAAATTCACCAATTTTATTATTGCAAACGAACGCAAAAGTAACATCTTGAACACTAAACATTGTAGCCCGAATCTCAAAATCTATTTCAAAATCTGTTCTTTTATGTAGATAAGCAACCAAATTTTCTATATTTTCTCCTGATGTATAAGTGTTTCCCCCACTTATAACGGACTTCATCTTCACAATAGCCTCATCTATCCCCATACCATATAAATCAATATAAAGTAAATCTCTCATAATTGCTGGTATATCACAATCATCAAGACGAATTGGAATAAACTTCAACTCTTGGTTAATAGCAGAAATCAATGCTGATTGCCACTCTCGTGATACCATTCAAAGAATTTTGGGATAAAAAGTAAAAGAAAATAGATGTTTGCTGTAATCCTTCATTCATTTTCCCGATAATACTGTCCCCAGGTTGAATAGACCAACTATCATAAAAAATATTATCTCTACCAAATGATATTTCCAATTGTCTTGCAATCATGTCCACCAAGGGTTTATCTTTATGATTATGACTAATAAAAATCATTTTGCACCTCATCTACCAATTTTATGGCGCGGTAATTGACGCGCCATATTCGTTTTGATACAATTATTAGTGTAAATCAAAAATTGATTTTACTTCTAATTTGACTAATTCACTTTTAAATTCTTGACTTATCCAATTATCAACTACTAGATGATAGTCTGAGATGAAGTCTGTCTTAGGAAGAATTCCCCAGCAACTATATGCTACTTGCTTGAACTCCTCATTAGAGTTTTCAAGAGCTGATATAATGCCTTGCTTATGTTCAATAAATGTTTGAAGAGTTTGAGGAATGAGAACTCCATTTTTTTCAATCTTCCCACCAGCAGAAAACACATCTCTCAAGCTCTTTGAATAGATATAGTACTTATCAATTAAATAATTCATACACCTTGTATAATCGTTCTTTTTTCTTAAAACATCTGTTGGAAATAGCACGAATAACTCTGTCAACAGTTCATATTTACGGTCATTTGATAAATCTGAATAGTTTGTTACTTTAATTGAATCAACCTCTGGCGCAACATACCATTTTACACCATCTGCTTTTTCCCTCAATATTTTCTGTGCGAAACTAGCTTTCTCTTCATCAGGCATTTTTCTAAAATGTTCGTATTCCTCCAGATTAGAGAAAACACCTTCTTTAGCATCCATATTGATAACAAAACGGGGACTATGTGTCACCGCAATACTACTTGTAGCCTGCCAATATTTTCTATATTTTACATTATATTGAG
>OAVP01000919.1_pt1 | contig 13392 bp, 10 predicted proteins | sample 1495311 | NCBI WGS metagenome assembly OAVP01 (sample SAMEA2580102, study PRJEB22360) | human gut metagenome | biome: human gut; feature: human-associated habitat; material: faeces | place: Denmark | collected 2008/2010
GGTCAAATAAGAAATTTTCACTATCTTCATCCCCAAAATCGAACATCATAACTAAAGAATATTTTGCCATGATTCATACCATACTCGATACAGACCTTTACAAATTCACCACCTCGTATGCCTACATCAAATTGTTTCCCTATGCCATGGGCACTTTCAGCTTCAAGGACAGAGACGACACCGCCTATACGGACACGTTTCTGAAGGAACTGCAAAAGGCGGTGGACAGCCTGGCACAGACCGTACTTACTGCCGAAGAGCTGGAATACATGACCCGCCACTGCCGTTTCCTGCCGAGGGTCTATTGGGAGTGGCTCTCCTCCTTCCGCTTCCAGCCGGAGAAGGTAAGCATCCATCTGGACGAGGACCGGCACTTGAACATTGAAATCACGGACTATCTGTACAAGGCCACCCTTTACGAAGTCCCCCTGCTTTCCATCGTATCCGAAATAAAGAACCGTTCTTTGGGAAACGTGGCCGACATGGACGGCATACTCTGCAAACTGTCCGAAAAGGTGGCACTCTCCAACCGACACCAGCTATATTTTTCGGAGTTCGGCACCCGGAGACGCTTCTCGTTCGAGGTACAGGACAAAGTCATAGACCGTCTGAAGGAAACCGCCGAATACTGTACCGGGACTTCCAACTGCCACTTCGCCATGAAATACGGCATGAAGCCTATGGGGACGCATCCGCATGAATGGTTCATGTTCCACGGCGCACAGTTCGGCTACAAACACGCCAACTACATGGCCTTGGAAAACTGGGTGAACGTGTACGACGGTGACTTGGGCATCGCACTGTCCGATACCTATACCTCCGGCATTTTCTTAAGTAACCTGAGCCGCAAGCAGGCCAAACTATTCGACGGTGTACGCTGCGACTCCGGCGATGAATTCGATTTCACCGACAAGCTCGTTGCCCGCTACCGCGAACTGGGTATCGACCCTACCACTAAAACCATCGTCTTCAGCAATGCGCTCGATTTTGGCAAGGCACTCGACATCCAGGAGCATTGCAGGGGCAAAATCCGCTGCTCCTTCGGCATCGGCACCAATCTGACGAATGATACCGGATTCAAGCCCTCCAACATCGTAATGAAACTGACGCAATGCAAGATGAACGTCAACCAGGAATGGCGCGAATGCGTGAAGCTGTCCGACGATGCAGGAAAGCATATCGGCAGCGAAGCGGAAGTACGGGCATGTCTGTATGATTTAAGGCTCGGACAGCAAATAGAACCCCTATGCTGAAAACAGCTTCCCGGCGGTTAGCGATAAGTGCTTACTGTCTTTTCCTTTTGTAGGCAAACTCTTGCCATTTCTCCTCCGGCCAGTCCTGCCGCTGCATCTCCATGCGGGCCATGACGAAGAACAAGTCCGAAAGGCGGTTGATGAAGCGCAGAATATCCTCGTTCACGGGGTCTTGGCGATGGAGTGTCCACAAACGGCGTTCGGCACGGCGGGCCACGGTACGGGCAAACTGCAGTTGGGCTGATATGGGAGTGCCACCAGGCAAAAGGAAGTAGCCGTTGTCCGTCAGCAGGACGGTCATGGCATCCATCTCCTGCTCACAGCGCAGCGTGAGCTCTGCGGCAGAAAGCGGATTAGGGTTCACCACTCCCGAGGGAGTGGCCACATGGCTCATCACCACCATCAGTTCCCGCTGGACAGCATGCAGCAACTCCTGCCATCCATCTTCTGCCGCCAGCATGGAGCGCACGATACCAATCACGGCATTCAATTCATCAAGGCATCCGTTTGCCTCGATACGGATATCGTCTTTCGGCACGCGCATGCCACCATGAATACCTGTTGTTCCTTTGTCTCCAGTTTTGGTATAGACTCTTTTCATTCTCTATTTGATAAGGAACTGTGCCCACTGCGGGATTTCCTCTACATATTGTTTGAAGAGGGTCCCGTTTACAGTGCGGAACAATAATCGAGGAATTTGATTTTCTATTGAATTATCGTAGACATATACCCTATCAACCAAGGATATTGCTTTGCCTATATTCAATAACGATTTATAATAACGGGAAATAATTTTGGAAATGGGAACTTCATGCCCTCCATTCAAATAGCGCTGTGTAATACGCCGTACATTTATCTCAGGATTATTTGTACAGACAAAAAAAATGCGAATAAAAAATCCTGCTTTTTTTGCTTCTTCAACAAATGCAAGTTTTTCGTCTGAGGAAAAGACTGTTTCAAATACAAAATCTTGCCTTTTCCTTAAACACTCATAACGCATTTTAGTCGCCAATTCTGCTGCCTTCAATACTGCAACGGGAGAATTCCAATCACCATATTGTTCTTGCGCTATATTATCAGGATTAATGTAAAGGCTATTTTCTGCCCATTCATTATGAAGCAGTTGCACTGTCGTAGAAGTTTTACCCGAACCATTCGGACCAGCTACTATACAAAGTGTCGGATTTTTTTCGTTCATCACATGGATATATCACTTACATTTTTAGCTCTATATGCTTTCAATTTTTCTCTCACCTCTTGCATTCTCCGCTCCAATTCTCTTTTTGCCTTGCGAGAACTTTCACGGGCCGCAACAGCCACTTGTTCCATCAAAGCATGCAGTTGTTCATCAGTAGGGTCTTCCAAAGAAGACAAGCGATAAGTATTCAGTTTCATAATCATAATATATTTAAATGAAAACAAAGATACTCCACTATTTCGAGAACACAAACGAAATTACATAAAATATCAATGCGCTATCCGGACTTTTTCATAATGAATTCAAACTTAGATTAGGACTATTTTTAATCAAGGAATGATTAAAATGCAAAAAACGGCCGGACATGCCATGCAGAAGTCTTATTATATCCTTGTAAGCAAACCCTTTCCCACTTATATAAGGGATCATCAATATGCCAGAGAAGCATCCAGCTTCTATCTTTATCATATTGAGAACTGCAACTGAAACCAAGTCTGTAGTTCACGTTAAACTGCGGTAACGATTTACCAACTTTGGATAACTGTCCTTCTAATTTATCTAACGTTTCCTGTCCCCACTTTTCATCTTGTAAACCATTACCGGTATTGTGTTGGAAGTTTTCCGGAGATCTTCCACAAATATTCACCAACATATCAAACCATTGCCCTATACTTGGCAGAAACCACGGACTGCGTTCAATCCCATCCGGTACCTTATTGCTGTTATTGTAAGTTTTCACCAGATAAAAAGCACGACAGTCGCTTACAAAAGATGCATCACCCTCATGATTTGCCAGCATCTGTAAAGTTTCAGAGTAGCCATTCATGTTATTCTTGATTCTACTAAAATCATGCTTTGACTTTACATCAGCTATTGATATTGTGTCAATACCCACTTCGATTAAATCCACCGGTCCCCAATTCCCTTCTTTCAAACTATCCAACATCATCACATAGGCATGATTCCATCCCTTTTCATTGCACTTCTTGTCTGTCATCCTTTTCGGATCGCAAGTAATTACCATTCCGATAGCATTTTTATAATCATAGATTTTCCCATCTTCTTCCAACATTCCATTTCCTGGATGTACCTCTATTCTTCTATCGATTTCGTTCTGAAAGATAAAATCCCCGGGATAAAGCTTTCTTTCTATACTTCCTTTACCGGGTACGGGACTGATAACTTTCAGAGTATAGCATTTTCCAGAAACAAGAGTGATGGAGCTGCCCGAATAATTTATCTTTATATTCGTATCATCTCTTCCATTGGTAGTCGTATAGTTTCCGGTAACCCGTGCATTTGCTTGTGGCGGAACAATGGCACAATATTTCAAAGAATCTATCTGATATGGAGTAATACCATTCAGACTCACATTAATAGCTACCGAGTCTGTTCCTAAAACCCTCGATTCCATATGGTAAACAAAGCCTGCCTTTTCAGGAGCAAAACAACCTACGTATACTTGCGGTTGCAACACAAGCAATGCAAACTGGTGTTGAAACTGCAAGCTCAAGATTATTCCGGAAGAATTGTCAATAGCAGGTACGCCGGTGGCAATCAACAAGTCGCTGACAATATGCTTTTCTGTTGTGGACTGGTCTTTCGAAGGTTGCAGTTTTTCATTCCCGGTCAGTGAGGCAATAGCTCCGTCCATACCCTTTGAGACATCTATTGTGATATTCCTCCTATATGGATAGTATGCGACATAACTCACTCCATCATACCAATAAAGTGTACCATTTCCCACCGGATTCCAACTGCCGCTTGACCTATTGTAAACCAATTTGGCATTATCAATATCATCCATTATAGCACCGTCCTTTATGGCAAAAACACCAATCGAATCACCATCGACAAACTCCATTTTAAGATGTTCATCCTTTACAGAGGTACGTGTAGAGGACTTTCCTGCATGGGATAACTCTTCAAAATCAGCTACTATAGCCCGGATTGTAAAGGGGACTCCCTCACAGCCCGTAGACCTTTTCTCTATCGCAAAGATACAAACAAATTTGGAATATAAATATGCAGAAATACCGGGACTTTTCAAGCAAAACATGAAAGGAAAAAGAAGGAAAGTCCAGCAGATTCAAAAGATGTTTTACAAGATTAGGCTCCACCGAACAAAGACATCACATCCATCTCGCCCCAATACAGATGTGTATAGCTGGCAATCAGGTTCTTATAACGAAAAATGGGAGTAGCGACCTTCTCTCCTCTGGCATTGAAAACCTGCACTATCGAGGGAGTAAGACTGTACGCACCACTTTCTTTTCCACCAGCTTCGGGCACAGCAAGCTGCGTATAATGGAATTCGTGTCCTTCCGTTATAGTCGAACCGACGGTATCCCAATGTCAGTTTCCTGCGTTTACGCTCGTTCGTGATGCTGAAAGGTAATACTCCCACCATCTCATTTCCGACATTGCTTACACTGTTCCCGGTGCTTCTTCCGTCTGTATCACTGCCTCCCCCGTCCGTATCCCCATCAGAAAGAACGGACTGCGAAAGATATATCATCCCCCCGCATTCTGCCAGCGTCCTTGCCCCGGCAAGTTCCTCCAGACGGTTCTCGGGATAGCCGCCGGGCAGATAGAGCAAATCCGTCTCTTGCGGAATAGCCCGGTCCTGCTCCGGATTGAAGAAAGTGACCGTGCCCATACAGCGCAGAATATCCAGATGCTCCGCATAGAGGAAGGAAAAGGACTCTTCGTTGCGCGCTACCGAGATATGCAGCTTCCCCGGCTCTGATAGTACCGACTTCTCCTCCACAGCCGCCGCAGGCAATGGAAGCCCGATTGTCGAGAGCAGCAGTTCCCAGTCCACATGTTCCTCCAGCAAGCCTGCCAGCATGTCCAGCCCCTCCGTCTCCTTAGAACGGCTGAAATCCAGCCCCAGATGGCGTGACTCCTGCTCCAGTTCCTTCCGTTTGGGCAGATAGCCCAGACAAGTCACGTTCAAGTCTTCACAGACCTCCTGCAGCATCCGGTAGTGGTGGGGTGAGCCGACACGATTGAAGATAACTCCCGCAATACGTATATCCGGACGGAAATTGATGAACCCCGACAACAAAGGAGCCATGGAATAGGCAGCCGACTTGGCATCGACCACCAGCACCACAGGAATACCCAAGAGCCGTGCCACTTCTGCCGACGAGCCCCGGTCGCGGTCGTACCCGTCGTACATCCCCATCATCCCCTCGACCACGGCAACATCAGCATCTGCCGAATAGCGTGCATACAGACTGCGGACATGCTCCGGAGATGCCATGAAAGTATCCAGATTGATGGAAGGACGGCCACATACCGCCTCGTGATACTTAGTATCTATATAATCGGGACCGCACTTGAAAGGCTGCACCTTCAGACCTTTCTTCACAAACAATGCCATCAGTCCACGACTGACGGTGGTCTTTCCACTGCCCGATGTAGGGGCGGCTATGAGAAACTGAGGAATGGAATCCATTATGAAGCTATCAAATTAAATATTTTCCTCCTGCAAAGGTAAGCATATCTCCGACAAAAGTTTTATCTTAGCTGCGAAAATAAAACATACCACCATGATAACCGAAGAACTTAAGAAACTCTACATCGCACATACCGGACACGAACCGGAACAGATTGACGAACTCCCCTCCTCCGGCTCCAACCGCCGTTACTTCCGCCTCATCGGAAGTCCTACACTTATCGGCGTCAGCGGAGAGTCTGTGGAGGAGAACCGCGCCTTCCTCTACATGGCAGAACATTTCCGCCAGAAAGGACTGCCCGTACCGCAAGTGTTCATCCGCTCCGAAGATGATATCTATTATCTGCAAGAAGACCTGGGCGACTCGCTCCTATTCAATGCCATCGAGAAAGGCCGCAAGACCAGCGTATTCGGTGAGGAAGAGAAACAGTTGCTGCGCAAGACCATCCGTCTGCTGCCCGCCGTACAGTTTGCCGGAGCCGACGGCATGGACTTCTCCTACTGCTACCCGCAGGCAGAGTTCAATAGCCGCAGCATTCTGTGGGACTTGAACTACTTTAAATACTGCTTCCTCAAGGCTACGGGAATGGACTTCCAGGAAGACCGGCTGGAAGACGACTTCCAGAAGATGGCAGACGTGTTGCTCCGTAGCAGCTCCGCCACCTTCATGTACCGCGACTTCCAGAGCCGTAACGTTATGATAAAGGACGGCGAACCGTGGCTCATCGACTTCCAGGGCGGACGCAAAGGTCCGGTCTACTACGACGTTGCCTCCTTCTTGTGGCAGGCCAAAGCAAACTATCCCGACAGCCTGCGCCAAGAGTTGCTGAAGGAATACATCGACGCCCTGCGCAAGTACCAGCCCGTGGACGAGGCTTATTTCTATGCCCAGCTTCGCCACTTCGTATTGTTCCGCACCATGCAGGTGCTGGGTGCCTATGGTTTCCGCGGTTACTTCGAGAAGAAGCCCCACTTCATACAAAGTGTCCCCTTCGCCATCGAGAACCTTCGCCAACTGCTCCAAGAACCTTATCCAGAATATCCCTACCTCTGCCGGATTCTGCGCGAACTCACCGATCTGAAACAGTTTACAGACGACCTGCAAAAGCGTCGCCTCGTGGTGAAAGTCACCAGCTTTGCCTACAAAAAAGGTATCCCCGAAGATTCCACGGGCAACGGAGGAGGTTTCGTCTTTGACTGCCGCGCTGTGAACAACCCCGGCAAGTACGAGCGTTACAAACCCTTCACGGGACTGGACGAACCCGTTATCCGCTTCCTGGAAGACGACGGCGAGATAGCCGTATTCCTGGAGCATGCCTACGCCCTTGTCGACGCTTCCGTGAAGCGCTACATGGAACGCGGCTTCACCAATCTGTCTGTCTGCTTCGGCTGCACCGGCGGACAGCACCGCTCCGTATATTCGGCACAACACCTGGCGGAACATCTGCACAAGAAGTTCGGCGTGCAAGTGAACCTGATACATAGAGAACAGAATATTGAACAGACGTTTAAGGCCAAAGTTTAATGTGCTAATGTGAGAATATGCCAATATGAAAGCCATGATTTTCGCCGCCGGCCTGGGCACCCGGTTGCGCCCCTTGACGGACCACATGCCCAAGGCCCTCGTTCCCGTAGCAGGAAAGCCCATGCTGGAACGGGTGATACTGCGGTTGAAGGAAGCAGGATTCAACGAGATAACGGTCAATATCCACCACTTCGGGGAGCAGATTATCGACTTCCTCCGTGCCCACGACAACTTCGGCACGGAGATTCACATCAGCGACGAACGCGGCATGCTGCTCGACACCGGAGGAGGCATCAAAAAGGCACGCCCCTTTCTGGACGGACAAGAACCTTTCCTGGTGCACAACGCGGATATTCTGACGGACATTGACCTTGCAGGTCTCTACCGCCACCATCTGGAGAGCGATGCGGAGTCTACCCTGCTTGTGAGCGAGCGCAAGACTTCCCGCTATCTCCTTTTTGACGACGACTACCACCTGCACGGCTGGATAAACAAGTCCACCGGAGAGGTGAAACCGGCAGGCTTCGACTACCGGGAAACGAAGTACCGGGAACTCGCCTTCGGAGGTATCCACATCATCTCCCCCTCCCTCTTCCGCCTGATGGACGATGGGCAGTGGAACGGCAAGTTCTCCATCATTCCTTTCTACTTGTCCGCTTGCACAAAGGTGCACATACAAGGCTATCCGCTGCAAGGATTCCGCTGGTTCGACATCGGCAAACCGGAGACACTGACGCAAGCGGAGGAATACTACAAACAAAAATAACAAGTAATGTAAAGCAGCCTAACATTACTTGTTAGCTCCCTTTACATTACTTGTTATCAAATCAACCTATGTACCATAGATTATCTATGGTGAAACTACGCCAACGCCAGTATCAGCAACTGAGCCGTCAGCACCCGCAGGAACATAGCCAGCGGATAGACTGTGGCGTATCCCACCGCAGGGGCATCGCAGGATGTCAAGTCCGAGGAATAGGCCAATGCAGGCGGATTGGTGTTAGCTCCGGACAGCACACCTATCAGCGTATAGTAGTTCAGCTTCCAGAAATAGCGCCCCATGAATCCTGTCACCAGCAACGGAACGACCGTGATGATGGCCCCATAGCCAATCCACACATAGCCGCCTTCGTAGATAATGGTATCGATGAATCCCTTTCCTGCACCCAACCCCACGCAGGCCAGGAACAAGGCGATACCGATTTCGCGTATCATCAGATTGGCACTCATCGTCGTGTAGGTTATCAGCTTATATTGAGGCCCGAAACGGCTGATGAGGATGGAAACCACCAACGGTCCACCGGCCAGTCCCAGTTTCACGGGTTGGGGAATGCCGGGGAACATGAACGGCAGACTGCCCAAGATACATCCCAGGGCAATACCCAGGAAGATAGGAATCAAGTTGGGATGGTTGAGACGCTTCAGCGAGTTACCCAGCACCTTCTCCGCATGACTCACGGCAAGCTCACTGCCTACAATCGTCACACGGTCTCCCATCTGCAACTGCAAGTGGGGAGTTGCCACCAGATCCACGCCCGAACGGTTGATACGGGTGATGCAGGCACCGAAGTTGTTACGTATCTTGAGCTGAGACAGAGACTTGCCGTTCAGTTCCGGCTTGGTGATGAGGATGCGGCGTGAAATCAAGTTCTTGTCCTCCCGTTCCCACTCCACCGAAATTTTTCTTCCGAAGAAGGCAACAATGGCCTCCACATCTTTCGGGTTGGCAATGAACAGAATTTCATCCTGCATGTGCAGCACCGTATCGGCATTCGCCAGTTCTGTTTCCTGACTGCCGGTGTGCCGGATGCGGGAGATGACAAACGCACGGTTCAACAATGGTTTCACATCTCTGATCCGCTTGCCGTCTATTGCCTCATTGCGTATCTCTACCGATATGGGACGCACGGTCAGCTCCTGCAGATGACCCAGCCCGTGCTCGGCATCCTCCTCTTCTTTTTGGGTATTAATCCGCATGAAAATCTTCAAGGCTAGCAGCGCCAGGATGCAGCCCACCACACCCAGCGGATAGGCAACGGCATATCCGAGTGCGATTTCCGGAGCATCCACCCCGTTGAGGTCACTGTTTGCCTGCTGGGCAGCACCCAGACCGGGGGTATTGGTCACGGCTCCGGACAAGATACCCACCATCGTAGTAATGGGGATTCCGGTGGCAAAGTGCAACACAATGGTGATAACCACGCTGAGGAAGACGGAAAGCATTGCTACCATGTTCAGCGTAAGTCCGCCCTTCTTGAAAGCGGAGAAGAATCCCGGTCCCACTTGCAGACCGATGGAATAGACAAACAGTATCAAGCCGAACTCCTTCAGGAAGTGCAGCAGATGTTCGTCGAGGTTCATGTCGAAATGTCCGAAGACAATGCCCACAAACAAAATCCAGGTGACACCCAGCGAGATGCCTGCCACCTTCAACTTGCCCAGCATGATACCGAAGGTGATGACCAGGGACAGAATTAGGACAGAGTGTGCCACTCCTCCGCCCCAAAGGTTGGGATAACCCTCAAAGAGGTTTCTTAATAGTTCCATAGTTTCTATCTTTAGTTTTTACTTTTCAGCCTTATTGTTTAATTCTTAATTCTCTATTTAAAAAGTGTATCCCCACAGAAATCACTTCTCCGGGGATACGCATTTCACACATAAAAAATAACTACTATTATAAAGGCATGTTGCCGTGCTTTTTCGGTGGATTGCTCTGATTCTTGTTGTGCGCCATCTCCAATGCCTGCACCAGCTTGTAGCGGGTGTCACGCGGCATGATGACCTCATCTATGAGGCCACGCTCGGCGGCGCGGTAAGGGTTGGAGAACTTGTCTTCATACTCCTTGATAATCTCCTGCTTCTCTTCGGCAGAGGACTTGCGGTAGAGGATGTTCACTGCACCCTCGGCACCCATCACGGCGATTTCCGCCTGCGGATAAGCCAGGTTCACGTCGGCACCCGTCGGTTTGCTGGACATCACGATGTAGGCGCCGCCGTATGCCTTGCGGGTAATCAGCGTTATCTTGGGCACGGTGGCCTCGGCATAGGCATAGACAATCTTGGCGCCGTGGCGGATGATGCCGTTGTGCTCCTGCATCGTTCCGGGCAAGAAGCCGGGAACATCTTCGAAGGTTATCAGCGGGATGTTGAAGCAGTCGCAGAAACGAATGAAACGTGCCGCCTTGTCGCTGGCATCAATATCGAGCACACCCGCCAAATAGGCAGGTTGGTTTGCCACGATACCTACCGAACGCCCGTTCAGACGACCGAAACCGATAACGACGTTCTTGGCAAAGTGAGGCATCACTTCGAAGAAGTACTGGTTGTCCAGCACCGGTTCTATAATATCCTTGATGTCATAGGGCATGTTCGGGTCCTCAGGAATGACGGTCTGAAGCGCCTCTACCCGGCGATGGATATCGTCGGAGCAGGGAGTGAAGGGAGCATCCTCCATATTGTTGGACGGCAGGAAGCTCAGCAGCTCGCGGATGCTCATCAGTGTCTCCTCCTCCGTATTGCACATGAAGTGGGTAACGCCGCTCTTGCTGCTATGCGTATAGGCACCGCCCAGTTCCTCCTTGTCCACCTCCTCGTGGGTCACGGTCTTTACCACGTCCGGACCGGTGATAAACATGTGGCTCTGCTCCTTTACCATGAAGATAAAGTCGGTAAGCGCCGGAGAGTAGCATGCCCCACCGGCACACGGACCCAGAATAGCGGATATCTGCGGAATGACACCCGACGCAATGGTGTTCTGATAGAAGATGGAGGCATAGCCTGCCAAGCTGTTCACACCTTCCTGGATGCGTGCGCCGCCCGAATCGTTGAGGGCAATGACGGGAGCACCGTTCTTCAGGGCAAGCTGCTGCACCTTTACAATCTTTGCGGCATTCGTCTCGCTGAGCGAACCGCCATGCGCCGTGAAGTCGTAGGCATAGACAAATACAAGGCGGCCGTCTATCTTTCCGTAACCGGACACCATGCCGTCTCCGGCAATCTGTTTCTTCTCCATGCCGAAGTTGGTGCAACGGTGGTTCACGAACTTGTCCAGCTCATTGAACGAGCCTTTGTCCAGCAGCATGTCAATACGTTCGCGGGCAGTCATGCGGCCGGAGGCGTGTTGTTTCTCTATCTTGTCTACGCCCCCACCCAGCGAGGCACGTTTATCCAGTTCCTCAAACTGGCGGTATATTTCTTCTCTGTTCATATTTGCATTTACAATTTAGTGATTTATAATATACGGACTGAATGCGACTCGGGATTATTCCTCCTTTATCAACTCCAATTCAATCAATACTTGGTTGGCATTTACCGGTTCGCCCTCGCCCACGAGGATGTTGCGGACGATGCAGTCGGCATTTACCTTATAGTTACTCTGCATCTTCATGGCTTCCAGCACCACGGCAATGTCTCCGGCAGCCAGTCGGTCGCCCACCTTGACGGGGATGCTCACTACCTTGCCCGGCATCGGCGCCAGAATCTTGTCGCCCTGCTTCTCGTCGGCTCCTTTCTTCATGTGCAGATACTTGGCTTGCGTGTCCACGATGTCCACATGAAAGGAACGCTGGAGCATGCTGATGTCATAACTCTTGCCGCCCTCGCCGCGCACAAGGCCTGCGTTGAACGAGTTTCCGTTGTGCAGGATGGAGCAACTTCCGTTCTCTGCCATCACAATGTCCACTTCGTAGGGCTTTCCGTCAATGGTAAGTTGTACCTTATTCCCTTCCTTACCCACCAGGGTAATGTCTGCGATACGGTCTCCTATATGTATTTCCATTATTAATTATCCATTATCAATTATCCATTATCAATTATCCATTCCTTAAATCCTGAGCACTCCCTTCTGCAAGCCAAATTCCCTCCAACGGCTGATGGGGCGGGCATCGGGTAGCTGTGCCGAAACATTCTCCTCCAGATTAACCAGATAGTCCATATAGGCAGCTATCATGGCTATGTTCTCCAACTCTTCGTTGGCAGTGTTGGTGCGTACCAGCATGCGGGCGTTCTTCTCGATAAAGAGGGTGTTGTACTCTCCCTTCACAAAGTCGGGCACGTGCATGATGCGCTTCAGATAGGCAAGGTTGGTCTTTACGCCCGTAATTTTGTACTCGTAGAGCACACGGCGCATACGCTCGATGGCATACTGGCGGGTGGTTGCCCATACGATGAGCTTACCTATCATAGGGTCGTAGTAGATGGGAATCTCATAGCCGTCGTACACATAGCTGTCTATACGCACACCGATTCCGTTCGGCTCCGTCAGTTGCTTGATGACACCGGGAGACGGCATGAAGTTGTTTTCCGTATCTTCGGCACAGATGCGGCACTCTATGGCATGACCGCGCTGGAACAGGTCCTCCTGCTTGAGGTGCAACACCTCGTCGTTGGCAATACGGATTTGCTCTTTCACCAGGTCTACGCCTACCACCTCTTCCGTGATGGGGTGCTCCACTTGCAGGCGCGTATTCATTTCGAGGAAATAGAAACGGCGGTTCTTGTCTACCAGAAACTCGATGGTACCTGCACCGGAGTAGTTCACTGCCTTTGCTGCGGCAACCGCCTTCTCTCCCATTTCCCGGCGCAATTCCGGCGTAAGGAAGGGTGACGGGCTTTCTTCTACCACCTTCTGGTTGCGGCGTTGCACGGAGCATTCGCGGTCGAAAAGGTGGATAACGTTGCCGTGGTTGTCGCCCAATATCTGGAACTCGATGTGATGCGGTTCTTCCACGAACTTCTCCAGATAGACCGTGTCGTCTCCAAAGGAGGACATGGACTCGGAGCGTGCCGTGTTGTAGGCTTCCACCACTTCGCTCTCGTTATGGATAAGGCGCATACCTTTACCACCGCCACCCATAGACGCCTTCAGCATCACGGGGTAGCCTATCTCGTTGCAGATACGCACGGCTTCTTCGGCACTCTGCAAAGGTTGTTCCGTTCCGGGAACCACGGGTAC
>OAVP01000924.1_pt1 | contig 13302 bp, 10 predicted proteins | sample 1495311 | NCBI WGS metagenome assembly OAVP01 (sample SAMEA2580102, study PRJEB22360) | human gut metagenome | biome: human gut; feature: human-associated habitat; material: faeces | place: Denmark | collected 2008/2010
GTGTTATACGAAAAGCCGGTGCGGCAGCCGAACGGCGAGCAGTCGATGTAGCCGGGGATGCGCTCACGCAGCAACACGGCGATAGTGTGCTCGATGGTGTGCAGGCCGCCGGTGGGAATCGCCTGCTTGTTCGGCTGGGTCAGACGAAGATCATAGTTGGAAATCACGTCGCCGTGAGGACCCGTTTCCGTGTCAATGTAACGCACGTACGGCGCCTTGACCTTGGTGTGATCCAGCTGGAATGATTCAACGACGGGCTTCTCAGCCTTTTCCTCTGCCATGCACGGCTTCCTTTCTACACATTTGCATGTTCACATGCCGTATCGCTTAGCAAGCGTAGTCGCGCCCACACGGGAATACACGGAAATACCCCATGATTCGCTATAGGCAATGGTTATTGCGCATTCCCGGCGTTAAACGAGGCGACGGCTTCCATAAAGCGCTTGCCGTAAAGGTCGAGCTTGTGCTGGCCCACACCGTTGACAGCCAAAAACTGCGCATTGGTAATCGGCTTGATACGGGCCATGTCTCGCAATGTCTTGTCGGAAAAGACGATGTACGGCGGTTTGCCGATTTCCTGGGCGATGGTGCGACGCAGTTCGCGCAGCTTCTGGAACAGCGCCTCCTCGTCATCGTCAGGAACATAGGATTCCATTGCAGCGGAAGCACTGGCTGATTCGCTGGCCACTCCCCCATGTCGACTACTTACCGAAGCCGACTTACGCTCCACACGTTTGATTTCATAATGGAAATCCGACGCGGCGGTTTCAGCAGCACGCGCGCCAAACATGACAATCGGCATACGCCCTTCGGCGATGAATAGGTAGCCATCGGTGGCCATCTGACTCAGCACATCGCGCACGCGAGCCTCGTTCACATCCTTGAGCATGCCAAACGTAGGCATCTGTTCCGGATTGAGCCATGCCAGGTCCTGCGCTTTGGAGCCGCGTAGAATCTTGACGATTTTGCCGGAACCGACCCGCTGATTCACATCATGCACGCACCGGCTGATCGCCTGGGCAACGCTGGTGACGTCGATGGTCTCGAAAGTACTTTCGCAGTTCGAGCAGGCACCACACTTGCCCTCATGCGTATCCGAGGGCGCATCCGTCGGCGTGATTTCCTGTCCGAAATACCGCGTCATGTACCGGTGCAGACAATCGGCGGTGCGGCAATAGCCCACCATGCCATCCAGCAGGCGTCGTTTGGACTGCCGCACGATTTCCTGATCTTCAGGGGTCATGCGCTCGTTCTCATAATCGCTGTCGAGTAGACGGCGCCGGGTCACGATATCCGATTCGTTCCACAGCAGCGTGCAGCGGCTGGGCTCGCCGTCACGTCCGGCGCGGCCGGCCTCCTGATAATAGGCCTCGATGGATTCCGGCAAGTTGTGGTGGATGACGTATCGCACATCGGACTTGTCGATACCCATGCCGAACGCATTGGTGGCCACGACCACCGGCACCTTGTCGGTGATGAAGTCGTGCTGCGCCGCTTCACGCGCGTCCGACGACATGCCGCCATGGTAGGCGACCGCCGCGTGCCCCATCTGGTTCAGCGTAGCTGCGAGCGCCTCGGTGGTCTTGCGGGTGGCACAGTAGATGATGCCGGATTCGTCCGGGTGGGCAGCCACATAGTTCGCCACCCACGCGGCCTTGTATTTGGTTTCCAGCTTGACCACGTCGAAATACAGGTTCGGCCGGTCGAATCCGGTGACGGTGACGGCAGGATTCCGCAAACCCAGCAATCCCACGATGTCGCGGCGCACGCGCTCGGTGGCGGTGGCGGTGAATGCGCCGACCGGCGGGCGCTTGGGCAGGCCGACAATGAAGTCGCCAATACCAAGGTATGACGAACGGAAATCCTGCCCCCCATTGGGAGACGCAGTGTGCCTCGTCCACGGCAATCAGGGAGATTGGCGTGCGGGCGGCGAAGTCGCGGAATCGGCCGGTTTCCAATCGTTCCGGAGCCACGTACAGCAGTTTGAGCTGACCCGCCGCAGCCTGGGCGAACACCATGGCCTGCTCATCCGGGGTTTGGGTGGTGTTGACAAATGCGGCCGGCAAGCCCAAATCATTCAGGGCATCGACCTGATCACGCATGAGGGAGATCAGCGGCGAGATCACGATGGTAACACCGGGCATGAGCGCGGCGGGAATCTGGTAGCACACGGATTTGCCGGCACCGGTGGGCATAACGCCCAGTACGTCCCGGCCATCCAGCAAAGCATCGACGATGCCTTGCTGGCCTGGCCGGAACGAATCGTAACCGAAGTATTGCTTGAGCGCCCCCAGCGCCGCCTCATGTGCCGTCATGCTTCCCAACCATACCGCACTGCCGCGGTCACAAGTCATGTATGCCTGTTCAATTATCCGTAAATCGGTTTCAAGGGGCGGATTGGACGTTTCGGGGACATCTACTTCCGTTTCAAGGGGCTGGTCATCAGCTAAACCACATATACAAATGACATTATCCCAACGCCATTCCGCCGTTTTCACGCCTTGTCTACTTGGGCAACAGCCCCTTGAAACGGAAGTAGATGTCCGGGATAGCGCAAATCCGCCCCTTGAAATGGAGAATCACCGAAGTTACGTTCCGAGAACGGCTCGCAGCGTCTCCGTCACAGACGGTCGAGAGCCTGCTTGAGGTCGGCGATGAGGTCATCGGCGTTTTCGATGCCGACCGAGATACGCACCAGATTGCCGGGCACCTGCAAGGTGGTGCCGGCCACGGAGGCGTGGGTCATAGCGGCGGGCACCTCGATCAGGCTTTCCACGCCGCCGAGCGATTCGGCCAGCGTGAAGATCTCGGTGTAGTCCACGAACTTCTTGGCAGCCTCGGCACCGCCGGCAAGCTGCACGGAGAGCACGCCGCCGAAGCCGCCATGCATCTGACGAACCGCGATATCGTGGCCCGGGTGGGATTCGAGGCCCGGATACCAGACGCGCTCAATCACGTCAGCAGGCTGGGATTCCAGCCATTCCGCCACTTTCAGGGCGTTGGCGCTGTGACGCTTGACGCGCAAATCCAGAGTCTTCAGGCCGCGAATGTCAAGGAACGAATCGAACGGGGAAGGCACGGCACCGGCTGCGTTCTGCAGGAAGGCCACCTGCTCACGGGTTTCCTCATCGTTGAGCACCACGGCACCGCCGACCACATCGGAGTGGCCGCCGATGTACTTGGTGGTGGAGTAGACCACCACATCGGCACCATCATCGAGCGGGTGCTGCAAGGCGGGCGAAGCGAAGGTATTGTCGACTGCCACCTTGGTGCCGTACTTATGGGCCACTTCGGAGGTGACTGCGATGTCGGTGATGTTGAGCAGCGGGTTGGACGGGGTTTCGACCCACACATACTTGTACGACTTGGCGGCGAGCGCGGCTTCCACGGCGGCGGTGTCGGTGATGTCCACCACATCGAGGCCCACGCCCCACGGCACGAACACCTTGGAGAGCAGACGGTAGGTGCCGCCGTACACGTCGTTGCCGAGCAGGATGTTGTCGCCGGGCTTGATGGTGGAACGCAGCAGCACATCGATGGCGGCAAGGCCGGAGGAGAAGCTCAGCGCGTACTTGGCGCCTTCCACGGCGGCGAGCTGCTCGTCAAAACTGGTGCGGGTGGGGTTGATGGAGCGTGAGTAGTCGTGGCCGCCGCGCAGGCCGAGCACGCCGTCCTGCTTGAAGGTGGAAGTGGCGTAGATCGGCGTAACCACAGCACCGGTGGTGGGGTCAGGCTCCTGGCCGGCGTGGATGGCGCGGGTGGCGACGGCGGTGTTGGCGAACTTGGCGTTGTATTCAGCGGACATGGTGTTGGTTTCCTTTGGTGTTTGGTTGGGTATTGGACGGGTTTGGAAAGTTATTGGATCTTTGCGGGCTGGCTCCTCTCAGTCAGCCTTCGGCTGACAGCTCCCCTCAAAGAGGGGCGCCAGAGCCCTTTTTGGCTCCCCTCTCCGAGGGGAGCTGTCGCGGAAGCGACTGAGGGGAGCACTTAGCGTTTAGAGGTACTGCTCGGCAAGGGACGGCTTGGTGGTGCGGTCGACCACGTCGCCGTAACCGTTGGCGCGCATCCAGTCGTCATCGAAGATCTTTTCGAGATAGCTACGGCCGGAATCGGGGGCGAGCACCACCACGATCTGGTTTTCGTCCAGATCGTTGGCGAGCGCGTACTTGATGGCACTGGCCACGGCCATGCCGGACGAGCCGCCGACCAGCAGCCCCTCCTCGCCGGCCAACCGGCGGGTCATTTCGAAAGCTTCGGCGTCGCCGACGCGCACGATGTCATCGGTGATGTTCCGGTCGAAAGCCTTGGGGTAGAAGTCCTCCCCCACGCCCTCGATGTCGTACTGGTGGACTTCCTCACGCGAGGCGGCGGAGTAGATGGAGCCTTCCGGGTCAGAGCCGATGACCTTGACCGCGCCGTCGGAGACTTCTTTCAGATACTTGCCGGTGCCGGAGATGGTGCCGCCGGTGCCGATGCCGGCTACGAAATGCGTGACCTTGTGATCAGCGGCCTCCCAAACTTCCGGTCCGGTGGTGTAGTAGTGGCTCAGCGGACCGTTCGGATTGTCGTACTGGTTCGGGCGGAAGCCACCGGGAATGGTGTTGGCCAGTCGTTCGGCGACTTGGTAGTAGGAGCGCGGGTCGTCGGGGCCGGCATCGGTCGGCGTGACGATGACTTCGGCACCGTAGGCGCGCAGCACCGCACGCTTGGATTCGGAGACCTTGTCCGGCAAAGTGAAGATCGTACGGTAGCCGCGCTGCTGGGCGACCAGTGCCAGACCGACGCCGGTGTTGCCGGAGGTCGGCTCCACGATCACGCCGCCGGGTTTCAGCTCGCCGGACTTTTCGGCGGCGTCGATGATGCGCTCGGCGATGCGGTCCTTGGATGAGCCACCGGGGTTGAAGTATTCGACTTTGACGGCGATGGTGGCCTTGACGCCGGCCGTCTGCGGGATGTGGTTCAACTTGACGAGCGGGGTGTTGCCGATGAGTTCGGCGAGGCTGTTGTGGATGGTCATCTGAAGTCCTTTGCTGCTGGGGTTGGGGTTTGCTGCGTTGCGTTCGTGAACCGACGTTCCCAGACGAATGGACTGTGGCCTTGTGCTTTGAAATTCGAGTATTTCAGTGATGAATCCGATACGGCCCACAGCTTGCGCGTTACACGGTTGCGCCCATGCCAAAGGTTCCACGAATTCTTGCGGCAAATCTGCCGCGATTGAATGCTCTATCTCAAGTTATGCGTCACTGACCGCTCGCCTAGGGGCGTCGGTTAGCGACAACAACATGAGATAATCTGCATGTCTCACACCATAGCACAGCCCGCGACAACTGCGTGTCGCGGGCGTTCATATGGTGGGCGCGAGGAGTCGGCAACGATTCCGCCGTCCCTTCATGAGGGAGCCCAGAGGAGTTACAACGAGGCGGCTTCGATGAGTTGGCGGGTGTAGTCGGACTGGGGACTGCCGAGCACTTCGGCGGTAGAGCCTTCTTCTTCGACGCGACCATCGTGGAGCACGAGAATCCGATCGGCGATATGCTGCACCACGCCGAGGTCGTGGGACACCATGATCAATGCTGTTTCACGACGTGTTTCACGGATGGCGGCGAAGGTATCGAGAATCTGGATACGCGCGGCCACATCGATGGCGCTCATAGGCTCGTCGGCAAGAATCACTTTGGGCTCGTTGATGATGGCTCGCGCGATAACCACGCGCTGCGCCTGACCTCCGGACAAGTCGACCGGATACCGGTTCAGGAAAGTGGCCGGTTCAAGGCCAACCATGGTCAGAGCCGCGGCCACTCGCTCAGCGATTTCGGCTTTACCGAGGTCATGCCGCTGCAACACCAATGGTTCGGCAACTGACTGAGCAACCCGCCAACGCGGGTCAAGCGACGAGAACGGGTCCTGAAACACCAGTCCTGATTCGCGGCGGAGCGCTTGTACACCGGGTGATCTGCGACCACCGGCAATGGATTGACCGCCATACGTCACAGTGCCGGAATCGGCGGATTCGAGGCCGAGCATGATGCGGGTCAGCGTGGACTTGCCGGAACCGGAACCGCCGATGACGGTCAAGCATTCGCCAGGGCGGACGTCGGCGGAGACGTCGAAGAGGACTTGGCGGCGCGCGGAGCGGGGACCGAAGGATTTGTTGATGGATTGGGCGGAGAGGAGGAACCTATTGCCATCACTCATGAGAATCCTCCTTGGGAGTGCGGAGGGTGAGGGTTTGGGCGGCGGCGACCAGTCGTTGGGCCTGTAGCGTGGCCGGTGCGGCAAGCAGATTGGCGGTCGCGCCGGACTCCACAATGCGGCCAGCGTCCAGCACATAACAACGCGTTGTGGCACGTGCCAACACGGAGAAATCATGGGTGATGAACAGCATCGAGGCACCGGCATCGTCCACTAGAGAGACCAGCAGATCCACAATCTGTCGCTGGGTGATGGAATCCAACGCGGTGGTCGGCTCGTCCGCAATGATGAACCGCGGCGAGGTGATCAGCGCCGTGGCGATGCCCACGCGCTGCTGCTGCCCACCAGACAACTCGTGCGGATATTTGCCGGCCATATCACGGTCCAGCCCGACCTTGTCCAGCATGGCATTCACTCGGTCGGCACGTTCGGCCTTGGTCAGGTCGTAATGCAATTTCAGCGGCAGAGAAATCTGCTGGGCGACAGTCATCACTGGGTTCAGTGAAGCAGCCGGATTCTGAAATACCGCGCCCACATACCGGCCACGCAGGTCGGCGAGCACATGCTCAGAGGCACCGATGATTTCCGTACCGCTCATATCAATCGACCCGTCGGCTGCAGCAGTCAATGGCAGCAGCCCCAGTATCGCCTTGGAAATCATCGATTTGCCGGAGCCGGAGGAACCGATTAGGCCAACCCGCTCGCCATCGGCAATGGCCAAGTCCACATCGGAAACAATTAATCTGCCGCCGACAGCAATGTTCAGACCATGAATATCAACGCTCATCGCCGCCCTCCCCTGCTTCCCTCAACGCGGGATTGGCGACCGGGTCAATGGCATCACGCAACACATCGCCGAAAATATTCAGGGCCACCACCACGAGAGTGACAATCAGACCGGGCCACACCACGGTCAGCGGAAACACATTGATGAGCTTGACCGATGTGGCCAGTGAATGCCCCCAGCTCGGCACACCCGACGGCACACCGATACCGAGGTACGTAAGTCCTGATTCGGCCAGCACCGCCGTGCCAGCGGACAGTGACAGTTGTACGGCCAGCACGGGCAGGATATTCGGCACGATATGGCTCACCAACACACGCCATCCGCTGGCTCCATTCGCCAGGGCCGATTCCACATACGATGAACGGGCCGCCAGCAACGCCACCGGACGGGCCACACGTGCCAGATTCAGCCCGTATCCGAAGCCGCAAGCGATGACGATCACAACGATGGACGCACCGAGCGGTACAGCAAGAATCAGCGCGATAAGCACAGTGGGAATGGAGATCAGCGCATCGACCACCACTACAGACGAGCTGGCAAGCGCCGCATTGCGTGCGACCATCGCCGCAATGAGCAGCAGCCCCCAAGTGGCGGAAACCACTACGGTAAGCAGCACGATGAGCAGGTTCGTATGCGAGCCGGCAAGCAGCCAGCTGAACACGTCGGCTCCGGTACCGTCGGTGCCGAGCCAATGCGCGGCGGAGGGTTTAGCCCATACGTAGTAGCCGTCGGTGGCCCATAGGGATTGCGGGGTCCAGAACAAAGAAACGATGGCGATCAGCAGCCATGAGGCGAGCACGATAAGCGCGAATTTGCCTTCGGCCCGGCGCCACATGGAGTGGAGGACGATTGCGAAAGCCGCTCGTTGACCCCCCTCCGGCATCGCGGTGCGACGCCACCTCACATCAGCGGGAGGATTGGGAACACGCTCCCCCTCGACTGCAGACGGCGAGAAGGAAGTAGACGATTTGCTCATGCGGTCACCTCCGTGATGGTGGCGACGGTTTTGAGGCGTGGGTCAAGCACACGGTGGAGCAGATCGACCACAAGGCCAATCAACAGAAAGAATGCGGCCAAAAGGAACAGCTCACTTTGCACGGCAATAAGGTCACGATTGCCCACATCAGTTACGAGACCATTGCCGATACCCGGCAGGGCAAACAGGTTTTCGATGACCATCACGCCGGTGATCATCGAGGCGAACGTCAGTCCGATAACGGACACCAGTTGCGGGGTCGCCAACCTCAGGCCGACATGCAGCACTGCCTGGGTGCGGGTCATGCCGCAGGAACGAGCCATGTCGATATAACCGGAACCGGCCAAATCGTCCAGAGCCGAACGCGTGTATCGCATGATGGTCGCGCCCACGATGACACCGACCGACAACGCCGGCAAAATCAACGACAGCATCGCCGAACCGGGCGCTCCCCAACCGTCCAGAGGGAACCCTTGCGAAGGGAAGACGCCAATCAGTCCGACGCCACGGCCGAATAGCAGAATCAGCAGCAATCCACCCCACAAAGCAGGGATGGCACCGCCGATGATGGCCAGCACATGGAACGCGGAACGCACTCGCTCGGAGCGAGCCAGCACCGCTGCACAACCCAGCGGCAGGCCAATGACCAAGGCAATCAACATGCCAAGAATGATCAGAGGAAAGGTGATGGCTGCGCGCGAGCCGACCAGTGAGGTTACGGAACGACCGGTCAGGATGGACGTGCCGAAATCACCATGGATCAGTGCACCCATCCAATCAAAGTATTGCGCGACTAATGGCCGATTCAAGCCGAGCTGTTCGCGCAACTGGGCCACGCGCTCGGGCGGCGAGTTGACGCCAGCCATCACGGAGGCCACGTCGCCGGGCAGAATGCGCAATGCCGCGAAAATCACCACGGACAGGCCGAGCAGCGCTACGACAAACAGCGCCAGTCGTTTGAGCACGAATCGCATAATGCCTACTTTACTCGGGGTTACTTTCCTTTGGCTCCCCTCAGTCGCCTACGGTGACGGCTCCCCCCTCTCTGAGGGGAGCCGTCGCGCAGCGACTGAGGAGCGGTCATAGGAGGAGGATGACTGAGGCCATCCTCAGTCCGCTTCGCGGACAGCTCCCGCCAGCGGGAGCCCGAAAAACGTAACTACTTCTGGCTGGATCCAGCGACGGAGTAGGTCACGTTATAGAGGGGCAAGACGGTCTGGTTGAGGTTGAGGGGGAAGCCCTTGACACCCTTGGCCGTGGCGGTGGTGGTGCGGTAATTGAACAGCCAATCCGCAGCGGCGTCCTCGGACACCAACTTGGCGGCCTCGGCGAACTTGGCGTCACGCTCCTTGTCGGAAGTGGCGGCCACGCCCTCGTTGTACAGCTTGGTCACGTCCTTGTTGTCGTAGCCGAAGTAGTAGGTCGGGTCGGTCCAGGAAGCGAAGTCGTGGCTTTCGTTGTGGTCTACCAGTGAGATATCGAAATCGTGGTTGGTGTACACGTCCTGCAACCAGGTGGAGAATTCCACTACGTTGACCTTCAGATCAATGCCGATGGGCTTCAGCTGCGAACGCAGCTGGTCGCCGAGCTCGGTGCCATAAATGTTGGCGTAGGTCAGGCTGAGTTCCAGCGGCTTGTCGGCGGAGTAACCGGCCTCAGCCATAAGCGACTTGGCCTTGCCCTGATCGTAGGGATACAGGTTGGTCAAATCCTCGTAACCGGGGTCGAGGGACGGAATCGGGCCGCCGAGCGCCTTGTCGGCGCCGCCACGGGAGGCGATGAGTTCCTTGTGGTTGATGGCGTAACGGATGGCCTGGCGAATGCGTTTGTCGGCCAGCTTGGAACCGGAGGCGTTGTTGAAGCCGAGCACGAACTTGTCGGTGCCGTCACCGGCCTTGACCGTGTAGTTCGCGGAATCGGACTTGAACGGCTCGGCGAGGTTCTCGGTAATCGGGGCGAGCACCTGCACATCGCCGGACTTCAGGGCGTTGACCGCGGCGTTGTCATCAGCCAGATACTTGACCACCACGGTGGGCGTCTTGGCCTTGTTCTTGCCCCAGTATTTCTCGTTGGTCTTCAGCGTGATCGAGCTGTTCTCCACGAACTTGGAGACGGTGTACGGGCCGGAGCCGATGGCCTGGGTCTTCAGGTCGTACTTGGCATCCTTGTCGAACACCAGTCCGGGGCGGCCGGTCAGGGTCCACAGCAGGTTGGAGTTCGCGCTCTTGAGTGTGATGACCACGGTGTCGGCGTCCTTGGCCTCGACCTTATCGACGGCAGCGAGCGCGTCGGCGTCGTGATAGTCCTTGGCGATGAGTTCGTTGATGGACCAGGCCACGTCCTCGGCGTCGAGCTTGTCGCCGTTGGAGAAGGTCATGTTCTTGTTGAGGTGGAAGGTGTAGGTCAGGCCGTCCTTGGACGTCTCCCAGCTGGAGGCGATGGCGGGAACGACCTGGTTCTTGGAGTCGCGGGCCACCAGACCCTCGTACACGTTGCCGATCAGAATCTGGTCGAGCGCGGAGCCGGCGGTGTTGCGAATGTCCAGATTGGTGGGGGCCAGTTTGAGACCGATGGTCACGGCGTCGGCATAGGTACCGGACGAGGCCGCGTTCTTGGAGTCTTTCTTACCGCCGAAGGCGAAGGCGGCGCCGGCGATAACCGCCACCACCACGACAACGGCCAAGGCAATCAGCCACCACTTCGGGCTGTTCTTCTTCGGATTCTTTGCGCGCGAGGCAAGGCTCGCATCTGTGGTTGCGCCGTCTTCGACGTGCGCACCATTGTCTTGAGACATGGTTCTTCCTCTATATATGTTGGTTTATACGGTTGGCCGCCACAAACGGGTCGTCCACCACAGCCCATCATAGCTGCGGGGCTGTAGAATTGCACATGAAATCCATCTTGAATCTGGAAGGTTATCATGCTGGTCGCCGTTGATATCGGCAATACGAACATCGTGCTTGGTTTTCTGGATGGCGACACCATCGCCGGAACCTACCGCATCACCACCAAAGCCAACCATACATCCGATGAATACGGCCTGTTTTTGACCGAATTCCTGAGAATGAGCGGTTTCCAGCCGTCCGATGTGGATGACGTGATCATCTGTTCGGTGGTGCCGAAGGTGATGCATTCCTTCCGCTCCTCCATCGTCAAGTTCCTGGACATCGACCCGATGGTGGTGGGCCCCGGCATCAAGACCGGCATGAACGTGCGCGTGGATGACCCGAAATCGCTCGGCGCGGACATTCTGGCCGACTGCGCCGGCGCCTATTACGAGTATGGCGGTCCGGTGCTGGTGGCCGATTTCGGTACGGCCACCACGTTCACGTATGTGAGCGATAAGGGCGTGGTCGATTCGGGCGTAATCACCACCGGCATTCGTGCAGGCGCCGCCGCCCTATGGGGAGACACGGCCCAGCTGCCGGAAGTGGAGATTACCCGACCGGAGACCATTTTGGGCACCAATACCAAGACCTGCATGCAGGCAGGCCTGTATTACACGTTCCTGGGCGGCGTGGAACGCACAATCAGCCAGTTCCGCAAGGAGCTTGGCGGCGAGGACTTCAAGGTGATCACCACCGGTGGCCTTGGGCGCGTGTTCGCCTATGATACCGAGCTGATTGACGTCTATGACCCGGATCTCATCTTCAAGGGCATGGCGCATATCTACGCCCGCAATGTGAAGTAACGAAATCGGCCTTTAGCTAGGCCTTCCCTCAGGTCTCTCCCTCCGTCCGCCTTCGGCGGCCACCTCCCTCGTCAGAGGGAGGTTAGCGAGGAGCTACTTAATCGTGAAACCCTGGTTGAAGCCGTATTCCTTGAGATCTTTCTGCCAGGTGGCAAGCCCGTGTTCAAGACTGACTTTCTTGCCGGGCCTGTCCAACGATTCCAGCGGCTTGCCTTTCTCGTCTTTCATACCCATATCGACTTCCATCTCACGCTGTTCGTAGGCCTGTTTGCTGCTGGCCCATTCATAGGCTTTGCCTACCGTGCTCTTGAAATCGTTACGTGCATACACTTCAAACGGCAGATACTGATATCCCACGGATACATCCTCGGCCGCTTCGGAAAGCACACGGTTGAATTTCTGCCCGCCGAAATACGGAATTTCGACGCCACGATCGTTCGTGATCGTGGTCTTATCGAGGAATTCACCGGAATTGAGGGTGTCATAGTCGGCAGGGAAGGCACCGCCAGCCACACGGGCACTGATGCCCTGCGCGTCATGGGTCACGAAATCCACGAATCGATAGGCCGCATCCGGCTTACGCGTCAGCTGCAACACGGCAAGTGCGGATCCGCCGCTTTCGGCATTGGTGGGCTGGCCGTCATAGGTGGGCATGGGCGCCACACGCCATAGTCCGGACGCGCCGGGCACATTGGATAGCAGCATCGAAGGCATCCATGCGCCGGAGAACATGGAAGCAATGGTGCCGGTGCCCACCCTGCGCTTCCATCGCTCAGACCATGTGGCGGACGTGGTGTCCACCAGGCCTTCATCGATCATCTTTTGCCAGAATTCGGTGAACAGCTGGGTGCCGGTATCGTGGTCCAGATCGATGGTCACGGTTTTACCGTCCGGCGAGGTATGGAAAGGCTGCCCGCCCGCAAGCCATATCATGGCGTCGTAGAAGCTGCCATCGCCCGAATCGGCCGCAATATAAGCGCCAATTTGCTTGAGTTTCTTGGCGGCCTCGTAATAATCGTTCCATGTCTTGATTTGCGTGGCATCCACCCCGGCCTGCTGGAACACATCCTCGTTGTAGAAGAATCCCATGGGGCCGGAATCCATCGGCAATGCATACACTCGTCCGGCAAGCTGGACGGACGACCAAGTGCCAAGGGTAAAGAAACTCGCATAATCGGAACCGGTACGATCGGTTAGGTCGAGCAGCTGACCGGATACCTCGTATTGCGGCAGCGCGTAGTATTCGATCTGCGCCACATCCGGCGTGCCGTAGCCGTCCTGGATGGCGGTATTGAGATTCTCATAGCCGGAGATGTTGGTCCATTCGACGCGGATGTCCGGATTGGCTTTCTCGAAACGGCGGATGACTTCGCCCATGCTGGGTTCCCAGCTCCATACGCTGATTTCGGTACGGTTATCGACCGTGACTTGGCCGCAGGAGGCTAGGGATACGGTAAGGACCGCGGCCACGACTATGGTCGCCAGTCTGCTGATTCGCCGTCCGATTGTTCGCATGGTGACGAGTCTACTAGGCGGGGCTTAAAACGCCGTATGATGAACCACCCTCAGTCTCGCCTCGCGAGCCAGCTCCTGCCAGCGGGAGCCAATACGGCAGGGGGCGCCCCGGCGGGAGGGGTCACGCGGGGCAACGAGGTT
>OAVP01000925.1_pt1 | contig 13281 bp, 10 predicted proteins | sample 1495311 | NCBI WGS metagenome assembly OAVP01 (sample SAMEA2580102, study PRJEB22360) | human gut metagenome | biome: human gut; feature: human-associated habitat; material: faeces | place: Denmark | collected 2008/2010
TCCTGTTGGTGGCCAAAGCCGATCGCCCCCCCCAGGAACGGCAGCCACAGCAATGTGGCCTTGACGAAATTAGCCTTGAATGAGCGGAAGTAGTTGGCTGTGACGCCTTTGCCCTCTCCCTCGATGGAGCGACGGCAAGCATCATGGCCGGCAGTCAGAGCCGCACCGATGGTGATAATCAGAATGGATGTGACCAGCATCAGAATATTGACCCATATGCCATCGATGAGATTGCTCCACGCGCGCATGAATTTCGAATCCGGTGCCAGCCAGTTCATCAGTTCACTCCTTGTGCCGTTCGGCTCCCCTCCCTGAGGGGAGCTGTCGGCGGAAGCCAACTGAGGGGAGTAACCTGCGCTTCATCAAGGCTCCCCTCAGTCATCTACGATGACAGCTCCCCTCAAAGAGGGGAGCCAGATTGTTGGGATTCAGCCTTTCACCGCGCCCGCCATAACTCCACTCACAATATACTTCTGGCATACCAGGTAGAAGACGATGATGGGGATGATTGCCAGAACCAGGCAGGCCATCATGGCTCCCATATCCACAGAACCGTAACCGCCCTTGAGATACTGCACAGCCACCGAAATGGTCTTGTACTTACCTAGGTCGAGCGTCAGGTATGGCAGCAGGTAGTCGTTCCAGATCCACATGGCTTCGAGGATGGCCACCGAAACAATCGACGGCTTCATAATCGGCACCACAATCTGGAAGAAGATACGCGGAACGGAAGCGCCATCAATCATGGCGGATTCCTCAAGCTCGGCCGGAATGCCCTTGATCACACCGGTGAAGATGAACACGGCCAGACCGGCGCCGAATCCGAGGTACACAATGCACAGACCCCATGGGGTATTGAGCTTCAGCATGTCAGCAATCTTGGAGAGGGTGAACATCACCATCTGGAACGGCACAATCATGTTGAACAGAAACAGGGTGTAGAGAAGCTTGGCCGCCCAGTTGTTCACGCGCACGATCCACCACGCGCACATCGAAGTACACACCAGAATCAGGATTACCGAGCCAACCGTGATCAGCAGCGTCCAACCGAACGAGGCGAAGAACTGCGTAGTCTCAACACCGCGCACATAGTTTTCGAATCCCACGAACGCCTTGCCCGCCGGCAAAGAGAACGCATTCTTGGAGATGTATGCCTTTTGCTTGAAGGAGTTGATCAACACCAGAACAATCGGGAAGATCCAGAATAGAGAGACGACGGCGAACAGGACAGTCCACAACGCGCCGTGCTTCACAGGCTTGTTCTCGTTCATCAGGCTGCCACCTCCTTGCTCGTGGTGAGCTTGTTCTGAATAAGGGCGATTACCGCAACCAGAATGAAGAACAGCACGGCCTTCGCCTGGCCGACGCCCTCCCAGCCCATACGGCCGTAGAAGGTGCGGGTGATGTTCAGCGCCAGGCCTTCAGACATATTGCTCGGCGCACCATTAGTCAATGCGAGGTTCTGATCGTACAGCTTGAAACCGTTGGTCACGGTCAGGAAGGAGCAGACCGTGATGGACGGCATCATCAACGGAATGATGATACGGAACATGGTCTGCCGTCCATTGGCACCATCCACGGCCGCCGCCTCCAGCACATCGGTGGGCAGCGCCTGCAAGCCGGCGATATAGATGATCATCATGTAACCGATTTGCTGCCAGCACACCAGAATGACCAAACCCCAGAATCCGTAGGATGCCTTATAGGTCAAGGCGCGGCCCCAGTGGGCCAGCACGCCGTTCAGCAGCAGCAGCCAGATGTAGCCCAAGATAATGCCGCCGATCAGGTTCGGCATAAAGAACACCGAGCGGAACAGCGTGGAGCCCTTGATCGCCTTGGTCAGCATATAGGCGATGGCGAAAGCGATCACGTTGATCACGATGGTGGTCACGATGGTGAATGCAGTGGAGAAACCCAATGCGTGCAGGAATTCCTTGTCCTTCAGCGCCTTGGTGTAGTTCTTGAGCCCTATCCATTCGCCATCGGTGACGGTGGTGAATTCGCAGAAGCTCAAGTAGACGCCCATGATGAAGGGCACCAAAAACCCGATGATGAATGCGGCAAACGTGGGTAGCGCAAACAGCGCCCACCACCGGCGTATTGCCTTGCCCGCCATGCTGATCATGACTTTCCTCCTCCTTGAGTCCGCAACACTGCACTGCATCGTGCGCCGAGCGCGGAGTTCAACTCAATTCCAGCCCGTCAAGCAGAACACACGTTCGCGAATCCCGCCAATCAAGCCTAAGCTTCAGGGTAAACACTCGACAACCATATGTCAAACGTTGTCATTTACAGCGTTTCTACATGCAGCTACATCCCATCAGAGCAATTATCTTTCACTTCACAAAATAGCTAAATTCCAACGTTTCTGCATAATAATAGACTATCTGCAAACGTTTGTAATACAATCGTTGTCATTGTGCAAATTGCCCAATCACCATGTACACTGGAGCCAGTTGTGTCCGCTTCGCGTTTTGCAAGGCAAAGGGGCTGTTATGACCACAAGTATCCAAGATGTCGCCCAGAAGGCCGGCGTATCCATTTCCACTGTGTCACGCTCGTTCACCAGACCGGATCTGGTCTCGACTAAAACCCGCGAGCGCGTGCTTGCCATCGCCGACGAACTCAATTTTTCCCTGTCCCGTTCGGCAGCGGCCTTGAAATCAGGCCGATCACTGCGCATCGCGGTACTGATGAGTGGTCACATTCGCCTATGGTTCACCGCTTCAGTAATTGAGGGGCTCAACGAAGTGCTGCATGCTGCGGGATACGATATTTCGGTATTCCAAATCTCCAGCATCGAGGAGCGCCGCGAATTCTTTGAAATGCTGCCAGTACGCCGCAACGCGGATGCCGTTATCGTGGTGTCTTTCGACATCGACAATAACGAAATCACTCAGCTGGCCTCGGCGGATGTGCCGATCATCGGCATCAACTCGGTCGATCCTGAAGTGCGTGGGTTCACCGCCGCCGTCAACATCAACGATGTGCAGGGCTCCACGCTAGCGGCTCGCCATCTGATCAACCTTGGCCACCGCGATATTGCATATATCAGCACCGACCGCGATGTGTCGCTCAACTTCTCCGTGCAAAACCGATTCGGCGCCTTCACGGAATGCTGCCGCAACGAGGGCATCGAACCGCAGGTCATCGTCTGCAAGGTGGATGATGCCGGCCGTTACCAAATCAGCGATGTGGTCACCCAACTGATGAGTCTGCCTAAGCTGCCCACTGCCATCGCCTGCCAGGAAGACGGCATTGCTCTGCCGCTCATGTTCCAGCTGGAGCGCAACGGTCTCTCCGTGCCGGGCGATGTATCGCTTATCGGCTATGACGACAGCTTCTACACCGACGACATCGGCCTGACCACGATTCGCCAGAATCCAGTAGGCATGGCCCGCAAAGCCGCGCACATGACGCTCGACCTCATCGAGGGAAAGCCCGTCGACGAACCGTACGTCGTGGCGCCAGCTCACCTTGTGGTTCGTTCCTCTACCGCCAAGATCCGCTAGCCAGAACCCGCTAGCACAACAGCCGGCCAGCAACCAAACGCCAGGCAACACTGAAGGCCACCGCCCAAACGGACGGTGGCCTTCAGTGATATAGGAAAGAAGACACACAAGGTGGAGTAGGGAGGTAAGCGCGGCGCCCCGGAGAAGGAAATTGGGTAGGGCGCCGCAGATTCAGTTATCGAGGTTGATCACTGATGCCGACTGGAATCAGTGGGATGCCTCGTACTCGGAAGCCCAGCCGTCCACAAAGGCGGTCTTGACGGCGTCCCAGTTGCCGGTGCCCTGAGCGTACTCGAGCAGGGCCTGACCGATCTTGTTCTTCCACTCTTCGGACGGCATCATGGTGAAGTTCCAAGAGACCTGGGTTTTACCGGACTTCTGATCCTCAACAGCGGCCTCGGTCAGCGGGTTGTCGCTCTTGACGTCATCGAAGGTCTTGAACGGCGTGGTGAAGCCCATGTCCTGAGAAAGGGCCTTCTTGCCGGCGTCGGAGGTAATCACCCAGGACAGGAAGTCCTCGGTGGCCTTCTTGTCGGCATCAGAAGCCTTGTCGTTGATGCACCAGTAGTTCTCGGAACCGGTGGCCAGACCCTGCTTCTCCTCGCCCTTGACACCGATGTAAATCGGCATCATACCCACGGATTCGGCCTTCATGCCGGCCTTCTGCAGGTCGGTCCAGGCCCAGGTGCCGTTCTGGTAGAAGGCGGCCTCGCCGAGCGCGAACTCGGAGTTCGCATCATCTCCGGTCTTGGCGCTCAGCTGGGTGGGTTCGGTGGTGGAGTCGGTGATGTACAGGTCGAAGATCTTCTTGTAGTTCGGCAGGTAGGTGCCCTTGATCTTGGCCGGCTGCTCGGTGACGTTGTCGTCCTTGAACTCGTAGTAAAGCGGCAGATTGGCCAGGTGGGTCTTGAAGCGCCAGTCGGAGCTGGAGTCGAAGCCGGCGGAGGTGAACGCGCCCTTGATGCCGAGCTCGTCCTTGCGGGCCTGCATGTCGTCGGCCACGGCCTTCAGGGTATCGAAGTTGTCGATTTCGTCCATGGAAGTGGCCTTGGCGCCATCCAGGGCGAAGTACTTGTTGAGGATGTCCTTGTTGTAGATCAGGCCGTAGGTTTCCATCACATACGGCACACCGACCACCTTGTCGCCATCCTTCAGGGCCACATCCTGGTTGGTGAGCTCCTTGTACACATCCGTATTGGACATGTCGGCGGTGTACTTCTTCCAGTTCTGGTAACCGACCGGGCCGTTCACCTGGAACAAGGTCGGGGCGTCGGTCTTGGCGATTTCGGACTTCAGGGTCTGCTCATAGGTGCCGGAAGCAGCGGTCTGGACCTTGACCTCAACGCCCTTCTCCTTGGTGTATTCCTTGGCCAAGGCGGCCCACTGATCAGCCGCCTCCGGCTTAAAGTTCAGGTAATAGACCTTGCCCTTGGAGTCGTCGCCGGAAGTGGAGCTTCCACAAGCGGCAAGGGTTCCGAGGGACATTGCAGCGATGGCCGCCACTGCGACCGCTGACTTCACTGTACGATTCATCATCGAACCTTTCTCTTTCATCGTCGACCCGCCCGATCTCCGGTCGGCCAGAGTGCCGTTAGCAGCACCCTCACGACTATCGACATGACCTATTGTGCAACGGTTCGCGCTTTTTTGCAAACGATGGCATTGTCGGCGCGCCAAAAAGTGCTACAGAAGCATGTGCAGTTGACCAATTTCCCGATAAATCAGTCGGTTTCCGCCGGCGGCAGCAATGCAAGCGTTGGCAACAATGAGAGCGCTAACATGCAAAATCCATACCTCATGCGCGGCCATTTACCCCGTTGCGCAACACGCCGAAGCTATCGTTTGCAGAGGTGATGACGCACACGCCCCGTCCGCTCACGGCTCAAAACAGAACGCAGTCACTGCATTTGCGCCAAAGAAACGTCAAAACGTCAAGCCTGCCCGCTACGGCTCAGCTCAGGCATTCCACCGTTCGATGACGTTATCGCCCTTATACACGCTCAGCACCGAGTAATGCGCAGTATCCAATCGCAGCAGACGCGCGAATTGCGGATCCACGTTCAGCCATTGCGAGGTCAGGATACGCAGAATATGGGCATGCGCAACCAATAGCACGTTCCGCCCCGACTGCAGCAACGGCGTCACTTCTTCGATGGCAGTCCTGGCCCGCGCCGCGACCTCGTCCAGTGTTTCTCCAGCTCCGGAATGCACATTGACCTGCTCACCATCCGGCAAAGTATCCACCCAATCGCCCTCCAGCGTGGGGGTTAGCGAGCGCGGGCCGTCACGCCACACATCCCAAGAGAACCCACTGGCTTCGCTCACCTGTTGACGGGTACGCCCTTCAGCACGGCCATAATCCCACTCGGCGATGCCGTCGAGTATGCCATGCTGTGCAAAACCTGCGAGTTCCGCGGTCTGGCATGCGCGTTTCAACGGGCTGGAGAACACACACTCAGGGTCAAAACCTTCGGGGAAGGCCTCGCGCAATCGCGCCCCAGCATCCATAGCCTGCTGCCTGCCTACCTCAGTCAGAGGGATGTTCGTTCGCCCGGTATGCTGCCCGGATTCACTCCAAAAAGTTTGACCATGTCGCAGCAATACCAAGAACCCCGCCTTGCCGCAAGATGCATCAACAGCCACAGTGCCGTCCATGTGTTGTTCGCTCATGCCTCCACTCTAGTCTGCACAGCTTGGCAACTCCACCGAACATCCCATCTTTTGCGATTAGACTGATAGTCATGAGTGACGAAACGAACACCGGTATTGCCTCTGACGCCGATCGCGTTGTCGAGGGACTGCACCGCATCGATCAGAAGGTGGACGACTTGCGCAACCAACGTCTCAACGACCCCGACTCTCTGGGCGACAAGCTCGTCAAGTCGGCAGTGCCGGCCTTGGCTGGTCTGGTTGCGGGCAAGCTGTTTCAGATAGCCTGGGACAAGGGCGCCGCGCGCCGCAATGTGATCAAAGGACTGGCTGCCGACGCACCGCAAGGCCTGGCCATGAGCTTGGCATTTGCCGCCATCTCAGCGGCATTCGGCGCAATAGTTTCGCAGTTGTCCAATCAGGGCTCTCAAGCGTTTGTCGAGCGACGCCACCGCAAGGCTTCTCGTTAAGCGCCTGAACCGCTGGCACCAACGTCTCACTATGCATATTTCACTGTGAGACAACCGACATCCCCTATGCACGCGAGCCGTGCGACAATACAGTCATGGCTACCAATGCAACTATCGAAACCCTGCTGAATCGTCGTTCCATCCGCAAGTTCAAGGACGAGCCCATTGACGACGACACCACTGCCACTCTGGAAACCGTCGCACAGCACGCCGCTTCCAGCCAGTTCCTCAATGACTGGTCCGCCATCCGCGTCAGTGATCCGGCAATCAAGGCCCGCCTCGCCGAAATCGGCAACCAGCCGTATATCGCCACAGCCCCGCTGCTGTACGTGTTCGTCATCGACGAGCATCGCAACGCGCGTATCGCCCAACGCAAGGGCATTGACCCGGCCTCTGACGAATTCCATCTCAAGTACAGCTATCGCTTCACTCAGGCCCAGAACGACGCCGTGCTGGCTCTGCACGCCATGGAGACCGCGGCCTACTCGCTAGGTCTCGGCGGCGTGATTCTCGGCTCGCTGCTCAATGACATCCCCGCTCTGATCGATCTGCTCAACCTGCCGGAATACACCTATCCGGTGCTGGGTCTGGCTCTCGGCAAGCCTGATCAGGAGCCCACGTTGAAGCCCCGCATGCCGCGCAGCATGCAGTTCTTTGACAACACCTATCCTGCCGACGCCGATGGCATGCTCGAGCAATTGCCTGACTTCGACAACAAGGTGCACCAGTATTACGATTTGCGCCAGACCGATCGGCCCGTGGATGCGTTCAGCGATCAAATCGCCTCGGTGAGCCGTCAGGGCATCAGCGGCAAAACACTGCTGGACAAGGCTGCAGCTCAAGGTTTCCAGCTGGATAAGTAATGCGCCAGCACTACCCAGTGTCCAGAACATGCATCCGCCATTCGGACACTGGGTGGCCGTTTTTTCGCCTTGCAGCTGCGCTTTATCCGATAAATCACGAGCGGCCGGAATAGACTGCATTATGGCTGGATTGGAGCGCCGAGGACAAGAGACCGAGAGGGGGCTGGATGCGCACGGTATGGCAAGTATTTCTGCGTGACTGCAAACGCATTCTCCGCAATCCCGTTGCCGCAGTGGTGACATTAGGTGTCGCAGTACTGCCTTCCCTGTATGCATGGTTCAACATCCTTGCCAACTGGGATCCTTATTCCGCCACCGGCAACCTGCAAGTCGCCGTCGCCAATGAGGACCGCGGCACCACCAATGATCTGGTTGGCCATCTCAATGCCGGCAAGCAGGTGGTCATAAAGCTCAAACATAACGACCAACTCGGCTGGCGGTTTGTGAGCAACGAAGAGCAGGCCGTACAGGGCGTGCAAACCGGCGACTACTACGCGGCGATTGTGCTGCCAAAAGACTTCAGCGCCAGCCTGGTCGATTCGTTGACCGGCACCTCCAAACAACCGAAGATAAAGTACTACGTCAACGAGAAGAAGAACGCCATTGCCCCGAAAATCACGGACACCGGTGCAACCACCATTGACGAGCAAATCAACTCCACATTCGTAACCACGGTGAGCAACACCGTTGCCGCCGCCATCTCTCAAGCGGGAGACGACCTCGACCAAGCCACCAATAGCACGCAAAACAATGTGGTCGCCGATCTCGGCAGTGTGCTCTCCACCATTGCCACGGTGCAGGACGCGCTCACGGATCTACGCACCACATTGGATCAGTCAGACACAGCTCTGGCCGACGCCCGCAGTACTACGGCCTCATTGCAGCGCAGCATCATCGCAGCGCAGCAAGCCTCCCAGCAATCCGGAGCGTTGCTGGCCGAGACACAGGACGGCTCGCAAGTATTCGCGGCCTCGCTGGTAAGCGCACTGGACACCAGCTCCGCACAACTTTCCGGACTGACGGTGAACGTCAACAATGCAGCCGGTACCATCAATCAATCCTTCAACACTGCACAAAATTCCGTCGACGCTATTACCAACGCCCTGAACAGTCCGCTCGACAAAACCGCCACTTCCCTCGACACGTTGAAAGACGCATTGAATAAGGCCGGCATCAGTGCAGACACCACTGATCCGACCGGCAAGCGCATCTGGGATCACATCAACGCGGTCGATGACGCCATCAGCACGCAGCAAGCGAAAATCAACACCTTTCACGAAGACACCACCCGTTTCATCGACTCCGGCAAGAGCGCCACCACCAATCTTTCCGGTGCCATGAGCGGCACCGCCACCGGCGGCATTGCGGCGTTGAACACCGCACGGAGTTCGCTGACCGGCACAGTGATGCCGTCACTTACTTCATCGCTGAACAGTTTCGCCGCGCTAAACGGCACGCTGGGCGGCACGCTGACCTCGCTCTCAGGCACTCTTGACCAGACCAATGGCCTCTTCGACCAGCTGTCCAGCACCATCGCCCAGACCAGAACCACCATAGGCAGCGCGCAGGATTCCTTGAACCAGATCATCGATGACGTATCCACCGTGCGCACCGATGTTGCCACGCTTGATAGCTCCGCCGTCTACCAGAAGATCAGGGACACGATGCACTTGGACGATAAGGGATTCGGCGAATTCATGGGTTCGCCCGTCACCCTGACCACCAAGGTCGTGTACGCCATCGATAACTATGGCTCGGCCGTCACCCCGTTCTACACGAATCTGGCGCTCTGGGTAGGCGGCTTCGTGCTCATCGCCATCTATAAGCTTGAGGTCGACCGCGAAAGCATACGCCGGATCAACGCCAAGCAGGCCTACCTCGGCCGATGGATGCTTCTGGTCACCATTGGTTTTCTGCAGGCCATCATTGCCACCGTGGGCGATTTGGTCCTCGGCATCCAGTGCGAGCACCCATTGCTGTTCATCTTGGCCGGCATATTCTGCTCGTTCATCTATATCAATATCATCTATGCGCTGGCCGTGGCATTCCGCCATATCGGTAAAGCCATCGCCGTGATTCTGGTTATCGTGCAGATTCCGGGAGCTTCTGGCCTCTACCCCATCGAAATGATGCCCGACTTCTTCCGCAAACTGCACCCGTGGCTGCCTTTCACCTACGGCATCAACGCGATGCGCGGGCCGATTGCCGGCACATACAGCAACCATTACTGGCTCGACATGCTGCACCTGTTCTGGTATCTGCCAGCAGCGCTGTTCGTAGGCCTTGTGGTGCGCCGTTATGCCATGAATCTCAACGCATTGTTCGACCGCCGCTTGGGAGACACTGATCTGATGATCACCGAGCACAACAGCATGGTCAACGAACAGGTCAGCCTCGCATCCGTGTTCCGCACGGTTTCCGACAGCAAGGAACTCAAGGCCATCATCACCCGCCGTGCACACCGGTTCTTCGCCAGATACCCAATGATGATTGTTGCCGGCTTGGCACTGCTGACTATTCTTCCGTTCGTGTTCCTCATACTGCTGTTCGTCACACAGGAAAAAATCGCGATGCTTACGTCGTGGATTCTGTCAATCATCCTTATCGACGCATACCTGATTGTGGTCGAATACACTCGCGAAAGCTACGCGATGCAACTGGGCGTCAGTGCGATGAACGCCGACGAATTCCGCGATGTGATGCTCAACGGCTATGTATGGCGCCGCTTCCGCTCCCATGGTCGGCATGAGGCAGCATCTGCGGAGTCCGCTGTGGATACCGACCCGGATATCGGAGAGGTCACCGAGCAACTTACGCCGTTCGAGCGAACGGGCTCCACTGATTCATCGGATTCATCGAAATCATCGGAGTCCACCATCACCGACACAAACCCCGCACAGGGAGGTGCACGATGAAGCTCATCTGGAAGATCTTCGCACGCGATGTGCGCCAATCCACGCGCAATGTAATCGCGGTAATCGTGGCCATGGGATTGGTGATCGTACCGGCGCTGTATGCCTGGTACAACATCGCCGCCAGCTGGGATCCATACGGCAACACCAAGGCACTCAAAGTTGCCGTGGCGAACATCGACAAGGGATATAAGTCCGATCTCATGCCAATCACCATCAACGTTGGCGAGACCGTCACCAATACCCTGCGCGCCAATCATGACCTCGACTGGCAGTTCGTGGACAAGGACGAAGCCATCGACGGCGTGAATTCCGGCGCCTACTACGCCGCCCTCATCATCCCGAAGAGTTTTAGCGCCGACATGATGACAGTGTTCTCGCCAACCATCAAGCACGCGAAAATCGAATACTATCTCAATGAAAAAATCAACCCAATTGCACCGCATATCACCGATCAAGGCGCCAGCACGGTAGCCACCACCATTGACCAGACCTTCGTCAAGACACTCGCCAGCGTGGCACTTGATCTGGTTTCCAATGTGTCCAACTATGCGCAAAGCCCGCAGATGGCGCAGTACGTCAACAATGCCACCAGCCATATCTCCACCATGTCCTCCAGGTTGACTATCGCGGCTTCACAAATGGATTCCTATGCCAACCTCTTAGGGGCGGCCAACGGCATCATTGATTCGACCGACAAATTGCTGGGATCCACTGGCTCTGCCGCAAACACCACCAAAAAGGCATTGAAGCAAACCCGCGACGGAGTGAACAGTCTGGATTCCGCATTGTCTGGCGCCGCCAGTGGCGTCGAAACCGCCCTGCAACAGGCCGGAGCTTCATACGATACGGTCAGCAAGCAGCTTGATACCGCATTTGCCAGTATTGGCTCGCAATCCGCCCAAATATCCGGCACGCTCACCGACATGCAAACCAAAGTGAACGACCAATCCGCAAGCTTCGGCACCTACGCTTCGGCATTGCGCGAACTTGCCGGCAAGTCGTCATCACTGCCCGCCGGTGGAGATACGATTGCCAAGCGGCTCAATGCCGCAGCCGACCAAGCCACGCAGACGCAACAAGATCTCAAGAATGTCGCCGACGATTTGGGCCGTGCCGCACAGAGCCTGGTTGATGGCACAGCGGACACCGACCAAACACTCAAAGACATCAAGGCACAAATCGCCGCCGCAAAACAGTCAGTTACACAGGCCGCGAACGATTATCAAAGCACGCTGAAGCCGCAGCTCAACAATCTGACCGCATCGATGGGTGACGTCGCCGATCAGGCAAGCTCGGTTATTGATGGGCTGTCTTCCACTGTCAACAGTGTCTCCAACCTGTCCGGCGGCATATCGGCCAGCTTGAGAGACATTCAAACCACGCTCACCGACGCCGCAGGCAACCTGAACCATTCGGCAAGTAAGCTGGACGATTTGTCCGCACAGCTTTCTGGTATCGCCAGTGGTAGCAGTACTGATCTGGATTCGATTACCACAGCCGATCCTGATGCCATTGCTTCGCTCTTGTCCGCTCCCGTGGCGGTAGATCGCATACCGCTGTACCCAGTGGCCAACTACGGTTCCGCGATGGCTCCGTTCTACACGATTCTGTCTATCTGGGTAGGCGCAATCATCCTGGTTGCCATGATGAAAGTCTCTGTTTCCGATCATGAGAAGGCCAAGATTCTTGGGTTCGGCAATGACCTGCCTCTTGGCTCGGAGGTCGGCTTGCGCGAGGCAATGATTGCCGGACGGGTTGCCGGCCCGGCTGCCGCATTGGACGTGTTGACGAAGCCTCGTGCCGGTTCGCCTGGTAATGCGCGGCAGTTTGGCCTGCACTTGTATCAGGAGTACTTCGGCCGATATATGCTATTTGGATTCCTGGCACTGTTGCAGGGCACACTCGTATGCCTAGGTGACATGTTCTATCTCGGCGTGCAATGCGAGCATCCCGTGCAGTTCATGATGGTCGGATGGCTGTCCGCATTGGTCTTCTCGAATATCGTGTACACCCTTACTTTGTCGTTTGGCGATATCGGCAAGGCGATTGCTGTGGTATTACTGGTGATGCAGGTGGCAGGATCCGGCGGCACCTTCCCCATCGAGACATTGCCTTCGTTCTTCCAGGCGGCCTCGAAATGGCTATTGTTCCCCTATGCAGTGGACGCGATGCATTCGGCAATGGCCGGATCATACGGTATGGAATATTGGGTCTCCATGGGCAAGCTCGCCCTTTTCCTTGTGCCTTCGCTTCTACTTGGCCTACTGCTGCGCAGGCCGGTAATACGATTCAATGATTGGATTATTCGCAACCTCGAGAGCACCAAGGTGATGTGAGGCACCGAGGCAATTACTGCTTGGTGGCGATGTTGATTCCCGTTCCTGGACCGTAACATGTCGTTCGGTTCGAGTGGCAATTGCTATTGAGCACTACTGGACTGCGATGTTGCTTCGCCATCTTGAGAGAGATGACATACGGCTGCCGGAGAAGGAAAACTACTTCCGCCGAGGCTTATACCCTTTCTTGCGGCTATGCGGCTTAAGCTGCTGGTTCAGCGGCACATGGCGATAGCTGGATTGCGGATCACGGTGCGTCAAATGCCAGCACCCGCAGTATTCGCAGCGGTACACCCATAGCTCGGCCCCGCGCTCAATCAGACTTTGATCGGCGGCTCGCTGAGCTTGCGCCTTGTCGTGATACATGATCTTGTTCGACGTAGCGCAACGTTTCGGGGTGAAGTAGTGCATAACGGAATATCAGTATAGTTGGAGGATAAAAAATGCCCCCGGCCGTGTGGTCGGGGGCATTCGTAAGTTGGGTGCGGCGGCGTGCTACTCTCCCACACCCTGTCGGGTGCAGTACCATCGCCGTG
>OAVP01000930.1_pt1 | contig 13187 bp, 11 predicted proteins | sample 1495311 | NCBI WGS metagenome assembly OAVP01 (sample SAMEA2580102, study PRJEB22360) | human gut metagenome | biome: human gut; feature: human-associated habitat; material: faeces | place: Denmark | collected 2008/2010
TTGCGTAGATGACCCAGGGGCGGGCCCGTGTCCGGGGCCCCCGCCGCCATCACCGGCTTGGGTGCGGCGTTCGTCGTGCTCAAACATGCGTGGGGCGAAAAAGGCACCACGTTCAGCGACCAGATCGACATCGCCACGACGAAGCTCGCCGGTTTCGGCGACGCCATGGACGAGGCGTTCTACGAGAAGGCGCGTCCAGCCATCAGAAGCCTGATGGACGATGTGAGCGGCACGCTTATCCCCGGCATGACCGGCATCGCGTCCAGCGAGGGCAAGGTGGTCGAGGGGTTGGCGGACATCATCCGCGAGTCCGACAAGGCCGGCGAGCTGTCCACCATATTCTCCCGTACTTCCGAGGCCGTGGACAATCTCAATCCGGGACTGCGGAGCGTGGTGGAGTCGTTCCTCCGCTTGAGCGACGGCACCAGCCAGTACCTGCCTCGCGCCGCCTCCTATTTCAGTGATATGGCCTCGAAGTTCGCCGACTGGGTGGATAAGACCCGAGCCACCGGCGAGATCGTCGCGTCGATGAAGCAGGTGGTCGAACAGGCCGGTTATCTGAAGGACTCGTTCAAGGGCGTGTGGGGCATCGCCACAGGTCTGTATTCCGCGTTGGCGGAAAGCCAGAACGGGCTCGAGGGGTTCAGCACGGCTGTAGGCAAGGCCGACCGTGCGGTGAACTCCGCCAGATTCCAGACCACGCTCAAGGCGTGGGCCAAGGGCGCGGAAGCCGCGAAGAACGAGATGCGCAACGCCTTCTCGGACATCGGTTCCGCAGCCTACGAGCTGCGCGACACCACTGCGGGCATGTTCACCGATGCGGGCAATACGATCAGCTCGTTCACCCGTAACGCGAGCCGTCTTCTGAAGAACTCGAAGGACGGTATCAGCGGATTCTCGTCGGGAGTGTCCGAAGGCTTCCAGAAGGTGTTCTCAGCGGTTGGCGACGCGAGCCCCGCGTTCAACCAGCTGTTGAAGACCGTGGGCCAGTTGTCCAGGACGTTCGGCGGTACCCTTGCCGCCACGTTGAAGGCCAGCGCGCCGCTCATCACCACGGTCGCCAAAGCCGCCGAGGCCACCGCCAATGCGTTCAGCAGGCTGCCCGAACCGGTTCAGGCCGCGATAGGCCTGTACGCCACGTTCGGCAAGGCGGGCATGACCGCTTGGAACACGGTGAAGACCGGTCTGGTCGAGAACACGCTGCGCATGGTCGAATACCAGAAGGCGTTGAACGGGCTCGGCGTGACCACCAAGACCGCCGGCGCGAGCATGAAGGATGCGGTCAGCGGTTTCATCGCCGCCAACCCGTCGTTGAAGGGCATAGCCGACAGTGTGAGGAACGCGAACGGTGTGCTAGGAAAGACCGGCGCTCTGGCCAAGGGCGCGGGCAGCGCCGTGCTGGGCGCGTTCGGCGGGCCGGTCGGAGCCGCCGTGACCGCTGGCGTGGCCGTGGTGACCGCAGCCTACTCGGAGTATGTGAAAACCGCTCAGGCCAATGAGCAGGCGTCCGAGAACATTCGCACCGCGTTGGAGAAGGTACCGGATTCCGCTCAGTCCGCAGCCGAGGGAATCACCGAGGTTGGCAAGGCCATCAAGGAGAATTTCGACAACACGGATTATTCCGGCACGAAGTTCGACTGGTGGTCGGATATGACCACGGGTTTTGATTCGGTGAGCGACGCGGCCAAGAAGCTCGGTCTCAACGTCAGCGATCTCACCAAGTCCGTTACCGGTTCGCAGGCCGAATACCAGGCGACACTTGACCGGCTCGATGCGACGATTGAGAAATACAATGTCAACGTCGGTCATGGCATAGGCAAGAACGCCGATCTGGCGAGGGCCGCGCAGAAGGTGAAAACCGCGCTTGAGGATCAGCGCAACGAGTACATAGCCAATTCCGAGGCCATTGCCCAAGCGAACGGGTATGCGGAGGGTTATGCCACGAAGCTCATCAAGCTTGGTGAGGATTCCGATTCGGTGTCCATCGCCATTTCCACTCAGGCCGAACGTACTCAGATGCTGGCCAAGGCTCAGCAGACTGCTGCGGATTGGGCAGAACGTCAACGCACAGCTCAGCAGAATGCGTTGAACGCGGCTTCCGACTACGGTGAAACGTATTCCAATATGGGGGATGCGATAGCCCGCGTCAATCAGTTGGCCGCGCAGAGCGGCCCGGTTTGGGATGCGAACGCTGCTGGCATCCAGGGCGTGACGGGCTCGTTCAACACGATGAGCGAGGCCGGTCGCGAGGCGCAATCCGCGTTGGAGAATCTGGGCAATTCCGGTCATGACCTGTTGAAGAGCATGGTCGAGTCCGGCGCGTCCGCCGACGTGGTGAAAGCCAAGCAGGCGGAATTGGCGAAGCAGTTCCTCGCCACCGCACACGACATGGGTGTTCCCGCCGATGCCGCGACACGGTTGCAGGAGATCTATGGTCTGACCCCCGAGGAGGTCACCACCCTGTTCAAAGCCGAAACGGAGCAGACCAAGACCGCTCTCACCCAATATCTGAGCAATCTGCGAGCCATCTTCCCCGGATCAGGCAACACGGCGGTGTTCCAGACTATTCTCGAAGGCATCAACAGTGGTGCCATCACGAGCATGGATCAGGTCAGCTCGAAGATGGACGAGCTACGCAAGAACGTCAGTACGGATGGTTCCGGCAAGTACACGATTGTCCTTGATGCCGATGGCACTCAGGCGATCGTCGCCACCGATATTGTCAAGAAGCATGCCGAACTGTTCAAGGCTGGTTCTGATGGTAATGGTTACACGACCAAGCTGAACGCCGACGATCTGACGAAAGCCACGTTGGATTACGTCGAAGGCAATCTCAACGCCTACGACCAGTTGGCTCCGTCCGCCGACCTGAACGCGAAGGACAATTCCGGACCGGCGAAGGCCAGCGCCGATGCGAACGCCCGCAACTGGGGTGCCCAGCATCCCACCGCGTCGTTCGATGGTGACGCGGCAGGAGCCGCAAACGCCAAGAGGTCGGCTTCAAATCAGGGTTGGCAATGGAACGGAAGCAGCTACAACGCCCAGTTCGGCGCTAGTACGGCAAGCGTATCTAGCTCCTTCTGGAGCGCCATGCAATCCGGTTGGGAATGGGCGAAGCAGAAGTTCTTTGCCGTGTTCGGCATCAAACGCCAGAACGCCGAGGGCGGCGAGGTAGCTGGTTCGAATGTCACCAAGACGGGCCGTGTGGTCGGTCAGGGCAACAATACGAGCGATTCGGTTCCGTTGAACGCCTACACGGACGTGAGCACCGGCGAATACGTGGTGCGCAAGGCCGCTGTGCAAAGCATGGAATCCCTGTACGGCAGGGGAATCATGGCCGCTATCAACGCGACCGGCAGCATTCCAAGCAAGTACATCGCGGATGCGCGGCGCACCAGCCAGATCACCATGCCCTCCGGTGGGCTGAACGGTGGTTCCAAGTCCGGAGGCTGGTCGATGCCCATCGAAACCAGTTCGGGCGACACGTACAACCAGACGTTCATCTATCCGAGCGTCACACCAATCGAGGTTCAGAAGAACAACAAGCTCGACCAGTACGCGAGTCTCGGTCTCTTGCAGTAGGAGGAAACGATGCTCTCCACCATGTCCTACAAGCTCAACGGGGTCGCATTGGATACGGAGAACTGTCTGGTCATCGTGGGCTCCACGCTCATGCCGGGCATCAGCACCCGTAGAACGGTCGCCACGGTGCCCGGCGTGAGCGGAACCTTGAACCTCGGTGTTCCGCCCGTGTTCGAGGAGCGTGAGATCACGTTGAAGGTGGACGCATTCACTCCGAAAGTGTATGAGGAGTCTTCCCGGATAATGCGATTATGCTCCATGCCGAATCTCACTCTCACTCGGGTGAAGGACGGTGTGGAGCAGTCCACGCGGGTGGAGCTCACCTCGTTGACCGCCGATGACGACAGTTCCCATCCGAACAATCTGGTGTCGTTCACCGCGAAGTTCGCCATGCCCGACGTGTGGTGGCATGAACCGGAGTATTGGGATCGTCCGTTGTCGTTGAACAAGGACGGTCTCGTGTTCCCCCGACCTGTCACCATCAACAAATTCTGGACGAGATGGTCGGGAGAAGCGAACAACAGTACCTCACTGTTGGCGGATTTCATCACCATGTGGCGCGGCGAGGTCAACAATTCCGAGAGCCTACTGTTCGAGGATGGTATCCCCGGCGACGGTTTCTGGGGCGACGCCCCGTTGACGGACATCGTGTTCCGTTTTCCCAGCACCGTCACCTCCGTCTCCCTGACCGACCCCACGTCGAACACTGGAATCAGCTGGACCGGTGCGGCGGACAGTGCGAAACCCCTCTATATCCGGCCCGACATCATGCGCGCATGGCGTTCCGACTATGCGAACTCCTGGACTCCGACCGGCACGGATGTTTCCACCGGTTTGGATTATCCGGCGGGAGGAATCCTGCAGGTATGGCCAGACGTTTCCGAACTTTACAGATTGAAGGTCACCGCCACGGGCGCGACGGGCGATGCGCTCATGCATGTGCGACGCGCATGGTGGTGACGGGAAGGCACTTATGAAGAACCTCTCCATCCGTTTGAAAGCGTACAAGCCGAACGGTGACACTCTGGGCCTGCTCCCCCAGCCGTCCTCGTTTTCCGCGAGTTTCCTGCACGATGACACGGGCGCGCTCCGATTGGAGTATTCCCGTAAGGCGTTGAATGGGTCGATTCTTGAACGCAAGCTCGAAACCGGTCTGGAAATCGCGGTCGAAGTGTCCGATGGCGGCAAATGGCTGGAACCGTTGAACGGTCGTTTCGTGCTCATCTCCCGCAGTCGTGACGCCTTGGACTCTTCGGATACGGTGACGTTCACCTGCCCCTCCTATGCATGGTTGTTGAACAAGGCGCTCATGCTCGACCTCGCTCATCTGGAGGGTGACGGGGACGATAAGGGCAAGCGTGTGTTCAAGAAGGCCTCTGCCGGTCTGGTCATGCGCACGTTCCTTGATGAGAACAAGACCCGTGGCGGTATCCCCGTCACCTGCGGTTTCGACACGGGCAGGGATTCGGCGGGCGCTGCGTGGAAGAGCGTCATGACGCTTGCCTACACGCCGGGCATCAGCAGTCTCACCGCGTTGGCGAATCTCGCCGGCAACAAGATTTGCGACTGGGCTTTCGACAAGCGGACATTGAAAATCTGGAACATGGACTCCACGGCATTATGCCGTGATCTGAGCCGCATCTCCGTCCAATTGGCGCATGACGTGCTCGAAGCCCCGGAAGAGGAAAGCATCGAGGCATTGGCCTCGCATATTCTCGTGCAGGGAGATAACAACAAGGCTTTCACGAGGGATAATCCCGCAGCGCCTTCCCCTTGGGGCAAGTGGGAGACGTATCTTTCCCAGCAGGGTATCAGCGATGATGATACCGCCGCCTTGTACATGCAGTCCACTCTGGATACTGCGGCGCGCGTACACGGACAGTACACGAGGGCGCTGCGTGTCAATGATGCGCCGAGCCTTCCTCTTGTCGATTACCGTCCGGGTGATTGGATCACCGCGCCCACTGTCATGCATGGGGAGAAGGTGCGTGTCCAGCAGGTCACGTTGAGCTTGGAATCCAATCAGTTCAAAGCTTCGGTCGTGTTGAACGACAAGGTTTACGATGCGACCGTCCGTCAGGCGAAACGAGTGCAGGGCATCACCGGTGGCGCCATCAACGGCGGCACCGGTGGTGGCCTGCCCGCTCCGGAAAAAGACCATCGGACGCCGAAGGCCGTGACTGGTCTGGTGGTGCAGACCGACGCCTATATCTCCTCCCGTGGTACGGCTTTGGGTTTGGCTACCCTGCAGTGGGCCGCGGTCTCTCAGGCGACGGATGACACCGCCATCGACATTTCGGGCTACCGCGTGGAGTATCGCAAGAGCACGGCTGGTGCGCCGTGGGTTTCCGGTGGCGTGACTGACGCGCAGCGGCTCACGTTGGGCATCGGCGGCTTGGAATGCGGGCAACGCTATGAGTTCCGGGTCAGGGCCGTGCCAACGTATTCAGACAAATTGGGCGACTGGTCGAACGTGGTCGTGGCTTTGGTGGCCAGTGACGTGACGCCGCCGAGCATACCGTCCAAGCCTATCCTCACCAGCAAGCTCGGTGTGGTTGACGTGCAGTGGGACGGCAGGAACAATGCCGGCGGCGGCATGGAGCTGGACTTCGACCACGTGGAGGTCGGCATTTCCGATTCGAACGGGAATTGGAAATACCGGGATAGCGTGGCGCGTGACGGCTACTGCCATGTGACCGGGCTTGAACTGAACAGCACATGGTGGTTCGCGCTCAGGAGCGTCGATCATTCCGGCAACAAGTCGGCGTGGAGCGCGGGTGCCAGCGTCAAGGTCGCCCCGGTGCTCACGCAGGAGGATCTGAACAAGAGCGCCGAACAGATTCTGGCGGCGGCGAAGAACGACGCGGCCCAGCAGGTCGCCGTGGTCGACAAAAAACTCACCGAGACCGGCGCGCGGATCGAGGCGAACAAGGAGGCGCAGGACAAGGCCGACGCGGCGATAAGGGCCGACGTGTCGAAGAACGCGCAGGCCATCACCGACAACAAGAACGCGCAGGCCTCAGTGGACAAGGCGCAGGACGCCGCCACCAAGAAGGTGTCGGACGACCTCGCGGCGGCGAACAAGACGATCAACGCGAACAAGGCCGCCACCGACAAGGCGCTGGCCGAGGCCGAGAAGAAGGCCCAGGACGCCTACGACAACGCGGTCAACGCGCAGAAGACCGCCGACGGCATGCACTCCATCTTCAAGGGGCCCGACGACCCGCGCAACGACAAGTCGAACACGGTGAGGGCCGGCGACTTCTGGTTCGTAACCCAGAAATACTGGACCCGTTGGCTCGGCGAGGCGAACAACAGCACCTCACTGCTGGCGGACTTCTACACGTATTGGGAGGGCGCGGCGAACGACAGTGCGAGCGTGCTCGTGCCGTTGAGCTCGCGCGTCACCGCCGTGAGACAGTTCGACGGCACGCAGTGGAACGAGTTCAACCTCGTCGCCAGCAACATCATCGCCACCGGCTCGATCACCGCGCAGCTTGTGGACGCGGAGTTCTTCCACGGCCGCACTATCGTCGGCGGCACGTACCGCACCGAGGGCGGCAACGTGACCATCACCGACTCGGGCATCATATTCAGCTACCGCAACCGGTACCTGCTGAGCTTCGCCAGCGATTCGAGCGGCAAATGGCAGCTGACCATGGACGCGCCGATCGTGTCGGACGCGAGCATGAGCGCGCCGACCATCACGGGCGGCACGATCACCAGCGCCGTCTACAGGACCGCGAACGGCAGGCTGACCATCAACGACGCGGGAATCGTTCTGAAGAACGCCTCCGGCACCAGCACGCTGGCGGCGGACTCGGCCACCGGCAGCGTGACCCTCGTCGGCACCGTGAAGGCCAGCCAGGTCACCGGTTCGACGATCACGACCACGAACGGGCGCATGCTGTGGAACGATGCCGGCCTCGTGCTGAAGGACGCCAACGGGAGCATAACCCTGTACGCGAGTTCGATGGACGGCAGCGTGACCATGAAGGGCTCGCTGACCAGCGGCAGCACGCTCTCCGGCGTGACCGTCACCGGCTCGATCATACAGACCACGGGTGCCGCGAACAGGGGCGTCAAGCTCACCAGCGGCGGACTCGTCGGCTACGATTCCTCGGGCAACGCGAAATTCGCGCTGGACACCAACGGCAACCTGAAGATGGACGGCGGCATACTCGCCAACGGCACCCTGACCGCGCCCACCGTCAACGCGGGAGTCATGACCAGCACCGTCATCAACGCGCCGGTCGTCCAGTCCAGCACCGCCGACAACACGGGTTGGAAGCTCAAGGGCAACGCGCTGGACATGTGGGACTCGAAGCGGAACCATACCGTGCATCTGGACGGCGAGGGCGCGAACAACCTGCTGACCGGCACGTTCCAGACGGCCCTCACCGGCCGTCGAATCAGAGTCTCACCGACGTTCAGACAGTCGACAATCGGCAGCGATGACAGTACCGAGGGCTCGGGCATCGAATTCAGGCATGGGCGCGACGGTCGCGACGCCTACATCGCGTCGGAGTCCCGGACCAACTACAAGGGCGATGTCTCCGCCATCGTAATCAACGGAGGCCGGTTGAGCGACACCGATCCGGGGTCGTTCATGCGTTTGGGCGAATACAAGGAGGCGGACAACGCCACCAAAACCGGCGAAGCCTTCCTAGCCGCTTACCGTGATTATTCCAAAGGCAGCAAGAGCGGTAAAGCGCAACTGGTATTGGAGGCCGACCCGACGTCCAAATACCATACATCCGCCGAACTCTCGGCGGCAGATCCGAACGGTAGCGTCGGCGTAAGTGCGGACATCAACTCCGGGTATCTGTACCTCGGCGGGTTCCTCGGCCTGTTTGGCGCGGGGCGCGGAACGTTCCGGACAGCCTATTTTCGTAACGGGATAATGAGCGGCGAAGGGTGGATGACGCAGACGTACACGTATGCCTCCCCGGCCAAATACGGCTTATACCATGCGCATGTCTCCTCCGACGCAATGGGGTCGGTCATGGTCGGTTCGAACAATGATTCGGCGAGCGGCTGCGGCCTGTGGGCGCGTGGCGTCGGCAACGGCGTCAACATCCCATACGGCACTCAGCTGCTCGCCATCCTGGCCAAACAGTAGGAGGCGTGGTGGAAACGAACATCTACGGTGACGTGTTGGCCGTGACCGGTGACGACGGGACGCGTCATCTCATCCCGTTGGACGCGATCGCCTCGTGGGGCGAGCTCCTCGGCTGCGACACGGACATGGAAACGGTCGCGGCGATCATACGGGTCCGGACGAACAGGTCAGACCCGGGCGTCATCGACCCGGCCACCGGGCGCAACGCTTGGACCAGCGCCTACGAGCAGGTGGAGCGCGACGAGTTGGCGGACCGTCAGCAGACGCGCATGGCCGCGTTGCATCCCGTGCTCACGGCGTCCGGCGCGTTGTCGCCGGACGGTCGCGAGGAGACCCGTCGCCTGCTCGGATTGGACGCGATGCCCGTCATGGAGGATGCGGACGGTCGGCTCGCCGCCACGCTGGCCGGCGTGGCCGACCGCATCGCCGTGCAGCGCGACCGGTTCCGCCGACAGTCGATCGATTATCTGACCGACCATCGGCGTTGACGCGGGCCGGACGGACGGCCACGCGCATCGACTCCGCCGGGATGACCGGCGAAAAAAGGGAGACAACACAACAGCAAAGGAGTAATCATGACAGCATCTAACGTCCAGCAAGCCCGGTCGGACGACACCGGGTCCGGTGGACAGGCCACGCAATCCGGCGCACGACCGGCGGCGGATGGCGTGCTCGACCTGCGTCCGCCGAAGGAAAGCCTGCGAGCCGAACTGTGCCGACTCGGATTCGAGTATTCGTCCGCCGACCAGACGGGCGAATCGTGGCGCGACTATCAGCGCGGCGTGCTCGCCACGTTCGACGATTCCGGCACATCCGTCAAAGTCACGGATGTTAAGACGAATCTCGGACGCACTTTGACGCTCGAAGAGCTTAAGGCAGTGACCCGTATCGACACGATGACCGCCGCCGACTGACCACTATTTCATCCAGTCTTTCAACCCCTGCAATCCAATCGGATTGTTGGGATTCGCATTAGAAGGAGACTTATTTTGACTCAGATCCCAGCCGACGCGAACACCGTCATCGACCAGCTCTCGCAACAGATCGGCACACTCAACAAGCAGATCGCGATCCTGTCCAGCCAGCTCGAGGCGGCCATGAAACTCATCCCCAAGGATGTGCTCGACAGTCTCGACAAGGAGAATCATGCAGAGGATTAATCTTTTCCCCAATCCTGTTTTTGCCGGACCGCTTACCGACATCGCCCATTGGGGTGACGCGAATGGGACGGTCCGCGATAATGCGTTGCACGTCACGGGACGCAATGGCGGATATGGCTTCAACGTTACGGTTCCATTCAACGTTCCGCTCGTCCTGTCGATGAGAGTGGACGCCAGCGAAGACAACGTCGCGGGCGTGGCGATCATACAGACATCTGATAGGCCCGACGTTAATCGGTTTTTGGTTTCCGAACAATTCAAGCGGGGGATATCGGATGTCTTGTACAGATTCAAGATCACCGACCACCAGTTGCGATTCGAGATACATCCAAACGGGATCCGTGACATAGCGGTATCGAATATGCTCATCGAACGCGCCGACACGTATGACCCTGCCGTTGGGGGGGGGTATCCTCGCTTCTTCTCCGGCGACACCATGCCACTCGGCTGACGCCGCGCACCGGGACGGTGATGCCCGGTGATGGTCACGAACCTATGCACGCGCCCATCCTCGACCATCACCCTGAAAGCCGGCAAGTGGGTGGATATCACGGCCATTCCGAACAAGCCAGGGGTGAAATATTGGGTCAGCGCCTATGTGACCGTCACCGGCGGCACTATCTCGATGAGAGCGTATGGCGACATCAGTGCAAGCCAACGTGTCGGATACGCGGTGACCGCCAGCGTTCCCAGTCCGATGTCAATGTATTATTCCGTCAAGTCAGGCAATCCGACCGTCACCGTGACCGGTATGCTCATCTGCACGTGGGACGAGTATCAGGCGAACAAGACCCTGCTCGACGGCATCGGATATTTCACCGGGGACACGATGCCGCTCGCCTGACCCTCACGGGGGTGGTGGCATGAGCCTGGTAACGAATCTGATTCCGAATCCACTCCTCATGTTCCCGAACGGTGCCGTCTCGACACACGAGGCGACCGTGCGGCATGTTGACCCTGATGGCATACTCATTACGCCGAACAGCGGCGCTGTCAATCCTAGTGCCGATATCCGACTGGGCGAACCGGTCTCCGGTGATTTCCATCTGAACTTCTGGGTTTCCCAAGTGCCGGAAGGTAGCAGATGGTATGAGAATGGTATCTGCTACATAGCCAACAAACTATGGACTGATGGAGTTCTGTTGCCTCATGACAATACAGGCGGAAACACATTCCTTGGTTTTGATTTTCAACTGGATTACACGCAACTCATCCAGTTGAAGTGTCCGTTGAATCATCCGCTGCGATTCTCGGCAATCAATCTGATGACACAAGCGGATTGGAAGGAATACAAGAAGCTCGTCCCAAGAATGTACGCACTGTACGGCGGCCTCATGCCACTGCAAAACTGATTTTTTAAGGAGATGCAATGTGTTGCAGAATTTTCTAGCTGGTTTCGGTGGTGTGGGCGGCGCGTGCGCGCTCATCACACTGTTGCTCAGGATATGGCCGGGCGCGTTGGACGCGCTGGCGACCGGCCTGTACGCGCACGTGCGGCCCGAACGCCTGCCATACGACAGTCCGCTTTCCCAGCATTTCGCGAAAACCCGGACTTTGGGAGAGCGGACGGCGAAGATCGACGACCGTATGGACGAGCTCTGCCGGGACACGATCAAGAACACGATCATCAGCCTGATCTACGGCGACCAAGCGCACGACCATTCGGAGGCCGTCCGATACGAGTTGGCGAAGCTTGAGAAATTGGACGCGCAATGTTGGATAGTCAACGCCGCCGAAAAATATTTGGAGGACCGGCAGTGACGCGTCTCATGATCGCAGGCGGCATATACCTGCTACTGCTCGCCTTGTTGCTCGTCTTCAATTTTGGCGCGCACAGGCATTGATTTTCCACCGGTTTTCAAAGCCATCCCATCTCGGGATGGCTTTTCTATTGCCCCTTGACTCGGGGCGGGAAGGAGAGGAATTTGGATATCCTCGACAAAAGCAAACACAAACACGGACGCCTGCACCGGCGCGTGGGCATGACGCTGGCCGCGCTCGTCGCCGCGGTCTCCATGGCGTTCGCCCCGGCGGCGATGGCCGACATGCAGGGCATCGACGTGTCCAACTGGCAGTGCGGCATCGACATCGCCAACACGCAGGCCGACTTCGTTGTCGTCGGCACCACATGGGGCACGGGACAGGTGTATAACAACTGTCTCGTGTCCGGCGTCAACACGGACGCCAACCGCATGATCGCCCAAGCGCAGGAATCCGGCAAGGAGTTCGGTCTCTACCATTACGCGATGGGAGGCAACCCGGAGGCCGAAGCCCAATTCTTCTACCGGAATACGTCGAACTATTGGCGTCACGGCATCGTGGCGCTCGACTGGGAGATGGACGACAATCCCGCATGGGGCGATTGGGATTGGGTACGCCGCTTCCTGAGTGAGTGCGAACGATTGAGCGGCGGTGTGCGCCCATTGCTGTACACCGGCCCGGTGGCCGGCACCATTCCGCAGGACATCCGCGACCGGTACGGTTTGTGGATCGCCCAGTACGCCAACATGAGCCCGACCGGCTATCAGGCCAATCCGTGGATGATAGGCGCGTACGGTGAGGCCATGCGACAGTACAGCGGCACCGGTGTCGTCAACACGTGGAGTCCCATCGACCTCAATGTGTTCCGCGGCGAGGCATGGCAGTGGGACCTGTACGCCAACCCCACCGGCGGTTCCACGCCCCCGGCCACACCGGCCGCGCCCGCACAGCCGAACACTCCCCCGGCCGACACCAACACGGGTGGCATCAGCCACGTCATGCGGTGGGGCGAGACCATCTGGGGACTCGCCGTCGCCTACAACGCATGGCCCCTGTCCGCATGGCACACGCCAAGCGGTGACATCAACCGCTACTACGTGGGCGATGTCGTCACCTACGGCGGGGGCTCCGCCCCCGCACCGTCCGACGGGGTCTCCAAGACCATCCAGTACGGTGACACGGTATGGGAGTTCGCCATCTCCCACGGCTACAGCGTCAACCGCTGCACCGTACCCTCCGGCAACATCAACGTCTACTATGTGGGCGACGTGGTGACCTGCCGCTGAGACTCAACAGATGCCGCCACCCGCTTGACCGGGTGACGGCATCACCCCATCATCATCCCTTATTGATCGGAGCAAACATGACCGACAGCAAAAACACGACCGACACCGGCGAAACACTCCCCGGCCCCGACACGGGCGACTGGCCCGAGACGGCCGACGTCACCCATGACGTGCCCGACTGGCTCATCCCCAGCCGCGTCTACGACATCCTCAAATGGCTCGGCCTCATCGTCCTGCCCGCACTCGCCCTGTTCGTCAACACGGTCGGCCCCGCAT
>OAVP01000941.1_pt1 | contig 13025 bp, 9 predicted proteins | sample 1495311 | NCBI WGS metagenome assembly OAVP01 (sample SAMEA2580102, study PRJEB22360) | human gut metagenome | biome: human gut; feature: human-associated habitat; material: faeces | place: Denmark | collected 2008/2010
CATGGTGGACTTGCCGACGTTGGGCAGTCCGACGATTCCGATAGTAAGAGACATGCCTTTAAGTCTAAAGAGCCAAGCGACAAGCGCACGGGAACCGCGAAATGCTCGACTCGCACAATATGAACATCCCCATTTCGGAGTATCCGATAGCAGGGTATAAACGGCGTTCATAACGCAAAACCCGGCCGGCACATCATCAATGCATATTGCGAAGCTCATCAATCACATGCCATCGGTTGCGACTACTGGGTTTTGCGCATCAGCCGGCTGCGAGTTCGAGCAACGGCTCTTGCAATACACCACCCCGACCTCCAAGTCAATACCTTTATCCGCACTCGTCGAACGTTCTTTTCTTGGCGAAATACACCCCCGCCACCCGTTATCCTTATGGGGTAGCACACGGAGCCGCTACGTTTTACCCCATACATGCGGCCCGCAACCATTGAGAGAGACCATGCAACAAGCATTACTACGTATACGGAAGGAGGGCCGGCTGTGAACTGGGAAGTCATCCAAGCAAGTCTTCCACTGTTCGGGAAGGCGTTCGTCTTGACGTTACGTCTTTCCGCAATCAGCGTGGTGCTGGCTACCCTTCTGGGATTGGTGCTGGCATTGCTGCGCGAATACCGCGTGCCTGTGCTCGCCCAAATCAGTACCGTATTCGAGGAGCTGTTCCGCAACACCCCTTTGCTGATTCAATTGTTCTTCCTGTATTACGGATTCCCGTCCATCGGCATCAAATGGAGCGCCGAGATCTGCGCTGTCGTCGGTATGTCCATTCTGGGCTCCGCATACATGTCCGGCGCATTCCAAGGCGGCTTCAGCGGTATTCCGCAGGTGCAGAACGAGTCCGCACGCGCGCTGGGACTCTCGCCTTTGCAGATGATTCGTCACGTGACCCTGCCGCAGGGACTCACGCGCAGCGTGCCGGCCGTCGCCGCGAACGTGATTTTCATGGTCAAGGAGACCTCCGTGTTCACCGTTATCGCGGTACCGGAACTGACCAACACCGCACGCGACCTGATCGGCATGTACTACCGCAGCGACGAATACCTGCTGGAGCTGGTCATCGCCTACGCAATCATTCTTATCCCGTTGTCCGTCATCCTCACACTGCTGGAAAGGAGGGTCCGTCGTGGTACTTTCGGCGATAACTGAGGCCTCCGGCGCCAGCGTGCTGTTCACCGGCGACAACTTCACCCGTCTGCTGGGCGGACTCGGCACCTCCATCACGGTGGCCGGACTGGCCCTGCTGGTGGGCATTCCCCTGGGCATCATCCTCGGCGCACTGCGTATCCTGCGCAATCCGGTACTGCGCGCGGTGCTGAGGCTGTACCTCGAGTTCTTCCGCATCGTGCCCACGCTGGTACTGCTGTTCCTCACCTATTACATCCTGCCGCGCGAACTTGGCGTGCAGGTCGACGGCGTGACCGTGGCAGTCGTGACGTTCGGCCTATGGGTCGCGGCCGAAATCAGCGATATCGTACGAGGCTCGTTGATTTCCGTATCCGATCATCAGGTCGATGCCGGCAAGGCGCTGGGCATGAACGGACTGCAGGTGCTGTGGTACGTGCGTATCCCCCAGTCCATCAACCTGATGGTTCCGGCCACCATCAATCTGGCGGCGCGCGTCATCATGACCACGTCCCTGCTGCTGCTCATCAGCGTGATCGACGTGATCACGGTGGGCCAGCAGATCATGGAGGCCAACCGTATGACCCACCCGGACGCCGCATTCTGGGTGTACGGATTCATTTTCCTGCTGTATTTCATCATTTGCTGGCCGCTGGCGATGATCGCCAAGGCCCTGGAGAAGCGAGCCAAGGAGCGTAACAATGGCTGATTCAGAAGAAGTGTCCGTGTCCAACGACTCCGAACCGCTGCTGTCCGTCCGTCATCTGCGCAAATCCTATGGCGATCACGAAGTGCTCAAGGATGTCAGTTTCGACGTCAAGCGCGGCCAGGTGCTGGTGCTGCTCGGTCCCTCAGGTTCCGGCAAGTCCACACTGATTCGTTGCCTGAACGGTTTGGAGACCATTCAGGGCGGTGAAATCTGGTTCAAGGGCCAGAAGATCGCGAATAACAGCGAGAAGACCTGGCGCAAGCTGCGTGCCGAAATCGGCATGGTGTTCCAGAGCTACGACCTGTTTCCGAATCTGACCGTGGCCAAGAACATCGAACTGGGCCCCACCAAGGTGCAGAAGCGCCCGAAGGCCGAGGTCGCTAAGCAGATGGATCAGCTGCTGGCCGACGTGCAGCTCACCGAATACAAGAACTCGTACCCGCGCGAACTGTCAGGAGGCCAGAAACAGCGCATCGCCGTTGTGCGTGCGCTTGCGATGAACCCCGAGCTCATGCTGTTCGACGAAGTCACCGCATCACTCGATCCGGAAATGGTGCGTGAGGTGCTGGAGCTTATGCTTCGTCTCGCCAAGCGCCATATGACGATGATCGTGGTGACCCATGAGATGGAGTTCGCCCGGCGCGTGGCCGACACGGTGATGTTCCTGGAGAACGGCGTGATCCTGGAACGTCAGCCCGGCGACGAGTTCTTCACGAATCCCGAAACTGACCGTGCCAGGAACTTCCTAGAGAGCATGGCTCCGGTCGGCGGTGAGGCATGAGTACTCCGTTCATGCCGAATCATCAAGATTTGCAATAACCAACAAGAAAAGGATAAAGGGGAAAGAATTATGTTCAATGTCAAGAAAGCTTTGGCCGGTGTGCTCGCCGGCGTCACGCTAATTTCCGTCGCGGCTTGCGGCAATGGCCCGGATCCGGCTGCCGGCGGCTCCTCCTCTCAGCAGGGCCAGACTGTCGAGCAGATCAAGAAGACCGGCAAGATTCGTATCGCCACCTTCGGCGACCTGCCGCCCTACGGCTATGTGAAGAATGACGGCACCCGCGCCGGCTATGACGTGGCGCTCGGCAACCAGATCGGTAAGGACCTTGGCGTCAAAGTCGACTGGGTGCAGGTGAACGCCGATGGCCGTGTGGACTCGCTGAAGTCCGACAAGGTCGACCTGGTGCTGGCCAACTTCACCGTGACCGACGAGCGCAAGCAGGTGGTCGACTTCGCCGATCCGTACATGAAAGTGTCCATCGGCGTGGTCTCCCCCAACAGCGCCAAGATCACCAGCGCCGATCAGCTCAAGGGCAAGCAGCTGGCCGTGACCAAGGGCACGACCGCCGAGGCCTTCTTCACTGAGAAGTACCCGGATGTTCAGCTGCAGAAGTTCGATTCCAAGACCCAGCAGTTCCAGGCCTTCAAGGATGGCCGTGTGGCCGCCCTCGCCGACGACAACACCTACCTGTACGCGTGGGCCAAGGACAACCCGGGCTACACCGTGGGTATCAAGACCATCGGTGACGAGTCCACCATCGCCCCGGCCGTGAAGAAGGGCAACAAGAGCCTGCTCGAATGGACCAACAAGGAGATCAAGACCCTGACCTCCAACGGCTTCTTCAAGGACGCCTACCAGAGCGAGCTCGCCCCGAGCTTCACCTCCGACATCAAGCCGGAAGACGTGATCATCGAGTAGTTTCGTCTGCTTCATACTGCTCCCGCTGGCGAGGGCTGTCATGCGAAGCATGACTGGGGGGTGGTCCTGTGATTCGGGAGACCCCCAGTCGGCTTCCGCCGACAGCCCCCGCCGGCGGGGGCAATTTTTTTGCCGAGTGCAGTCAGCCGACGATGGCGTCGACGGCGTCAATGACCGCGCCACGGAAGCCGTCTTTTTCGAGCTGGGCGACGCCCTTGATAGTGGTGCCGCCAGGCGAGCAGACAGCATCCTTCATGGCACCAGGGTGGGTTTCGGTGACCATGTACAGCGCTCCGACGCCCTCGACCATCTTGGCCGCCAAGCGGTAGGCGGTAGCGCGTTGCAGACCGTACTGCACACCGGCATCGCCCAGTGCCTCAATGTACATGTCGGTGAATGCGGGCGCGCAGCCGGCCACCACCATGGCGATGTTCATGTGTGCGGTATCCACGCGCTCAATGAGGCTGATGGGCGCGAACACCTGCTCGAAGGTCTCGGTCTCCTCATCGGTCAGGGTGTTGACGGATTCGGTGACGAGCACGCCCTCGCCCACAGCCATCGGCGTATTCGGAATCGTGCATTGAATGTGGATGTCCGGAGAGTCGACGGATTCGCCGTCTTCGGTGGTGAACAGATCCTGATATTTCTTGAGATTCCAGCCGGCCGCAATGGAGACGACGATTTTGCCAGGCTTGGCGAGTTCGCTGGCGAGCGGCTTAACGACGGCGTCAATCTGATAAGGCTTGATGGCGATGATGACCACGTCGGCGGCCACCACCACTTCCAGCGGATTGTGCAACGGGCGCACGCCGAGCTCGGCAGTGGTCTTCTCGAGTTTGTCATAGCGGGCGGCGCAAGCGACCATCTGGCCGCCGGTGACCACGCCCGCGTCGACAAGGCCTCGGGCGATGGCCTGAGCCATGTTGCCGTATCCGATGAATCCAATGGTGAGATTCCGGGTCATAAGATTTCCTTTCGTCCGTACTTGGGCTCCCCTCTCTCTAAGGGGGCTGTCAGCGGAGCTGACTGAGGGATGTTTTCCGCACTTGACATACTCCCCTCAGTCTCGCTCCGCGAGCCAGCTCCCCTCCAAGAGGGGAGCCAAAGAGGTTAGAACAGTTCTTCGAGGTCGCCTCGGTTGAGGGCTTCGTCGTAGAGGTGCTTGAACACCACCGAACCGTGCAGTCCGTCGTGCTCGAACTCGTTGGTGGTCCAATAATGGCTGTTGCCCACGCGGCTCAATGTGTCGAGTTGCATGCCTGAGTCGACGTACATGTCGTCGAAGTAGACACCGGCCTGCAGCGGCACTTCGTTGCGTGCCAGCTGGTCCTCGTCATAGATCACGCCGAAGCTCGTGTCTTCCATCAGCAGGTCCATGGCGGGCTTGAACGGGCGCAGCGCGGCCTCCTGCTCGAACATCCACGGGAACATGGCCTCACCGGTGAAATTGAGCGGGCGCACATCGGCACCGAACTCGGACTTGCCGTCGCGCACACGCTGGGCGGCCCAGCGAATCGGCTGGTCCATCTCGCCGTTGGCGTAGATGAATTCCTGCAACGGCCAGTACAGCGGACGCGATGAGGTGGCGTTCATCACCTTGGTCAGGAATTCGTCGGACAACGGCGATGCGGCGGAAACGGAGCCGTCGCCATCGAGGAAGGCGCTGTCGAGGATCCAATGCACTCGCTCGAAACTCGGCTTCTTACCGAAGTCGGAGCCAAGGCACTGCAGACGTTCCACGGTGAGCGGGTCGCCGTTGGGCATGATCGGGAAACCGTGGGCCGCCATGCCGGCGATCACGCCGAGACGATGTTCGACTTCGGTTCCCGCCATCGGGTTCAGTACGGAATCGGTCAGCTTGCCCACGAACTCGGAGACTTCCGCGGCGGTCGGCAGCTTCTCCACAATGGCCGCCACACGCTCCTTGTCCTGCGGATAACGCTCGTAGAACTGGGCGGTCTTGCGAATCACACGCGGGAAGGTGTGCTCATAGACCTCGGTGGCGCAGGCGGGCACGTGCGGAATGCCGCCGGTGGTGAAGCTGGCGATCACACCGGCCGGGAACAGGGACAGCGTGGTCAGGGTCAGGAAGCCGCCATAGCTTTGGCCCATTGTCACCCACTTGCGCCCGCCGAACTCGGTCAAACGCAGATGCTCGAAGTCACGCACGATGGAATCGGCGAGGAACTTCTTCAGGTAATCGGCCTGGGCGCGAGCGCCGGCTGCGACATCACCTTCATGGGCGGCGGCAATACGGGCCATGGTGTGCGTGTCCACGCGCGAAGAACGACCAGCACCACGCTGGTCGGGCAGAATCACACGAAAATGCTTGGTGGCCTCTTCAATCCAGCCATCGGAGGTGGGACTGTTCAGACGCGGGCCCTCACCGCCGGGACCTCCCTGCAGGAAGATCAGCAGCGGCAGGTCATCGTGCACGTGTTCGGGCGTGGTGACCACACGGTAGAACAGTTTGATGGTTTCGCCGTCGAATGCTTGGCCTGGCTCATGGCCGGACCAAGCGAGAGGAACGTCAATGGAATGGTCCTCGATGGCGAGGCCCGGTACATAGTATTTGCTCAGCAATGTCATGGCTCAAACTCTAGCCCACAAATCCGTCTGAAGGGTGATGTCGGCTTGTTAACGGACACGCTAGCCTTGGGACGTATGGAAATGGTCGCGCACGTGAGGGCATGGTTCGCTCGGAAGCCGAGTCACACCCTGCTATGGGACACCCTGCTCGCCGCAGTACTGACATTCGGACTCATCCCGCTCATCAGTTCCACCAGTTCCTCTTCGACTCCTGGACTATTATTCGTATCGAACAATTATTCATTGTTGTTCTGGTCGCTACCGACGTTTGTTCCGCTGATGCTGCGACGATACCAGCCGGAGATCGCCGCTTGGTTGTTCGTGGCTCTGACCGCCGCCCATCTCGTCTTCGGCCCGTCTATGACCTACGGCGACTTCTACACGCTTATCATCCTGTATTCGGTGCTCGTGTACGGCAATCCCAAGCATTCCTTGCGATTCATTATCACCGCCTTTGCCATGGGATTGGCCGCGGCTGCGGTCTGGGCGGTGTCAATGAACGTCGGCCCGCTGTTCAAAAGCGGTTCCTCCAATGCTTGGACCGCCTGGATCAGCTGGCTGCCCACCGCTGCGACCATGCCCATATGCCCGGCCTCTCCCGGTCTCATCAGCGAGCCGAGCGTATCCAACTGCGGAATCAAAATGCTGCGGGATACGGGCGTGCTGGCGCTGTGCATGGAAATCAGCGTGCTGAGCATTATCATCATGGCGTTATGGCAGCGTGCGCGCAAGGCCACGCTCACGGCCATGCGCGAACGCAATGCTTCCATAGTGGCCCGCGAAGCGGAGGAGACACATATCGCGGCGCTGGCCGAACGCGCGCGCATTGCCCGTGATATGCATGATGTGGTGGCCCATACGCTGTCGACGATTATCGTGCAGTCGGATGGCGGCCGATATGCGGGCACGCATGATCTGGCCGTCGCCAAGCATACGATGAGCACGATTCGCCATGAAGCGGAACGCGCGCAGCATGATATGCAGCGACTGTTCGGCGTGTTCGGCACGGATGATGATGCCGGGTATGCGGACATCGATTCTCTGTTCGACGGTCATCTGGTCGTATCCCGGCGTGTGACAGGCAAGTCACGGCCGGATCGTTTGACCTCCGATGCGGATGCCGCCGTGTTCCGCTTGGTACAGGAGGCGCTGACCAATACGCGCAAGCATGCGGGCGAGGGCGCGAAGGCCACCATCGATGAGGTGTGGTCGGATGACGGGCTTGCGATTACCGTGTCCGACAACGGCCAGGGAGCGGCATCCGACGCCGACGGGCACGCACCCGGCTATGGTCTGATGGGCATGCACGAGCGCATCGAATCGTTGGGCGGCAGCATCCATGCCGGCCCTGGACCGAACGGCGGGTTCATCGTGGCGGCTACGATTCCCCTCTCCCCCGAAATCGCGCAAACCGACGCCGAGCCGTCTGACGCTTTGCCCGTCACCATCACACGACTACGGAAACTCCTGGATTCGATACGCTCCAAACCGCTCAACCAGGGAGATATCGGTGAGTCGAATTGGGTGGCCCGCTTCGCACAATGGACCGAACGGCATTATCTGCTGGCGGATATTCTCATCACCGTGGCGCTGATCGCGATGTTCAGTTCCGCGACACGCAACGAGCTGCAGATGATGACGGTCAGCAATGACCCAGTTCAACCCAACACTGTGCTGACCATGGCACTGACCATCATCATGCTTGCCCCTCTGGCTTTCCGACGTCGGTTCCCGGAGGGCAGCGCACTGGTCATGGCGATTCTGTCCGCCGTGCAGCTGCTGTTTTTGCCATCCATCCTGACCGTCAACATGTTTGCATTGGTGTCCGTACACGCCGCCGCACTGTATGGACGGGAACAGGCATGGAAATGGGTCAGTGTGGCGCTGGTCGCGGATTCGTGGCTGGCCGGCATCAAGGCAATGTCCGGCTGGAACGGATATGACATGCTGATTCAGATGCTGCTGCCCCTCAACGGCGAATCGGCGATGTCCCGCTGGCTACTGGTGCTTTCCGGCCTGATACCAGGTGGCGTGGTGATGCTGTTTGGCTTTGCGTGCATTGCGATGGCCCGGTGGAGCCGTTCACGTGGCTCGAACGCGCTGGTGCTCATGCAACGCGAGGAGGCGCTCAAGGCCGAGCAGGAGCGGCAGAAGGTGCTGGCCGCCAATCTGGAGCGCAATCGCATCGGCACGGCCATGCAGGCCGAGGTATTGAATACGTTGGAATCGGTGATCACGCAAGCCGATGATGGGCTGGCCATGCTGAACTCCGAACCGGCTCCCGATGGCGAGCAGATCATCGCCGCGTTCACGGTCATCGGGGAACGCGGGCGTGCGGCTCTGGCGCACATGCGGCAATTGCTGACGGTGCTGCGTGAAACCGGATTCAGCGACGAGATGCATGAAGGCGCACAACCCGACATGCAACTGCGACCGGCTGCTCCTCTGTCCAGCCAGATGAGGCAGGCGGAATCCACATCTCAGACGGATTCGTCCACGAACATGAACTCAGGGAACAATCAGGGTGTCCATGGAGCGGCACTCGAATAGGAATCGGATACAGTGGAGAGCATGAACGAGAGCAGAAGCATTCGCGTGATCATTGCGGACGACCAGGAGCTGGTGAGGGCCGGCTTCGCCATGGTAATCGGCTCGCAGCAAGATATGGAAGTGGTCGCTCAGGCGTCCGATGGCGCCGAGGCCGTGACGATGGCGGAGACCCTGCACCCCGATGTGGTGTTGATGGACGTGCGCATGCCGGGCATGGATGGCATCGAAGCCACCCGCCGTATTACTTCGCTGACCGCCGGCACGGATGGCACGCAGCCGACCCGTGTGATCATCCTGACCACATTCGATTTGGATGAATATGTGATGGCCGCCATCAATGCCGGCGCTTCGGGTTTTCTGCTCAAAGACACCGAACCGGAGACGCTGCTCAATTCGATTCGCACCGTGTTCCAGGGCAATGCGATCATCGCGCCTTCGGCCACCAAGCGTCTGATCGAGAAAATGATGCAAGACGGCTATGCGCAGCATGGGTCGTTGAGTGGCGGCGTTTCGAACGCAAGTTTCAATGGCAATGCTGGCGGCGTCGCCGACACTACTGGAACGGTCGGAGCTACGGGTGCCGATTCGACGAACGGCATTGGCACCGCACGCCCCACATATACCGATCCCGAGCTGGAACTGCTCACAGATCGCGAACGTGAGGTGCTGGTGGAAATCGCCCATGGCCTGAGCAATCAGGAGATCGCGGACAAGCTCTTCATCTCCTTGCCCACGGTCAAAACCCATGTGGCGCATATTCTGGCCAAAATCAACGCCCGAGACCGCGTCCAGGCTGTGGTCTTTGCGTACGATAACGGGTTGGTGTGACTTCCCCAATACGCACGATACGGCAGAACAAGTGGTATCCGCCTCGAAAGAGGTACATTCGCCTTTCTGCAGAAAGCTATCTGCTTTCAGAGAGATATCCGAGACCTGATAACACGAGTACGATCATTGCAATTCCAACGGTTGTACTCGCGTTTTCGTATATCCGGTACCCCTTTGAAAGCAGATAGCTTTCCGCAAAGGAACGAATGTACCTCTTTCAAGGCAGATAGGTCTATTCGCAGCATACGAATAGACCTATCTCTTCGCTCTTAGACTATGACCGGGCCACTAGGCCTCAGCCAAAGCCTCGACGGGCGGCGTCTTGACGGCTCTGCGGGCGGGGGCAACACTGGCGAGCAGCGCGGCAAGCGCCGCCACGCCAAGCACTGCACCATTGGTGGTCCACTCGAACGGGAACACAGTGTCACCATACAGGCTGAACACCATATAGGACCCAAGCCAGCCGAACAGGGTGCCCAGCGCCACACCCACCACGCCGGAGACGAGCGACAGCAGTAAAGCCTCCACTGCCAGCGAACGCCGCAGCTGGCCGCGCGTCATACCGATGGCACGCAGGGTGGCGGATTCGCGGGTGCGTTCGATCACCGATAGACTCAGCGTGTTCGCCACACCGACCAGTGCGATAAGCACAGCCACCGCAATCAAGCCGACAAGCAACGCCATCATGCCGTTGATCATGGTCTCCCACTGCGTGCGTGCGGCCACCGGACCAGACACGTCAATGTCTGCACTGGCGGAGAATGCGTTCTGCACGTTGGTGAATACGTCGTTCAGCGTGGTGTCCGCGCTTTCGGCGTCGATACGCATAAGCATGATATGTCCGTTCGCTTTTACATCACCGTTGGTGAAGTGACCGGCATCCACGAAGGCGACTGCGGCATAGTTGGCTGAGATGCGACGATAATCCACCTTCTGCGGCGCGAGGGTCAGTGTCTGCACTCCATCGGATTGTCCGCCATCGTTCTCAGTATCACTCGCGGCAGCATCAGCTGTACCAGTCTGCGAGCCGGATACATCACTGGTGAAGGTGACGCTCTTACCTAGCGGAATGTCCTTGCCCGTGGCAGCGGAATACTTGGGCATAAGTACGGAGTCACCGCTGATGGTCACGCCGGACAGGTCGGCACGCACCACTTTGCGCAGCGCGTCAACACCATCCACGCCAACGATGAGTACGTTCAGATCCTTGCCATTGGCATCCTTCATGCTCATCATGCGAGTCGGCGCGTAGATACTATCCTTAATGCCCTTAATCTTGGCGACCTCATCGGCCTGTTTGCTGGTCATATCAGCACCGGCCGCGATCATGTCGACGCTGTAGCGCGTGGTCAGCGCCTCGTTCATGGTTTGCTTGGCGCTGGCGGCACCGGTGGCGATGGTGGAGACCAGCGTCACGCCGATAAGCAGTGCGGCACCGGTGGCGGCCACGCGGCGCGGATTCTTCTGGATGTTCGCATGCGCCACCTTGGCGGACGGCCCGGCAAACGCAACCAGCGCGCCCACACCGCGCATCAATACCGGCAGCCAGAATGTGGCGGAAAGCACCAGTCCGAGGAAGATCAGCGCGCAGCCAGCGATGGCGGCGAGCAGTACCATCGGATACTGCTTGTCGGCCAGCGAATCATGTCCGGCGATCTTTTCGTTCATCTGCCAGGCGGAGAATGCGGCCAGACCGATGCCGACGAGCACCAACAGACCCGCAAGTATGGCACGGATCTTACCGGCCCGACGGGTATCGTTCAGTTCGATGGGCCGCAGCGCTTCCAGTGGAGTCACGGCGGTGGCGGAACGTGCGGAGCCAAGCGAGGCGATCACGGTCATAGCGATGCCGAACGCAATCGGCACCACGAACGCCGGCCAGGACAACACCAATCGCATGGTCATGCCGGTGGCTTTCATCAGGCCGGATTGGCACAGCGCCGCCATCAGTCCGATGCCGAGGCCCACGCCCAGCATGGAGGCGATGAGTCCCAGCAGACCAGCCTCGAACAGTACGGAGACATACAGCTGGCCTTTGTTCGCGCCGATGGTGCGCAGCAAGGCAAGCGTGCGACGGCGTTGGGCGACGAGCACTTGGAAAGTGTTGGCGATGACGAGCGCCGCGACCAGCATGGCGAGGATGCCGAAGCTCAGCAGGAAGATGGTGGTGATACTCGTATCGCCCTTGCTCACGGATTTGATGGATTCCTCTTCCATCGCTGCGCGGGATTGCACGGTGAAATGTTTTGGCAGCAGCTTGTCGATTTGTTTCACGGTGGCGTCGGCGGACGGCTGATCGGCATCGTCGATATCGAGGTAGACAAGATAGACATTGAGTTTGCCGAAATCGTCGATACCGTTCATCGCGGTGATCACGTTATCGGAAAGCACTGAGGCTCCGCCGTAGTACGCATAGGCGCCGTTCGGGTCTTCGGTGATACCCACTACGCGAACAGTCATACCGGAATCAGCGGCAGTGTCGTTGCCGGCGGAACCGTAGCCCGTCGAAGCTACGGCCTGCGCGGTACGGGAGTTCACGGTCACGCTATCCCCCACCTTGACACCAAGCTGATCGGCCACGGACTTGGTCAATGCTATTTCGTTGCTATCGACCGGCTGGTCGCCTTGAATGATGCTGACCGGTAGCAGATCACGCTGTGCGGCGGTGGTGATGGCATAGCTGCTGGCATGCTTGTCGCCATTGGCCACGGTTACAGAACTCGAGGATTCGACGCGCACATCCTTGACACCTTCTGTGGCGCGGATACGGTCGAGTTGGAAGTCGTTCACCGTGCGAGTGTAGATGCCATTCCGCTCCTGCTCGTTCAGGCTCTCGCTGGAGTCCACGCTGATCACATAGTTCGCGCCGCCAAGCTGCGCGGTGGTCTGACGGGCCAGGGAATCGTTCATGGCGTTACCGAACAGGAATGTGGCCGCAATGAACGCGGTGCCGATCAGGATGGCGATGCCGGCCGGAATCAGCATTCTGGCGCTTTTCTTCATGAGTTTCACTGTGATGGAAAACATGGGTTCGTCCTACTCTCTTGCTTCCCGTGGGTCAGCGGGCGTGGCGTGCGGCGGCACGGGCGTGGCGCAGCGTTCCCTCACACCCAGAGGTGGGAACGGCCGGCGGCAGCGGCGCATCGGTGATGGGCAGATCCGGCACGTTGCGCACGCCTGCCATCTGTGCCATCTGGTCAGCAGGAGTATCGGTAAGAGTGGTGCGGGTGGTGCGCTCTCGCTCGGCCATAAGCAGTTCGTTCATGACTTCGGCGTTGGGATGCTGTTCGTCGGCCACGATCCGTCCGTCGGAGAACACGATGGCACGGTCCGCGTAGGAGGCTGCCACCGCATCATGCGTGACCATGACGATGGTCTGTCCGAGTTCGTTGACCGAACGCTTCAGGAAACCGAGCACTTCGGCGCTGGAAACGGAGTCGAGGTTGCCGGTCGGCTCGTCGGCGAACACCAGCTTCGGCTTGGTAATCAGCGCGCGGGCGATGGCCACGCGCTGCT
>OAVP01000946.1_pt1 | contig 13001 bp, 6 predicted proteins | sample 1495311 | NCBI WGS metagenome assembly OAVP01 (sample SAMEA2580102, study PRJEB22360) | human gut metagenome | biome: human gut; feature: human-associated habitat; material: faeces | place: Denmark | collected 2008/2010
ACCTTTTTAAAGCTACTTTCATATTTTTTTCATATATTAGCTTACAAATGAAATAACTATGAATTTTTAGGCCGATTTTGATAAAAATTATGATATACTAAATCATAATGAGGAACATTTTCCGAAGATTAGTTATAGAGGGGATATATTCTAATGAGTAAACAACACATTACTAGTGTAGATCAATCTAAAATTAACGACCTGAAGGAATCTTACGACGATTTTCTATACGTATCAAAACCATTTTCCAATACATGTATTACATCTTTAATGGCAAAAGCTCTTATTTATGGCTTAGACCCAGTACCAGTTGAAGACGCGCGCGTATTAGAGTTGGGCTCTTCTTGCGGTGGAAATATCATTCCCCAAGCCCTATATAATCCATCGACTACCTTTACAGGTATCGACCTATCCCCTACTCAGGTAAAGCATGGGAATGAATTAATTGAATCCATGGGGCTAAAAAATATTACATTATTAGAAAAAGATATTATGGATATTGATGATTCATTTGGTACCTTCGATTACATTATCGTCCATGGTATTTGGTCTTGGGTGCCTGATGTGGTAAAAGATAAAATCCTTAATATTTGCAGTCGCAACTTATCTGATCGTGGTATTGCCTATGTTTCATATAATACGTATCCCGGTTGGAAACGGTTAGAGCAATTACGGGATATTATGTTATATTCTGAAAAACATGCACCTAGTGATTCATTACAAGAACGTACAATCTATACGAAAAATGTATTAAAATTAATTTCGGAAACAATGAAGTTAGATGAACGTTCCCAACAAATTTCTGATTATAAAATTAAAAATATAAATCGTGTACTCCAATCTAACGATTACTACGTTGGTCATGAATACTTAGAAGCTATTAATGATCCTGTATATGTGTCAGAATTTATTGAACGTACGCAAGAGCAAGGTTGCGCTTACATCGGTGACGAAACATTGAATCGTTCCTTCATTACATGGCTTGATAGTAGTGTCGAAAATAATATTAGAACATTGGCTAGAGATAACTTTATTGATAAAGAACAATATTATGACTACGTATATGATACTCAGTTTCGCATGGCCCTATTAACAAAGTGTAGTAACGAAGATAAAATTTCCCATGACGAAAGGGTTGAGAAGAAAGTACTAGATACACTATACTTCAACAATGCATTAGATGAAGAGCCTGGTGTTCCTCCAGAATGGACTAATGTAATGCACATTAGCATTCAAGAATTAATGGATACAAAACGACCATTCAACGTAGCGGATATTATGAAACATATTGAAGAACATCATCCTGATTCTGAAATCGATACTGATGCTATGTATAGACGTTTATTCCATCTTGCTATCGTCGGTCATATCAACACATATGCAAAAAAATATGACCAATTACCATTTGAGGAAAACAAAACCTATATTCCAGAACACTTTATCAACTATGTATCCACCCTCGTTGAAAAAGGTGGTTATCAATACATGTGCCTCGGCAATATGTATAACCAAATAGACTTTTCAGTAGATGAAGGCTTATCCTACGTCATGAAATTGATGGCAAAACCAATATCTCGTCAAGAATTGATTGATACTATGAACGAAAACATGACCGTTGAAAGAACAAAAGATGATGGCACTAAACACATTGTGTCCTCTGAACAATATTTAGACGAGTCCATCGCGCACATTCAATCGCTAGGTTATTTTGCTAAATAAAAAGAATAGTGAGCCTAATATAACAACAAGAAGGAGTAACTGATATAATCAGTTACTCCTTTTTATATTCACTACTATGCGACCTCGGGGTGGAGTTGAGGTATGCATAGTAGCTACTTATTAAGTTGTGTGAACACTATAAACTAACAGTATTCTTATTTTTTATTAACACGAACGCGTTCAATTGTTGGTTCACCTTTAGCATTTTTAGCTACAGTGTCAACACGGAACAAAGCCATTTCAGGGCTGAATTCTGTTACAAGGCGATCATTAACTGTTACGCCGTCTTGAATAGCACGGTATACGATTTGAGCAAATTCATAACGTGTTAACATACGGTCGCCACCGAATGTGCCATCTGGATAGCCTTCTACTAAACCACGGCGAGATAAATCGCTTACAGCTTCATATGCCCAATGGTTTGTAGGGATATCTGGGAACAATGTTGTGTGATCGGCTTTCATCTTAGTACCAGCAACACCATTCAACAATGCAGTCAATTTTTGAATTTGAGCATTTTGTTCAGCTACTGTTTTCTTAAGAGCTAATACTTCTTTACCAATTGCTACACGAGAACGAGATACACCACTATGAGCGCCTACTTTCACAGATAAACCAGCATTAAATACTGTTTCATCACTGCCTACAGTAGAACCTACGCTAAGTTGTACGTCTTCATTAGGACGATAGAAAGCACCTAATGCGGCAGCATTACCGCTGCGGTAATGACCATAACCTGCTGCAAAGTCCCATTTAGCATCTGGATCGAAATCAAGTGGATGCAATGCTGCCAATGCTGCTGCACCTGCTACAGATTTATCAACACGTTTATCGATTTTAGATAAATTACCTTTGATATTTTTGATATCATTTGTGTTTTTGTTGATATTTGTTGTGTTATTTGTAATTTGGTCAGCAATATCATCTGCAAGAGATACTTTATAGTCGTGAGTATTACCATTTACAGTTGGTGTTACTTTAATATGGTCACCAGCTGTTACAGTTGTAACTTGAGTAGATGCTGCGATTTGATCTTGTACGCGTTTAAGTTGAGATACATTAACTGCATCAGTATCTGCTACACCAGCTTTCACATCTTTAATAATTTGATTGCCCGCGCTGATACCATTTGTAGTGTAGTAAACAGTGTTACTTCCTTCACTTGCATACATACCATATTTATCGAATTTTGCTTGTTCTAAGCTATCTGTATTTTCTATTTTGACACCTTCAGTAGCTGAAATACCGATATTTTCGCTACCCTTGAAGAAGCTAGCACGGTCTTTATCGATACGAGCACGAACGTCGTCAGTTGCTTTGCCGAAGTTAGCAGAGCTCATTTCTACTAAGTCTTTATTAACAGCTACTTTGTATTCTGCACCGCCATTAGCATTAGTACCAGATGTAACAGTTGTATTAGCACCAGCTACTACAGTAGTATGTTTTTTAGCATCTGCTTCAACAGTAGAGATTTTAGTTTCTACCTTTTTAAGTTGTGCTACGTTTACTGCATCAGTATCATTTGTACCAGCTGCAACAGATGTAATTTGACGTGTTACATCATTAGCCACGTCGCCAACGGATACAGCAGATGCTGTCGCTTTCCATGTGGAGCTTGTATCAGTAGATGCTGCTTTTGTGCTGATATCATAACCAGCTGCACCTTTATCTACTGTCGCATTAGATTTATAACCAAGAGCTACACCGCCTTCAACAGAAGCTTTTGCATCATAGCCAATAGTTGTTGTATTGGCAACAGAGCGGGTTTCACCAGAAGAAAGTCCTCCTATAGCAATTGTATTATCAGCAGTAATGGTATGATCGTTACCCATTACAATATTATTAGATGCATTAGTAATTGTATTATTGTACCCAGTTACGTAATTCAATTTTGCAACATTACCAGCAGTCCCTGTAACAGTATTATTAACACCTGTCATTGATGTCAATTGTGTATAATCGGCTTTATTACCGCCACCAATAGCTAATGTAGATCCACCAGATTTATTATCTTTTACTAAATTACGCACATCTTCTGATAATTTAGTTACAGAGGATGGACCTCCAAAAAGACCTGGTGTTATTGCACCCGCATCTATATTAGTAATAGAGTTAGTAATTTCGTTACCTGCACCGAAAATCAAAGAACCATTAGAATTATTGGTTCTATTAGCAGTACCAACAACAGTGTTGCTTAATCCAGAATAGTTATTAGTAGCTGTAGCGGACTCAATGGAGTTCAAAGAGCCATTAATAGTAGCCCCAAAATTTCTAGTTGCATTAGCAATATTATTGCCATCATAATTGCTGGAAATAACATTTAAAGCACCTGTAGTAGTTGCAACAGTACCATTGGTAAAGCTGTTTGAACCTAATGTTGTTGAATATAAGCCTAGTCCAGCTTTACGCTTTTCTGCGTAAGTGTCAGTATTGACAGTAATATCACCGATTTTCCCACGATAGTTATGAGACCCAATCATGGTACCACCAGAACGAACATACGTATTGTCACCTATTGCTACACCCGTAACAACTTTATCTGGTTTTTGTGGAAGACTCCCAAAGCCAAAACGATTAAAATTAGTTTGATTAAATGCAAAGAATTTGTCTTGTTGACCAATCGTATTTTCTACATACGCATTCTTACCGACAGCTACTGAGCCGGATTGATCGTAATAACTATGAGTTGTTGCATTTTCGCCGATAACAACATCGCCATTAACATTAGCATAGCCAGACCCACCAGCATAATTGGTATGTGCACCTTTACCAATAGCAACTACTCCATCTTTTTGAGCACTAGACCCTGTGCCAATAGCTACGCCACTACCTGCCCCAGCTACATTATCTGCAGCATTAGCTACCATACATAAACTAGATAGCAACACACCGTTAATTAACAAGGTTAATAAACGTCTCCGTTTGTTCATAATTTAGAACCTCCATTTACAAACTACAAAACCTATCATTCTCTCGTACTTTAAAATTCACGATTTATTCATGAGTTTTATATGAATATTGTAGCACTTATACGAATTTTGTAAACAGTAATTTATATATCTATTAAGAGAATATAAAAAGGATAGTTAATCGATGAGGATTAACTATCCTTTTTTTGGTAAGAGGAAGGCGAACCCCTTACCGGTGCCGTATGATATAGGTTTGTTATTAAGAGAGAGATTTTGAAGTAAACACAACACAAAGATTATCAAATAGTTGGAGAGTAACTAAGATGAACGGGCGATCACACGGCATCAAATAATAAGATAATGGCTTTTATAAAAAGCCATTATCTTAAAAAACAATTGATATGAACACTAACGTTTCCCTTACCTAGAGTATATCACTTATATAGGAACAATAGTAGGTTATTTTTCATTTAATTTTCATTAAAATAAAATGAATGCAGGAAATGGCATGACCATTCAATTTGTCTATTCAGTTATCAAAATTATTGTTCAACAAAAACCGTATTAGTTCGTCTTACGAGGTTGAGCATTTTATCGCGAACTGTTGCAGATTGTTCTAAACGATGCTTGCCACCATACCAAGCCATCGGAGCTCCCGCTAAACGGAACGTAATTTTACCATATGCACCGCCAGAGCTATGTTCCGGTTTATTGTATCCCATATCTACAGATACACGCGGTGTCAGTTGCATCTCAGAGCCTATGCGCAAACCATTCTTATCAGCTTGTCGATCCTGGTTCCAGTGATAGCCTTCAACATAGACTCTAGCCCAACGCGCATTTTTAAAGGTTTTACCATATTCTAAGGTATAACCATTAGATACTCGCTCTAAGGTATGCAGGTTAGCATCCAAAACACGCTCATCGGAAGCAGAACCATACCAGTTAAAACGAAACTCGCTTTCACCAGACATATATTCAAGACCTGCACTGAGTCGATTGTGACGATTTAAGAAGCGATGGTCATAGAATAGATGAGCCCCATAGAGACGACGGTCGTCCTTGGAAATACGACGGTACCCAACACCTACATTAATGGTAGTACCCGTATCAGAGGCGCGAGAAATGCGCTGCTGCGTAAACCACACATCACGAGAGGTATGATCGTAATGACCTAGAGGCTGAATAGTCTCCGCAGAATACAGCGGCTTCCATCCTTCTTGGAACTGAAAGCTCAGCGTAGTGCGTCGCATCCACGGCTTACCTTTGGCACCATACATAGCATTAGATACATTGGACATAGCCACCGCATTAATGGCGCGGTTCACTGCATCCACATTGCTATACTGCACGGTCTTAGTATCTTGCCGATCCATGATGAGCGGCCCACCTTGGCCAATCACATGGTCTGGTGTAGCAGCAGGCGTAATGTGAAAGCCCTCTGATGCGGCCTTCATGCGCTCTGTTTGAGCATTAGTTTTTGCAGACACTACGCCCTTATCATTATGTACTTGTTGTTTTTCTGCCTCAGCTGTACCCACACAACACAATAGGGCGCTCAAGGCGATACACACAATACGTTTCATTACTCTCTACATTTAAAATTCATGAACAATAAATGAAATATATACTAGTGTATCGAATAATGTTTATGTATGTCAAGATAAGAGGTCACTAGAAACGTATTAGTTTACTAATATATGTATATAAAAAAGAGGTAATAACCATGTTATTACCTCTTTCATATCCTTTATCAATATTAAAGCTTATTCTATATTACTACACTGAATATTAAATATTTGATATTAGATTCTATTTTTCATTAAGTTTTTGCACAAGCATATCTACTGTTTCTTGTAGTTTTTTGTTTTGTGCTTCTAATGTATCTACCCGTTGTTCCAATGCGTTATAGGATGCAGGGGAGATCTTAGGCAATGTTTTATTTTCACCAAATTTATAGGATACGCCTACATTAGTCATCAAATCACCACTTACAGTTGTACCTGCTGTAAGGAGTAGGTTTTCTTTCGGATAGTAACCTACGCCAAGAGCCAATGCATTTTCGCCCTTGTAGTGACCATAGCCACCCATAACTTGAACCTTGTGGTCAGGATCAAATTGTAGTGGATGTAATGCAGCTAGTGCTGCGGCACGAGCATCACCGCGGTTGGATTCTTTTTCCACGTGGCGTACATCGCGATGCAATACATCAATTTGTTGGTTTGTACCATATAACTGGGAGCCGTTAACCGCATCTGTAGAATCCGCTGTAATACGACCTGCTGCAACATGAGTGATAGTGCGTTCTTGACCTGCTGCACCAACAGATACAGTAGACACAGGCGCAGTACCGGCGAAGCTTTCAGTAACACCATTATTGTAGGTATAACTTGGAGTGCTCACTACATCACTACTTTCAGCAGTAGAATTATTACCTAATACAACTGCATTGTCTAGAGATGTTTTCACATTATTACCAACTACGAATGTATTATTAGCACTCACTTGGTTCTTGTTACCAACACTGTAGGAATTATCGCCCTTAACAGTATCCACATTATACGTACCTACACCAAAGGCGCCCGATTGGTTACCTTCAATTTTGTTATATGCGCCAATAGCGGAGTTCTTATCGCCTTTAAAGATAACACCATGACCCATGCCATAGTTAAAATTACCATTTACAGTGGAGTTAGAACCGATTAATACTGTATTGTTACCCTTACTAGCGGCAGGTTTAGGAGGGCCGAGGCACACAAATGCCCATGCTTGAGAGTAGGAACCTGTAAAGTAGCCTATAGCAATTGTATCGGAAATGGTTGAATTATAACCTGCTGCAAAGTTACCTAAGAAGTTATAATCACCTTTACCGCCTACAAATGTCTTAGAGCTAAGCGCTACGTTACCACCACCTTGAGAACCATTCAAAGCAAGACGACCGATGGCAATATTATTCCCCTTTGCATTTGGATCCCCTGCATGGGCATAGGGATCGCTATTAGCCGCCCCAGTTTGACCACCAAGATGTACATTATCTGAGTTAGTAAAAGATGACCAGCCTTGTAAACCAATGTTATAAGTGGCACCACCACTAGAAACAACAGGAATATCTGCAGCCTGTACCAAGCTAGCAGAAGATATAGTCAAAACTCCGAGTACTGCTAATAATTGTAGTTTCTTTGCGTGATTCATAATCATACGCCTCCCTTGTTACACTACAAAACACTTCTCCTTCATACTTTCCTCATAATTCTACAAGTAGATTATACTGCTATCGAAAAAATATGTAAATAATATAAATAATAATTCATAAAGAATAAATCAGATAATATAATTAATGAATAAACAAACCCCCGTGGAATTTGTTCCTACGAGGGCATTTGTTTTGAAAACAAAAGAGGCAACGTCCTATGCCGTTACCTCTTTCATAGATATATAGTTGTATATACCGATTAGCGGATGCGTTTAACGCGGTTATTACCGTCACGCATAGCTTCTTTCAAGCTGTAGATTACCATTTCGTTCATGTAGAAACGCAATTCATCATTAGACATGTTAGCTGTATTCTTTTCAAGAATTGCCAAAATTTGGTTTTCATATTCAGCTTTGTTCATGTCAGACACAGTTGTGTGGTTTGTGAAAAATTCTTTGTAATCTAAGTACAAGCGATCTAATGCTACGCGAGCATAGCTGTCTTTTTTATAGCGATGGCTTGTAATGTACCAGTCACGACGAACATTCATGTAGTACAACACGTTATTAGTATAACGTTGTTGACCAGACATTACGCGATTGTCGTCTTTGATTAAAGCATTGCTCATCCCCAATTGGAATGCTGCAAATTCAGATACTACAGCTTTTACCTCTTCGCTAGGTACAGCAAGAGAGATTTCTTGTTGTTCTACAGTCAAAGGAGCCGCAGGTTGTTCAGGCATCATCAAAGGATCTTGTGCCGCATGTACTTGGCCAGCAACACATACAGAAGCAATTGCCATAACTGGTAATAATTTAATTAGTTTCATAAGTCTCCTCTCTCGAAGTGCCCTCCCCAGAGCTACTTCATTTATCATGTAATAGATATTATCTCTTGAGGAACTTTTATCCCCATAGAGACCCCCATACTAAGCATGGTAAATTTATTAATACAGTGTGCTTCAATCAATAATGATTCTAGTAGCTTACATTTTCATTAGTATACACGATATATCGTATTTCGTCTATATAGTTTTTCATTAAGGTTAGAAGAAAAATGCATAGGTGGCTATATAGTTAGTTCTATGCTCCATACAATAAAAGCCTCCTAATAATAAAGTCATGACTCTATTATTAGGAGGCTATATATGTTAGCTATTGTACAAAAGATTATTTAATAAATCTACACTTAGAACTTATGTGTGAAACCTGCGTTTACGCCCCAGTCTGCTTGGTAGTCACCAGACAAACCTGTGGCAACGTCAGCAAATACGCTATTGTTGCTATTGAAACCATAACGGCCGCCGAAGGCAAGTTCAGTCCAAGTGCCTTTGAGATCTTGCTCTGTTAATTTCACAACACTACCGCTAGCGAATGCAGTTTTTGCATTGCCTGTGAAGGCATGGCCTGCAGCAAATCTTGTATAAAGGTTACCATTGCCAAATTGTTTACCCAATTCAAGGCCGATTTTACCAGAAGTGCTGTTTACACCAGATTGGTTAACAGATACATTATCTACAGTAAAGTTACGACCACCGAAGTGTGTAAAGTTCAATTGTGCTTGTGGTTCTACATAGAATCCGTTATCGTATTTCAATGTTTTGCCATAGCGAACACGGATGCTATACGCATTAGATTTTGTATCGCCAGACATAGCTTCACCGATTTCATTGCGAGCTGTGAAGTCATTAGATACGCGACCAACTTGAGTTTCTACATGTACATATTGATCTTTGCCAAGGTCTTTCAAACCATAAGCACCAACGGAGAAGGATTTAACCTTGCCGGAACCATCGAATACATAGTCTTCAGAACCACGAAGATAGGATACTTGACCACCTACAGTCCAACCACGGCTGATTTTAGCATCATAACCGCCTTGAATGCGTGTATAATCTGTAGCTGTGTCGATACCACTGCCAGAGTAGCTGTATTTACCGCCACCGATGCGAGCCCAAATACCAGTTGGTTCACCTTGTTGCAATACACGAGGACGATACATATCGTCAGCTAATGTACGCCATGCGTTGATATTACCTACTACAGCAGAACGAATACCACGCATATGAGGTGTATCATAAGCACCACGAATAACAGGATTAGGATTTACTGGTTTAGGCGCTGGTGTTACAGGTGTAACTGGTTTTGGATTCGGAGTTACAGGTGTAACTGGTTTTGGATCCGGAGTTACTGGCGTAACTGGTTTTGGATCTGGAGTCACTGGTGTAACTGGTTTAGGATCTGGAGTCACAGGCGTAACTGGTTTAGGATCTGGAGTTACAGGCGTAACTGGTTTAGGGTCCGGAGTCACAGGTGTAACTGGTTTTGGATCCGGAGTTACAGGCGTAACTGGTTTTGGATCTGGAGTTACTGGTGTAACTGGTTTTGGATCTGGAGTTACTGGCGTAACTGGTTTAGGATCTGGAGTCGGTGTAGGTTTTGGTTCTGGCACTACATAGGAGCCTTGACCATTACCATCTTTCCATGTAATATCCCCTTCTTTTTGGTCTGTAGTCAACGCTTTTTTGTAACTAGACACGATACCTTTAGAAGCGATGGATACAGTACCAGAAAGGTTTCTTTCACCTTTTACATAGTTTTCATAATAGAACTTGTGCGCTAAGTTATCTAAAATCTTATTTACATTACTTTCAGAAGAAGTATCGAGATGATCACCTGTTACATAGCCATGTACGCCAGAGCCAGTCGTAGCAGATTTTACGATGAAGTTACCGCCCTCGATGTCAGCTGGATCTAGGCCGTCTTTCTTAGAACCTGGTTTAGCATAATTTAAGCCAGTACCACTAGTCATGTCATAAATAACATTAATATGACCATCTAGTTTATTCACATGAATATCGCTACGAGAATCTTGGGAAATACGGCTGAAACCTTCGCGCGTACGAGTACCTGTGAGGTTGTTAATACTACTACGTTCTGTTTTACCATCAATTTTGAAAGATTCCAAGCCGCCCATGCTATCATGGCTCCACATGCCACCATCAAAGGTCATGTTGATTTCGCCACCTTGATCCTCTAAGGTGTTCACAGCTTTACCGGAGAACTGGTTAGGACTGTTATGTGCGCGGCCTAGGCCAATATTAATCACAGATGGTTGCTGTTCTTGATGAGGAGGCATCATTTTATCAGATACCAGCACATCACCTTGCATATTAAACACTTTGTGTTTTACAGTACCCGCATCATCAATGCCGAGATTAATTTTACTATTATATGCAAACGCTACTGGATATGGAGACTTCCATGGTGCAGTAGTCACGTCCATAACACCGCCATCTACTTGAATGGAACTGTTATTTAGCATGCCTGTAATGAAAGCTGGTTGACGATAGCGTTTAGGCAATTGAGATGCATCAGGAGTATCCAAAGATCCAATGGTAACTTGACCACCATCAGATGCGACTACACCATTCGCAGTCGTATCACCTGTACTTTCAAATTTACTATCTGCAGTAGTTGCAAAAATACGTCCATCAGAATTAAGACCTGCTGCAGCCCATGTGCTAGGCATAGCCATCGTAGATGACAATAAAGTCATCATAACAGCAGACAATAAAATCTTATTACTACCTTTCATCCTCTTATACCTCAATCAATATTTCACTTACAATACAATCACATTTGTGAAAGCTCCTTCATACTTGAATATATATCTATGAGTTGATTTATTAGTCTTTTTTATGATAAAAGATAGATATATACTCACTTATTAAAGAAACTTAAGACCAACACTTTTAAAATATGTATAAAATATTACACTATTTTTAGTGAATTGTAAATGAATTATACTCATTTATTTTAGAGATAATTAAGATTTGATATGTATTAGATAAAAATATACCAAAAGAGGCAACGATTGACTCGCTGCCTCATGGTAAATAATAGCCATATAAAGTTGTTTAATATAAACTTGTTTATCCGTATTTGACGATATATGATATAAACCCTATAATATAAACAGATAGCCAAACGAGTAGAACCGTCGGGCTCATCTCAAAAGGATAAAAAACATGATGAAATGGCCTTTCAGTTATCCAGTTACTGGTAACGAAGGGCTATTTGTCTTTTCCAAGACAAATAAGCGCCACGAGTGCGGTAAAGGCTCCATATAAGCGAATCAATAAGAATCTATTAATAGAAATATACGAAATATATTATAAAAGCCTCCTAATAATAAAGTTATTACTCTACTATTAGGAGGCTTTATATATTGGCTATATTACAAAGAATAATTTATTAAATTGATCCTTAGAATTTATGTGTAAATCCAGCATTTACAGACCAGCCTGCTTTATAGTCACCGGATAATCCTGTGCTAAGGTCAGCAAAGATGCTGTTATTAGCATTGAAGCCATAGCGACCACCGAATGCTAGATCGGTCCAAGTGCCTTTAAGGTCTTGTTTTGTATATTTTGTAGTATTGCCAGTTGTGTACGCTGTATTTACAGTGCCAGAGAAGGCATGGTTTACACCAACGCGAGTATAGATGTTACCTGCGCCGAATGTTTTACCGATTTCAAGGCCAAGGCCACCTGCTGTACTGCTCACACCAGATTGATTAACATGCATACGACCTGCATCAAAGCTATCCCCACCGAAGTGAGTGTAGCTCAATTGCGCTTGTGGTTCAATGTATGTACCATTTGGGAATTTCACAGTTTTACCATAGCGTGCACCAATTGTATAAGCATTCGCTTTCGTTTCACCAGAAAGGCTTTCACCAATTTCATTGCGAGCTGTGAAAGCATTAGAAACGCGACCTACTTGGGATTCAAGGTGAATATATTGATCTTTACCAAGATCTTTCACACCGTACGCACCAACAGCAAAGGCTTTTTCTTTGCCAGTACCGTTGAATACGTAATCATCGTTGCCACGAAGGTAAGAAACTTGACCACCTACAGTCCAACCGCTACCAGTTTTAGCATCGTAACCGCCTTGAATGCGTGTATATGTTGTATCTGTATCAATGCCTTTTGCGTCATAGCTATATTTACCGCCTCCAACGCGAGCCCAAATACCTGTTGGTTCGCCTTGTTGCAATACGCGTGGACGATACATATTATCTGTTAATGTTCTCCATCCGTTGATATTGCTCATGATAGCAGAACGGGCACCGCGCATATGAGGTGTATCAAAATCACCCATGATAACGTGAAT
>OAVP01000947.1_pt1 | contig 12974 bp, 9 predicted proteins | sample 1495311 | NCBI WGS metagenome assembly OAVP01 (sample SAMEA2580102, study PRJEB22360) | human gut metagenome | biome: human gut; feature: human-associated habitat; material: faeces | place: Denmark | collected 2008/2010
CAAAAAATGGTGGGAAATATGATACACTATACATATATCAAAATATTTTATTTGGATATTTTTTTAATTTCATATAGGAGGATGTTATCTAATGTTAGATAAACTATTTCAACTCAGTGAACGCGGTACAACTGTTAAAACCGAAATTTTAGCTGGTATTACTACGTTTATCACGATGGCGTACATCCTATTCTTGGCGCCTAACATTCTTAGTCTCGGAGGGATGGATAAAGATGCAGTCCTCATCGCTACTGCCTTAGGTGGTGGCCTTGTAACGATTGCTATGGGTTTATTCGTAAACTATCCGATTGCCCTCGCTCCAGGGGTTGGCCTCTTAGCCTTTTACTCCTTTACCGTAGTTCTCGGTATGGGCGTATCCTGGCAAACAGCATTAGGTGCGGTGTTCATTTCCGGTCTCGTATTCCTCGTATTAACACTTACGTCGATACGCCAAATGATCGTTGAAGGCATCCCAGCCTCTATGAAGGTTGCCATTACCGTTGGTATCGGTCTCTTCATCGCTATCATCGGCTTGAAGTTATCCGGCTTGATGGCTATCTCCATTAGTTTGTCTCCCAACTCCTTAGGTCAAGTTGTGCAAACGCATGGTAACTTAGTACCGCCTGCATCCGAAGCACTCTTAACGCTCGGTAATTTGCACAGTGGTGAAACATTGTTGGCTCTATTCTCCCTCATCTTTACAGCTCTATTGATGGCTCGTAAAATTCAAGGTTCTCTCTTGATTGGTGTGGCAGTAACAACAATTCTTTCCTACGCTACTGGCCTTTCCACAATGCCTGAGAACTTCACTGTATTAGCAGTGCCTGATTTCTCTAAAGCAGCATTCCTTCAATTAGATATTCCTGGTGCGCTCCACATGGGCTTAATCACGATTATCTTCTCCTTCACCTTCGTAGAATTGTTCGACTCCATGGGTACTTTGATTGGTACTGCTACAGAGGCGAAAATTGCAGATCCTAAATCTGGTAAATTCCCAGGTCTTGGTAAAGCGATGACTGTCGATGCTATCGGCGTTAGTGCTGGTGCATTGCTCGGTACTTCTACAATTACTGCCTTTGTTGAAAGTGCAGCAGGTGTAGGTGCTGGTGGCCGTACAGGCTTAACGGCTGTCACAACAGGCGTATTATTCTTAATCTGCTTGTTCTTGGCTCCAATCGTATCCCTGGTACCAAATGCAGCCACATCTCCTGTGCTTATCATTGTCGGTGCCCTCATGTTAGGTGCTATTCGCAATATCGATTTCGATGATTGGACAGAAGGCTTCCCTGCATTCCTCGTTATCGTTTTGATGCCGTTCACATACAGCATCGCTAACGGTATCTCTGCAGGTCTTATTGCATACCCTCTACTCAAAATTATTGCAGGTCGTGCAAAAGAGGTTAACTGGATTATGTACGTATTGGCGGTACTCGTTATCATCCGCTACGTATTCTTCTAATTACCGTATGCTCATAATCAAGCTATTAATGAAAGTAACATTTGATTGCTATAATCACTAATACGCTGAGAGCTAATTGTATGTAAATTACATATACTAAAAGAACCTATCTCCACAGATATTAGTAATATATCTAGGAGATAGGTTCTTTTTATTATGTACTATTTTCGGTAAATGCTAATGCTCTATGATATCAAAAATTGTACTATACATTCTTAGTACTGTTTAGTATTAACGAATTGTTTTTACACCAATTAAGTCTGTACACCAATTAAGTCTGTACGACTTGGATCGATATCTTTTAACGGCACTACATGATCTCTATAAAAGTCTGCTTCAGAGGCTTTCACAGGCACTTGGAAGAACAAGAAATACGCCATATTATCCTTGTACCACGTAACACTGCGTACTAAGCCCTTATCTACATCCCCTGTATATTGAACCTCCCCTATTGGAGTGGAGTCGCTCCACTGTACGTCATGGTACTCCATTGGAATATATTCTTCAGGCCATACGGTGTCCATAGAGTAGCTCATGCGGAAGACCATCGTATGAGTTACCCAACGGCCACTGCGTTCTTGATACTCTTCACCTTGCTTCCAATATACCGTTTCTAATACATCATTGTCATAAAAATGTGTAGCATAGTATGTATAGCCAAACGGTAAATAACTTGGTACAGATACGTCATAGGACATCTTATGAGATGCATTAATTACACCGCTAGGTAAACCGATGGTTTTGCTGGTAAGTATAGGCCACACAGAATTCGTATGTGTACGCAATGGCAAGCCAATCGTTTCATAAGGAGGCCAATCCGGATCATCATTTTGTTTAACCTTTTTTGCATCGTTTTCTTCAACATTTTGCTTATCATTTCGGTCACCACGTAGTCGAGTATCATCAATGGCTACGTTACTCACAGGACCTACAGAGTCTACAATTTTGCTTACAAAGCTTTGGTTCCTTGAAGAAGCAAAGTAGAGCATATAAACTTTATTATCTTTTTTCCAATAAGCAATTTGAATAGCGTCTTTACTATAACCTAACGTATGTACAGCGATCCCATTAGGGGTAGTAAAGCTAACTGCATCCTTAGCGTTGTAATTTGTCTTTTCTAATATAGGTGTTACCACTGTATCGATAGCCCACCCCATGCGATATACAATATCTGTATTAGAGAAGGTTAATTTCGGACCAAATTCTCCATCACGGCCCGTTTCTGTATAAACGATTTCTAATACGTCATGATCCTTGGCCTTTACATCACGTACTGCATAATCCTTAGGCATATAAGACGGAACTTGTATAGGATAGCCAAATTCCTGCGCGGTACTCTCAATATTAGTATTAACTAAATCATAATCATCAACTTGATCATACCAACGATAACGATCAGCGAGTTTTTTATTATCATCGATGAGATTTTTATCATCTACATCTCGTTCAACAGGAACGGTATTACCATTTTTATCGATTAATGGGTATGTAGCACTAACTGGCTGTACGCCAAAGGCGCTTACTGCAGTAGCCATCGCGGCACATAAAATAGCAGATGTTATTATTTTCTTCATATTCTCTCCTCTTTAAGCGGGTTACATACGTTTCCCCTTTATTCCAAGTAAGTCACTACGTGAGCTATCTACATTTTTATAGGCTCCACATGTTCCTTATAGAATTCAGCATCAACTGATTTCACAGATTCTAAGAATAATAAGGAATATGCCATACCGTCTTTTGTCCACGTAATGCTGCGAATTAGTTGTGCTGCTGGATCCCCGGTGTAAAAGACTTCGCCAGATTCACCTTGTTCAGACCATTCAAAGTCCTTATACTCACCGGGAACATACGGTACATCTTTTACATCGTTCACTGAATAGCCCATTCTATAAACGAAAATACTACCAGAGTTTCTCTTCCCAACTCGATATGTTTGGGAATTTTTTATAAAATATACAACCTCTAATACATCATTTTTGTCTTGCCGCACTGTATAGATTTCATAACCATAAGGGATATAACTAGGTGCCTTAACTTCATATGGAAGCTTCTGAACTGCCTCTTTTAGTTGTCCCTTAAAAGTATGAGCCTTTTGTGTATTCTCTATAGGCCAATCATGAAAGTGCCACTGTAGGGTATCCATTCTAGGCTCAACATTTTTAAAGTTATGTCCTAGCTTAAGTGTTTTAGTGGATCCAGCCTGATCTGTAGTATCAGGAGTATCTACCGTTTCTGCTGTGGCCATTCCTACAGATAATAACCCAGCAGCAATAACAGCTAAAACGAACTTATACATTGTTTTTCTCATATTTTTTCCTCTTTATAAGCGATTACAAATTCTACCGCTATTACACAATATATTGTTCTAGATACAATTTGTATAACATCAGTTTATCTGCTAAGGAATCATTCGTTCTTTATTATATTCATCAATTGTTTTGTTTGAAATCTTCGTAACCGGATAGTTTCCTAATAATTCATAACGTGAGCTATCTATATTTTTTACAGGTACCACATGTTCCTTATAGAATTCAGCATCAACTGCTTTCACAGGTTCTAAGAAGAATAAGGAGTACGCCATGCCACCTTCCGTCCACGTAATGCTACGGATCAATTGTACTCCTGGCTTACCTGTATAATACACCTTGCCAGATTCACCTTGCTCAGACCACTCATAGTCCTTATACTCTGCAGGAATATACGCTGTATCTCTTACGGTATCCACGGAATAGCCCATTCGGTAGGCCATAACATTAGTAATAAATTTTTCCCCAGCCTGATAGATAGGTGCATTTCTTTTGTAATATACAACCTCTAGCACATCATTTCGATCAAGACGTGCTGTATAAAGCTGATATCCAAAAGGTATATAACTAGGTGCCTCAGCCTCATACGGTAATTTCTGAGTAACCTCTACTATCCCCTTAAAGTTACGAGCACTGTCTTGAGTCATTATAGGCCAGCCTACTAATTGCATTCTTGGTATTTGTTTAATTGGAGAAGCATTATTCATGTTTGGCGTAACATTTTTAGACTTAGATGTGACCTCAGAATTATTAATCGATACAGACTGAACAACAGTATCTGCGGTTACATAGCTTATAGATACTAAACCAACAGCTATAGCAGCCAAAATGGAGTTACATATTAATTTTCTCATATTCTCTCTCTGTCTTATAAAATTTTATAATATACTTCACACATATAATGATATATTTTCTTATTTATATCAGAATCAAGAAACCTATTCTGTAGCTCCAGCTACTTCATAAAACTTTTATCTTTCCTTTTGTGAAAGCATAGGCATCATCAACGAATGTATCTAATACTTAGGTTCGATATAAAAAAATCCTACTGAACGCTATATCATAATAGAGTTCAGTAGGATTGTTGTATCATTATTTAATTAATGGCGGCATAATAACATCTTGTTCAAGTTGTCTTCGTCTTTTGGCCGTATAGTCGACAATTTTAATTTGAACTACGCCTACAGAGTTTACCATGGCTTCCGTAAAAGTAAACTCACGAGCTGTCTGATGTTTCATCAATACTTCTAAGCCATGAGACTTTTCATCAATAGCCTCTAAATAGGTAGCCTCTCCACGCCCCATCACACTAGAGTAAACCGAGCTATATTTACATGGTATATCTCCACCTGAAACGAGGGCTTCATCGCTACCATCAATTTCAATAAATACATGGGGATTCGCTTGAATCAAACTAAACTTTTTCCCCTCATAATGGCCATGTACATAGATATAAAGTACCTCATCTATAAATTCATATCCAAAATGTAAGGGCACCACGTAAGGGTAATCACCATCCATCATGCCTAGGTGAATGATACGAGTACTATTTAAAATACCCTTAATTTCATCTATATCTGTAACCTTGCGATCTTGTCGTCTCATAATAGTCTCCACAGTTTTACATAAAAAATAATCTATGTATCATTATAGCAAATTTTAGAAATCTTTTAAGGCTAAATATTCTCTTAAAATGAATAATTTTTCTTTTATTCGTATATTAATAATACTATTTTTCCTATGTGTCCACTGTATAAATACATTTGACTTTTTGTAATAGATACTGTATTATAAGAAAATAGTTTTATTGATTCTATAGATTATAAAAGCTATGGTCATCCATGGCTTTTTATATTTGTAGATGGTTTGTAGAAAAGAGGTCTTTACTATGTCTGATACGCATCAGTTAAAACGGGGCCTTAAGAATCGGCACGTACAGTTGCTCGCCATCGGCGGTGGCATCGGGACAGGGCTTTTTTTTTGGTTACGGCTGTTAATATACGGTACAGGCTTGTTCTTAGGCTCCGGCCGTGCCATTCACTTGGCAGGTCCATCCATTATTTTCGCCTACCTTATTACAGGTATTATCTGCTTCTTCATCATGAGAGCATTAGGCGAATTGTTATTATCCAACTTGAATCACCACTCTTTTATCGATTTCGTAGAAGATTATTTAGGTGATCGAGCAGCCTTTATCACAGGATGGACATACTGGTTCTGTTGGCTTTCACTAGCCATGGCCGATTTAACAGCCGTAGGCCTCTATATGCAGTTCTGGATACCGTGGCTGCCTCAATGGATACCCGCCCTTGTCGTCTTAGTGGCATTGCTATTAATGAACTTAACAGCTGTAAAATACTTCGGTGAAATGGAGTTCTGGTTTGCCTTGATTAAGGTAATTGCCATCATCTCCCTCATTATCATCGGTATCATCATGATTGTCACAGGTTTTACTACAGATGCTGGCGTTGCCGCCTTTAGTAATATGTGGAATTATGGGGGCTGGTTCCCGAACGGAACGATGGGCTTTATCTTATCATTCCAAATGGTTGTTTTCGCTTTCACAGGTATCGAGCTCGTAGGTTTAACAGCTGGTGAAACAGAGGATCCTGAAAAGGTTATCCCTATGGCGATTAACAACATTCCATTACGCATTATTTTGTTCTATGTGGGCTCTTTGGCTATCATCATGAGCATTTATCCTTGGACAGCCGTCAACCCATCTGCTAGCCCATTTGTGGCCGTATTTACAGCAGTTGGTATTGCAGCCGCTGCAGGCATCGTAAACTTTGTGGTTCTTACATCTGCTGCATCTGCAACAAACTCTGGTATCTTTAGTACAGGCCGTATGATTTACGCCCTTGCTAAACGCGGTCATGCGCCAAGCTCTATGCGCCGCTTAACACACAGCAGTGTACCATACCAAGCAACGATTTTCTCAGCTGCAGTACTATTGATTACGGTTGTACTCAACTATGTAATGCCAGAAGCAGTATTCGTTATGATTACATCTATCTCTACATTCTGCTTCATCTTTATTTGGGCCATGATGGTTATTTGTCACCTTAAATATCGCAAGAAAAATCCAGAATTAGCAGCACAATCTAAATTCAAAATGCCTCTATTCCCTGTGATGAATTACATCATCCTTGCATTCTTTGTTTTCATTCTAGGTATTCTCGCCTTAAACGAAGACACTCGAATTGCCCTCTTGTTTACACCAATTTGGTTCGTTATTCTCTGGGCCTTCTACTCCATGCTTAATACAGATGATGAAGATGCTCTCAGTGAGGAACTTATCGAGATGGCTGGTGTAAAAGAAATTTACAAAAAACCTAAAAAAGAAGATTCTGACGATTACATAATCTAACACAAAAAGCCCGTGCTATGCACGGGCCTTTCTCTTACTTCATAGTAGGGAAATTTTGTTGTTCATACTGTTGTTGATAAGCAGGTAGATTACTTGTATCTTCGCCATAATTAAAGATTGTCTTAGTACGATATCCGCCTTGGGTAATGATAAGATCAATGGAGGATGGTACCTCTTGACCATTTTGTTGTAAATGATTTACTAATTCTTGTAGCGCTTCAACTTGTCGCAACGAACCAGTCATATATTTACCTTTAGATAGGCCTGTATTTCTAATGACTTGGCCATTATATACTTGACCATTTTTATCTGTGTAATAGAAACGTACAGCTGATTTATCTCCTGTAGGTACAGCTTTAATATAGATGGTTTTCCAATTTTTCTTAACCATCACTCTTGTCGCATCTGCTAACTTATTAGATAAACGTTGTGTTTCTTTATTTGCAGATTTAGATACACCATTGACTTGCTGAATTTCATCATTCATAGGCATATCAATAAGTGCCATACTAGGATCTTGTTGTACCTTTTTCGCATCTGCAGGCTGAACCGCCAACACACCAACGGCCGCCATTACAGCTAACGTTGTAAGAGCAAATTTCTTCATTATATCTCTCCTCATAAAGGTCTCCAAAACAATTTACATTTTATACAATATATTATATTCACTTAGAGCATAAATTTCAAGTCAAGCTATTTTCTATACTTGTATCCTTAATTACCTAGTTTCATAGTAACATAGAACTCCCTCGCTCTTAGCTATAGTATAGCGAAATCTCTAAACTAATAAAAGAAAAGGCTTCAACCGCTTCTCGTCAAAACATTTTCGTCGATTATTGGTTGAAGCCTTTTTATTCTATTAGTTACTAAAGTCAGTATCCACAATAGCAAATTGTGTATATTCAGGGCAGCGTTTTTGCATTTCTGCTTTAATTTTTTCTAATGTGCCATGCGGATCTTCTTCGTCAAAGTCAAAGATAATATCATAGTAGATAACTTTCTTTTCTTCGTGTACGTAAAAGGCATGTACTTGTACTACATGAGTATATAAACTTACAACTTGATCAAGAGCTTGTCTAATTTCAAGTACTTCCACACTTGGTTGGTTTTCAGCATATACACCAACGGTCATAGCAATACCAAATTTTTTATAAAGATGAACAGCGATACCTTTTGTTAGTGGATGGATATCCGCCATCGTCATCGTATCTGGCACTGTAATATGAACGGATCCAATTGTTTCACCAGGTCCGTAGCTATTTAATACTAAATCATATACACCACCTACATTTGGATGTTGAGCGATGGTTTCTTTAATATCACGAATTAAGTTATCATCTGCACGAACACCAAGCAAGTGATTATACATTTCTTTTAAAATGTCATACGCAGCTTTCAAAATCAATACGGAGATAGCAGCCCCTACATAACCTTGAATATCAAAGTTAAAGAAGAATACTAAGCCTGCAGATACCAATGTGGCAAAGGTAATTACCGCATCAAAGAGGGCATCTATACCAGATGCTACAAGAGCATCGGATTTATATTTTTCACCTTGCGCCTTAATATAACGGCCCATCACAACTTTCACCACAATAGCGACAGCGATAATGGCCAAGCTTGGAACATCAAAGGTAGATACCTCAGGGTGAAGAATTTTTTCAATAGATTCCTTGAGGGATCCAATGCCTGCACCAAGGATGATGAAAGCAATGGCCATGGTAGTCATATATTCGATACGACCATGACCAAATGGATGCTCCTTATCGGCACCCTTAGCTGCTAATTTTGTACCAACAATAGTTAACACAGAGGACAAAACGTCTGTTAAGTTGTTTACCGCATCAAGGATGATGGCGATAGAGTTAGATGCAAGGCCTACAATCATTTTAAAAATAACGAGAACGACGTTACCTATAATACCTTTTATACTAGCAAGCGTAATCCCCCGATTACGTGCTGCACCATTTTCTTGCAAAATCATATTGAACTACACCTCTTACATTCAATTCACTAAGCTATAAATCGAAGCCTATCGATTTATTTACATTTCTATTATAGCTTATCGATTATCATTTGTCATTATATTTTTTGAAAAATTTATATAAAATCATTGATTTTACTGAGTTATCAATAATTCTCATTTCTCAATTAGAACATTTGATGTATTGTGACTTCACAATCTATAGTGTAGATCTATTGTTAATAAACTACTATCTAATTATTAATACGTACTATATATTACGCACTTCTTAATACTTACCTAGTGATAAGTATCAAAGTAATTAGAGGTAATTATGCAGTAACCGTAATACGCTCGCCTGTGCGCATGTGTGTAAATACAACCTTTTGGGCACGCAATTGGAACGGCTGCCCCGTTGGCTGTGCGCCATATAAGGTATCCCCTACGAGAGGGTGACCTATATGGCTGAAAGCCACACGAATTTGATGTGTTTTTCCTGTGTACAAACGGACTAAAACCTCTGTATATCCACATTCTTGGAAGTTATACACAGATTTGTCCACATTTTGACCACTTTTATCCACATCTGATAGTTCTATATCCACATTTTTTGATGCTATATCCACAGAATTTTTGGACTTATTCACAGACTTATCCACAGGCTGTGATTGATGTCTACATAGGACGGAATAATCTGTACGAGTCTCTTTTCCCTTAGGATTTACTTCGTAATGAATCCCATCAGCACTGCGTTCCATAGATAATACCAAGGAATCCTCATCAGCTTCTATGATGCCTTCCACAGTAGCCATATACCACTTTTCAAAGGTATTATCATCCATTTGCTGTTGATAAAGACTTTGGGCTAATCCACTTTTAGCAATCACAATACAGCCCGTTGTATCTCTATCTAAGCGATTCAAGAAACGTACCTTCCGCTTAATACCATGTTCTTTAAAGTAATACGCCACACCATTGGCAAGGGATACTTGGTCTTTAGAATTTACTGTCACACCAGCCGGCTTATCCACAATGAGGAGATCATCATCTTCATATAAGATATGTAGATTCATTTCAATTGGTTCGTGATCTATTTTTTCCTTCGCCATGGCAATCCAAATCTTGTCACCTTCGGAGATAACATCCTTTGGCGTTGCTTTATGGCCGTTGATGTGGATTAGTTTTTCCTCAAATAACTTTACTAAAGACTTACGAGGATATTTTGTATCTAGTACTGCACCTAATGTAACATCCTGTTTTTCACTACGTGCAGCGTCTATATCTGCAGCGGTTACGGTCCACAAAATATCATCGGGACGATGTGTTTTTCTCGCCATTAGTATCTCCTTTCTACGAGCTCATTGTCTCGTGGCATATAGTTCAGTAGCGAGCTTGGTTGAACCGCTCGGCCACGTATATTGGTTTGTTCAAAGGTAATAGTCAGCTCTTGCTTAGGGCGCGTTATGGCCACATAGAACAAGCGTTTTTCTTCGTCTTCACGCCCTTCTGCAATGGCAAACGGGCTTGGGAAGGTACCTTCGTTGAGGCCTGCTAGGAATACATGGTCAAACTCGCTCCCCTTTGCTTGGTGGATGGTAATGATAGGAATGCGATCTTCATTTCGTACCTGTTGAGCGGGCTCACCTGCGGTAAGGGCCGCCATCTGCAAGATTTGATTTAATCGAGCTAAACCAGCCGGCCCTTCATAGGCTGCATCTAGTTTTTCCATGATGCGATATAGATCCCGTATATGCTCTACCTTTGCTGCTTCCCCATGAGATTTATAGTACTCTAGAACCCCCATTTGATTCATAATGTACGCCAATAACTTCGTTGGCAATTCCGTATAGGCCTTTCTACGTAATGTTGCCATTTGGGACGCAATATTGGTAAAAGCAGCCTTATACTTGTTAATTGCCACCATACGCCCAGTCGTTGTAGGCACGATATTTTCTTTTACTGCATAGATTAAAAGCTGTGCTGTGGCCAAGATATCGTCCATCGCATTGTGCGTAGGCTCATAATTGATAGGAAACTCTGATGCTAGGAAGCCCAGTTTATGATTTGGCAAATTAGGATAGAAGCGACGGTAAATATCGAGTGTATCGTAGATAGCCTTGAATTCTGGATTACCTAAATTATGGCGTGCCAATTCATTCGTAAAGATGGTTACGTCATAATTTACATTGTGGCCTACGATAATGGCATTCTTGGAGAATTCCTTAAAGGCTTGTAGCACTATAGCTGGCTCTTCGCCGTGTTCCTGTAAATACGCATCAGAGAAGCCGTGTACCTCTTCGGATTGTCCTACAGGTACGCCGGGGTTGATAAAGCGTTCAAAGGTTTCTAGGACCTGCCCATTTTCATCGATGCAGATGGCCGCAATTTGAATGATACGATCCTGGGACGTATCGGTACCGGTACTTTCTACGTCATACACCACAACCTCATGATGTTCTAAGCCACTGACGAGCTTCGCATAAGGCTCTGCCTCAAAGATAGGCATATCCATAAAGTCCGTCAATTTTAAGCCTACTTGTCGCGTCTCAGGGCTTTCAATAGCGGCGATACGCGCGTCACCGATACCAGCAACGTAACGTTTTATAATGCGCTTAGCACTGACGGAGTCATTCGGGTTCATAAGCAGTTTAAAGTAAGCCATAACGTCTTTAATTTCTTGACGTCTAAAGAATTTAAACTCATCAATGATCATAAAGTGACGACGTTCGTCTTCAGGTTTTTCATTGTTGAGGCGTTCAAAAGAGTCGCTCAGTCGTTGCGCCTTTTTATTATCTCGTACTAAAACGCCAATATTGGCATCCTTTGGCAAGGCGCAGATAGCTTCATAGATATATCTGCCCTCAAGATAGCTATTTTTACAGCCTTTTATGAGAACAGGCTTACCCTTTCTTTCACTATTGGCGCGAGGCAATTCAGTATAGATAGAACCTACCAGATCAGGGAACATATTCTGCAATGTTTTGAAAGCCATCGTAAAGAGCGTCCAGTTAGAGCGGTAGTTTTCATAGAAGATAATTTTTAAAGGCTTAAAGTCCGCATCAAACTGCTTGAGCAAACGGAATGGATCAGACCCACGCCATTCGTATATAGTTTGGAAATAGTCCCCACATAATAGGACGTGATTACCTTCCCACAGCATTTCTAGAACCTTGTACTCTAGTACACCGGTATCTTGCATTTCATCTACAGAGATATAGCTATAACGACTGCGCCAACGCTCCCGAACTACAGGGTCTTGAAATAGGCGATGAACACCGCAAATGAGATCTGTGAAATCTAGACCATGTACGGAGGCTAAGCTTTCATCATATGCGGCAATCCATTCGTGACCATGGTTCAAGAAGTCATGGAGTTCACTGTAGAGCACATTGCCAAAGCTAGAGAACTGCTGCTCAATAGCAGGACGCTGTTCCTTTTGCAAACGATCAATAGTTTGTTTATAATCGCCTACGAGATCATCAGAATAGAACCCATATAAGGAGCGATATTCTTTTACCATGCCGATGATGTTGGCAAAGGACATTTCTCGCAACTTACCTGGACGATACGGTTCAGACAATTCCTTGCAATCCTCTTCGTCAAAGATGGTTACATCCGTATACAAGGTTTCATTGCGCTTCCCCTCTTGTTGGAGTACGAAAAAGCAAAAGCTGTGGAATGTACTAACCTCCACAGCCTTTGCAGGACTGCCTACGAGCGATTGAATGCGGTCTTTCATCTCGTTTGCCGCCTTGTTCGTAAAGGTCATGCACAAGATATTCTCCGCCTTCGCATAGCCGCCCTCGATGAGGTGAGCCACTCGATAAGCAAGTGTATTCGTTTTTCCCGTCCCAGCGGACGCTAACAAGAGGATAT
>OAVP01000961.1_pt1 | contig 12794 bp, 13 predicted proteins | sample 1495311 | NCBI WGS metagenome assembly OAVP01 (sample SAMEA2580102, study PRJEB22360) | human gut metagenome | biome: human gut; feature: human-associated habitat; material: faeces | place: Denmark | collected 2008/2010
GGGGGAGGTTATCTGTATATGGTGGCTAAGGATCCGCAGGCAGCCCTGCGCATCCGTGAGACCTTGACGCTGAATGTACCGAATCCGAGAGCCAGGTTCGTAGAAATGTCACTCTCGGATAAGGGATTCCAGGTGTCGCGGAGCTGAAATTCATCATTCATGATGATACGGCCCCCCGTTCAGTATGGTCATCGCCCGGTAGAGTTGCTCCACAAAGATGAGGCGCACCATCTGATGGGAAAAGGTCATGCGTGAGAGGGACATCTTCTCGTGTGCCGCTTCGTACACTTTGGGGGAGAATCCGTAAGGGCCTCCGATAATAAATACCAGCCGTTTGTTCACGGTATTCATCTTGCGCTTCATATAGTCTGCAAACTCTATGGAGCGCATTTCTTTTCCACCTTCGTCCAGCAGTACGACCACATCTCCCGGCTGGAGAGCTTTCAATATCAGTTCCCCTTCCTTTTCCTTCTGCACTTCCATGGAGAGGCTCTTGGTGTTTTTCAGTTCGGGGATGACTTCCATCTCGAATGAGAGATAACGCTTGGTACGTTGCACATAGTCGTTGATGGCTGTTATAAAGTGTTGTTCTACAGTTCGTCCTACAACGAGCAGAGTAGTTTTCATACTGGTTCTGTTTTGATTAGCGCACAAATTTAGCATTTTTTTATTGTATTTTGAGACAAATGCTTACCTTTGCCTATCATAAATACTTGTGAAAATGAAAAAACGGGTAATCTTTTTGTTGACCGGTCTCTTCATTTGGACGTCTGTGCTGCTGGCTCAGAATGTTCCCGAGGGAGTGATTGGAGCCTTCAAGGAAGGAAACTCTCAGGAGCTCAACAAGTATCTGGGTGACAAGGTCGATTTAATCATTCAGAATAAGTCGACCCACGCCGACAAGCGGACGGCAGAGGGCACAATGGCTGCTTTCTTTTCCAACCACAAGGTCGGCAGTTTTAATGTGAACCATCAGGGGAAGCGCGATGAGTCCGGTTTCGTCATCGGTACCTTGATGACCGCAAATGGAAACTTTCGGGTGAATTGTTTCTTCAGAAAAGTACAGAGCAAATATGTCATACATCAAATAAGGATAGATAAAACAGATGAATAAGGAAGAAGAATTGATTGACAGGCTGATAGACCTGGCTTTCGCCGAAGATATAGGCGATGGAGACCATACAACCCTTTCGTGCATTCCTGCTACGGCAATGGGCAAGTCCAAACTGTTGATAAAAGAACCGGGCATCCTGGCCGGTATCGAGATAGCAAAGGAGGTGTTCCGCCGTTTCGATCCTACCATGAAGGTGGAAGTGTTCATTAATGACGGTCCAGCCGTAAAGCCTGGTGATGTGGCCATGATTGTGGAAGGCAAGATACAGTCTTTGTTGCAAACGGAGCGTCTGATGCTGAACATCATGCAGCGCATGAGTGGCATTGCCACCATGACACATAAGTATGCCGAGCAACTGAAAGGTACGAATACCCGTGTACTCGATACCCGCAAGACTACTCCGGGCATGCGTATCCTCGAGAAAATGGCAGTGAAAATCGGTGGCGGAGTAAACCATCGTATTGGTCTGTTCGACTTGTTCGATATGATTTTGCTGAAGGACAACCATGTGGACTTTGCGGGAGGCATCGACAAGGCCATCAACCGTGCGAAGGAATATTGCAAGGGAAAAGGCAAGGACCTCAAGATAGAAATAGAAGTGCGCAACTTCGACGAATTGCAGCAGGTGCTCGACCTGGGCGGTGTAGACCGTATCATGTTCGACAACTTTACGCCGGCAATGACAAAGAAGGCCGTAGAGATGGTAGGCGGCCGCTATGAAACGGAATCTTCCGGCGGCATCACGTTTGATACGCTCCGCGACTATGCCGAATGCGGTGTAGACTTTATCTCAGTCGGTGCGCTGACCCATTCTGTGAAGGGATTGGATATGAGTTTTAAAGCATGTTGACAAAGGCAGAACGCGTTATTGCAGAATAATAAGGAAAGCCTCTCATAAAGAATGCTGCATTAAGGCAGATTTATGAGAGGCTTTCTCTTGATAACCGGTAGAGTAATGGCACCCGGAAAAACAGATGGTGTATTTGGGAGAAACAGATGGTCTGTTTGGGGCAGATAGATGATGCGTTTGGCTGTAACGGATGATGTGTTTCAATGGATAAATAGCGTAGGAAGGTATGAAAAACATAACATGGAATAAAGTAAAAACAACTGTCAAAGGTTGGCAAGTGGGAGACTACATCCGGCAGACTTCCATTGTGGTGATTGGTGTACTGATTACCTTTGCCGGTAGTGAGTTGGTTACTCAAAACTCCGAGAAGAAAGATATTCAAGCCACCATGTCGCTGATTAGGGATGAACTGAAAAGCAACCGGGAGAATTATGAGAGTATCGTTTCAGAGTTTAGAGAGGATGAACGTCTTTCCAGCTTATTGGTGGAGTATGACTTAAAGCATCGGACGATACCAGAAGATTCATTGATACAGTTCCGCTTTCTTATGGGGCATATCCGCAGTTTTTATTATAGTCAGAATGCATTGGATATACTTAAAAACTCCATGTTGATGCAGAAGATTTCAGATAAAGAGCTACTGTTGCAGTTGACCGGAATCTATGAGGTATTGGATGGATTTAGGGCGACTATGAATGGCTATTACGATATGAAGGACGAAATTATGGTTCCTTTCCATTTGGCATTGACTGATGAACAGACGGACCAGATAAATCGTGGAGGATATGAGGCGTGGGATATTTACTTGTCGGACAGGTCGGTACGGAACTTTGTCAGGGTAGCGCGGAACTATTTTACGCCGGACTATGTAGAACGTGTGGGAAAACGTATAGACGAGGCAATACAAGCGCTTGAGAAAAAGTATCATTTAGAATGAAAAGATATGGGAAAGACAAGCTTTAACAGGTTGAACCATAAGATAAAAAGTTGGCGCATAGGTGATTATTTCCGCCAGTTCAGTATTGTGGCTGCGGGCATCATTGTCACTTTCTGGGGAAATGACCGGATTACCGAGAATGCCCGCCAAAAGGAAGTGCGTGCTACGATGCAGTTGGTAACGGAAGAGTTGGAATATAATAGGCAGGAGCTCCGTAATATAAAGCACTTGTTGGATATTGACATACACATGAGTCTGTTGTTGAGGGAACATGATATGGATGTATCCAAGATACCGACAGATACTCTGTGGAAGTATGGCAAGTTTTTCAATAATATGGATGAATTTTCTTATAGGACAGATGCGCTGGATGTGCTGAAAGGTTCTTCATTGATGCAGTATATACCGGACAAACGTATGTTGCAGGATGTATTGCAGACTTATTTTGAGTTGGGCAGGAAACAAAAGGATGTCAGTGATTACTATGCAACGAAAACAGATGCTCTTATGAGTGCTGCCATGTCCAGGGAGTGGGCGAATGTTTTTGACGGTGGCGACGGTCTTCGGGACCAGGCCTTGTTTCTTGTGCAGTATAAGAAATTTATCAATTACGTCAACATGGTTCCCGGTTTTCTGTATTGGCATGAATTTGATGAATTGGATGAAAGGCTGGCCAAGCAGATTCAAGTATTGAAAGCCAAATATAAGTAATCTCCGTTCTTTAACATCTTTTTATATTTAATTCAGCAGCATTTTCAAAAATGCTGCGTCTAACTAACAAACGACGCGAAGAGGCGTCCGTAAAACGAGCACTGACATTGGAAAATGAGATAGAACTGATTGAGGGCTGCCGGGCAGGAAAGGATTCCGCCCGAAAGGAATTATACACCCTCTACTCCAAGCAGATGCTGGCGGTATGTTACCGCTATACGGGCGATGTCGATGCGGCCCATGACGTATTGCACGATGGCTTCATCAAAATTTTCACCCACTTCACCTTCCGTGGCGAATGTGCATTGAGTACCTGGGTGACAAGGGTAATGGTGACGCAGGCGATAGACTACCTGCGGAAACAGCAACGTTTCAGCCAACTGGTGGTGAATGAGGAACAATTGCCCGACATTCCGGATGAAGCAGGCATTGCCGAAACCGGAGGCCGTATTTCCGAAGAAATGCTGATGGCGTTCGTGGCGGAACTTCCCGATGGATGCCGTACTGTATTCAACTTATACGTCTTTGAGGAGAAATCGCACAAGGAAATAGCCGAAATCCTCCACATCAAAGAGCATTCGTCTACCTCGCAGTTGCATCGTGCTAAGTGTTTGTTGATAAAAAGAATTAAAGAATATACTGAATATGAGAGAAAATGATGAAATAACCGGTTTGTTCCGCAGTCGTCTTGCCGGCGCAGAGATGACAGTGCGGGAGGACTTCTGGGAAGGGTTGCAACGTGACTTGCCGTCACCGGTTGCCGCAAAAGGTAGGAGGCCGCTTTTTCTTTCTCCGAGGTTTCACCGCGTAGCCGCAGCCGCCTCTGTTGTATTTGTACTGGGAGCTGCTTCTGCCGCTTTTGGGTAATCCTCTCCGAAAGAGGAAATCAAGGAGGCCTTTACACAAGTGGCGGCCATGACGCCGGAAGGTAACTTGAACGGGGATGTGGTGCAGGAAAGTTTTCCCTCTATCCATCAGGCCAACCCCATGGCACAAAAGCCCGGTACACAGCATCCCGCCAACGGCATTCCGGCAGGATTGACGGCGCAGGCCGATGAGGATGAATCCGTGTCTGTCCATGTTTCCATTCGGATTACCCAACGGGTGTACGGAAACCAGCAGCAGCCGGGAAACGGTTATTACAGTAACGGAACTCCGGCCGGAAACGGGAACTACCATTCAAATCCTGGCCATAAGGATGCTGATATAGATAGAATGCTGCCATCTTCTGAGGAAGAACCGGCAAAGTCTGTGGCTGTATCGCCATCCAAGCCCCGTAATTGGGCATTGAAAGCAGGCATCGGCACTTCCCTGCCGAAAGGGAATTTCCATATGCCGTTCACGGCCGGGGTAAGCGTGGAACGTTGTTTGAACAAGCATTTCTCCTTGGAAGCCGGTCTTCAGTATAATTGCTTGGATGGTGACCATACGTTGCATACGCTGGGAATTCCGGTAAGGCTGAACATGATGCTGGCCAGTACGCCGAAAGTGGATTTCTATGCTATGGTAGGTGGAGCAGCCGAGAAATGCATTGCAGGTGCTCCGGACAATGGTTTCGGTGCAGAGCCGGTACAGTTGTCGGTTGCTGCCGGAGTAGGGGTACGCTATAAAATGAACAACCGTTTTGCCTTGTTTGCAGAGCCGTCTGTATCCCATCATTTCGATACGGACTCGCAGACAAGAACCTTGCGTACGGAACGGCCCACCAATCTGAATCTGTTGTGCGGCGTGCGCATGACTTATTAATCTTAAATACCATACAAATATGAAGACTCTATACAATAAATTACATATATTCGGGCAGACTATGCTGCTCGTATTCTTTACTCTTTCTGTTCTCTCTTTGGGCTCTTGCAGCAAAGAAACGTTGGACTACAACCATCCGGATGTAGACTTGTTTGTCAAGCAGTTGAAGGCTGGCAAATATTCTACCCAAAGTCCGGATGGATTGAGTAACATGCCCAAGTTCACTTCCGAAGATATAGAGGAATTGCTGAAGTATGCCGAGGACTTGACGGTCATTCCCTCTTTCCCCCTGGCTCCGGTATCCTATTCGGCAGGTGGCAAGCTGCGTTTGGGCGAATGCATCCTGTGGACGGTAGAGACTATCCGCCTCGGGAACAATGCTTCGATGGGATGCAAGATGGTACATACGGATGCGGAGAATTATGAAGGTATCTATTTCCTTTCGGACGAAGAGGTGCTGGATGCCGCTTCGCGCTACCGCCGCTGGTGGGAAACCCGTAAGTATCCACGGACTATGTGGACGATTGATCCCTGCTATGACGAACCGCTTTGTGGCAGCGGATATATGTGGTGGTGAAATGTTTTTAGGGATTAAGGATTAGGTATTAAGTAATCAAACTGTCAGGTGAAGAGATTTATACTTGTAATGGGGCTGCTCTGTGCAGTAGCCTTCCCTTGCTATGCCCAAAACTGGACCCCTCAGGACTCGTTGAGGCTGAACCGGTTGCTGAAGGGCGAGGGGGAGGTAAAACTGAATCCGGAGGTATTGCAGGAATTGGAAATGAACAATTCTCTGGGTACTCCGAAAGCGGTGATGGACAAGTCGTGGATGGATTTTGATAATTCATTGCCCGTCATGCCGAAAGCGCCCGAGAAAAAAGTGGTGCTTACCTTACGTCCTTATACAGCCAATACCAAATATAATTGGGACCCCATTTATCAGAAAAAAATCAAGGTAGACAAGGATACTTGGCGAGGAGATGAATTCTATGCGCTTAAGATTCTGATGATTCCTACGAACTGGGCTAAACATCCGTTTGATGCCGGTCCGCGTGAGACGGTGGAGCAGATTGAAGCAACCGGTTTGCGTTACCGGGTGACGGAGCGGGCCAATAATATGGCTGTGGGCGGTTGGCAGGGTGCCAATGGCGGTGGAATTTCCGGTTTAGACCTGATGACACCTTTTACCCGTGAGTTTTGGAATTTCAAAGGCCGCAAGCGCCGTGCCCGTACGCTGGAAGTATTGAAGGCGTATGGAGATTCGATAACTGTTTTGGAACAACAGTAATTTATCACTTTTTGTCAAATTTTGAACTTTCTTTCTCCTCTTCTTGTTTTCATTAGTAAACCTTTAAAAAAAGTAATAATGAACAGAGTGACTTCTCTATTCGGAATAAGATATCCGATAATTCAAGGTGGCATGGTGTGGTGTAGCGGCTGGGGGCTTGCTGCTGCTGGTAGGAAAGCCGGGGAAACAACATGGCGTACACGGTCTCATCCCGAAACGTTGCGGGAGCATATCAGGAAATGCCATGAGGCTACGCATCATGCTTTTGGTGTGAATATTCCCTTGATGTATCCCCAGATAGAAGAGATAATGCAGATTGTGGCCGACGAGGGAGTGAAGATTGTATTTACATCTGCCGGCAGCCCGAAGAAATGGACTGGTTGGTTGCACGAGCGTGGCATCACGGTGGTGCATGTTGTTTCGTCCTCGCGTTTTGCCGTGAAGGCAGAAGAGGCGGGTGTTGATGCAGTAGTTGCCGAAGGCTTCGAAGCCGGTGGGCACAATGGGAGGGAGGAGACTACCACCCTGTGCCTGATACCAGCTGTACGTGCAGTTACTACACTTCCGCTGATTGCCGCCGGTGGCATTGCAACGGGTGAGGCCATGCTGGCTGCCCGGGTGCTGGGTGCGGAAGGTGTGCAGATTGGTACACGCTTTGCCTTGACGGCAGAGAGTTCTGCAAACGAGGTATTTAAGGATTACTGCTTGCATTTGGAAGAAGGGGATACCCGTCTGCTTTTGAAGAAATTGGCTCCGGTGCGTCTGGTGCGCAATAACTTTCGCAGCGCCGTAGAGGCTGCTGAGGCTGTGGGAGCTTCAGAGGAAGAACTTCGTATCCTTTTAGGGCGTGGCCGTGCCAAACGTGGTATTTTTGAAGGTGACTTGGAAGAAGGGGAACTGGAAATAGGGCAGGTATCTGCCTTGCTGCATGGAAAGGGAGTGCAGTCTGTGGCGTCGGTCATGCAAGAGTTGGTGGAGGAGAGCAGAAGGGCGTGGGAGAGAATGCAGGAATTGGATTTCTGAATATTCCCTCTTCTGGTATCATATAACAATAAAAAAGGAATATTCCCGGTGATTTCGGGGATATTCCTTTTTTAGTTTCAACTTATAACCTTTTATCCTTTGGGGATATTGGTTGTGTCTTTTGCCGTATTTCCACTTGTGGCGGAATTACTTGTGCCATTGCTGCTGGCAGTGGCGCTACCGGTAGCCATATTTGTTGCACTTTTACCGGCTGTCTGCACAGCAGGTTGCTCTTCCCAATGGAACGGTTCAAAGCTACTGTTCGGGTCAACCCAGGACGGTTTCTTGGAAGCATAAATAATGAATGGGGCAATGACTACAATCAGCGCACCGATGATGAGCACGGAGAACCATACAGTGTTGCTGCCTGTTGAAATCTGGCTGGGTGGGATAAAGCTCAATACGAATGCCAGCAATGACCCGCAGAAACCAAGACCACCGATGAGCCACATCAATCCGTTGCCATTCTTGCCGATACGGAACGGACGGTTCAGCTTCTTCATCTTATAACGCAGCACGATGGCTCCGGAGAACATCAGCATATACATGATAAGATAGAGGACTACAGTCAGCTGTGATAGAATCTGGTAGAAACTCTGTACGGAAGGCATGACTACGAACAGAAGGCTCAGTACGGTTACTGCACCGCCTTGTACATAAAGGATATTCTTCTGTACGCCCAGTTTGTTTGTCTTTTGGAAGAACGGAGGCATGTAGCCTGCTTTTCCTACGGCAAAGATACCTTTGGACGGACCGGCAACCCATGTCAATACACCTGCCAGCACCCCGAATGCCAGAGCAATGGCAATGATGGGTGACAGCCAGGAGGCACGGATGTAATGGAAATAGTTATCGAAGCCTACAAGCAGACTCTGTGTCAGACTGATGTCTTTGGCCGGGATGATGATACCCAGTGAGAAAGTTCCGAGTACGAAGATGATAACCGTAATGGCTGCACCGATGAACACTGCCTTCGGATAATTCTTGGAGGGATTGTTCACGTCTTTTACGTGGATACCGCCCATTTCCATACCGGCATAGAAGAGGAAGATACTGGCAGCAAGCACCACGTTGTCGAAGTTCGTCAAGTCGGGGAAGAAGCTGCTGTGGAAATCCAGGTTGGAGTGTCCGCCGGTGGCAAGGTAGATAATACCCAGGATAATCAGCAGTGCGGCAGGGATAATAGTCCCGACCAGGCCGCCGACCTTTGCCACTTTACCTACCCAGCTCATGCCCTTCATGGAGATGAACGTAGCCAGCCAGTAGATGATGAGGACAACGACGAGCGAGTAATACTTGTTGTTGGCCAGTGACATGTCGTGTACGTCGTTCATGCCGATGAAAGCAATGGATACGGCACCGAATGTCAATACGGTAGGATACCAGATTGTACTTTCAATCCATTGTACCCAGATGGCAAGGAAGCCCAGTTTTTTTCCGTAGGCTTCGCCCACCCAGCGGAACACACCGCCTTGCTTGTCTTGAAACATGGCAGCCAGTTCCGCGGCGACAAGTGACGTCGGAATCAGAAAAACAATGGCTGCAAATAAGTAGTAGAAGGCCGAACTCATTCCGTACACGGCCTCGGCAGGAAGTCCACGTAGGGATACTACTGCCGTCACATTCATGATTGCCAGGGTAAATACACCCAGCTTCACTGTTTGTTTAATATTTGCCATAAGTTAAGGTTTTAGATGAAAAATATATTCAAAATCAGCGTCTATAACAACACTTGGGGAGAGTTGTTCCCAACGGATAAGTGAAAGTTCAGGTTTTAACTATTCAGGAAGCGTCGGCTTTGGGCGCGGGCTTCTGTGCAACTTTCTTGTAGAACTCTTCTTTTTCCTTATTGCGCCGTTCGACCAGGCTCGTTACATACACTGTAAAGATAGGGAACATCATCATGCCCAGCGCAGCCAGCAGTACGGACAGTACCCGTCCGGTGGGAGTGACTGCTATGATATTGGAACCCACCGTCGTCACATCCATAAATGCCCACCATAAGGCGTCTCCATATCCTTTGACTAAAGGATTGGGACCATGCTCCATGACATAAAAGGCCAGACTGGAAAAATAGACAGTGGCCAGCAACATGGTAAGGTAGGAAACGAACAGTCCCGATGCGCGGTTGTACGTCAGCCAACCCACCACGATAGCCATGGCGTAACCACCCCGCACCAATGGGATGAAACGCAGCATATAGGTTATCTCGGGTGAGAAAGTCCATCCCATATAGGCAATGATGTTTTGATAGGGTATAGCTACCAGCAGGAAAATGAAATGCGTGGCCACGTAGTGACCCTTCTTCTCTGCCAGGAACCATTCCAATACAAAATCTGCCAGGAACAGGGCGCATATCCACAACTGTACTTTCATGTAGACCGACTGTTCGTAAAAGGGGATCCCCTTGAACGTGTCGACAGAGATGCTGATAACTAAAAATAGCGACAGTATCAATATAATGACATGCAGTATGCCATAGATACCTTTTTCCCGCAATACAAATTCTGATAGAGCCATTTTCATGATGAAGTCCATTATAAAGTCATAAGTTATGAGTTATAAGTCATTTGCTGATTACGGTGCCTACCAACAAATAACTCATAACCTATAACTCATAACTAAAAAGAGAAACTTATTCTGTAATCGTTACGTTATCACCGTTGAACACACCCAGGCCGAGCTTGTTCATGATGAACTTGATTGCCGATTGGGCCTTTACGGAGTTTCCCGCTTCGTCTAGGGGAGGAGCGAAGGCCGATACTCCCATGACACCGGGCAATACGGCCATTACACCACCGCCTACACCGCTTTTGGCCGGTATGCCGGCGGTGTACATCCAGTCGCCCGAATGCTCGTAGAAGCCTACGGTAGAAATCATCGACGTGATTTTCGGTGCCAAGCTGGCTTCGAACACCGTTTGTTTGGTGACGGGGTTCACACCGTTATTGGCGATGGTTCCTGCGGCAATGCCCAGTTGCTGGGCCGTGATGCCGAGAGAACACTGGCGAGTATAGAGGTCGAGAGCCATGTCCGGATTATCGTAGATGCGGTTGTAGTTTTTCAGCAGCCAGGCAATGGAGCGGTTGTTGAAGTTGGTAGCCGTTTCCGATTTGTACAGTTCGTCGATGAGTTGTGGGGCAGAGCCGCACAGCTCAGTGACATTCTGTACAATGGCATCCCATTTTTTGTCGGAGTTTCCCACTGGCTGCACCATGGAACAAGCGGAAATGGCACCGGCATTTACCAATGGAGTGGAAGGGTGGTCGTTTTCCAGCAAAATGGCGATGATGGAGTTGAATGGTAGTCCCGTGGCATCGGCACCTATCATGTCCAGCACTTTCTGTGCACCGTATTGGCGCAGGATAAGGATGGCCGTGTGTACCTTCGAGACGGACTCTATACCGAAACGATAGTCTGTGTCACCTATATTGATGGTCTGCCCGTTCATCAGGCAGATGCTGAGTCCGAATAGTTTGGAGTCTATGTTGGCAAGGTAGGGAATATAATCCGCATTCTTGCCTCCTGTGCTGCCCTTCACCTCATTGTAGGCTTCTTGGGCAACCTCCTTTATTTGTGAAATTGATATTTTCTTTTCCATAAACACGTTGTGATGTACGATTAGACGATGTACGATTTACGATTGAAATTACTCCTTTAAACGTAGTCCGTATCAAGAGAAACTCTAATCGTACATCGTAAATCGTTTAATCGTAAATTAATTTATTTTTTATGAGTACGGCATCCGTGGTTGAATATTTTGGTTTCCACCGGCAGGTTCTTTTCCTGTGCCATACGGGTAGGAGTCTCCAGCTCCGTGATGGCATTCTTGATGTCACCCAGCAGCATGTCTGCCATGTCGCGGCTGAATCCTTGGCGAACAACGACGCGCATTACGACGTAGTCTTCCAGCTTTGAAGGCAGTGTATAGGCGGGTACCATCCAACCGTGTTGTGACAGCTTGTCCTGCAGGTCATACAGAGTCCATTTGGCAGCTCTTGCATATTCCGGTTTCAAATACCAGATAAACAGCGGGTTCACAACCTCGTCGGAATAGTTTACGAACGGAGCCATCTTGCCGATTTCGTCATGGATATACTTGGCGATGGTCAGAGAGTTGTACTGTACTTCCTTGTAACCCTGGAATCCCAAACGGATGAACTGGTAATATTGACCCAGAATCTGTGCGGCAGGACGGGAGAAGTTCAGGCCTACCTGAGTAATGTTGGCACCGAGGTAGTTTACGCTGAATGACATTTCTTCGGGCAGATATTCCTTGCCTTTCCAGCAAACCCAGCCCAGACCCGGATAAACCAGACCGAATTTGTGTCCGCTGACGCTGATGGAGAGTACCCACTTCAGACGGAAGTCCCATTTCTTTTCGGGATAGAGGAACGGGAGGATGAACCCGCCGCTGGCGGCATCTACGTAGCCGGTCTTCGCATTGTAGGCATCGAGGGCTTTGTCGAGGGCTTCGACGTCATCGTTCAGTCCTGTCCATGTAACGCCTTGGATAGGCACGATACAGATGGTGTTCTCATCACACATCTTCAAGGCTTCTTCGGGGTCGAGCGTGGTCTTGTCCAGTGTCAAAGGCACTTCACGCATTTCAATCTGCCACAATTGGGCGAATTTTTCCCATACCACCTGGAAACCGGTTGAAATAACGAAGTTGGGTTTGTCGAACGGTTTGCCTTGTGCCTGACGTTTCTTGCGCCAGCGCAACCAGGCTGCCACACCACCCAGCATACATGCCTCCGAGGAACCGATGGCAAGTGCGCCGGTTTTCCAGGTTTCTTTTTCAGGAGAGTTCCAGAGGTTGGCCACGATGTTGATACATTTACCGTTCATTACGGCGATGCGCGGATATTCGGTCTCGTCAATGTAGTTGATGTTGATGGCTTCGTTCATCAGCTTGGTTGCATATTCGTCCATATAGGTAGTGACGAATGTAGCCAGATTCAAGCGAGGCTGCGTTTGGGCGAAGGTCTCGTCTTTCACCATCTGATAGGCGATTTCCGGGGTAGTAGGTCCGTCGGGAATCTTTTCTACGGGTGAGGGTTGTAACATACGGTTTGAACCGAATACTTCAGTTTTTGCATCTCCTTTTCTGAAATTCAAATCT
>OAVP01000962.1_pt1 | contig 12776 bp, 10 predicted proteins | sample 1495311 | NCBI WGS metagenome assembly OAVP01 (sample SAMEA2580102, study PRJEB22360) | human gut metagenome | biome: human gut; feature: human-associated habitat; material: faeces | place: Denmark | collected 2008/2010
TCGTGGTGTCCGAAGACGATCAGGTCATGGCCATCATGAAGTCCGGCAAGGTGATTCGTTCCAACGTGGACGAGGTCAAGCGCACCGGGCGCAACACCCAGGGTGTTACCTTCGCCAAGCCTGATAAGGGCGACGAAATCCTTTCCATCGCACGCAACGAAGAAAAGGATGACCCCGAAGAGGAGATCGCCGACAACGGCACTGCCGAAGCAGGCCAGTCCCCCGCCGAACCGGTGAACGAGTCCAACGAGACCGCACAATCCGGTGAGAATGTGAACAACGTGGACGAGGCGTGAGCCGAGTCCCGAAAGGCTGGTAGCCTCACTAACAGCAGAGGCTACCAGCAGGCTCTTAAGGAGAAACGATGAACGATCAGTTCGACAACAACGAGTCCGAGGTGATTCAGCCCAATATCGACAATACGGTGAATGATGTGGTGACACCTGAACCCGTTCGGGAGGCACCGCGCAAGGCCCGTTCTGTTTCCAGCGAGCCGGAAGAGGTTACCAGCAGCCCGAAGACTGTTCGTCCGGCAGCTCGTCGCAGCACTCCACGCGCCCGCCGCATGAGCCTGTCCCTGACCCGTGTGGATGCTTGGTCCGTGGCCAAGGTGACGTTCATGCTTTCGATTGCCGGCGCCATTATCCAGATTGTCGCCGCAGCCGTCGTCTGGCTGCTGCTCGATTTGGTCGGTGTATTCAGTCAGATTACCCAGATTGTTTCTTCCACTGGCTTGGATGCTGGCGGTCTTGATCTGAAGAATGTGCTGTCCCTGACCACCGTGGTGTCTGGTGTGACCATCTTCTCCATTATCGAAGTGGTGATTTTCACCATTCTGGCCACCATTATTGCGTTGATTTACAACGTGGTCAGCTCGCTGGTCGGTGGCGTGCACGTCACCCTCGGCGATGACTGAGTTTTAGCTATACCAACAAAACTCCCCTCAGTCCGATTCATGGACTGAGGGGAGTTTCGTATATTCATAGTCATTAGTGCTTGGCCGGCACAAAACTTTCGCGGGCGACCAGCTTGGTCGAGAGCATGGTGTGGCAGGTGATGTCATCATTGAAACTGATCGACTGGGAAAGCATCAGCAGCGCGTTTCTGGCTAATGCCGCCTGATCGATGGCATACGTGGTCAGCGGCGGTGAAATGTACTGGGCGATGGACTGGTTGTTGATGCTGATGATGCTGACATCGCGCGGCACCAAAATGCCGGCCTTGGTAAAGGCCTGAATCACGCCCACAGCCAGGGAATCAGTGGCCACGATAAAGCAGTCAGGCATATTGCTGCCGAGCTTGGCCACAATCGTTTCGCCGTGCTTGCGGCCGGTTTCCACGCTGACCTGGCCGCCGGTAAATATCAGCCCTGCGGTTTCCAGGCCAAGGCGTTCGCACCAGTCGCGGTATGCCATCGTACGGATGTCTTCGGGGTACTCGTAGGTGCCCATCATGCGGCCTTCGCCGCCGATAAATCCGATTCTGGTCATGCCGCGGGCTCTGGCTTCGCTCAAGGCGTCCAGTATGGTTTGCGGCAGATCCGGCTGCACGGAGCTGAACAGGTTCGGAGCCGGATTCACATCGATAAACACACCGTGGGGTAGTACTTCGTGAAGCCGCTCCAAGCTCTCGTAGGAGTGCGGTTCGGGGCCGATGGATACGAAGCCGTCATACTGGGTGCTGTTGTCAATGAGTTTGTTGATATCGGTGTAGAACGACAGGGTGATATGCATTTGCTGCGCTGTGGCGAGTAAGGTGCTGCGCAGCTCGCTGTAATAGGCGTTACTCAGCTCCTCATCACTGGGAATGGCGTCCAATACGGCGATATCGTGCGGAGCCACCAGTCGCCTTTCCTGTGTTTCGTAACCGAGTTCTTCACAGACCTGCAGAATCTTGCGGCGGGTCTCTTCTTTGACGGAGAACGTCGGATCGCCGTTGAGCAGGCGTGACACGGTTGCCGGCGAGAATCCGGCCCGTTGAGCGATTTCTCTGATAGTGACCATGCGTATGCCCGATATGTTCTTTCTGCACCGTTTGCGTACTATGTACTTGTTCCTGCATTACTACCCGTCATTAGGTAATTGGTAATGTATGTTTACCTGATACCTATCGTAGCGCACATCAATCGGAGTGCGGCAAAGATGTGCGCCAGTTGGCGGAAAAACAGCACACCGCCCGAATGAATAGCATCATTCGGGCGGTGTTGTGCGGCAATGTCTGCTTGCTGTTGAGTCACATTCGGCTAACGGCATTACCTATGCGTTACTTGGTTTACCGGGCTGCGGACTCCTTGCCGAGCAGCGCGGCCTTGGCGATGTCCTCGCCGTACTTGGCGGCATCGGACTCATCGTGCAGGTTGGCTTCGATCTTGGCCACGATACGGGCGTGAGCCTTTTCGTCGATCTTCACGAAGAAGGCGAAGATCAGAAAGCCGATGATGATGAATGCCAGCGGCATCCAGAAGGCGAAGCCCTCGAAGGTGGTGATGTTGGCCTGGGTCATGTCGGCGGCGGTGGTCTTGTCGACGCCGGCGAACAGCGCGTTGGTGGCAAAGACCATGAAGTAGGTGCTCAGTGCGTTGTAGGACAGCGCCTGGCCGAAGTTACCGAATGCAAAGGCGGCAAGACGGCCTTTATTAAGCTTTTTTGGGGTTCGGCAGTTGATGACGACATCAGTGTTTCCTCATTTCCCGTGATACTGACTGCGGGGCGGACGGCGTTGGCTCTTATTTCTGTCGTTGAACAAGATAATGCGTTACCTATGCAAAGTAAAACCATAACTAAATGCATTATCTAATAGCGATACTAGGAATGTCCGCAATATGATTGCGGTGACGATTACTGCTCCTTGGTATCTAGCTCGTATAGGTCTGCGTCAGACTGTGCGGTGATGCACCACGCGATACTGCCGAGCTTGATTTTCATCGATATGCAGGTTATATTTAGTAAACATTTTATTTACTAGTTCAGTCACGGTGCCGTGACGAATTCGATGCAAGGAAAGGCGAAAACCATTATGACCAACTTGCAGTCAGCTCAGCAGTTCTCTCAGGCCTGGCTTACCGACCCGCGTGTGTTTGCCGTCAACCGGCTTGCCGCGCATTCCAGCCACAAGTTCTATGATCACGCTCCCCAGTGCGGCGAAGCCATGGATCTCAAGCAGAGTCTGGACGGTCAATGGCGCGTGCAGATGGTGGATCTCGCTGATTTGGCGGACAACGAGCTTGCTGAGGCGGCGTTTGCTCAGCCGGGATACGACGCTGCCGGCTTCTCCCCCATCGAAGTTCCCTCCGCATTGGAGACCAAGGGATTCCTGAATCATCAGTATGTCAACCAGCAGTACCCGTGGTCCGGCCATGAGAGCCCAGTGGCACCGGATGTGCCGAAGCATAACCACGTGGCGCTGTACCGTCATGAGTTCTCTTTGGAACCCAAGGCAGCTGCCGTGTTGGAGGCCAATAAGACTGCTGCGGATGATGCCGCCAAACGTCGCGTTACGTTGACATTCCAAGGCGCGGCCACGGCTATTGCCGTCTGGCTCAATGGCGCTTTCATCGGCTATGCCGAGGATTCCTTTACTCCCAGCGAGTTCGACGTGACTGATGTTCTGCGTGACGGCGTCAATACGTTGGCCGTGGCTTGCTTTGAATTCTCGTCCGCCAGCTGGCTCGAGGACCAGGACTTCTGGCGTCTGCACGGCATCTTCCGTTCCGTGGAGCTGGAAGCCCAGCCGTTGGTTCATGTGAACGACCTGCGCGTGCTGGCCGATTACGACCACACCACTGGCGAAGGTTCGTTGGACGTCGTCGCACTGGTGCGCAATGCTGGCACTGCTGCCGCCGTTGCCGCCACAGTGCTCGATGCTGCCGGCAACACTGTCTGGCACAGCAAGCTGACTGCCGGAGCTGATGCCGAGACGTTGACCGTGAAGGCCAATGTCGGCAAGGTCAACCCGTGGAGTGCCGAAGAGCCCACGCTGTACACCCTGCAGGTGGTGGCAACCGATGCCGCCGGTCAGGTAATCGAAGCAGCACTGCAGCGCATCGGCTTCCGCCACTTCGCCATCGAAGACGGCCTGATGAAGCTCAACGGCAAGCGCATTGTGTTCAAGGGCGTCGACCGCCACGAATTCGATGCCCGCACCGGCCGCACGATTGCCGAAGCGGACATGATTGAGGACATCCACTCGTTCAAGCGCCTCAACATCAACGCCGTGCGCACCTCCCACTACCCCAACGAGACCCGCTGGTACGAGCTGTGCGACGAGTACGGCATCTATGTGCTGGACGAAACGAATCTCGAAACCCATGGCAGCTGGACCGATCCGGGCGATGTGTTCCAGCCCGCACGCGCCATCCCGGGCAGCAAGGACGAATGGCGCGCCGCCTGTGTGGACCGCACCGCAAGCATGGTGCGCCGCGACTACAACCACCCGAGCGTGGTGATCTGGTCGCTGGGCAACGAGGCGTTCGGTGGTGACGTGTTCTACTCGATGCGCGACTTCGTGCACGAGAACGACCCGTTCCGCCCGGTGCACTACGAGGGCACGTTCAATGACCCCGAATTCAGCGCCGCCACAGACATCATGAGCCGTATGTATGCCAAGCCTGATGAGATCGTCAAGCTATACCTCGGCGAGGACGGCAAGAAGCCGTACATTTCCTGCGAATACAGCCACTCGATGGGCAACTCCACCGGCGGCCTGCACCTGTACACCGAACTGGAGCGCTACCCGCTCTACCAGGGCGGCTTCATCTGGGATTACGTCGATCAGGCCTTGTGGCAGGACTGCGGCGACGGCACCGAGCGCCTGGCCTACGGCGGCGACTTCGAAGACCGTCCGAACGATTACGAGTTCAGCGGCGATGGCGTCATGTTCGCCGATCGCACCCCCTCCCCCAAGGCTCAGGAAGTCAAGCAGTTGTATGCCAATGTGAAGCTCGTGCCGGACGAGTCCGGTGTGACCATCACTAACGACAACCTGTTTATTTCCACTGCCTCTAGTCTGTTTACCGCGCGAGTGCTGGTGGACGGTGCGGAGCGTTGGCATGCCAACTACCGCTTCGATGTGCCTGCCGGCGAGACCGTACGTGAGCCGATCGCCTTCCCGAAGGTCACCGATTTGGTGGCTCTGTCCGGCAGCGCCGAAGTGACCTACGAAGTCGACCAGCGTCTGGCTGAGGCCACTGACTGGGCTCCGGCCGGCTACGAGCTGACCTTCGGCCAGTATGTCGCCGCGGTTTCGTTCGATGACGGTGCCGCGGATGCCGTTGTTGCCGGCGATGCCGAAGTGGCAGCCGATGGCTTCAACGCCGGTATTCACACCGACTTTGGCGAAGTGCTGCTCTCCAAGACGCAGGGTGGCATGGTCTCTTTCAAGCGCGATGGCCGCGAAATGGTGATTCGCCGCCCGAACCTGACCACCTTCCGTGCGCTGACCGACAATGATCGCGGTAACGGTTCCGGTTTCGAGCGCGCCCAGTGGATGGCCGCCGGACGCTATGCCCGTGTGACCGGTACGTCGGTCGAGGAGACTGCCGATGGCAAGGGATTGAAGGCCACCTACAGCTATGAACTGGCCGACGCCAAGCACACGCCAGTCACCGTGCACTATGAAGTCGACGCCGCACTGCGCGTGCACCTGACGGTCGAGTACCCGGGCGAGGCGGATGCCGCCACGCTGCCGGCATTTGGTCTCGAATGGATCCTGCCCAAGCAGTACGATCGCCTGCGTTTCTACGGTCTGGGACCGGAGGAAACCTATGCCGACCGTCTGCACGGCGCCAAGTTGGGCGTCTTCTCCCGTACCGCTGCCGAGGATTGCGCGCCGTACCTGCTGCCGCAGGAAACCGGCAACCATGAGCAGGTGCGTTGGGCGGAAATCACCGACGAATACGGCCACGGCATGCGCGTGACCGCAGCCGGCGGCACCCGATTCGCCACCAGCCTGCTGCCGTACAGCTCGCTGATGTTTGAGGATGCTCTGCACCAGAATGAGCTGCCGAAGCCGCGCCACACCTTCCTGCGTCTGCTGGCCGCCCAGATGGGCGTCGGTGGCGACGACACGTGGGGTGCTCCGGTTCACGACGAGTTCCAGGTGCCGGCCGACCAGCCGCTCAAGCTGGATGTGACACTCGAACTCATCTGAGTTGCCGCGGCGCTCCTGTTGAGGAGTTGCCGTTGTAGACCTGTAGACCACTGAGGGCGGTTATCGGGATTCCGGTAACCGCCCTCAGCGTCAATAATTTAGGAAATAAGCGGCTTCGTCCTAAAATCTTGTCACTGACTCTGTCTCAGTGACAGAAATTTAGGGGCATGGGGCTGATTTCCTGAAATCCTGTCACTGAGTTGCCGCGAACGACAAAAATTTAGGACGAGTGGACTATTTTCCTAAATTTCTGACGCTGTCGGAAAAAACAATTGGCCATCTGCGGGAGGCTCATAGTTGGGCACGTGTCGCTGCCGGGGAGTTGATCGGTCATCCATGGAGTCTCATGGTCGCGGTGGTGACTCGCATTGCGATTTTCTCCACCTTCAGAATGATGTCGTGTTTACTGGCGGCTTCGTATGATGACGAACGATGCTTACGTATTTGGGTTATTTTTCGACGTCGTTCACTATTGCAATCGTAATGTGGCCGATTCTTTCGGCCGTACTTACTTTGCCGATTCTGGCTGGGCTGTACCATCGCCACCATCGTATGAAGTTGTTGTCTGCGGGAGCCGCATATCTGACGGTACTGTATGTGCTCGGTTTGATTACATTCACACTGTATCCGATGCCGGATGACCCGGAAGCGTTCTGCGCGGCGAATGCCGGCCAGTTCGCACCACAGCTTGACCCGCTGCGTTTCATCTCAGACATCCAAAACGGCGGATTGAGCGGCATACTGCAGCTGGTAATGAACGTGGTGCTGTTCATGCCGCTTGGTTTCGTGCTCACCCGGTGGCTGCGCTGGCGTTGGTGGGCGGTGCTGATTGGCGGATTCGCCGTATCGTTGTTCATCGAAAGCTCGCAGCTCAGCGGTTTCTGGGGCCTCTACCCGTGCGCCTACCGTCAGTTCGACGTCAACGATCTGATGACCAATACGTTGGGTGCGATGGCGGGCCTCGCCGTGGCCGTGTTGTTCGGCAAGTGGGTGCCGCTGGCCCACATGCCCGAACGCAGCGAGTATAATGAACACCCTGGCGCGGTGCATCGTCTGGTGACGTTCATCATCGATATGGTTTTTGTGGCCTTGGTATACGTCCCGCTCACCTTGTTGGTGACGTTCTTGTTCTACTGGGCGGCTGAGCCTTTGCAGAACGGTGATTTCATGCTGTTCGGTGGACATCTGACCGTTGGCGTTGGTTGGCTGAACTTCCTTGCGCCAATAGGAGCCAGTCTGGCGTTCCTCATTTTCGAGTTCCTGATTCCGCTGGGGCATAAGGGCCGCACGCTTGGCGGCATGTATACGCACATGACCATTGAAACCAAGCCGCGCAAGGGAATCGCGCGCGCCGTGTTCTACATTCTGCGCACGCTGATTATGGGCGCAATGGTGGTTATGTTCATTATCGGATTCGGACACAACGCGCATATCATGCACTACACCTTCTACGGCTTCGTCATCCTGTTCCTCTTCGCGGTGTTCGCCCATCGCATGCCTTGGGACTTTGTGCCCTGATCTTCGGTGGCGCCGGCCCCGGCTGTGCCCGTGTATGGAGCGGCGGATGTCGCTGCGGCACCGGCTGAGTCATCTGCCGCGAATGCACATTCGGACAAAGAGGGTGCGGCAACCGTGGCGGGTGATGATGCTGTATCTGGCGTGCCCGATTCGGATGCTGCGTCGAAGGGTGCGGTGAATACGAAGAATACGGGTGATGCGCGTGCCGAAGACGATGAATCCGCCGCCACAAATCCGAATACTGTGGGACAAGATGAAAAATAGGCCGATTTTTGGCTGTTGTCCCATTCCCATAGTTGTGGCCTGATATGGCATAACCGTAGGAATGGCGGTATTCCAACGATTCTGATTTCTTGTGTTGGGACAATCGAACAGTCAATCGATTGATGCTGATGTTGTCCCACAGTCTCGTGGGACAACATCGCAAAAACAGCGATTATCGTATGTTGTCCCACGCTGAATAGCATCGGCCCCTGCCCCTCATGAGTGGAAGGACGGGGGCCGATTGGTTTATTCGCGATTGCGATCGCGGCAGTCTGTCAGAGGATCACAGCACGCCCTGGGCGACCATGGCGTTGGCCACCTTGACGAAGCCTGCGATGTTGGCGCCAGCCATCAGGTCGCCTTCCTCGCCGTATTCCTTGGAGGCAGCCAGGGAGTTGGCGACGATGGACTCCATGATGGACTTTAGCTTGGCGTCGACCTCCTCGAAGGTCCAGCTCAGGCGGTAGCTGTTCTGGCTCATCTCCAGGCCGGAGACGGCCACGCCACCGGCGTTGGCAGCCTTGGCCGGGCCGTACAGCAGGCCGGCGTTCTTGTAGACCTCAATGGCCTCCGGAGTGGACGGCATGTTGGCGCCTTCGCACACCACCTTGCAGCCGTTGGCAACAAGAACCTTGGCGGACTCCTCGTTGATCTCGTTCTGGGTGGCGCATGGCAAGGCGATGTCGCACTTGACGGTCCACACGCCGGAGCAACCCTCGTGGTACTCGGCGGACGGCACACGCTCGGCGTACTCCTTGATACGACCGCGCTCGACTTCCTTGATTTGCTTGACCACAGCAACGTCGATGCCGTTCGGATCGTAGACGTAGCCGTTGGAATCGGACACGGTCACGACCTTGGCGCCCAGCTCCTCGGCCTTCTGCGCGGCGTAGATGGCCACGTTGCCGGCACCGGAGATCACGACGGTCTTGCCCTTGAAGGAGTCGTTGCGCAGCACGCGCAGGGCTTCCTGGGTGTAGTAGCACACGCCGTAACCGGTGGCCTCGGTGCGGGCCAAGGAGCCGCCGAATTCCAGACCCTTACCGGTCAGGACGCCGGAGTACTCGTCGCGGATGCGCTTGTACTGGCCGAACAGGTAGCCGATCTCACGGCCACCGACGTTGATGTCGCCGGCGGGAACGTCGGTGAACTGGCCGATGTGACGGCACAGCTCGGTCATGAAGGCCTGGCAGAAGCGCATGACTTCCGCGTCGGACTTGCCCTTCGGGTTGAAGTCGGAGCCGCCCTTGCCGCCGCCCATCGGCAGCGTGGTCAGGGAGTTCTTCAGGATCTGCTCAAAGCCGAGGAACTTGATGACGCCCTCGTTCACGGTCGGGTGGAAGCGCAGACCGCCCTTGTATGGACCAATGGCGGAGTTGAACTGCACACGGTAGCCACGGTTGACCTGCACCTTGCCTTCGTCGTCAACCCAGGCCACGCGGAACTTGACCACGCGCTCAGGCTCGACGAGGCGCTCCAGAACGCCGTTCTTTTCGTATTCGGGGTGCTTGGCAATGACCGGCTGGAGGGTGTCGAGCACCTCGTAGACGGCCTGTAGGAACTCCGGCTGGTCACCATCGCGAGCAACGACCTGGTCGTACACGCGCTTCACGTACTCATCAGTGAGCATAATTCTCCCTAGAGGTTGGGTTATCAAATAAGGCGATTTTATTGTATGTACGGTGTCAAGGGGTGACAAGAAATTGCTCAGGATGTGGCGTGGAGCGGATGTGGCCTACGCCACCAACTCCGATGCATCGGCGCGAGCGATGGCCTGCTCGTAGTCTTTGGTGCCCTTGAAGACTTCCTTGGTCCACGGGTTGATGCCCTGCTTCTTGGCGCGCAGCAGGATGTAGCCGAGTGCCAACACGTTGGCCACTAGCGCGATTAGGGACACCGCAAGGTTCACGTTCGGGTTGTTCACGGACTGGGTGGAGAACACGGAGTAGTCCTGGAACATCGGGAATACCTGCGCGAACATGCACCAGATGGCCAATGTATTGGCGCGATTCTGGATCCAGCCGCCCTTGTTCCAGAAGAAGTTGGCCACGGTGGGCGCCAGCAGCAGTGCAAGGCCGCAGTACCAGGAGTGGGTGGGCAGGCAATTGTAGGTGTAGCAGAAGTTCCACAGATCGTAGGCCACGATGAACACCCAGGTCATGTCCGGCCAGAGCATGTCGTCCTTCTTCTTGGAGGCGTAGATGCCGAACCAGCCGGTCATGCAGAAGATATTGAGGATGCCGGCCAAGCCGTTGAACACGTTGTGCCAGCCACCGTAGAGGGTCACGCCTTCAGTGGAGATCCAGGTGGTGCCCCAGCCGCGGATGGCGGATTCGAAGTCAGAGACCACGGCGATGAGGATGTTGATGGCCACGATCACGAACGGGAAGCACTTGAACCAGTGGGATTTGCCGATAGAGCCCCACTTGTATTTGAGGGCCATAAAGCCGATGCAGCCGATGGTGGCCGCGTAGAGCTTGGCGTAGTGGAACCAGCTGGTCATGTGCACGTAGGTCGGGTTGTTGAGTGCCCAGTCGGCGCCCATTGCGGCGGCGGTGTAGATGGTGATGAAGTAGACGGTCAGCACAGCCGGGACGACGAGGAAGGCGACGATGCCGCCAGTTTTGGTGCGACGAGCCAGTTCATTGGCGCCGATAAGGCAGCAGAAGACGAGTATCCAGCCAATCCATTGGTAGATGGCGTTGTCGCCGTAGACCTGAAACAGCATGAGCGGTCCTTTCTGATATGTGGTGCGCCCCGCGATTCTCCATCGGATTCCGAGCGCCGACGCCGCTTATTGACGCAGCGTCAATTTCTCTCACGGCATAGTGTATCCCTATATTGACATGGTGTCAATATGGGTTCTGTGCATGCGGTTTCGCATCATTACAAGGTTGACAGGCCGCTGAAATTTGTCTGTGATGCACTAGAATCGGATTGGATGTTGAGAAGCTAGTTGCGAAAAGATAAAAACCCTTGGAATCGGCATGATTCCAAGGGTTATCTGTGGAGCTAGCCGGGTTCGAACCGGCGACCCTCTGCTTGCAAAGCAGATGCGCTACCAGCTGCGCTATAGCCCCGTGAGAAAAAAAGAGCGGCTCGCGGCCGCTTCATTTTTCCTGTGGGCCCGGGAGGACTTGAACCTCCGACCTCATCCTTATCAGGGATGCGCTCTAACCAGCTGAGCTACGGGCCCGATCCATACGCTCTAAAAGCGCACAAGTAGCTATAATACCGATTCCCTTTGACTTGTCAATGCGTAAGAGACGGCGTGTCGCGGGTGGTGCCTTGCTGGGGGAGTGCGGTTGTGTCGTGCTGCGGACGGACAATATGCGGCATGAAGATTGATGGGCTGGAAGTGCAGGTGGTGCGTAAACCCATCAAGAATATGTACCTGCGCATCAAGCCGCCGAATGGTGTGGTCATGATTTCCGCGCCGCGGCGGATGGCCGAGCAGACCATTATTGATTTTGTCCGGGATCGGAGGCCTTGGATTGATAATCACCGGCGTCGTATGGCACTTGCCCGAGAGCGTTCGGTGATTGGCAGCTTGGGCGATTCCTGGCAGCGTGGCGCCGGCTATGGGGGAGTGGGCCTTGCTTCGGGCGGGTTCGATGGTGTAAACAACGGCAGTAGTGTGGCCACCGATAATGCGGCATTGACGTGGACTAAAGAGTTGCGTGAACGTGCGTCGGCCAATATCAACGCACAGTTGCCTGCGTTGCTGGCCAAATGGGGGCCGATTGTTGGCCGTACTCCTACGCATATCACGTTGCGGGTGATGACTTCTCGTTGGGGGTCATGCACGCCTCGTACCGGCCGAGTTCGCCTGAACCTTCAGTTGGGCCTTATGGAGCCGCAATTCCTGGAATATGTGCTGGTGCACGAAATGACCCATTTGTGGGAAAGCGGTCACGGTACCGGATTCCAGCGGCGCATGACTACGTATCTGCCGAATTGGAAGGCGTTGCGCCGCGATCTCAATCGTCGTGTGGTGCTGTAGAGGGTTATTCGGAATGAGGTAGTTGTGGTTCCTGCCATAACTGCATGGCAACGCTGGCCCGTAGTGTGACGGTGGTTGTCTGCTTCCTTTTATTCCGGATAGTCGCCGTCGCCACTCCTGGTAGTCCTTGGGGGTGGAAGGATGCCGGCCCCTTGCCGGTTCCTGACGATGGATCATGGTCGACACCCGAGTGTCGTTTCCTTGTCAGTTTCGGACGTTTGCGGGTCGGCCTGCCTTTCGGTGGGGCCGGGGCGACGTGCTTGTGTCCGAGATATCGGCATCCTTTCCCGGCGATGTTGACAGCCGAACCGTAGTCACGTGGGATGGTCCGCCCGCAGCCGGGGCACTGGTATTCCCTGGCTTTGCCGAGGTTCTTGTGGAGCGGACCTGCAGGCCATCGTCGACGAGATCAACGACACCCCCATGAAGGCCCTGGGCCGGGAAACGCCCAACGAGGCTTGGTATCGCGAACTCGGCAAGGTAATGTCGAGGACAAGCCACCCAAGGACGAGCGTTGCACTTTCAATTAGACAACGGAACCTGATGATCTACCAACAAGTGCGGCGCATCGATGAACTCGAACGGCGCATCAGCGAACTTCAGCTGGAGCTGAAGCAGTGTGAAGTCCAGCAAGGGCGAACCGATCGGTCCAGCCGAGCTACTCAGACCAACCAGCCCAGCCAGTCCGTTCAGACCAACCTAACTGATTAGAACGGGCCCTCTGACCAGTCCGAACTATCTGACCGGCCTGTACTTGTTGACTAAGTGTGCTGCCCGTCATTCGTTATGGAACATGCCGGCCATGTATACAGGCAGGTAGGTTACATTCCCTTCGACTGAGACG
>OAVP01000966.1_pt1 | contig 12724 bp, 5 predicted proteins | sample 1495311 | NCBI WGS metagenome assembly OAVP01 (sample SAMEA2580102, study PRJEB22360) | human gut metagenome | biome: human gut; feature: human-associated habitat; material: faeces | place: Denmark | collected 2008/2010
GGCAGCAACCGTTGCCAGTGTCGAAACAGTCTGCTTCTCTGTCTCGCTCAGTTCACTCACCGGCTTACCGTACATCTGTGTGGCTATCATTCCCACCACCTCGCCGGTGGCTGCACCTGCAGCACCGGCAAGGGCGTTATTTCCCTGTGCCACCGCCAGTGCAGCATTTACCACAGCATGAGCTGCCACACGTCCCGCACCGTCCGGGGTGGTCTGTTTGATAATTTCAGCAATATACGGCGCTGCACCACCTGCCAGGGCTGCACTCAGATTACCGCCGGCCAGTCCCTGTACCGCTGCCGTTGCGGCCTGTATCGCCTGCTGGTATTTGCCTCCCGTTCCAAAACCTGAGGCCGCCATACCTTTATTGTAGGCCCGCTGTGCCACATCCTGTTCCGTAAACGGCTTTCCTGCTGCTTCAAGTTCTGCGCGGGCCTGATTCAGTGCTGCCGGGTCCCGCTTCGCTTTCTCACCGGCTATCTGTCCTTCCGTTCTGGCAATATCTGCCACCTGGTTACCAATCTCACCAATGAGTTGCGCCTGCTGCAGTCGCTGTTGCTCTTTTTCCCTGTCAAAGATGGGGGACAGCGTCTGGTTTGCATGTGCTGCGTCACGCTTCAGGTCTGCCACATCCTGTTTCTGGCTCTGCGTATCCCGGATGGTGATATTCCCTGCAGACACTGCCGACTGCGTGGTACTGTCCGCATGGCCTTCATGATTTGCACCGACCAGCAGATTGTTTGCCATGTTCCCCAGGAAATTTCCGGCAACACTGCCACCGGTACTGAGCCCTGTACTCTGATGTTCCGTTTTAAAGTCAGCCCGGTTGTCAATGTCACTGAAGCCCAGTGTGCCGGTATCCAGCCGGTTTTTATCTGCCGTTGCCGTGGACGCAATCACAGCACCGTTCAGTTGCGTATGTTGCCCGGTCGTGACATCAAACCCGCCCCTGCCGGCAAAAATCCCCGTCTGCTCCTGCACACTGTCGTAGTTACTGTGCATTTTATCCCGGCTGAGGCTCACACTCGCCGAACCGCTCATGGACCCGAAAGTGAAGCTGCCTCCGGCACTGGCATTCTGCTGCTTGCTGTCATAACGGTCACTGTCCTGCTCACTGGTCAGTGTCAGATGACGACCGGCATCCACTTTCACCGTTTCACCGCCAGCCTGCGCGCCGGTAAGCGTGGTGTCCCGCCCGCTGATAATGGTCAGCCGGTTTCCCGCATCCACCGTGGTTTCTGTATGGGTGGTACCGTTGCCTTTTTCACTGCCCTTACCCTGGTGTGCGCTGGCTGAAACACTGATACCCCAGCCTCCGGAGCCCACACCAATACCGACACCCACGCTGCCACCACTGGATGTGTTCTTTCCTTCCAGCTTTGACGTGTTTTCTGCTGATACCAGATTCACGTCACGGTTTGCCTGCAGCAGAACGTTGTTCCCGGCCTTTATCTGACTGCCCTGTATCGTCAGGTCACCATCCACGCCCTTCACGCCGGAGCCGGTGGCCTGAATACTGAGGTTATTACCTGCGGTCAGTGTACTGCCCTTCGCCACCGTCTGCTCTGACTGCTGTTCTGATTTCGAAGACTGGCTGCCGTAAGAGAGGCTGATGCCCACCGTGTTATTATTTCCGGCATCGGCGCCCTGCGCGTCTGCCAGTCGTCCGGCCTGCACGGCCTGAGCCCCCGAGAGCGCGGCCTTCACCCCCTGCAGGGCTTCAAGCCGGCTGTTTCCGGCAGATTTCGCTGCCTGTATGGTCTCCACCGTCGTATTCAGGGCGCTGCCCGCTGTGCCGGACAGGGCAAGCGTCAGACCGGAGGTTTTCTGCTCCACCGTATGTGTCTGTACATGCTGGTCTGTGGCAGCGGTAATGCTGACCTCCTTACCACTGAGTGCCATGTCCCTGCCGGCAATCAGGTCAGAGCTGTTGACGGTCAACCGGTTACCTGCCTGAAGGGAAACATCACCGTGAACACTCCCCACCGTGCTGCCTTTCTGTGTGGTGTCTGTTGCGGTGTCCGTGACTTTCAGACTCTGGCTGCCCATGCTGAATCCCACACCTCCGGAGCTCATCAGCCCGGATTTTTTCTCCTGTTTCAGATGTGTTTCACGGTTGCTTTCTGTCAGCGTTCCGATACTCAGGTTATTTCCGGCAGCCAGGGAGACACGGTTATCCCCGGCCACACTGCTGCCCGTGACGTTCAGATTATGTCCGGCACCGATACTGACCGTATCCCCGTTCAGCTCACTGCCTGTCATGGTCCGGCGGTCAGTGACATCATGCGTGGTTGTGGTGGTTTTCGATAACATCCCGCTGCTGCCGGTCACTTTATGGTATTCATCCAGCGAGCGGGTATTCTGTGCACCGGTCAGCGTCACGTCATGACCCGCCATCAGGGCCAGGCCTTTCTGAGCTGACAGCGATGCCGCCTGTGCCGTCATATCCCGTCCGGCGGTCAGCGTGACATCACCGTTACCGGCAAGCGTACTGCCCGTGCTCTGTGTGACGCCCTGCGACAGACGATTATTTTTATCCCAGGTAATATTGTCCTGCGCGGATGTGGTCACTGTGGAGAGTATCATATCCCTGCCGGCACTGAGTTGCGTCAGGCTGCCCTTACCACTGTTCACCACCGTTGCAGCCGTCAGATTCATATCCCGTCCGGCCTGCAGCACCAGTCTTCCCTGGTCATTCTGTACATACACGCCCGCCACACTGTCGATGCTGGTGCGTTCAAAATGGTTCTGTCCGGCGTCACTTTGTGCCGTGCGGGTGGTGGTGGTCAGGTTAATATCCCGCCCGGCCATCGCCAGCAGGCTGTCCGTGGCCTGCAGCAGCCCGCCGGTACTGTTAATATCCGTCCGGGCCGTCAGGCTGACATTTGCTCCCTGAATGGTGCCGGCCTGGTTGTGAATGTTTTCTGCACTGAGCTGCACGGTCTGCTTCCCGGCCAGTTTACCGCTGTTAAACAGGTCACCATCCAGCTTCATCACCATGTCCCTGCCGGCAATCAGCGCACCGGCACTGTTCACATTACCGGGTTTTACACGGGCATACACCTGAGGTACCTGAACCGTCTGCGTGCTGCCGTCCGGCAGTGTCACCGTGGTGTTAACCAGCCAGACAATATCACCGGTCAGTAACGCCATCTGCTCAGCAGTCAGCGCCACACCTGGTGTCAGGTTGTATTGCTTACCAAATGCAATACCCGCATCCATTAATGCCTTAAACTGCTCTTCATCATTACTGTATCCGTCCAGGTACCGTTGCCCGGTCAGAGCGACAACCTGCTCACGAATCAGACGCTGTTCGTAAAAACCATCCCCCAGGCGTTTGAGCATGTTATCCCCGTTCTGAGAAAACGCCTTCTGCATGTAATCACTGCCCAGCCACGTCTTCTGGTTCGTAAAACGCGGGTCCGTTTCAACCAGATATGGCACATTCACTGCCGGATTTGTTTTAAACAGGCTGCTGTCCGGCAGACGGGTATCCGGCCCGGCAACATGGATACTGCCCTGAGGTGCGCTGACTTCAAACTGCTGCCCCGGCAACAGAATGACCGGTTCACCGGCAGACACCACCGGGCGAAGCGGTATCCGGTCAGTACCGGCGAATGGTGCATTCACAATTTCCGTCCAGCAGTGTCAGCCGGCTACTGTCGCATCCACATTTCCGGTCAGTCCTGTCTGTACATCCGTTCCCTGTGGCTTCAGGGGAGAAAGCGTGACATGGCTGCCCTGAACCTGTCCGTGGCTGGTGAGCTCTCCCGGCTTCAGCGTGATGGTCTGAATGACAGTGGGCGGTGTGTACTGAGAGGTTTTCTCCCCCTGCTTATCCTTTCCTTTTTTCCTGATACGGTAATAATACGTGGATGTCCCTGAGTCCGTAACATGGCGCTCTCCGCTGACACTGACGTTTTCCACATCACCGGCCTGCATATCCAGCAGGCCACCTGCCACAACCTGACTCTTATCATTAAGCAGTTTGTCTGCCACAATCGTCATGCCGGCACCGGACAGAATTTTTCCCGGGTCGGATTCTTTTACCCGGGTTTCTTCCACGGTACGGGTGTAATCGTACTGCGTGAATTTATCTCTGGCGCCTTCCGGTGTATGCAGTTTTTTCAGTGAGTTACTGGAATCGTTATCCACATAAACGCCCGGTTCACCGGCGCTCCAGCGTTTATCTGAGCCGCTGAGCTGATACTCAGTCACCTTTTCCGTGGAAACCACCACGCGCTCCGTGGTGAAATGGTCATTGACGTTATTGATTTGTCCGGCACTCAGTACCAGATATCCGGCGGCTTCAATCGTGGCACTGTGATTATTCAGTACACCGGCTTTCCCCGTGGCGGCGCCATTCGCATCCAGCATGCCACCAGTATGCATATCACCTGCACTGTAAATCAGGCTGTGCGTCCGGTTATTCAGGGTCTGTACCCCCAAGTCCACACGCTCACGCCCGGCCAGCGTCGCCGCCACGCCATTTTCTTCCAGATTATAAAATGTGGCAGCGCTGACACCAACAGCATCGCCGTAGATTCGCCCGGTACCGGAATTCGTCAGGGTGTTCGCCTGAAGACGCGTATACTTCCCGTCAATCAGCCCACGGTTCAGCAGTGTGTCCGTCACGTTAAGCCAGGTCTGCCCGGCACTGATTTCACCTTTCTCTGTGTTTTCAAGGCGGATGCTGTTGAGGTCAAGCCGGCTGCCTGCCAGCAGGCTGCCGGTATTAGAGACATCGCCATTAACGGAAAGCGTAAGGTTTCCGTTCGCAATAGTCTGACCACTGTTGCTGAACATTGTGTTACTTTTCAGCGTCATATCGCCCAGCGAAAGCAGTTTCCCGTCACCACCGAGCTGACCGGCATCCACAGATACTGACTGCCCGGCCTTAACCACGCCGTCACGGTTCGAAAACGCCAGCTGACGGCCACTGACAGACAATGTCGCGCCGGAAGAGAGGACGCCGTCATTATTACTGAGCGTCCTGTCTGCCATAACCGTAAGCGCCCTGTCTGCCAGAATACTGCCCTCCTGGTTATCAAGGTCCTGCGTCGTGATGTGTATTGTCTGCGCTTCCAGCCCCTGGCCGGTATTCTGCGTGTGGCGATTGATAAACTGCAGGGCGTTCAGCGTAATGGCGGAACCACTGCGAATCAGACCAGAGACGTTGTCCACAACGCCCCGTACACTGTTGAGCAACATGTCGCCCACAGACTGTATTTGTCCGTGGCTGTTCTGCAGACCTCCCGTATGCAGACGGAGTTCACCTTCACTGACCAGCCGGCCCCCCTCACGGTTATCCAGCGAGGTGGTGCTCAGGTCAGCTGTCGTTTTCGCCCCCACGGTCCCGCCCCGGTTATCCATTGCTCCGGTACTGACAGTCAGTTCCTGCAGGCTGTTCAGCGTACCGCCTCTGTTATCCAGCGTCTGGCCTGCGGTATTAATGCTGATGCCTTTCCCCTGAATAAGACCTGACTGATTGTTCAGCGCCTGGCTGTTCCAGCCGAGCAGGCCGTTTGCCACCACCTGACCGGATGTATTGTTAACCACGCCTGCAGTCAGGGACAGAGCATCTCCCGACAAAAGCACACCGGCAGTGCTGTCCAGTGTGCCGGCATTCAGCGTCATCGGCCCCTGACTGATAACCCCGCCCCGGTCACCACTGTTACGGTTACTCAGTGTGTCAGCACGGAGATTCAGCGATGCACCGCTCTGTATCAGGCCGCTGGCATCGTTGATGATATCCGTCGAGGAAAGGGTCAGTGACTGCTGTGCCACCAGTCTGCCGCCCTGATTATCAAACCGTGTGACATCCAGCCTGCTGTTACCGTTGCTGACCACCGTCCCCTGCTGATTTTCCAGCACATTCAGGTGCGCATTCAGGTCCCCGCCGGCGGCAAGCGTCCCTTCCTGATTACTGACATCGCCACCACTCAGCAACATATCCGTCCCGGCCTTCAGTGCACCTTTCTGATTCATCAGCGTACCTGACGATATCTGTAATGACGCCTGACTCCCCAGCACGCCCTGACGGTTATCAAGCGTTCCGGCGTTCAGGGTCATATCCTTCTGACCCACCATAAATCCCTGCTGGTTATTCAGCATACCAGCCCGCACTGTCAGGGTACCGGCGCTGCTGATACCACCCCGTGTTTTCGTGTTCCGGTTACTAAGTACCCCGTCCTGTACATCCAGCGTCATGTCACTGCCGGACTGAATCAGACCATCATCAGAGACCAGTTCGCTGCCTGACACAGACAGCGTTTTCTGTGAAAGCAGTCTGCCGGACGTATTATCCAGCGCACCATCCAGCGTCACAGACAGCCCGTCAGCCACTACCGTACCCTGGTGGTTATTCAGATTCCCTGCCGAAATATCCAGCCTGCCGGCGGACTCCATTCGTCCCTCAGTATTGCTGACAGCCTGCTGTGTTTTTATCCTGCCCGTTCCGGCAGCAGCTGAAATCAGTCCGTTGTCGTTATTCAGCGCCTGTGTATTAATCAGGATGTCACGGCTGGCAATCAGACTTCCCTGCTGGTTATCCACGGCGCCGGTTGTCCTCACCTGCAGACTGCCTGACTGCGCCGCCTGCACTTTCCCCCTGCGATTATCAAGGCTCAGTGCATCCAGGCGCACGGCGCCATTTGCCGCAAGCAGCCCTTCCCGGTTATCCACGCTTCCCGGCAGACTCAGCGAAAAATCCCCTGTTCCCGTCTGAATCAGTTTACCCCTGTGGTTTGACAGGCTCTGTGCTGATATCTGCAGTGTGTCGGCATTTATCGTGCCGTCATTATTGCTGAACTTCCCGGCAGTCCGGGCGGAAAGCGTACCGGCACTCAGTTGCGCATTTTGCGTGAACAGATTTCCGCTGCCTGCATCCAGCTCAGTATGTTGTCCCTGTATCCGGCTGTTGCCTAAATCCAGCCCCTGCCCCTTCAGTTGCATGTCCCCACCGGACAGAACCTGCCCGTGTGCCGCCAGTTCGCCGGTGGTACTGACAGTCAGGTTGCCCGCTGCCGCCAGACGTCCGTCATCTTTCACCCCGGCGGCCAGCAGACTCCGCTCACCGCCGATCAGACGCGCTGTCTGAATCCGGGTGTTGCGACGTGATGCCACAGAGCCTGTATGGGTGAATACACCATCACTCTGTATCTGCGTATCCTGCCCCGCATAAACAGAACCACTGTTATGCAGCTCCCGGGTTGTCGCCAGATGTACATCCGTTTTCGCACTGATACTGCCACTGTTTTCAATTCGTCCGTCAGCCGTCAGGGTAACCGCCCCTGCCTGTGCACCAATATGACCGGCGTTACGAACACCCACCCCCGTTTCCGTACCGACAAGGCGAATTTTTCCGGCATACATTCCGCCAAGACTGGCCACATCCAGTGCCATCTGAGGCTGTGAAGAGACATCTCCGGTCTTTTTCTCAATCTGCCCGTGCGCGATATCCACATTGTTACGTCCTGTGGTCACTTTCAGGTCCTGCGCCCAGAGACCCGCATTAATCTTCACAGACCGGGCAATGATATCGGTATAATCCGTGCGCGAGGCATCCATCCCTTTGCCCGTAATCTGAATCTCACCACGTTCAACACTGAATCCGGTCAGACTGCCGTTTTTCATCTGAGGCTGCCCCGTGGTCAGCGTGGCCCGGTTCGCATTAATAAAACCGCACCCGTCGCAACTGATGCCGGCCGGGTTCGCAATCACCACCTGCGCCTTTTTCCCGGCAACCTCAACAAAACCGTTCAACTGGCTGGGATTGCGACTGTTCACTTCATTAAGAATGATTCTGGCCTCTCCCTTAGCCAGCCACGGGTTCCCGGCCACCATGCCACCCAGTTGAGTCTGCACATTGTTATGGGCATTATTCAGAATGACGCCCTGGTTACCGACGTCGAACTGGCTGTATGTATTATGTGAAACCCCGCCTGCAGAAGGCGTCTGAATATTCACCTGCGGAATGCCGCTGGCCGTCTGCGTAATCGTGGGCTGCTGATGCCCCGGTGCGCCATGGTCTGCGACAATGCCTGCAGCACTGACAGAATGCACCATCCCCGACGCCAGCCACAAAGAGAATGCAAGCGGCGTGACACGGCAGATACGTTGCCTGTGTGGATATCCTGTGCGGGAGGACAGTGATGTACCGGCGCGACCGGAACGGGCAATATCTGCCACCACCATCAGCATTCCCCGGGCTTTGTTAAAAATAATGCGGTAACAATTTCTGTTCATTCTGATAAACCTGACTTATCTCTCCGGCACATCCACAGCAAGCGGGTGCTGCACACGCCACTGGCGCGCCTCTTCACGACTGACCTGTGCACCCCGGAAATTCATCACCCGCAACCCGGTCTGCTGCCCACGGTGGTACAGCGAACGCCAGCACAGACGGGGAAAAATATCCTGCCGGACAAGACGACTCATATCCGGAGTGTGTCCGGAGGGGGCAACCCAGTCACAGACCCACATCCGGTCGCCGCTGTTCCAGTCCGACTGAGGCATGAGAATTGCCGGCTGCGTAAGATAACGCGCCTCTGCCTCCGGGCTGAGCCAGGCCCAGCTCATGAAGAAAACAGGTCGCCCCTGCTCTGTTGTTATCACATACTGTCGGTGCTTAATCACCGGCAGCAGCAGGTCCGGCAGGGTATGCAATGGCGCATCACGATGCAGGGGGGAGTGCATCCACAGCCAGACGGCCGCCCCCAGGACTTCCGCCTCATTGACCGGCTCACCGGAATACAGGGGACTCAGAACGTCATATTTCCCGTTACGCATGAAATTTTCTCAGAAATCCCGGAACAGATTAAAACCGGCTGTCACATCACTCGTCATAAAACCCGCCGGTTTTGAAAACGGACGACCGATGAAAACGTCATAATCCGTACTGAACAGTTGCCCCCTCAGCCCCACAACACCACCGGCCAGATGACGTCCCACCAGGTATTCACTACCGGCTCCCCCCACCTCGCCGTAATCCATTCCCAGATATAACTCCTGCTCCGGCAGTGGCGTACGCCAGGCCAGGTCGTTGCGGATATACCAGCCGTTACTGGCATTCAGCGTTCGCTCCCCGTCAAAACCACGAACCGTCCAGCGGTTACCGATGGCAAACTGTTCCTGTGGGGTCAGCGGGGTATTGCTCAGCTGGCGCTGATACCGGAAGGAATAACTGAAGGGCTGCTCTGCCAGTGTAAAGGGCAGATTAAAGGACGCATTCATCTGCAGGATCTTACTGAGCGCCGTTGCCTCACCGAAGATTTCCTCCGGTGCCGGCTGTGCACCAAACCAGCGGGTTCCCCGTTGCCAGCTGACACCAGCATCCAGTGTGGCCTGAGAAATATAATGACGGTGCTGCAGCCCAAGTCGCCAGGCCGCTGTCTGCCGGCGCTGCACCTGGATTTCCGTATCATTAATGTAGTTACGCGACCTGCGGGCCTGAACATCGTAAGTCAGCACCGTTTTCTGCGTCCCGTTACGGTGCAGTACCCGGCTCAGCTGCATGCCCAGATTCTGACTCTCGCCACTGTACTGGTAATCCTCAACCGCACCAGCTACCGTCTGATGGTAATCGTAATCACTGGCGGTGACGGAAAACTGCCAGTAACCGAAAGGCACAGAGTAATGGGCCGTGTAGTTTTTACTGCCCTTACCCCCGTAATGTGGAAAATTATGGGTGGCAGAAACATACAGCAGGTCACTCAGGGAAAAAGGATTATCCAGAGAAAATGTTATACCACCGAGATAACGCCCTGTGCTGCGGGTACCTGAATCATCAAGCGAAACCCCCAGTCGCCAGTATTTATCCTGTTTACGGGTAATAAGAATATCACTTTCCCCTGGCTGCTCACCGGGCACAATTTCCATATCAGCCTGCCCCCCCGGCAGTCGTTGCATATTCTCCAGCCCCTGCTCAATGTCCCGTAAATCCAGCAGAGAACCTTCGTGTGCCGGGAATGCGGAATACAACTGAATATAGTCATCACTGTCCGGTGTCAGACGCACATGTCGCACAACACCGGGAATAACAACCAGCCGGAGGATACCGCTTTTTAAATCCTGCGAAGGTGCCAGAACACGGGTGGTGACATAACCATGATCGACCAGACGGTTCTGCAATGTACTCATCAGCAGATTAATTCCTTTCACCCCCAGGCAATGCCCGACCGCCCCGTTGGCGATTTTTTGTAAAGGCAGCCAGTGTGGTAACGCATCAGCCCCCTTCAGTTCCGTCTGTTTAATCTGAAAACAGGGCGTTTCAACAGGAAAATTAATCTTATGGGCAAAAGAGCCAGGTGCAGAAAGGCGAACATCAGGGGCTGAAGGCGTCAGTTGTTGCTCAAGGGCTTCCTGACGCTGCTGCTGAATGATAAATGTATCCTCTCCACTACGCCGGATATCCGCGGCCTGAAGAGATAAAGGCGATAATAAAACAGACATCAGTGTCAGTGACAGCAAGGACGGACAGCGCCGGAATAAGCTTTGTTCCTCAGCCCTCTCGTTCCTGCAACATAATTTTCCAGTCAAACGAAAAACCTTTTATTCATGTCATACCAACAATCACCAGCCTCCTGACGATACCTCCCACCATGTTTTGCAATGGCACGCTACCGCCCTTCCGGTATTTACCCGCATCAACCGGTACCAGAATGCTGAGTAATAAATCTGCCAATTTTTAGCTGACTTATTTTTGATCATTATAGAATAATGATCTGAACTACAGCAATATGACAGATTTATCGATCGATATAACACAAATGAACAGTTCTTTATTCTGTCATATATCGCAAAAACAGCACATTGCAAAATTTATAACCATAATTAATGGAAAAGTGCAGAAAATTATTCCACTGAATGCTTTTAATACAGTTGGTTAGCTAAAAAAATAGCAATTTTTGATTTCAGTCATTGAAAATTGCAATGCGTGACGATTCAACAGCATTTAAGTGAGTTTCAGGATATGGGAAGGACATGAAAGGAGGAGCGCAATAAAATATACAGGAAGAAGGGGAAAATGTTTCGTAAAAACAGAAAATTAACAGCGCACATCAGGAAACTCAGTCTCCTGATTCAGTGCTACCACATGAAAATTTAGTTAACTGTTACCGTACTAAAATTTATGTCAGAAGATGTTCCATTACCGAAAGTCAATCAGCGATACAAAGACGATCATGGTGCGCTTGTCACCGTGACCAGTGTTGAGGAAACCCGGGTGGTGTTTATGCGGGACGGCTATCCGCATCCCTGCATACGACCGATGTACAACTTTCTGGGAAAATTCAACCCCGAACCCCGGGAAGAAACAGAATAAAACGAAATCCCTGCCGGCAATCACACTGCCTGATGGCAGCATAATCCATTTATTAATTCTCATCCCCGGAGACAAGCCCAGAAAACCACTCCGGGTGTTCACTGTATGCCGTGTTCAGCGCATCCCAGGAAACGTTTATATAAAAGCTGTCCTGCAATTTGCGGGTAACAACTTCTGCCAGGCGATTCCGGTTATCCGCCAGTCCGGCATAACCTCTCTCTGCCAGCCACTCATTCAGTTCATGTTCCAGAGACAGATTGATAAAATCATAATCGGACCTTGCCATTCCCGTTTCCTTAGCACATGTTTTCAGGCACGGATGTAAAGTATAAAAAGTGATAACCTGCAGCTGTCAAGAAAAACTCCGCCTCTCGTGCCAGAATCAGATATGATGCATAAAATATCTTTTACATTCAGAATAATCATACACTCACTGCCCGGATTTATATGTTTAAATACCACAATTTCCGGACATTTTTAATTACCCCACCTGAAACATCAGGACTTTATATAAAAACAAAATCCGGATCACAAAAAACCATAATACAGGAGAATAAAAACACACATTTTCCAGAAAAATCTCAAAAAACATAGCAAACCGAACGATACTTATCTGAAAAACGCAAATTATTATGGCTGGCGAAATTTTTACATCAATACATAACAACTACAGGCACAGAATACCTGCTGGTGTATCTGATCTTGTCGAACAACCTCTTTATATAATAGTAGCAACATGGGCGATGAGAACTAATACGTTACTAACAACGGAAGAAGTATCCCGTGAATTTTTACTCACTCAGCAACGCGCTACCGACATAATCCATTACATTCACAACGAAGGTTCTAAACATATTACTAGCGAACGTATAACACTAATAAAAAACACGCCTAAAAGAACAAGATATCGTGCGCTAAAAATTATTAATGTAACTCCACTACCAAAGCAATTATTAAAAAACATCCGAAGCACATTCACTTCAGTTGAAAGACAAAAGTCAGAGAGACTAAGCAAAGAGGATTTCATAAAAAACCGGGATAAACTTGACACAATCAGAAAATGGATGTGCATCAGAAAAGTCGGAGAAAAATATTCTGATATTTCAGAATATTTATAAACAACAATCACCAGTATTTTTCCTGACAACAATAACCATAATACATAACTTATAAACCAGGGAAAACAAAACCAGAGAGGACTTCATTCCTCTCCGGAGCTGAATGATTCTTGCTGTATGCCATAATCATATACAGTACAACCATAACATGCCATCACACTTGTCTCTTGCAGGCACTTCACCCTCCCGACAGAGGACTGTTAATTATTTAACGGCATAAAGTTTCAACAGCAAGCCAGCAAATCTGAATGATTACAGATGCTGGCCTGCTGAATCTCCCTTC
>OAVP01000984.1_pt1 | contig 12558 bp, 9 predicted proteins | sample 1495311 | NCBI WGS metagenome assembly OAVP01 (sample SAMEA2580102, study PRJEB22360) | human gut metagenome | biome: human gut; feature: human-associated habitat; material: faeces | place: Denmark | collected 2008/2010
AGCCGTGATCAGCTCCACCTCTGGTAGCTGCTGAAAGCCTTCAACTAAAAGCTGCCCAAGTGTGCCGGTATGTCCAATCAAAAGTAATTTCATTTGCTCGCCTCTTTTTTTGTTTTGTGTTTCGATTCTAACCCAACCAAGCGATTTCGACCATTCATCTGCTTTTCCTGCTTTTTAGGTCTATTCTTGCCCTTGTCCATTTGTTCCCCTACTACCTGCGTAGTGATTGGAATCACCTATCACGAAAGCAATTGACAACTTTCTCATCTTGTTCTAAGATACTACTAATTTCATACACATGCAGTGAGAAGAAGAGTACGATCCCCCCTTTCTTTCAAGAGAACTCGGAACTGGTGGAAACGAGTAAGGAAGACGATCCGAAAATGACCTTTGAGCATTCGTGGACGAACAATCCCCGACGGAGAAAGCCCGATAGCGCAATGCAGTTTATTTGATGAACTGACTGAGGTTTTTTGTTTCAGCAAAAAACAAACGAAGGTGGTACCGCGAAATGATCGTCCTTCCCAAAGACTATTCTTTGGGAAGGCTTTTTTTATAAAAAAGGAGGAAAAGTTATGAAACGAAAGATTCGATTGGGTGTGGGCTTTGGTTTATTGTCCTTAGTTTTATTTGCCGGTTGTGGCAATCAAGAAGAAGTAACGGGAAATGCCGAGGAACAGCAGACAGAAATCAGATTGGGGACGACACCAGGGCCTTACAGCGAACTGTTTCTCAAAGGAATCAAACCGATTTTAGAAGAAGCTGGCTATACTGTGACGGATATTGGCTTTACTGGGGTCTTGGAAGCGGACATTGCATTGAACGATGGCGAGATCGACTTAAACGTCGATCAGCACACCGCCTATTTAGAAAACTTCAATGAAAACACGGATGCCGATTTAGTGGGTATCACACCAATTCCTACCGTTCCAGCCGGCTTGTATCCTGGCAGAAAGGACAGTTTAACAGCGATTGAAGCAAACGATACCATCGGGATCCCCAATGATCCGTCAAATAGTGCCCGGGCCCTGTTGCTGCTACAAAAAGCCGGCTGGATCGAGCTTGACTCCGAAGTGACGCCCATTGACGCGACTTTGAGAAACATTACTAACAATCCTTATGACCTGGACATCGTCGAGATGGATTCTGCCCAAATCCCCCGCAGCTTAGCAGATTTAGACTATGCGGTGATTCCCGGCAGCATCGTTTATAGTGCTGGAATCGCTGCAGAGGAAAGCCTATTAAGTGAAGACATTTTGCAAGAATATGAACTGGTGGCAACGGTAAAAAAAGCCAACAAAGATAGTGACTGGGCACAGGCAGTGGTGGCAGCTTATCATTCTGAAGCCTTTAAAGAACTGCTGGCAGAAGAGAATCAAACGGGTTATTGGTTTATTCCTGAAGAATTGCAATGACCGCTTCACAAGTAGCAATAAGCAGCAAATATCGTCGTATTTTTTAAAGAAGCTTCTATTACTATAGAAGGAAAAGACATGACTACTATTGATTAGTGGACCATTCCCCGTCTGAATCTTTGTAAAGGAGGTCAAAAATTGAATATTCAACAAATGCGCATCGTGCAAGCGATCGCTGACCATGGAAGTTTTCGTGAAGCAGCCAAACGGCTGTATCTTTCGCAGCCAAGTCTTTCCCAAGCCGTGAAAGAGTTGGAAACAGAATTGGAGGTCCAGCTTTTCGAGCGTACGAATCAAGGCGCCCGCTTGACTGCCGAAGGCTCGGAATTTCTAGACCATGCCCAGCCGATCTTGAGTCAAGTGGCGCAGCTGCAAACGCGTTTTTCCAGCAAGCAAGCAGCGAGTCAAACCTTCGCTATCGCAAGCCAGCACTATGATTTCACGGCTGGAATTTTCAGTGAGCTGCTGCAGGAATTTCCCGACTGCCGCCAGTTTCGCTTATTAGAAACCACGACCTTAAAGGTGATCACGGACGTGCAACAATATCGAAGTGAATTTGGGATCCTTTATTTGAATGAGCAAAACCAAGCAGGATTGGAACGACTGCTGCAAGGCGCCCAATTGTCCTTCGAGGCGTTGGGACGGTTTCGCCCCCATGTCTTTTTGCGAGCAGCTCATCCCTTGACAGAAAAAAGGCAGCTTTCCTTAAGAGATCTCGCCCCTTATCCACAAGTACGCTTTTTGCAAGAAGATGAACGCTATTCGTTCTTCTCAGAAGATTTGATCGACTTCGCTCAAAGCCCTCAAGTGGTGCATGTCAGCGATCGAGGCACGATGGTCCAGCTATTACAACAGACGGATCTTTATGGAACCGGCTCGGGGATCGTTGCCCAACCAGAACGCCAAGACTTGGCTTTTCTTCCTTTGATCGACGCGTCCGAGGGTGAGATCATCCTCATTAAAAAGAACGATCGCCCGTTATCAGTGATCGGCGAGCGTTTCTTAGCAAAATTACGGCATCATCTTACAGCTTTTCCTATTGATATATAAGCGAAGGCCTCCTCTTCCAACTCCCCATAGATGATTGGCTGCTCCTTCGCATTATATAAAAAATCCTTGAGCCACTTCCCATGCAGGAGGCTCAAGGATTTTCTTTTACGGTTAACATTGTCGGCAATCACCGCTGATTACAGCTGCTCTGCCTGCATTTGATACATTTGCTGATAGATTCCTTGCCCTTGGACAAGACTCGAATGGGTTCCCCGTTCCACGATCTTCCCTTGATCCAAGACCAAGATTTGATCTGCTTGTTTGATCGTTGACAAACGGTGAGCGATCATAAAGGTCGTCCGTCCTTTTTGCAAGATGGTCATCGCCTTTTGAATGATGGATTCTGTTTCAGTGTCCACATGGCTCGTCGCTTCATCCAGAATCAAGATTTTCGGATCAAACACCAATGCACGGGCAAAACTGATCAGCTGGCGTTCTCCACTAGAAAACTCATTGCCTTTTTCAACGACTGGATGATGGATGCCTTTTTCGTAGCGGCTCAAAAGGTAGTCAGCGCCGACTTGTTTCAAGGCATCGATAATCATCGCTTCGGTGATCGTTGGATCGTTCATTCCGATGTTGCTGGCGATCGTTCCAGTAAATAGATAGGGATCTTGCATGACGATCGCCATTGAATCTCTTAAACTATGACGATCAAAATCAGCGATCACTTGTCCATCCACAACGATTTTTCCGTGCTGCGGATCATAAAAACGGAACAACAGGTTCAAAATACTCGATTTTCCAGAACCAGTATGACCGACTAGAGCAATGGTCTCTCCTGCTGCAACGTCAAAGTTGATATCGTGCAAGATTGCTTGCTCAGGATCGTAGCCAAAGGTCACTTGTTGGAAAGAAACATCGCCATTCGTGACAGTCAGCTGCTCACTTTGTTGTTTTTCAACCGGCTGATCAGCAAACTCAAAGACCCGCTGTCCGGCTGCCAATGATTGCTGCACATTGGTGATGGTTTGGACAAGCCCTTCGATGGGATCATACAGGCGGTTGATGTAATCAATAAAGGCATACAGCAAGCCTGCTGAGATCGCCAAGCGGCCATCAAGGAAAAAGGCAGCCAAGGTCGTGATCAAAATCAAGATCGTTGAATTTCGCAACAAATTGCCTAATCCCCAAGCGATACTTGAATCGAGTAAGAGGTATTTACGTCCGGTTTTGAACCATTTCTCTACTGTCTCATTAAATTCTTTCTGCAACTGATTTTCTCGTTGGAAGGCTTGGATGATCGCCATTCCTTGGACAAATTCATTTAACTGCCCACTGATTTGTGAGATGTATTCCCGCATTGCTAAATTGTAACGAGAGGCATATTTTGTGTAAAAATGCTGCCAGATTCCTAAAATCGGGATCAGGATCAGCATCGCTGCTCCTAAGGTGCGGTTCAAAAGAAATAATGCAATAAACGCACCAATGATTTGGATAATGTTGCTTAACAAATTACTGATCACGATCACGTAGAAATTAGACCGCAAAACTTCGGTGTCATTCGTAATCCGTGCGACGACTTTACCAGCTGGGATCTGGTCAAAGTAAGAAACCGGTAATTTGTGCATATGGTCAAAAAGCTGATCCCGCATTTTTTTGACAATACTGTTGGACATTTTTCGCAATTGCAGCAAGCTGATATAACGAAAGAGAGAACCAATCAAATTGACCAGCAAATACCCAGCGAGTAATTGGATCAAAAGCATCGTTTTTAGGTTTCTGCTGTCACCCGCCGGTGTCATCACTCGGTCGATCAGCTGTTTGGCAATCAGTGGTGAAGTCAGTTCGAGCGCTGCTGCCAACAACAGCAAGATTGCGCCCACGGTAAATTGTTTTTTATAATAGCTCAAATACGTGAGCAAACGCTTAATCGTTGAGAACACTTGTATCGTCCTCCTTTAACTGTTGATGGTAATACTGTTCTTGGTACCAGCCTGGCGTTTCGATCAACTCCTGATGGGTACCACGCTGTGTGATCCGTCCGTCTTCTAAGACGATGATTTGATCCGCTTCGGTGATGGCGGACAATCGATGGGTCACGATGATGGAGGTCGGTGCCTGCTTCATCGTTTTCAAATTCGTGATGATGGCTTGTTCCGTTTTGGCATCAACTGCCGAAAGGGCATCATCCAGTAAGAGGACTTCACTGTTTCGTAAAAACGCCCGTGCTAAGGACAAGCGTTGTTTTTGTCCACCAGACAGGGAAACGCCTTTCTCACCGACGACCGTTTCGAGCCCTTCTGGCATCCGCTTGATGTCTTCACTAAAGCAAGCGGCTTCCAGTGCTTCCCACAACACTTCTTCTGAAGCATCTGGCTGTCCGAATAGCAAGTTCTCGCGAATTGTTCGTGAAAACAAGGTATGTTCTTGCGGCACTTCTGCAAAGTGGTTGCGCACTGCTGTTGTTTGATAGGTCGTCAACGGCTGCTCGTTAATCAAGGGTACTTGATCAGAGTATGGATAGCGGTGACCGAATTGTCTTAGCAGCGTCGTTTTTCCGCTACCGGTCTTCCCAACGATCCCTAAGACTTCTCCACGAGTGATCGTCAAATCCAGTCCTTCTAACACATAACGAGCTGCTTGTGGGTATTGGAAATGGTATGCTTCAAAACGGATCGTATTGATGGCTTGCAGGTCGGCTTCACCAGGAGTTTCTAATTCATCACCCGTCTGCAGCACTTCATTGATCCGACGCCAGGATGCGGCACCTTGTTGCATCACATTCACAAGATCTCCTGCTGAGATCATCGGCCAAACGACCATTGTCAAGTACACTTGGAAAGAGACCATCGCACCGATGGTGATCGTTTGGTTGGCAACAAGAAACGCCCCAACACCAAAGCTCATCACAAAACTGATCGCTAAGATGATGGTAATCAGCGGCCCGAAACGGGAATCGATCTCAGAAACGATATTGTTTTTTGCTCTTGTTTCCAGTGTTTTCTTTTGAAACTGTTCAGTGGTGGCTCCTTCTAGTCCATAAGCTCGGACGACCCGAATGCCATCAATGATCTCCAACACTTCACTGTTCATCTCAGAAACAGAATTCTGCGCTTCCGTAAACGCCTTATCGACTTGCGAGCCCCATTTGAAAATGTAATAGGCTAAAAGCGGCATTGGGATCAAGGCAATCAACGTCAATAGCCAAGAAACCGTCCCAGCCATCATCGCCACGATAAAACTTAGATACAAACTAGTATTTAAGAAAACCATCAGTCCATACCCAACGGTCATCCCCATCACTTGGACATCGTCACTGGAACGAGTCATTAAATCGCCTGTTCGGAAACGATGGTAAAACGGCGCCCCCATTTTAAGAAAGTGGCTCATCAATTGTTCCCGCAATTGTTTTTGCAAATCGTAGGAACCAATAAATAAATTAAACGTCCAAACAAATTCGGCCAGATATCCTAACAAGATAGCTCCAGCAAAGAGGGTCACGTATTGGACCAGTATCGAATAATCAAAATTATCTTGGATCAGCGCATCAATGAATAAGCGCAAGATATAGATTGGTGCGACATACATCGCACTAGCAATCACCATAAAGACGAATACGAAGGTATAGCGCACCTTATGTTCTTTAAAATACGTTGTTAATTGTTTTAATACATACTTCATGTTTTATCCCTCACATTCTAAAAAAGTACACAAAAAAGCTCTGTCCCTTCGGAAAAAGGACAGAGCATAAACGTCGTTATTATAGACATTATCTGTACACTAATGGTTACCGAATGAGGGATTCACTTTATTCAATTTGGTTGTTTTTTTATCAAATACTTTTTGCATCGTAATCCCTCCTTCTCTTTTTATTTTGCTGACTACACCTAACACTTTACAGATAAGTTTCTGAGAATGCAACAACTTTTATTAATTTTCTTTAAAAAAGATTGACTTTTCTAAAAACACAGATGTGAAAACAGCCCTTTTTAACAACCTTTTTTTGAAAACGAATTCCTGTTTTACCCCAAGAGTTGCAACGATTTTGGCTAAAATAAAAAAACAGATGCCCTTCTCTTCAACAAACGCTGTTTGATCAGCACACTTGGTTGAAAAAAAGTTCCTCTGTTTTCTTACTACCTGTTTATTCTGTGACAGATGCTAGGCGATAGGATACTGTTCGTCCAAAAGGAAACACTTGCACCCCTTGCAAACGATCTGTTTTCAAATACGCCACCGCCCCTTGATATAACGGCAAAACGGCTGTATCTTCAACGATCAATTGTTTTTCCAGTTCTTTCAATAAGTCCCAACGGGCAGCTGGGTCGTTTGCTAAAGTCGTCCGTGCTTCTGCTAACCCTTGATCGTAACTTTCACTAGCATACCCAGACGTATTCAAGCCACCTGTTGAATCATAAAATTCTAAGAAGTTGATCGGGTCCGCGTAATCTGGTGTCCAAGTCCCAAAAACGAGATCAAATTCACCTTGGGATTGCAAGTCCAAACGGTTTTGTAAAGGAATCGACTTGGCATCGATGGTTAATCCCGGCAAATTGGTTTCTAACTGCCCTTGGACAAACTCGATGGTTTTCTTGGCTGCTGCTGTATCTGCTGACAACAGTTCCAAAGTGATTTCCTCTTGTCCCAACTCTTCTTTGGCTTGTGCCCAAAGCTCTTGTGCGGCTGTTAAATCGTACGGCAGTAAATCGCCATTTTCTTCACGAAAATCTTGGTCTGTTTCAGGATCTTTGGCAAAGTTGCTTGGCACAAAGCCGTTCAATGCAGTGGACCCATCACCTAAGATATTTTCGGCAAATGCCTCTTTGTCGATGGCTTGTAAAATTGCTTGACGTACTTTGACATTGCCTGTGACTTCTCGTTTTTGGTTGGCACTTAAATACCCCACCAGCGCCTTTGGCACATAGTTGGCTTGAGCTGAGTTTTGGTATTGCTGCGCGTAAGTATCCGTTAAGGTGGTGTAGTCCAGTTCTCCTGTTTCAAAAAGGCTGACACCAGTCGCCGTTTCCTTCACTACTTGCACGTCGATCTTGGTCAATTGGACATTCTCAGCATCCCAATAATCAGGATTTTTCGTTAACGTCCATGATTCGTTGGTCCCGTTCCACCCTTCGATCAAGAATGGGCCATTGCCGACAAAATTTTCCGCTGATAACCCATAATCGGCACCTTTTTCTTCAGCAAACGCTTGGTTTTTTGGCATAAAAGGTGTCCCGACCAAAATTTGATCCAGATACGAGATTGGACTTGCCAATGTCAGCTCTAACGTCTGCTGGTCCAATGCTTTTGCACCTAACTCACTCACCTCAGCGTCCCCTTGACGCACTTGACTGCCATTTTTCAACACATCCATTTGATTACTGCTACTAGAACCATTCTCTGGATTAGCAACATATTGAAAGGCGTAGACAAAATCATCCGCAGTAACAGGATCGCCATTGCTCCATTTTGCATCACGAATGGTGAAGGTATAAACCAGTCCGTCTTCTGATACCGTAGGCTCTTCAGCGGCCATCGCAAGCTCAGGATCCCCCTCTTGATCCAGACGGTATAACCCTTCTGCCACTTGTCCGATCATATCGGAACTATTGACATCCGTGTATTGTCCGCTATCAAGGGTTGATAAGGCGCCAGCGGTTGACACTTGAATTTCTTGCGCAACGGCTCCTTGCTCCTCTTGCTGTCCAGAATCCGTCGTGGGGCTCGTGGTACTGCAGGCACTTAAAACCAATACTGTGAAAGCAGTGATACCCATCATTCTCTTTTTCATTTTTCTCCTCCTTGCGTGATCCTCTTTCTTACAATACGTCAACGACATACTTGAAAACCGCTTGTTCTTGTATAAGCGCATCATAGGCAAAATCAGGATGCCATTGAACCGCCAACAAGCGCTGACCCACGTGTTCAATGCCTTCAATGATGCCATCAGGACTCCAAGCTGTCTTTTGCAATGGACGAGCCAATCGATCCACCGCTTGATGATGAAAGGAATTAACCTTTGTTTTTTGACCGTAAACACGAGCCAACATGCTTTTTTCAGCCGTCACGATGGCATGGGTCGGCACTTCTTTCGGAATCGGCGCCTGCATATGAATGATCTCACTGAAGGTACTGATGTCTTGCTGCAGCGTGCCACCGAATGCCACGTTGACCAGCTGCATTCCCCGACAAACCGCAAAAATTGGTTTCTTTTGCAGCAGCGCTTCATCGATCAGCGCTAGTTCAAACTCATCCCGTGCCAACAAGCCGCTTCCAGTTGCCTGATGGGCCTCCTGCCCATAAAACTTGGGTGAAACATCTTGTCCACCAGCTAATACCAGTTTATCGATCTGTGAAACATAGTCCTTGGCTGCAGCTGGCTCACTGATTGGCACGAGCAATGGCAGTCCGCCCGCTTGCTGGATCGCTCGCACATACCCTAATGGTGTGTAGGCGATCGGCAAATGATGCAGCACATCGCCAGCATCTTGCACTTCATTCGCAGCGATCCCTATAATTGGTTTGCCCATCGACATCCCTCCCTGATTAACGATTTTTTCAGAAAAAAGCGGTATCTAGCAGTTGAACAAGGCAAGCGCCGCACTTTTTCTCAAGATATGTTTCAACTATTCTAAACCAATCCGCACTTTTTGTGAAACACTATTTTAACTTTCGCGATCATTTATTACAATCACCATTCTATTTAACCCCCTCTTTGATAAGCAATAAAGAACACCGCTAGTCAGATATAGTTGAATTTTGCCAATGCTTTCTCTACGTAAAAAAACATGCGAGAAGCCGTTGCTTTCCGCATGTTTCGTCATTAAAATAATCGATTGTCTTTTAAAAACTCCAGCATCTGTGTTTTTAGGGGATCTTTTTCATTACGGATCGACTTTGTTTGCGTCGTTTCATCAAGTGTCGATGGCCGCTTTTTAGGAAAAGGCGCCGCTGGTTCTTCTGCCAACTCTATGATTTGGAAGCTATCCACCACCACTTCTGCCGCACAAAGTCTCTGACCTTCTGGTGTTTCATAAGGACAGCCTTGCAAGTGTCCATTGATTTTGATACTTGCCCCTTTTTGAGTATACCGTAAAAAGGTCTCTGCCTGCTTTCCATGAATGACGCAAGCAAACCATTCATGGTGCACTTCTTCACTGTTTTGCCATTGAGACACAATGACAAGATCAAAACGTACGCTTTGATCGTCCGCCGCATCAAACGCTTCTTTACTAGGCATCTCTGCGATTTTCCCAGTAAGAACCACTTTATTCATTGCCACGTTGCATCCTCGCTTTTCTCTCATTTCTTGAGTGATCTTAACTTATGCGACCTATTCTACCACATTCCAAAAAACAAGCAATCAAAGGTCGAATGGCTTAAGAAATGCTTTGAACAAAATGAACCAACTCAAAGAATTCATCTGATCCTGCCAATAATGTGCGATTTTCTGACTGAAAACTTCTCTTTGCTCCAGACAGCAAAAAACAATTGGTTCAATCCCCCTATGAACCAACTGCCTTTTGCGGATTTTTATTTAGCAAAGGAATCTTGACTACCATAGCGATCAAAATGGAGGGTTTCGCTTTCGAGGTAGTCGATGATCGCTTTGGGGATCATGACCCCTTCTTGCTGGGCTTTTTCAAAGTGTATTTGGCTGATCTCTCCAGGATAGTAGACTTGTGATTGCCCTTCTACTGGCGGGATTGCATGCAGCTCAGTCACCATCTGATCGATGCTTTGCTTGAAGGTTTCGGTGTTGGTAAAACGAGATGGATCGATCACAAGAAGGAATTGTCCTAAGCGGCGTTTTTCCGTCAAGTCCGCATACATGGAGGTGACCTGTTTACCAAAAGCCAAGCCTAGCATCGAGCCAGCTAAAATATCCACCATCATCATCAAGCCATATCCTTTAGCACCAGCGATTGGCAATAATCCTTGGACAGCATAGGGATCGGTGGTAGGCAAGCCATGCTCGTCTACTGCCCAAGTATCGGGGATCTGCTGCTTCTTCGAGCGAGCATCCAAAATTTTGCCCCACGCTTGAACCGTCGTCGCCATATCAAAAACCACCGGTGGATGATTGGCTCGTGGTGCAGCAAACGCGATTGGATTGGTGCCAAAATAGTTTTCGGTCCCACCAAAAGGCACCGCCATCGGATCCGATTGACACATGGCGATCGCTACTAAGTCGGCTTCAGCAGCCTGTTTGACGTAATACGCCATCGTCCCGCTATGGCTGGTCTGCTCGATTCCTACTGCAGCGATCCCGGCTTCTTTTGCCAGATGAATGGCGATCGCCATCGCTTCATTGCACACATAATGCCCCATGCCGTTATCTCCGTGGAAAATTCCGGTAGCGGCGCCTGTTTTTTCAAAAGACATGTTTGGTTCCAGCGTGATGCCACCTTTTACTAAACGCTCGGCATAGTAGTCCATCCGCACGGCACCATGAGAATGGATCCCGCAAGCATCCGCAAAGGTCAAATGCGCCGCTGTTTCACTGGCAGCGGCTTTTGGCAAACCAGCAGCCAATAGTTTCTTTTTCATCAATGCTTCTAATTCCAGCAGAGAACGTCTGCTCATTTCTTCCATCTTTTCTCCTCCTTAGAAAAAGAGAAGCACGCTTGGCAACGGCTTCTCTTATTGATTAAACACGCGATAATCCAGTTCATCGGCTGACTTAGCGATCAGCAGCGCTGAATAGACGTCTGAGTTCACGTTCAAAATTGTCCGCAGCATGCCAACAAACCATTCGACACCAGCAAATAGCGCAATGCTTTCGATTGGTAAACCGAGCTGGGGAACGATGATTGCCAAGGAAACTAACCCCGCTCCGGGAACAACTGCATTGGCTAAAGAAACGAAAGTCGCAGTTACAGCTACCGTCACCATTTGGATCCCGTCAAAGTTGATTTGATACATTTGGGCGATTGTCATGACGGTAATCGCCATATGCATCGCTGACCCATTGCTGTTCAAAGACATGCCCAATGGCAATACCAAATTGGTGATGCGGCTACAGAGTCCTAATTTGTTCTGGGATTCTTCCATAGCGATCGGCAGCGTGATGGCAGAGGAGGTTGTCGCCAATGCCATGACCGACATATTCTTCATATTTTTGATCAATCGTAACGGATTGATCCGACAATACACGGTCAATAAGACTAGCCACAGCCCAAGGAACGTGACGGTGGCTAGACCGTAGACGAGCAAATAGCTGCCTAATGGCAAAATGATCTGCAAGCCCAGGGAGCTGATCGTTGAAGCGATCAAAGCAAAAATACCGATTGGTGCCACGATCATCACGTAACGAATGATAGCAATGACAACCTCATTTAGATCCACGATCAGCCCATAAAGAGATGACTCAGGTTTCTTTTGCATAAAGCGATTGAGAGCAACACCAAAGAACAACCCAAAAACGATGATTTGAATAATTGACCCTTTACTCAACGCATCGAAAATATTCGTGGGAATAAAGTTGATTACAGTCTCTGATATAGAAATTTCTTGTGCTTGCAGAGGTTCGCCGGCAGCTTGTGAAAAGTCGATCCCTTTGCCTGGAGCAAAGAAGAGCGCCATCAGCACGCCCCATGCAGCAGCGAATAAGGAGGAAATCCCAAAGACAGCGATCGTTTTTCCACCCAAACGAGTGAGTTCTTTCGGGGCAATCCCCCCAACTGCTTGAATGATTTGGCCAACGATCAATAACGGGATCGCCATTTGCATCAGACGCAAGAAAAGATCGCCCAAGATTTTTAGGAATGAAGCGGCTTGCCCAAAGAACAAACCGCAAAGAATCCCTAGAAGAACGGCAATAACGATCTGCGTCACCATCGGTAGTTTTTTTGCTTTCACTTTGATCCCCTCTTTATTTTCGAAGTATGGTTCCTGTATGCTGATCCAGTTCAGCTAACTTTTCGATTGAGGTAATAATCGCGGTTCTGGCTGCATCTTCTTCAACAAAATCAATCGCAGCTTCTATTTTTGGCAACATACTGCCCGCTGCAAAATGGCCTTCCTCGATGTAGCCCTTGGCTTGTGCCACACTGATTTCCCCTAAGGCTTGCTGATTCGGCTGATTGTAATTGATGTAGATATTGTCGACACCGGTCAAAATAATCAGGCGATCGGCCTGCACATCTTTTGC
>OAVP01000986.1_pt1 | contig 12538 bp, 9 predicted proteins | sample 1495311 | NCBI WGS metagenome assembly OAVP01 (sample SAMEA2580102, study PRJEB22360) | human gut metagenome | biome: human gut; feature: human-associated habitat; material: faeces | place: Denmark | collected 2008/2010
TGAATGGGCCCCCAATCCCCCCGGTTATGGCAGCCGCCGGCCGATCGAGTATGAATGGCCTTGGTGGGGTAGCCTTCAATGTGTGTCGTCTCGCCGCCCGGCTCGCGTATCCAGGCGCCGCGAGCGCCGACGCGCACCACCAATGGCGCGCGCAACGTGGCGCCCAGACCATCGCACAACTGATGCATGAAATCGTCAAGACCGCCGCCGATGGTCACCTTGCTGTCGTCGATCGGAGCGCCCAAGCGCTCGGCCAACGTCATGGCTTCCTGACGGTTGCAGGACCAGACTGGGCGCGCAAGCACCAGATCTTCGAGCATGTGGTCATTGACCAGGCGCAGCGTATTGGTGGGGTTGATGACCAGCGTGTAATCGCGCTTGGCGGGATCGGTGCCGGCTTTCAGCAGGAATCCGTCCACGCCGGTGGCTGTGTGGTCCATCAGCGTGTTGCCGCTGATATGTACCACGTCCTTAGCCTGCGGCTCGAGTGTGCTGAACGTATCGGCGTCACCGTGCGCTTCGGCGCCATAGGAGGCGATGAAGGTCTTCTTCGGGGAACCGGAGGTCAGCACCACACGGAAGCCGGAATCCTCATCAAGTCGATCCTGACCGATATGCGTGATGCCGTTGTCTTGGAACGACTGACGAATGAAGTGCGCCCACAGGCCGTTGCCCAAAATGCCGGCATGCTCGGTCGGCACACCCATGCGGCTGGCCGCTTGCAGCACTCGGTAGCTGCCTCCGATGGTGGGCTTCGGATGGTCGGCCACAGCGAATCCGCCCTGTTCCGGTATCTCGTCCACATCCAGCATGATGTCTACCCACACTTGGCCCAACGAGATCACGCTTGGCTCATGAGTGCCGATGCCTCGCCTGAGATTCAACATGACAACCTCCTTCGTTGTGAGTTGCGGTCGTAGTCGTAGCAATGGCAATGCGTATGCCGCGAATACGGGGAGCCCCCTTCGTTCCCGGCCATCTCTTATACCGAAATTATATGGGAGTTTGCTGGATGGGGAATAGACAAGGTGGCGTGTTGTATTGGATAATATGACTGTTCTGCCGGCGATTCGCGGACGGCGTAGCGCGCGGGATGGTGGCGAATAGAGGCTTCATACGAGCTCTGATACAGAGCTTGCCGCGATGATGAGTCGGGCTATGATACACGCAAGAGTTGCGGTTGTCGGTATTGAGCTATATATTTGTGAAGTTGTGTGTTCGGCCTGCCGGGTAAAACCAGCGACCGGATACGTGAAAGACTTGACACATCAAGGTTTAAGGGAGTCCATCATGGCAGCTCGTTGCGCAGTGTGCGGCAAGGGACCGCAGACCGGTTTCACCGTTTCCCATTCGCACCGTCGTACCAAGCGTAGCTTCCGCCCGAACCTGCAGTCCGTGCGCACCACGATCGACGGCGAGAACACTCGCCTGCGCGTGTGCGGCAAATGCCTCAAGGCCGGCAAGGTTCAGCGCGTGGCCGCGTGAATCGCGTACTAACGTACTAACGTCTACAAAACCCGCTTGAGCTTCGGCTCGGCGGGTTTTGTTGTAGGTGATGCCGTTCGAGGGCTTACGGATAGAATGGAGCGCTATGAGTATCACCATGGACACCGCACTCGCTTCGTTGGTTCCTAACAAGCGCCGCGTGTCCGCGCTCAAATCGCTGGGCGTCACCACTGTGGGTGAAGCGCTCACCTATTATCCTTTCCGCGTCACTGAGCCTGTGCCGCTGCGCACGATTCGCGAGGCTGTTCCCGGCCAGACTATGGCATTCGCTGCCACCATACGGGATATGCGCGTAATACCAATGAACGCTCGCCGGGGTTATCGTCTTGAGGCCACGGTCGATGATGCTGCCTTCGCCCGGTCGCGCAATATGGCTGGCGGTCTTGCCCGGCTCACATTCTTCTCCTATCGCAAATCGTACGTCGATTGGGTGAGCACGCGATTGCGTGCTGGCACGACCGTGGTGGTCTCCGGTATGCCCAGCGAATATATGGGGCAGCTGCAGTTCACCCATCCGGACTTGCTCACCGTTGCACCTGCTGCATCCGGCACAGTGGCAGTGACCGGGAGAGGAGATCCTCCAACCGCATCGACTGCACGGGCAGGTGGTGGCGCCCCATACGCTGGCGCTTCATCTCAGTCCGCTCCGACGCTCAAATACGATGCCGATACCGTGCCCGATGCCCTGACTCGCGTCTGCCGTCCCCGGCCGATCTACCACGCCAGCTCACGCATCTCGTCCGAACATATTCACGAGACGATTCTGGGACTGCTGTGGATGATGGGTGCGCGCACATCATCTGTGCCTGAAAGCCAAAGCATGCCCGCCGAGCTCGTCGCGCCCTCCATCGACAACATCGCGGTGCAGGACGGCGAGGAATCCGAGTCCAAGGTTGCCACACTCGCCCAGTCCATCCCGGATATTCTGCCTAAATCCATACGCGCGGCCAAGGGCCTGCTTCACAGGGCGGAGACGTTCTTGGCCATTCATGACCCGGACTCCACCGTGCGATTCAAAGAGGCCATTGAGACGTTGCGCTACGAGGAGGCGTTCGTCTCTCAGGCCTCGCTACTGAAGGCCCGCCAACATGCTCATAAGTCGTCTGCTCATCCGTGCCTGTTGAACGGCGATAATGAAACCGGCGCAGCCAGCACGATGGACGTAACTAATTTGCGTGATCGGTTCATCGCATCCTTGCCATTTGAACTGACTGCTGGTCAGCATCAGGTAGTTGAAGATATCGCCGCTGACTTGGCTCGTGACTGGCCTATGCAACGCCTGTTGCAGGGTGAAGTCGGATCCGGCAAAACCGTGGTGGCGCTCGCCGCCATGCTGCAAGTGGTTGGCGCGGGGTATCAGGCGGTGCTTGTGGCTCCTACTCAGGTGCTCGCCGAACAGCATTTTGAGACTATTGGCAAGATGGTCGCCGACCTCAATGTTCCTGTCACGTTGCTAACGGGCGGCATGAAACTCGCAGCCCGGCGTAAGGCTCTTGCTGCTGCGGCCAGTGGCGAGCCGGGCATTATCGTGGCTACGCATGCGGCGTTCTCCAAGACGTTCCAAGCACCTCATCTGGCTTTGGTGGTCATTGATGAGCAGCACCGATTCGGTGTGGAACAGCGCGAAAGTCTCAATGCCAAAACCGATGACGGCACCACGCCGCATCTGCTGGTGATGACCGCAACGCCTATTCCGCGCACCGCCGCCATGACTTGGTTCGGCGATCTTGATATTTCCTGGCTCACTGAGCTGCCTGGTGGCCGCAAACCGATTCGTACGGTGGTGGTTAACGAAGCTGACGCGGGCACGATGGGGCGTATGTTCGCGCATATCCGTGCGCGTGTAGATGCAGGGGAGCGGGCCTATATCGTTTGCCCGCGCATCGATACGGATGATGAAGATGACGGCGGCGTGTCGGCCGCGGATTCCGCGCGGCGTTCGCGAGGGCTTTCAGCGGGTTCAAGCGGGCGATCCAGTCGGGCGGCTTCTTCGCGGACATCCCGCGCATCGGCCGATGACATTGGCATTGATGATCCGTATGAGACTTTCGACGACAATGGTGAGACGGTAGTCCGCCCGCCGTTGCACTCGGTAGCCGAAATCGCAGATCGATTGCAGAAGCTCCCGCAGTTTGCCGGCATCCGTTTCGCCACATTGACCGGTCGAGACAAGGATGATGTCAAAACCCAAGTCATGGCTGACTTCGCCAGCGGCGAGACCCCGATTCTGGTCTCGACCACAGTGATTGAAGTTGGCGTGGACGTCAAGCAGGCCAGCTGCATAGTCATTTTCGATGCTGACCGGTATGGCCTGTCCCAGTTGCACCAGTTGCGTGGTCGTGTGGGCCGCGGTGGCACCAATTCGTGGGCGTTCCTCATCTCCCGTGCCGAGCCGGGCTCGCCCGCCGAGCAGCGCCTTGAGGTCATCCACAATTCGCTTGATGGGGCCGAAATCGCACAGGCCGACTTGGAATTCCGCGGTGCCGGCGACGTGTTGGGAGATGCCCAATCCGGTGGCAAGTCCAGTCTGAAGCTGTTGCGCGTGGTCAAGGACGCCGACATGATCGCCGACGCTCGTACCCGTGCCGAGCAGCTGCTCGAAGTCGACCCCGAACTGGCCGGCGAAGTCCAGCTTGCCGGAGCGGTCCTCGACTTTACCCGAGGCAACGAGACGTTTTTGACTTCCAGCTGAGGCCTTCTCGGTTTCGAGGGGCAGATACACCGGTTGCCCGGAAGTCTATCTCCGTTTCAAGGGGCTGGTGGCTGAGTAAACATGGACACAAAACGGCGGAATGACGTTATCGTTAGACCGTTTATACTCGATGTTTCGTGCTTGAGGAGCCCCTTGAAACGGAGATAGACCTCCTGAAATGCCCCAATCAGCCCCTCGAAGGCCAGATTGACGATTGTTGTGCCTTGATTGCCTCAATTATGAGAGATCCGTGGGGAAGCCAGCCGTCAGTCAGAATATTGCAAAGGCCGTATTAACGAGTTCGATGGTTCCGAGCAGCCGCTAGGCTGGTAGACATGCGCGTTATTTCTGGACGATTCAAGGGTGCGGCACTCGCCACCCCGAAAACCGGCACCCGGCCCACCACGGATCGCACCAAAGAGGCGATTTTCTCCCATCTTGATTCATGGGGTGTGCTGGACGACGCCCGTGTGCTGGATTTGTTCGCCGGTACGGGCGCACTGGGCATCGAGGCATTGAGCCGCGGCGCACGTGAACTGGTGGCCGTGGAAAGTTCCCGACCTGCGGCGGCGCTTATCGCCAAGACGTTCGCGCAACTGCAGAAAAACCGTTCTTGGGACGCCTCGCTGAAAGCCCGTGTGCTCACTAAAAAGGCCGAGCAGGTGACTGGCGGTTTTGGCGAGCCGTTCGATGTGATTTTTATCGACCCGCCCTACGCTTACGGAACCGACGAATGCAACCAGCTTCTGGCCGACTTGGCGACGGGCAGCGCCACTAACACCAACACGGTGATTATGCTCGAACGTTCGGTGCGATCGGAGGATCCGCAGGCCCCTGAGGGCTGGAAAATCACCGAAAGTCGCAACTACGGCGAAACCGCTGTGTTCTATATTGAGGCGATTGAGCCGGAGGCGTAGCCTACTCCAACTTGCGCGGGTGGGCGGCGGAGACCTCCCAACCCAAAGCCATCAGGGTCTTGCGGTCGGCCTTATCCAACGCCTTGCAATCCAGCGCCGCAATCAAATCCGGGCGAATCTCGGCGGTGCGGGCCAGCGCCTCATCGCGGCGGTAGCGATCCACCTTGCCATGATCTCCGGAAAGCAGCACATCCGGTACGGCGATATCGCGCCATACGGCCGGCTTGGTGTACTGATGGTGTTCCAACAGCGCGCCCTCGCCGGTGTAGGACTCTTCGACAATGGAATCCGGGTTGCCCATGAAGCCCGGCATAAGGCGGGTAATGGCCTCCAACATCACCGAAACCGCTACTTCGCCGCCGTTGAGCACATAATCGCCAATGGAATACTCGCGCACATCGACGCCCTGCGAACGGTAGTAGTCGGGAATGCGCGCGTCGTACCCCTCGTACCGGCCGCAGCCGAACAGTAGATGCTTGGCATGACTGAGTTCCGTGGCGTCGCGCTGAGTGAACAGCGGGGCCGACGGGTTCGGGAAGATGAGCACTGGTGCGCTTAGCTGGGCGGACACGTCACTTTCGGCAGGAGAGCCGTCAGAAGAAACGGGAACGTTGACGGATGCCGATTGCGTGTTGGCAGCGGAGACCGGATCGTCGGATTGGTTCGTATCGGCGTCAGAGTCAGCTGCAATACCTGGAGCTGGGACCGAGTCAGACTGCTGCGAAAGTCCCAGCAGCTCATCCAGACATTCGCCCCACACTTCGGGCTTCATCACCATGCCGGCGCCGCCGCCCACCGGTGTATCGTCCACCGAATGATGCACGTCGTGGGTCCAGTCGCGCAGATTGTGCGCCTTGATCTCCAACAGCCCCTTGGCCTGGGCCTTGCCCATCAGGCTCAGGTTCATCACCTCAAAATACTCGGGAAACACGCTCACGATATCGATCTTCATGCTTCCCAGCCTAACGGTAGCCCCGCCCGCATTACACGGCCACCACTACACTATTGCGGTGATGAATACGACGATGAGAATCCCCACACGCAAAAAGCCCGAAGTGCTGTCTCCGGCCGGCAACTTGCGCGGCCTGAAAACTGCGGTCGATTATGGTGCCGACGCCGTCTACTGCGGCGGCAAAGCGTTCGGCATGCGCTCGGCCCCCAAAAACCTGAGTCTTGAGGACTTCGAGGAGGGCTCGCGCTACGCCCATGAGCGCGGCGCCCGCGTGTATGTGACGTGCAATGTGCTGCCACGTAACAACGAGATCGAAGCCATGCGCGGATACATCGGCCAGCTCAAAGACACCGGCGTGGATGCGCTCATCGTCTCCGATATCGGCGTAATGATGATGGCCCGCCAAGCGGCCCCGAACCTCGAACTGCATGTTTCCACCCAAGCGGGTGTGACCAACTACCAGGCCGCCAACGCGTTCTATGAGCTCGGCGCTCGCCGTGTGGTGCTGGCCCGCGAGATGGACTTGCAGGCTGTGCGCGATATCCGCGCCAACATTCCCGATGACCTTGACATCGAATGCTTCGTGCACGGCGCCATGTGTATGGCGTTCTCCGGTCGGTGCCTGTTCTCCAACTACCTGACCGGCCGTGACGGCAACCACGGCGAATGCGCCCAGCCCTGCCGCTGGAAGTACTCGATTGTGGAGGAGAAACGCCCCGGACAGTACTTCCCGATCGAGCAGACAGAAAACGGCGCCTACCTGTTCAACTCACAGGACATGAACATGTTGGGCCACCTCGACGATCTGATCGATTCCGGCGCCACCAGCCTCAAAATCGAAGGCCGTGCGAAAAGCGCCTACTACATCGCCGCGATGACCAACGCCTACAAGACCGCCGTCAACGAATACATGATTCAGCGCGGTTTTGAAGATGCTGACGGCAATATCTTGCTGCCGTTCCACGACCGCGTGATCCGCCCGTCCGACCCTGATTACGGCCAGGGAACCGAAGATCAGGTAATGCGCAATGCCGACGCCGCATTCGCCGGTGTGGCCGATGAGGGATACAACACGACCGATGCGCCGGAGCCCGACGGCATGAGTTCGCATGCCCGTTCCACGCGGCGCAAATCCAACACCGCAATCGAACAGATTGAGACCGACTGGAAGCATGCCGCCGTCCGCCCGGCCCCGCACGTCGAACTGCCCGAATGGCTGCTCGAAGAAACCGACAAAGTGGCGCACCGCGACTACTCCACCGGCTTCTACTACCCCGAGCACAAAGTCACGCAGAACACTGACCGCTCCGCCTATTTCCGTTCCTGGCTGGTAGTCGGAGAAGTGCTCAGCTGGAGTGCAGACGAAGGCGGCCGCGTCACACTGATGAGCCGCAACAAAATCGAACCCGGCCAGCAAGTCGAATTCCTCCTGCCCGGTGAGCGTCCGCTGGCATACATTGTGCCGGAAGACGGTCTGCGTGATGCAGACGGCACACCGGTGCCCGCCATCAATAATCCGGCGCATGTGTTTTCGATGCCTTGCCCGCATCAGGTGCCCATCAACGCCGCCATCCGTTCGCGTACCAAGAAGCCCACCCTCAAAGCCGAATAAAGGAACGAACATGCCTGAATATAGTGACGAAATTCTCGACTCCAACCAGATCAGCTCCACTGATAAGGAGGGTCGCCCGATTCCGGTGACCATTCCGATTGCGCTAGCTCCCGGTATCACGGTGGTTTACACCACGCGGCTGGGAGGGCTGAGCGCCGGTGATTACGGCAATCTGAACCTCGGTGGCAAATCCGGCGACAATCCACAGGCCGTGATGTCGAACCGCATTGCCTTGTCTGAAGCAGTGCATGCACGCCTGTCGCTGGTCTCGCAGGTGCATTCCGGCGTGGCTGTGGATGTGGATGATTCCTTCGTTGTCAACACCCCATTTGGTTTCGATGTATCCGGCACCCACCGGAGTGTGGAGGAATATCAGACGGGTCGTGGCATGGAGACCGATGCCGATGGTCGTAAGCACGAGCCGACCGAACCCACTGGGTCAGCTGAGAATGTGTCGCAGGTCATCGAGGCAGACGGGCAAGTCACCTCACAATCCGGCATCGCCCTGGGTATGTTCGCGGCTGACTGCCTGCCGGTGCTCCTCGCCGACCCGGTCACCGGCGTCATCGGCGCGGCTCATTGCGGACGGCGTGGCCTTGAACGCGGCATCATCGAATCCACCGTGGAACTGATGAAGCTCAAGGGGGCCGATCCGACGAACATCATTGCTACACTCGGCCCGCGTATCTGCGGTGATTGCTACGAGGTGGGCGATGAGGTCGCCGACCAGTTCGTCAAGCGTTTCCCGTTGACCAAAACGCAGACACGCTTCGGCGGTGCCGGCATTGATATCGCCGAAGCCGCAATGATTGACCTCGCCTTTGCCGGTGTCCATCAGGTGGTTGATTCCATGCCGCGCGTCCATGCTGCGACCGAATACCTCGAGGCGGATCCTGAACTTGCTGAACTGTGCCGCACCGACGGTGAGGGGCCGGCCGAGCTTGCGGAGCGCATCGGCAACATCAACCACAGTATGTGCACGCTCGAGAATCCGCTCTGGTACTCCCACCGCCGTGCCTCGCTTGCCAACAAAGCCCATGAAGGCCGCTTGCTGGCTCTCATCGTGCGGCAATAGCGGGCACATTCCGTGGAGAAAGCTGTGAGGCAGGTCACGAACGGCCGGACCTCCCCTTACGGTGGTGGCTATGACTGAGAGAGACTCCGATATTCCTGAAACCGCAGCCGCCCGACCCGCACAGACCGCGCCGGTGGTGGCCGTGGTGCTGGCGGCCGGCTTCGGTACCCGCTTTGACCCCGACAACCCCAAGCAGCTTGTCTCTGTGGGCGGCAAGCCCATCGTGTGCTGGAGCATCGAGGCGTTCGAGCGTTGCGGGCGTGTCAGTGACATCGTGGTGGTGGTCAATCCCAAGGTACGTTCGGCGGTCGAATCGCTGATTGACGATATGGGATACACCAAAGTGCGCGTGATTATCGACGGTGGCGCCGAACGTGTGGACAGCACCGCCGCCGCGCTTGACACGTTGGCGGCCGCCGGTATTCCCGATGACGCCAAGATCCTGATTCATGATGCCGTCCGACCGTTTGTGGAGCAGTCCTCCATCGAGGGGTCGATTGACGCGCTCGACCAGTTCACCGCCGCAACAGTGGCATATGCTTCCACTGATACAGTGCTGCTGACCGAGGATCTCGGCGATGTGAAAGTGGTCAAATCGGTGCCGGACCGCCCGAACACGTTCCGTGCGCAGACACCGCAGTCGTTCCGATTCGCCACGATTCGCCGTGCATACGAACTGGCCGCATCCGACCCGGATTTCCACCCCACCGATGACACTCGGGTAGTGGTCGACTATCTGCCTGACGAGCCGGTTGCCATCGTGTCCGGCAGCGAGACGAATCTCAAAATCACCACGCTGGAAGATGTGCCCACCGCCGAACATATCGCCGAGGAAATTCAGGGACGCGATCCCAAGGAAGAGGCGCGCGCCCGCATGCATGCGCTCCTCGCCCAAGCCGCAGGTCAGATGCGCTGACCTCCCCAAACCCGTGAAGAGATATTAGACTTACCAATATGCGTGAACTCAATGTTGTGATTTCCGGATTCGACCACTATGACGGTGTGGACGTTAATCCGGCTATCGAGGTGCCCAAGGCCATTGCCGAGCAGGGTTTGGGGCCTGCCTCCAGTCCGGACGACCCGTTGGATCAGGTTGAGGTGACCATTCATGTGGTCAGCATTCCGGTGAGTTTCGCCAAAGCCTGGCCCACACTCAAAGAGACCATCGAGGCCACGAGGCCTGACATTGTCATCGCCACTGGGCTCAAGCATTCGGCCCGTGGTGTGATGCTGGAACGCTGCGCCACCAATTTGATGGATACGGCCAAACCTGACGCCGACAATGTGACTCCGCGTCGCGAGCCCATCGATCCCGACGGCCCGGCCGCTTACTGGACGCGTCTGCCATTGCGCTCGATTTTGAATGACTTTGCCGACGATTCGATTCCGGCCACCTTAAGCTCTGATGCCGGCACATTCGTATGCAACTCGCTGTTCTACAATTTGCTCAATTGGACCGCCACTCAGGAACGTGTGCTGGGAGGATTCGTGAGCTTCCCATTGGTAGGGCCGGCGCATTCCAGCCAGAACGGATTGCCGCTGGAACAGCAGATTGCCGCTGGGCGAGACGTGGTGCGCGAGGCTGTGCGCTACTATCTCAAGCCCTCCAGCTCCGATATCCTCATTGCCTGAGTCTCACCCCGACGCACCAAAACCGAACACGTTTCGCACGCATTGTAACGATGTTCGCCGTCCCCAGCTTCGGCATGCTTCCATGCGCTACAGTGCTTGAGGACGAGCCAAGTTGCGTATGTGAAAGGACGGACAGACATGGTGGACCGTTTCCCGGTGGTGCTGCGAGGATACGATAAAGAGAAGGTGGACGCGGCATTCGAGGTTGCCCAAGATAGCGTGAACGAGGCCCATCGCACGCTGGCCAACATGCGAGAGCAGATTGCCGCGGATGATGATCGCATTCTGCAATTGCAGGCCCAATTGCAGGAGGAGCGCAATAAGAAGTCGCAGGGCAACACGTTCGCGTCGCTCGGCGCCAACGCTCAGCAGATGCTTGCTTCCGCCGAGCAGACCAGTTCCGAGCTGCTCGAACGCGCCAAGCAGGACGCCTCCTCCACGCGCATGACCGCGCAAGCTCAAGCCGAGACGTTGATTAACAACGCTAAGTTGGACGCGCAGCACATTGTGGATGATGCCAATGCCAAGGCTGCTTCCATCCTGCAGGATGCCAACAATCAGGCTGAATCAATCACCACTGCCGCCAACGAGGATGCCGCCCAGCTGCGCGCTGAGACCGCCAAGAACGTCACCGAGCAGCGTCAGACCGTTGAACTTGAGCTCAGCAACACCCGTGAGGAACACGATAAGAAGCTTGCCTCCGAACGCTCTACGCAAGAGCGCGAAATCGCCGAGATGAGGGCCGAAGCGGCCAGGCAGACCGCCGAGCTGCGCAAGAACGCCAACGAGGAAATCGCCAAGCTCAAGTCCGATTCCAATGACCAGATCGAAGCGGCGCTCGCCGATGCCAACAAGAAGCTGGCCGATGTACGCGAGCAGGTGTCCAAGATGATGACCGAGGCCCAGCGCAAGGCCGGCGAGATCACCGATACTGCCAAGGCCAAGGCTCAGGAGATCACCGACGAGGCCGAGGTCAACCGCACCAACACGATGAGCCAGGTCACTGCCGAGGTCGAACAGATTCGTGCCGACATTGCCGCTCAGCAGGATGAGGCCACCAAGAAAGTCAACGAGTTGCTCGCCAACCTCGAGGAGCGCCGTACTGCCGCCAAGCAGGAGGCCGATGAACTGGTTAGCCAGGCGAAGAACACCCGTGAAGAGGCCGACTCCTATGCGGCCGATAAGCGTAAGGAAGCCGACGAACAGGCGGCTGAGATCGTGCGCAAGGCAGGTGAGGACGCCGACAATCAGATTCAGGAGCGTCGTAACGCGGCTCAAAGCGAGCTTGACGGGCTGGCCAAGCGCATTGCCGAATTGCAGTCGCGTGAGGCCACTATTACCCAGCGCGTTTCTGAACTGCGTGCGATGTTCGCTCAGGCATTCTCCGGCTTCGGTCTCAGCGCCGATAATTCTGGCGATGCCGCTGCCTCGCTGCCGGTGGTCAACCCGGTTCCGGAACAGCAGCAGGAATCGGATGACGAACAGGCACAGCCTGATGACGCCGAAACCGATGGGCAGAGCGCCGAACAGGGCGACGAGGCCGGCCAGTCGGAACCGTCTGAGCCCGAGGCTGAATGACAAGCCATCGATTAGACTACTAACGGCAAGATATACGGCACCTGTGCTCTGCGCCAGGTGCCGTAATCGTTGTGAACATTGCGCCACAAGCGTACCGAACCCAAAGAAGGAATAGACATGAGTGAATTGACGCCTTTGACTGGCGAAGCGCTGAACACTCTGCGCAGCGAATTTGACGCCGACGGCACCAGCCGCCTGGCCATGAATGCGGTGACCGCCGCTGGAATCGACAAGGTGGCCCGCAACTATGATCGCGCCCGTCTGCTGCAGCGTCGCTTCTCCACCACTGTGGATAACGGCGAGGCCACCCATCAGGATCGCTCCGGCCGCTGCTGGTTGTTCAGTTCCCTGAACGTGGCCCGCTTCATCGCCAAGAAGAACATGAACTTGAAGGAGTTCGAGTTCTCCCAGAACTACGCGATGTACTACGACAAGCTGGAGCGCGTCAACTACTTCCTCAAGGATGTGGCAGCTCTGGTGGAGGCCGGCGAGCCTGCTGACTCCCGCCTGATCCAGCACCTGCTCGCCGACGTGATGGGCGACGGCGGCCAGTGGACCATGGCCATGAACGTGT
>OAVP01001007.1_pt1 | contig 12194 bp, 10 predicted proteins | sample 1495311 | NCBI WGS metagenome assembly OAVP01 (sample SAMEA2580102, study PRJEB22360) | human gut metagenome | biome: human gut; feature: human-associated habitat; material: faeces | place: Denmark | collected 2008/2010
TCGCTGACCGGTACGGTCAGGTCCTCGAACACGGTGACCTCGAAACCGAGCTTCCTGGCATCGAGCGCGGTGTCCTTGACGCAATGCGATTCGGCGATGCCCACCACATCCACGCGGCTCACGCCGGCCGTCTTCAGCGCGTCGGCTAGTGTCTTGCCGGCGGCCTGTTCAGCCGAGACCTCCTCACGGGTCTGGATGCGGTCAGTATTGTCCTCGATACCCTCAAACCCGGAATATGCCGCCGAATACTGGCCCTTCTTGAAATGATGCTCGACGCCCAGCGCCTTGATCGCCGGATGCAGTTCGGCGTTCGACGTACCGGCCGCGCCATGCTTCGGCCATGTATCCACGAAATCTGGCTCAGCCGACCAGTGCGCGCCTGGCTCGATATGCCAATCCTGCGTGGTGGCGATATACGCGTATTCGCCACGATGCGCATTCACATAATCGGCGATGCGCTCGGCGACTGCGTTGCCACCCTCAACACCCAGTTCACCGCCCTCGCAAAATGTCGGCTGCACATCCACCACAATCAACGCCTTGCTCATAGATTCCCCATTTCTTTTGAATAGGCCTGTAATGTGCTTTTATCTTAGTGGTTTATTGCTGAATAGGGGAGTGCCGGATTCGTCAAAAGTTAGACGTTTGATTGCCTGATTAGACCAATGTGACGGTGATGGTCTGCTCGGCGGTTTCGTTTCCTGTCCAAACACCGTCTTTGCGATTCCATTCCATGCCGTTCGCATGCAATGCGTTGATGCCGTATTGGCGTGCGTGCGTGACCAGCCAGCCCGTAACTTGCCAGCACAGGCGATTGTGGTCGTCTGCGGACAGGCCGTCGGGCAGAGCTACGGTGATTGTCGTACCGTTTGATGAATTATTACCGTTTCCCTCGGCAGTTGCAGGCGCAGTAGCGGCGGTAACACTCGGATAGGCAACAGGAAGCGCAGCGATAAGCCCATCGGCATCCGACGATGTTGCCGGCTCCAGCGCGCATGAAATAGTCGCTCCGAATTCACCGGTCAGTCCCGCAGCCCAAGCATGCGCCATGGCGTCCCATGTGGCGTACAGATCCGGGTATCCTGAACGCTGCACTTCCTGGGCCGCGTCCTCGATGGGAATCGTCTCCCAGTCCGGCACCTGCATCAGATGGTCGTAGAAGATGTTCGTGGCATACGTCATGTCGGACACCTGTTCCACAGTTCCCCAACCTTGGCTCGGCCGCTGTTGGAAGAGTCCGATGGAATCCAGATCGCCATAGGAAAGGTTCGTGATTCGCGATTCCTGCATGGCCGTGGCGATGGCCACCGTCGCCGCATGATCCGGCAGTCCGCGATTGATGGCGATGTTGGCGATGAGCTCCGCGTTCTGGGCCTGTTCCGGCATGAGGGAATAGCTTGGGCCGTCGGCTGGTTTCGCCGAACAATAGGCGTCGTCGGAGGCGCGGGAAGGGGTGCCGGAGGAAAAGAAAATGCGTGGCAGATAGATGAGCGCGGCCAGAATCGCGACGATGACGCAAGCGACGATAAACACCAGCACCCATCTGCCGCCCGAGCGGCGACGAGCCCGGTATCGCGTTCGCCGAACCATCTCGCCTCCTTCCTGGCCTTATCGGTCTTCGCCTGATTGCGCGTCTATGTCATATCGTCACGTCAATCTGATCACCACCAGTCAGAGTGTCATATCTGCCTGATGAATGCTCATAGCACCGATGACTTTGCCATAATTCTTCACGCCCTTTGACTCTCGCACAAGCCGAACCGAGAAGAATGTTCCAATGTCCGTGTTTCAGCGTGGCCAAGATTGATAATCTGGGTTGCAATCGTCTATTTCCGCTTCGAGGGTCTGATTCGCCATTTCCAGAACATCTACTTCCGTTTCAAGGGGCGGATGGTTAAGTAGACAGATCATGAAAATGGCGGGATGGCGTTGTCGTTACGCCGTTTCTACTTTTGGTTTGAGCTTCGACCAGCCCCTCGAAGTGGAAGTAGATGTTCCCGGATAACAGAATCAGCCCCTTGAAACCGAGAATGCCGTTCGAAACTGTTTCGGCGGCGAAGGAACCGTAGACGCTATTGTGTGAAATACACCCAGTCCCGGTTTGAGAAAGGAACGTATGGCACAGCCGCAGCCGTATTACGCCATCGAGGGCAATGATAATGGATTGTCCGTCGTGTTTGTGCATGGCATGGGTGTGGACCATCGTTCGCTGATGATGCTCGATGAAGCATTCGACGGCAATGATTCGATTCGCCGCATATATCTGGACCTGCCCGGCTTTGGGCGTACGCCAGCACTGCCCGAGAATGCCTGTGGACTGCCGGAAATGGCTGATTGGCTGCAAACGGTCATTGACGGCCTTGTCGGCAAAGCAACCCCATTCGCCATGGTCGGCAACTCGATGGGCGGTGCGCTTGTCCGCGAAGTATTGGCGCGCGAACCTCGCCGAGTGGCCGGCATGGCGCTGATCGCGCCGGTTGTGGACCCGCAGCATGCCGGCCGGCATGTGGCCGAACACGTGGTTGCGAATCCCAATCCCAGACTGACGCACTCCCTGCCACAGGAACAGGTGTTCGACTTCATCACCATGGGCGTCAACCAGTCATTCGATGCATGGCGGCGCTACCAGCGGTTCATCTTGCCTGGTGTGGCGTTGTGTGACCGTTCGGCGTGCGAACGACTGGATCAACGCTATTGGCTGGATGACGACCCCGAGAAAACACTCGGCACATATGCAGGTCCGGTGCTCATCGTCACCGGCAAACAAGACCAGATCGTCGGATACGAAGACCAGCAAGCCCTGTTGCCGCACTATCCCAACGCCACCTTCGTGACGCTAGACAATGCCGGTCACAACGCGCACATCGACCAACCCGAAGCCGTCGTAGCTCTCGTGCGCGAATGGGTGGCGCGCCTGCATGTCTGAGCAACTGCTCATCCGGGCATCTGAACATAAAACTTGTAGCTATCTCCTTTGACAGCAGATAGCATTCCGTAAATGGGCGAATGTACCTCTCTGAAAGCAGTTAGCTATGTAAAAATCATGCGGTGGTTATCGGTCGCTGTCCTCCCATTCGAGAATGTCGCCGGGCTGGCAGTCGAGGGCCTTGCAAAGCGCATCCAGCGTGGTAAAGCGAACGGCTTTGGCACGTCCGTTCTTCAGAATGGACACATTGGCGGGGGTGATGCCGATTTGCTCGGCGAGCTCGCCGAGCCCGATCTTGCGCTTGGCCATCATGACGTCGAGATTGCTGCGAATCGTCATATCAGATCACCTGCTCGAGCTCGCTGGACTGGTCGGTGGCGGCGCGCAGCAGGCCTTTCATCACGACCATCAGCAGCATGAATCCGATTTCGGCGAGAACCGCCACACCAAGCACCAAGGCGATGGTGTAGTAATCCATGGCCGGCATGGTCGCATCATGCCAGCCGGAGATAAGGAAACACAGGGATACGAGAACGATCAGCGCAGTGGCGATCGCCGCGCAGCCAAGCACCCAGTTCACGCAGGGCATGGCCTTGGCGGTGAACACCGTGCCGGAGCCGGATAGCGAAAGCAGCCGCCAGACGGCCGCAAACGCTATCTCGACGCATACCAGAAACAGTATGCCCATGATGAGGTATGGCCAGCGCATCGCCACCTGGCTGGAGTACAGGCCGGCCATCGCCTCGCTCAGTATGGGCGCGGCGAACGTCTGGCTCCAGAGGCAGGCCAGCCAGACCAGCGCGATGATGACCTTCAATCCAAGCAGGACCCACTTGTTCATGTAGCGCTTTATGAGACGATCCCTTGCATCGAATATTTCGAATAACGATAATGATATATCGAAAAACGATATGATTGGCAACGTGGTTTTGTGAAGATTGCGATGGCGCAGCAATGCGATCGGAAAAGTCCGTATGCTTGTTCGTTCGCTGGATTCCCGCATAACACATGTGCCCGCAAACCGAAATGGTTGCGGGCACATGCGAAAAGATCCGGCGGTCGTCACTCGTCGTCGGCCGGTGCCTCCTTGGGCGCGGAGAGGAAATGCTCCTCACTGGGCAGCACGGCGTTCAGGATCACGGCCACCACGAACGCCACGGCGATGCAGTTCGAGGCGAAGATTTGTTGGAACAGTGCCGGGAACTGCGCGAAGATGTCGCTCACCTGGGTGAAGCCGATGCCGATGGTCAGCGAAAGCGCCGCAAGCGTGATGTTGCGCTGCGTGAAGCCCGCTTCGGCGATCATCTGGAAGCCCGAAAGAATGATGTTGCCGAACATCATGATCGTGCAGCCGCCGAGCACCGCCTGTGGCAGCGAGTTGAACACCTCGGCGATGGCCGGCACGAAGCTCGCCAGCACCAGAATCAGCCCGCCGGAGAGAATCACCTTGCGGTTGACGACCTTGGTCATGGCCACCAATCCGATGTTCTGCGCGAACGAGGTCAGCGGCAGGCATCCGAACAGGCCGGATACGGTGGAGATCAGGCCGTCGCCGGCGATGGCGCCCGCGGTCTCGCGTTCGGTGGGCGTACGGTTCAGGCCCACCTTGGTCAGCGCGGCGGTGTCACCCAGCACCTCGACCGAGGAGACGACGTAGAGCAGGCCGATGGAGATGATCGAACCCCAGTCGAACTCAGGCTTGAACGGCATGAACTGCGGCACGGACACGATGGCGAGGTTCTGGAAACCGGAGAAATCGACCTTGCCCATGCAGATGGCCGCCACATAGCCGACCACCAGGCCGAACAGCACGGACAGCTGCTTGGCCGTGCCCTTCATCAACAGCTGGAACGCCAGGCAGGCGACCAAAGATATAAGCCCGAGCGTTAGGTTTTGCCAGGAACCGAAGTCCTTGGCTCCGCTGCCGCCGCCGAAGCTCGTGGCACCCACGTTGAGCAGCGAGAAGCCGATCGACGTGACCACGATGGCGGAGATGATGGGCGGCACGAACCGACGCCAATACTGGGCCGTCAAACCCAGCACGAGTTCCAGCAGACCGCCGACCATTACCGCGCCGACCACTGCGCCATAGCCCTTGTCCGCGCAGATCGCCACGGCGGCCGCCACGTAGGTGAAGGAGATGCCGGTGACCATCGGCAGACGCGAGCCGATGAGCCACGCGCCGTACAGTTGCAGGCAGGTGCCTAGGCCCGCAACCAGAAGGCCGGCCTGGATGATGGTGGCCGATTGGGCCGGGGTCATTTTCGCGGCCGAGGCGACGATGAAGATCGGGGCGAGGTTCGCCACGAACATGGCCATCACATGCTGCAGGCCGAACGGAATGCCCTTCCAGAAGGATACGGGTGCGTCCAGCGAAGACAGCGCCTCAAAGGATACGGAATTCTTGGTTTTCTTCTCTGACATGATTCTCTTCTTCTCTCTGTTGCTCCCGCCGGCGGGAGCAGGCAATGTGCTCAGTGCCTAAATGTGATTTCGCCGGTCTCGGGATTCATGGACTCGACGATGGCCAGCGAATCCACATCGTAGCCTTCAGCGCGCAGCGTGTCACCGCCGCCCTGGAAGCCCTTCTCCACGGCGATGCCAATGCCCTCGACCGTGGCCCCGGCCGCCTCGCACAGGTTAATCAGACCGCGCAACGCCTTGCCGTTGGCCAGAAAATCGTCAATAAGCAGCACATGGTCGCCGGCGTTCAGATACTTCTTGGCCACGATCACCGGGAACTCCTTCTGCTTGGTGAAGGAATAGACCGTGGTGGTGTACTGGTCGCCGTCAAGGTTGATGGACTGCGCCTTCTTGGCGAACACCACCGGCACATTGCCGAAATGCTGGGCCGCCAAACACGCAATGCCGATGCCGGACGCCTCGATGGTCAGAATCTTGGTGATGTGCTTGCCGGCGAAATGAGTGGCCCATGCCGAACCCATGCGGTCGAACAGACGCACGTCGCACTGGTGGTTCAGAAACGCGTCCACCTTGAGCACATCACCCTCCTTCACCGTTCCCTCGCTTTGGATTCGCTCCTCAAGTTCCTGCATTTGACCTCCCATTGCTGTATGTCAGTGAGTGATATGGATACTCGTAAGTGTACGTTGTCCTACGCTGACCCGTGCATGTGGTAAACATGAATGTCGCGATTCAAAGGGAGGCAACAGTGTACGACGAGCCTGAAATCATGGCACGCACCGCGCAGGAACTCGTGGGCGACCTGAACCCGCAACAGGCGCAGGCCGTGCAATACCAGGGCCAGGCGCTGCTGATCGGCGCCGGTGCCGGCTCCGGCAAAACCCGCGTGCTGACCCGCCGCATCGCCTGGATCTTGAGCCAGTTCGGCGCATGGCCGAGCCAGATTCTGGCCATCACCTTCACCAACAAGGCCGCCGCCGAAATGCGCGAACGACTCGGTTCGCTGATCGGCCCGGTGGCCCAGCGCATGTGGGTCTCCACCTTCCATTCCGCCTGCGTGCGCATTCTGAGGCGCGACGGCAAGTCCATCGGGCTCAAGTCCGGCTTCTCCATTTATGATTCCGCCGACTCCGAGCGGCTCGTCAAAATCATCGCCACCGAATTCAACCTCGACATCAAGCGCTACACTCCACGCTCGATCCTCGGCCATATCTCCGACCTCAAGAACAATCTGACCGGTTGGAAGGAAAACCTCGCCGTTCACGCGCCCGACTTCACGCCTGGCCAGCGCGGCTACCAGTTCGGCACGGTGGGCGACCTTGAAGCCATCTATGCGGTGATCTACGCCGAATACGAGCATCGCTTGGCCCTGGCCAACGCCGTCGACTTCGACGATCTGATCGGCCGCACGGTCGAGTTGCTGCGCACCGACCCGGCCGTCGCCGAGTACTACCATCACCGCTTCCGTTACATTCTCGTCGACGAGTATCAGGACACCAACCACGCCCAGTACGTGCTCGTGCGCGAGCTGGCCGGCGTGGACACGGGGGAGAAGGCCATCCCGGGCGCGCCGAACGCCGGCAAGTCCGGCCCCGCCTGGATCACCGTGGTGGGCGATTCCGACCAGTCCATCTACGCGTTCCGTGGCGCCGACATCCGCAACATCCAGGACTTCGAGCAGGACTTCCCGAACGCCAAGACCATCATGCTCGAACAGAACTATCGTTCGACGCAGACCATTCTGGACGCGGCCAACGCGGTGATCAGCAACAACGAGGGACGCAAGCCCAAGAAACTGTGGACAGCACTCGGCAAAGGCGAGCCAATCGTCGGCTACGCGGCGGATAACGCCCAGCAGGAGGCCCAGTGGGTGGCCACCGAAATCGCCCGACTGCACGCCGAAGAAGATATCGCCTACTCTGACATGGCGATTATGTATCGCGCCAACGCGCAGTCCCGCTCGCTCGAAGAGGCGTTAATCAACGCAGGGCTGCCGTACCAGCTCGTCGGCGGCACCAAGTTCTATGAGCGCCGTGAAATCAAGGACGCGCTGGCCTACCTGCAGGCGCTGGTCAACCCGGATGATGACGTGAACCTGCGTCGAATTTTGAACGTGCCCAAGCGCGGGCTCGGCGATCGTGCCGAGGGCATCCTGCTCGCCTATGCGCGCGAACGTGGCACCAGCTTCTTCTATGCACTCATGCATTTGGATGAAATTCAGGACGTGCCCACACGTACCGCCACGCAGCTCAAGGCCTTCCGTGATTTGATGGGTGAGCTCTCGCAATTCACGCGAGCACATGACGCCAAGCCCAGCGAGATTGTGGCCGAAGTGCTGGAGAAGTCCGGCTTGCGTGCAGAGCTGGAAAAGTCCGTGGACCCGCAGGACGCCTCCCGTTTGGAAAACCTCTCCCAGCTGCAGTCCACCGCAGCCGAGTTTGAGCAGAACACGCCCGACGCCACGCTATCCGCATTCCTGGAGACCACCGCGCTCGTGGCCGATTCCGACCAGCTGCCCGGCGAGGCGGAGGATTCCGGCAAAGTGACGCTGATGACCTTGCACACGGCCAAGGGCCTCGAATACCCGGTGGTGTTCCTGACCGGCATGGAACAGGGCACGTTCCCGCATTCGCGTTCGATGGAGGACACCACCGAACTGCAGGAGGAACGCCGACTTGCCTATGTGGGTATTACCCGCGCCAAGCGGCGGCTGTACGTCACGCGCGCGGCTGTACGCTCCCAGTGGGGTCAGGCCGCCGATATGATGCCCAGCCAGTTCCTTGACGAGATTCCGGATTCGCTGATCGACTGGAAGCGTCGTGAGGCCGGCGTGGAACGCATGCGCGCCAACTGGGAATCCGATGGATTCGCCGACGATTACGGCGGCTGGGATGATGACGATTTTGGCGGTACGACGTTCGGTGGGTCCTCGACATTCGGCTCTCGCGGTTCGGGTTCGTCGTATGGCTCGAGATCTCATTACGGCTCGTCAAGCTATGGATCTGGCTCGTCCTATGGCTCCCGTTCGGGCGGTTCATCGTATGGCTCACGTTCCGGCTCCTCCTACGGTTCCCGCTCGCGCTCGGGTTCGTCCTATGGTTCGGGTTCCGGCTCTTCATATGGTTCTCGTTCCCGTTCCAGTTCGGCGTCCGGCGGCACTCGTGGCGGCAAGGTCACTACGCGCCACACCACGCCGAAGTCCGGTTCCGCCGGATCTTCCATGCCAAGTTCCAAGCTCGCTAAAGATAATGGACTGAATATCTCTGACTTTGCTGTGGGCGACATGATCAGCCACGATCAGTACGGTCTCGGCAAGGTCACCGACGCGCAGGACAAGGGCCGCAATTCGGTCATCACCGTAGACTTCGGGTCAGCCGGCGTCAAACGCCTCATGCTCCGCGTGGCACCGATCGAAAAGCTGTGAGCTGAAAGCATATACCAGATAATCTCATAAAAAACAAGACTTGTGTTCCTCATCACACTGTGGCCATAATGCGGAGGTTGTGCTCACGAACCCTTGGTAGCAGGGGAGAGGAAGGAAGTTATGAAGAACAAGCTGTTCGCATCCGTGCCCAATATTCTGTTCGGTGCGCTTATTGCCATCGCACCCCAGACCTTTGCTCACGCTTGCACCGGCCATGACATGCCGGGTGCCTGCCATTACTCGCAGCAAGCCGCCACCGGTATCGGCGTTGTGATTCTGGTGCTCGGCGTCGTGGCCTTGTTCGTCAACGCCCAGGTCCGTATTGGTCTGAACATCGCCGCCAGCGCTAACGCGTTGCTGCTGCTTGCTGTGCCCACCTTCCTGATCGGCATCTGCAAGGGCGCCATGATGCACTGCCGCATGGTCATGCTGCCCACGCTTATCGTGCTCGGCGTACTCACTCTCGTATTCGCCGCTGTCGCCATCTGGCTCGATTCCCGAGCGGCCAAGCACTGAACTTGACCTCGTGTGACCGGGGTCCGATTTCATTCCAGGAGTCGGGTTCCGGTTTCGCTTATTACAACCGCACCATAATCAATAAGGACCCCCATCGTGCCATCGCATATCGCATTGCGCGGCCTGCCGCTTGAAAATCTCAAGTGCAAGCCATTCCGCACCGGCGCCCTGCTCGCCGTCGTCACCATTCTTGCGCTGACGTTCTTCGGCGGCACCATGCTGACCATGAACCTCAACACCGGTATGACCAGCATGGAGAAGCGCCTCGGCGCCGACCTGATGGTTGTGCCTCAGGACACCGCGCAGAAAGCCGAAGCGCTGTTGACCAACGGCAACCCCAGCACGTTCTATTTCACCAGAGACATCGCCACTGAGGTCAAGCAAGCGGATGGCATCGAACAAGCCAGCGAACAAACCTACATATCGTCACTGGCCGCCGCCTGCTGCGACGAAAAACTGCAGATCATCGGCTACGACCCGTCCACCGACTTCGTTATCGAGCCATGGGTTGCGTCCCAATTCAAAGGCACCCTCGAAGACGGCAAGATGATCGCCGGCGCGAACGTCAATGTGTCCACCGATGGCACCATTGAGCTATACGGCCGTAAATGGCCGGTGATCGCTCAGCTGGCCAATACCGGCACCAGCCTCGACAATTCGGTGTTCATCAACCAGGCCACTGTGCCCGACATGGTCGCCGCATCGTCCAAGGTCTCCAAGCAGGTCATGCCCATGGAATATGCGGGCAAGGCCGTCTCCACCGTGATGATCAAGGTCAAGCAGGGGTATGAGGCGCAAACCGTGGCCGAGAACATCAAACGCATTGACTCCCGATTCGCCGATCTGGGCTACGTGTATCCTGGCGGCATCACCGCCAATACCAAGACCTCGCTGACCGCATTGGTCACCTACCTCAAGGTGTTCGTGGCCGTGATCTGGGTGATGGGTGTGATCGTGCTGCTCGCCGTATTCGCCTCTTCGGTGAACGAACGCAAGCGCGAGTTCGCGTCCCTGCGTATTATGGGAGCCACGCGCGGCATGTTGGATGTCATCATTCTCAAGGAATCGGCCATTATCGGACTGATTGGCGGTGTAATCGGCGTAGGCGTGGCGAGCCTCGTGATCTTCCCATTCAGCTCGCTGATCGGCAAACAATTGCAATTGCCATATCTGCAAGCCGGACCGGCCGCCGTTATCGGATTCATTGCCATAACTATTGTGTGCTCAACCGCCATCGGCATTGTCGGCTCGTTGCTGACCATGTGGCGGCTTGGCCGCCCCGAAGCCTATCTGACCCTGCGAGAAGGGGAGTGACATGACCGAAACTGCATCTCATCTGCTGGAATTGGTGGATTTGACCCGCCAGTTCGTCCGTCGCGGCACGCCGTTTGACGCGGTCAGTCACGTCGATCTCACGATTGACGCCGGGGAATTCGTCGCCATCGTCGGTCGCTCAGGTAACGGTAAAAGCACCCTGATTAATATGGTCGCCGGATTGGTGCGCCCAAGTTCGGGAACCGTGCGTGTGGATGGGCGCGAAGTGACTGCGCTGAGCGATAAGGAACTGTCCCTACTGCGCAACCGAACCATCGGTTTCGTGACCCAAAGCCAGACCCTGCTCGGCAATCTCACGGTGCTCGACAATGTGGTCCTGCCCGCGACGATGTTCCCGGATGCTCTGCCGTTCATGGAGGCTGAGAATAAGGACGATGCAGCCGCGCAAAAACAGAACAATATGGCCGAGACCGAGCCTTGCATCGAATCTGAGGCCGATAACGGTCCCGCATCCGATGAAAACAGTATTGAGTCTTCCACCGAGCCGGATCCGTTTATGCCGGATGTCATCGCGCCGATTGCAGATGCTGACGGTAAACCGTCAAACTCAGCTGCAAGCCAGCCTGACTTATTTACCGAGCGCGCCAAGCATCTGCTCACCCAGCTCGGTGTCGCCGATTTGGCAGACAGCTATCCGCGCGAACTATCCGGCGGTGAGATGCGGCGTGTCTCCATCGCCCGCGCCCTGATGAATCAGCCCAAATTGCTTATCGCGGACGAACCGACCGGCGATCTCGACCAAGAGAGCACTGACATCGTGATGAAACTGCTGAGAAGCCAAGCCGATAACGGTACGGCGATTCTCATGGTCACGCATGATCCGGACGCGTTGGAGTATGCGGACAAGGTATACCGCATGGATGCCGGAGTGCTGTCCACGGCTGCAGTGTAATATTAACCGTTGGTGTCTGCCAACTGGTAGATACCGTCTGGAGTCATAGCCCGTCAACGGGTCGGCGGTAGGCGATCGCAAGAACGCCAACCCGCTCGTGAGCAATCACGACGAAGCGTTGGAGAGGCCCGACTCAGCGCTTGGAATCGCATGAAACCGAGCGTTCCGTTCAGATAACGACAGAAGGAATAATCCAATGACGAACGTTCAGCGTTCTCGCCGTCAGGTGCGTCTGTCCCGCGCCCTCGGCATCGCACTGACCCCTAAGGCTCAGCGCATTTTCGAAAAGCGTCCGTACGCTCCTGGCGAGCACGGCCGCGACCGTCGCCGCACCGAATCCGATTACGCGGTGCGTATGCGCGAGAAGCAGCGTCTGCGCGCTCAGTACGGCATCTCCGAGAAGCAGCTCCGTGCCGCTTACGAGAAGGCTACCCGTACCGCCGGCCAGACCGGTAACGCCATGCTGACCGACCTCGAGACCCGTCTCGACAACCTGGTTCTGCGTGCTGGCATCGCCCGCACCACCGCCCAGGCCCGTCAGTTCGTGGTGCACCGTCACATCCTCGTTGACGGCAACGTGGTGGACCGTCCGTCCTACCGCGTCAAGCCCGGCCAGACCATCCAGGTGAAGGCCAAGAGCCAGACCATGGTTCCGTTCCAGATCGCCGCCGAAGGCG
>OAVP01001024.1_pt1 | contig 11928 bp, 10 predicted proteins | sample 1495311 | NCBI WGS metagenome assembly OAVP01 (sample SAMEA2580102, study PRJEB22360) | human gut metagenome | biome: human gut; feature: human-associated habitat; material: faeces | place: Denmark | collected 2008/2010
CCATGACCCCGGCTGCCGATGACGACCACGACGCGGCTGCAGCCGGCCTTGATGGTGGCGTCGACGATCCACTGGACCATGGGCTTGCCCAGGATCTTGTGCGAAACCTTGCAGTGGTTCGACTTCATGCGGGTGCCCTCGCCGGCGGCGAGGATAATTGCGGTTGCGTCCATGTGATCTCCTGTTACGTTATAGAGACGTGTGTTTGGAAACGATACACGGCGCAATATGATACCGCAGGCATATGATGAGCGCGTAACGATTGGTTTGCGGCGGTTAAGGCTTGCGCCGCCGGCGTGGCGTTTGCGCTGCTCGCGTGCGGCGTTGGCGGTGCTGCGGAGCTGTCGTTTGAGCGAGGGGACGGGGGTGCCCGTGGACAACATACAAGAGGAGTTTGGCGGCGAGCCCGTCGCGGCATTCTCGATGTCGCATCCGTTTGTGCCGGTCCTCTACATGGTGCTGACGCTGGGGCTCACCATGTTCTCGATGCAACCGGTGCTGATCGCGCTGTCGCTTGCGGGCGGGCTGGCGTACGGGCTTGCGACGCGCGGTGCTGCGCGCACGTTGGGGGCGCTTCGCTGGCAGCTGCCGGTGATTTTGATTATCGCGCTGGTCAATCCGCTGTTTAGCGCCTCGGGCTCGACGGAGCTGTTTCGTATTGGCATGCGTGCGGTGTATCTAGAGAGCATGGTTTACGGCCTGTGCATGGGCGGGCTGTTTGTGGCGAGCGTGCTGTGGTTTGAGGCCGCGGCGTCGATGCTCGAATACGACAAGGTGCTCGCGCTGCTGGGTAATGCCGCACCGGTGATTGCGCTCATGATCTCGATGTGCATGAGGCTTATCCCGCAGTTTTTGCGCCGCGGTCGTACGGTGCTGGCGGTGCAGGATGCGATTGATGTGCCGGGCCGTGCGCCGGCCGACCCCGTGCGCTCGCGCCTGCGGGCGTCAAGCGTGTTGATGGGCTGGGGCATGGAAGATTCGCTGGAGCGCGCGGACGCGATGCGCTCGCGCGGGTGGGGTGCCGCGACGCGTCGTACGACGTATGCGCGGTATCGACTGGAGCGCAGCGACGTTGCCGCGCTGGTTGGGCTTGCGCTGTTTGGCGTGGTCACGGTGGCAGTGGCGTGGACCGCGACGACGCAGTATTCGTTTTATCCGCAGCTCTCGGTGCCGGCGCCGTGGCCGAGCTATGTCGTGTACGCTGCCTGGATGGTGCTGCCTTGCGCGTTGCACGCGATTGATGAGAAGAGGTTTGGCTGATGGCTCGGTTTGATAGGGGCCCGGCGGCGGGTGTGACATATGGCTCGGCCGCGCCGGCGATTGAGGTGCGAGGCCTTAGTTTTGCCTATTCCGGGGCCGAGACACCGGTGCTCGAGGGGCTTGATTGGCGTGTTTCCCAAGGTGCGTTTGCACTGCTTGTTGGCGGTACCGGTTCGGGCAAGTCGACGCTGCTGTCGCTGCTCAAGCCCGAGATCGCTCCGGCGGGCGAGCGCACTGGCGATACGCGCGTGCTGGGCGAGAACGTTGCCGACATGGGCATGCGGGCATCGGCGGAGCGCGTGGGCTATGTGTTCCAGGATCCCGAGAACCAGATCGTGTGCGAGACCGTGTGGCACGAGATGGCGTTTGGCCTGGAAAACTTGGGGCTAGCGCGTGATGAGATGCGCCGTCGCGTAGCTGAGACCAGCTATTTCTTTGGGCTGGAAGATTGGCTTCACCGCGATACTGACACGCTTTCGGGTGGTCGCAAACAGTTGCTGTCGTTGGCGGCCGTTCTGGCGCTGCGCCCGTGCGTGCTGCTGCTCGACGAGCCCACGTCTCAGCTCGATCCCGTTGCCGAGAAGAATTTCCTGCACGCGCTGTTTCGTGTGAATCGCGAGCTGGGCTGCACGGTTGTTGTGGCGACGCATCAGCCGCGCCCAATGCTCGAATACGCGACGTGTGCGTACCGGATTGAGGACGGTCGCGTGCGCGAGCTGGCGGATATGGCTTCTTTGGGACGCCGAGAATCGCTGTTTTCCGATGACATGTTGGGGTGGGGTGCCATCCGATGTGCAAATAAAGGAGTATTCAGCAGGCGTGAGGACAATTTGGGCTCTCTGGAGCCGCCCGGGGACGTATCGAGCGCGAAAAAAAGTTCGGAATTGGACAAATCGTCCGAATTTGTGGCGCAAACGTCGCTCGAGAACGGCTCGGAAGCCTTCTCGCGCACGGATGGAAGCAGAATACTCCAAAAAATGCACGGCGGGTCGGCTACCACCCTGTCGGAAGGCTGGTTTCGCTACGATCGAGCGTCCGGCTGGGTGCTGCGCGGGCTTGATGCGTCGTTTTCGGCTGGCGCGGTGCACGCGGTTGTGGGCGGTAACGGCTGCGGCAAGTCGACGATGCTTTCGGTGCTGGCCAAGACTGCCAAGCTGCAGCGTGGTCGTATGGTGCGCGGGGCGGTCTCGGCTGCGCTGCTGCCGCAGAACCCCAAGGCCCTGCTGGTTGCCGAGACGGTGCGCGACGAGCTGATGGAATGGGCCTCGACCTGCGGATATGACGAGAACTTGGCGCGGGAGCGTGCGGCGCAACTGGGATTGGACGGCCTGGAGACGCGCCACCCTTACGACCTCTCGGGCGGACAGCGCCAGCTGCTTGCGTTGGCAAAGCTGCTGCTGATCGGCCCCGAGCTGCTGCTGCTTGACGAGCCCACGAAGGGCTTGGACCTGGAGAGCCGTCGCATCATCGCTCGCGCCCTGCGTGACCATGTGAAGGCTGGCGGCACCGTCATCATGGCTACGCACGATTTGGACTTTGCCGAGCAGGTAGCCGACGACGTCGCCATGATGTTTGACGGCGAGATTGCCTGCATGGAGCCCCCGGCTGAATTCTTTGCCGACAACGTGTTCTATAGGGCGTGATGGGATGACGGACTGTCGTTTCTCGCGCTTGCTTGCAAAACTGGAGGTCCCGCTGTTGTTGGCGGTGCCGGCGGTGATGGCTGCGGCGTTGCTGTCGGGTGTTGGGCAGGCAGCGTTGGCCATGCTGGTTGTGGTGGCGCTGGTGCTCGCACTGTTCTTTGCGGGTTACGAGGCATCTCGTCCGGGTTTGCGCCAGATTATGCCCACGCTGGTGCTGGCGGCGCTGGCGGCGGCGGGGCGCATCCTGTTTGGGCCCATTCCCGACTTTAAACCGGTGAGCGCTATCGCCATTATCGCGGGGGCGACGCTTGGCCGTCGCAATGGTTTTATGGTTGGCGCGCTGGCGGCGCTGACCAGCAATTTCTTTTTTGGACAGGGCATGTGGACGCCGTGGCAGATGTATGCCTGGGGGCTCGTGGGATACGTTGGCGGTGCGCTGGCGCATGCCGGCGCTTTTGATCGTGCCGATGGCACCGTGCGTATGCCGGCGCTGCTGACCTACGGCTTTGCTTCGGGTTTGCTGTACGGCGTTGTGATCAACGCCTACGACATTATCGGTTTTGTTCAACCACTCACGTGGGCGGGTGCCATGGCGCGTCTTGCCACCGCCGTACCGTTCGATATCACGCACGGCCTTGCGACCTGCGTGTTTTTGGTCGCCCTGTACAAGCCTTGGTGTCGCCGCATCAACCGAGTCGTCGTGAAATACGGGCTGTAGGGTTGGTTACGCCGGGGCGGGAATCAATACTGCCGAAGCGCCATTTCAAAACTATGCCGGTTTACGGGGCCAGATTGGCACAAGCAGACCATGCTGGCTATTTTTGAAATAGGGTAAGCCGTTTACCTGCGGTTTTATTATTTCGGAATTGCGTATGGTTGGGGGTTCGCGATTCAGCCCCGTAAACCGGCATAGTTTTGAAACAGCCGGCTGATACGACGGGCATCGTGGCCCTCGGAGAGCCAAATTGATCCGTTTTCTTTCGCCTCCAGACGTTCCCAGGGAATCAGCTGAACCCGCTCGCCACGAAATCGGTCTATCTACTACGTTTGGCCCGACACCCCCAACCACAACCGTGTTATATGAAAAACCGTAGGCTTTCTACCTGCGGTTTTCTTTTTGCGTTGTTCACTGTGGTTGAGGGTAGTGGCTTAAACGTAGTAGATGGGCCAGTTTCGTGGCAAGCGAGCTGCGTGGATGATCTCGCGAAGTGAAAATGATTCCTTTTCCTCCGTCCCCAGGAGATCAGTTGGGGCTAGAGCTCTAGGGTGAGGGTGACGGGGCAGTGGTCGCTGCCGAAGATGTCGCCGCGGATGCCGGTGTCGCGTACGTTGCCGGCGATTGCGTCGCTTACCAGGAAGTAGTCGATGCGCCAGCCGGCGTTGTTCTTGCGGGCATTAAAGCGGTAGCTCCACCAGCTGTAGACGCCCTCGACGTCGGGGTTTGCCGCGCGCCAGGTATCGGTAAACCCGGCGTTGAGCAGCTCGGTGAACTTGCCGCGTTCCTCGTCCGAAAAGCCAGCGTTGCCGCGGTTGGACTTGGGGTTCTTAAGGTCGATCTCCTCATGCGCCACGTTAAAGTCGCCGCAAGTTACGACGGGCTTGCCGGTCTCGCGTTCAAGCGCGCTCAAAAAGCCGCGATAGGCATCGTCCCAAGCCATGCGCACGTCGATGCGGGCGAGTTCGTTTTGCGCGTTGGGAGTGTAGACATCCACAAACCAGAACTTGTCGAACTCCAGCGCGCAGACGCGGCCCTCGGTTACGGCTTGGGTGACGAGTGCGGCCGCCTCGCCCTCGCCGGCGTAGGGTAGCAGCGCGTCGGCGTGCAGCACGCGCAGCGGTTCCTGGCGGCTAAAGACCGCAGTGCCTGAATAGCCTTTACGCTCGGCGTAGCTCCAGGTTTGGTGATAGCCGGCCAGGTCAATATCGACCTGGCCTTCTTGCAGCTTGGTCTCTTGCAGCGCCAGGATATCGACGTCGAGTTCTTGCGCGATCTGGATAAAGCTCGGGTCCTTTTTGAGCACGGCGCGCAGGCCGTTGACGTTCCACGAGGCGAAAGTGTAAGTCTGAGGCATGGTGTCCTTTCGACGGGGTTGGCAGGCTTAAGATTAGCGCAATAGGGGCGGGGTGGGCTCCGCGCATGCTGACTTAAAGGCCGTATGCTGGGACGTCGCCCAACGTTGCCCGACTAACAAGGACGGAGGACTCATATGACGCAGGCAATATCGGACCCCAGGCAGGCCTCCGCCGCGCTGGCGGATCTGTTCAATACCCACGAGCGCGTGGTGTTCTTTGGCGGCGCTGGTGTTTCCACGGTAAGCGGCATTCCCGATTTTCGCAGCGTTGACGGCCTGTATCACCAGCAGTTTGCCTGTCCGCCCGAGACCATGCTCTCGCACAGCTTTTACGAGACACATCCGGCGGAGTTCTTCGACTTTTACCGCACCAAGATGATCGCGCTTAACGCTAAGCCCAACCGCTGCCACACCAAGCTGGCCGAGCTGGAGCGAGCCGGCAAGCTTGATGCCGTGGTGACGCAAAACATCGACGGCCTGCACCAGACGGCCGGCTCGCAGCGCGTGTTTGAGCTACATGGTTCGGTCCACCGCAATATCTGCCAGACGTGCGGCGCGGTCTATAGTGCCGAATGGATTTGCTCGCGCGAGCACGAGGACGCCGCGGGCGTGCCCGTGTGCCCCGCGTGCGGTGGTCACATCAAGCCCGATGTGGTGCTCTACGAAGAGCCGCTCGACGAGTATGTGTTGACCGGTGCCGTTGCCGCCATCGCCGCGGCCGATGCCCTCATTGTGGGCGGGACCTCGCTCGTGGTGTATCCGGCGGCAGGCCTTACGCGATACTTTACCGGCGATACGCTGGCCATATGCAGCCTTGCTCCCACCGATCAGGATGCAAATGCCGACCTGCTGATTTCTTGCGACATCGCGGCCGCGTTTGCGTTCTAGCCCGTGTGCGCGGATACAATAGAAAGACTTAGTGCAAAGCGACCCCGCCGCCAGCTCCCCAAGCTCGGCGGCGTGGACATTTTAGGAGGATGTTCATGGCGAACGACAGCAAGACATGGCGGTGCGGAAAGTATGAGCTCAGCTTTGATCGTCCGCGCATCATGGGCGTTCTCAACGTGACGCCCGATTCGTTTAGCGATGGCGGGGAGCACTTCGACCCGGATGCCGCCATCGAGTACGGCCTGGCGATGCTCGACGCCGGCGCCGACATCATCGACGTAGGCGGCGAGTCCACGCGCCCTGGCTTTACCCCGGTCAACCCCGACGAGGAGGCTCGCCGCGTGCTGCCAGTGGTGCGCGCGCTGGCCAAGGAGGGCGCCATCGTCTCGATTGACACGCGTCATGTGGCGGTTGCCAAGGCGGCCGTGCGCTGCGGCACCTCGATCGTCAACGACGTGACGGGCTTCACCGATCCTAAGATGGTCGAGTTTGTTAAGACGAGCACCTGCGGCGTCATCGTGATGCATGCCGGCGAGGTCGCCGCGCCCACCCGCACGCACGCAACGGTGCAGCTCGATACCTCGGCAGCGGCGTTTGTTGCCGAGAAGGCGCGCGAGGCGGCTGCCGAGGCCGCAGCGCACCTCGCCGCCGTCACGGCAAGTTGCTGGGCGAGCCTAAGCCGGAGGCCAAGCTTCCGGGCGGCGTGGTGCAGCCCTCGTTGCCGTTTGGCGAACCGGAGCCCACGCCCGAGCCTTCAAGCGAGCAGGGGCAGGAGACGCCGGCCGCCGAGCAGGCTGCTGCCGCCGAGACCGTCGCGCCCGCGCCCGAGGCCACCGAGGCCGCATCGGAGTCCAATGACCGCCTGGCCGCCATGATGCGCCGCAGCGCCCGCCGCGAGGAAGCCTACGTGCCCACCTCGCAGCTCCGCCGCTTCACCCTGCCCGATTCGGCGCCCATCATGCGCCGCGTCATGGGCTTTCTGTCCGACCAGGCCCGCACGCTCATCCATGCCGGCGTGTCGCGCGACCGCATCTGCATTGATCCTGGCCCGGGCTTTGGTAAGTCGGCTAACGAGGACATCGTCATCCAGCGCGAGACTGCCAAGATGGCGTCACTGGGCTATCCGCTCATGTGCGCCGTGTCGCGCAAGCGCTTTGTGGGCGCCGTCTCGGGCGTGGCCGAGGCCGCCGAGCGCGATGCCGCTACGTTTGGCGTGTGCCTGGGCGCCATCCAGGCCGGTGCCAACATCGTGCGCGTGCACGACGCCGCGGGTTTTGCGCAGTTCCTGAACGGCTACTGGGCGGTTGCCAAGCCACAGCCGCGCCGCGCATTTGTGGCCGTGGGCTCCAACCTGGGGCATCGCTGCGACAACATCCGCGCCGCACGCGACATGATCGCCGAGATTCCGCTCACCTGCGTGTCCAACTCCTCCAAGATTTACGAGAGCGAGCCGGCCTACGAGACGCGCCAGGACGCGTTTGCCAACGCCGTCATCGAGATCAAGACCGAGCTGGCGCCGCTGGTGCTGCTCGATGAGCTCATGAAGATCGAGGCCGAGCTTGGGCGCGACCGCTCCAAAAAGGCCAAGGCCAACGGTCCGCGCACCATCGACCTGGACCTGCTGTGGATGGACGGCGAGACCCACGGCGGCAAAAAGCTGCGCCTGCCGCATCCGCTGATCGGCGAACGCGACTTTGTGCTGGTGCCGCTCGAGGACCTGATGCACGACCCGGCGCGGTTCTTCCGCTACAACGGTGTCGAGGTCAAGGAGCCCGAGGACCGCGTGGGTCATATCGTGGGCGAATTGGGGCGTATGTAGATGATCGAGATGAATGCTGTTGCCGCCGGCACCGAGCTCGACGCGGCACGTGACGCGGGCCGCAAGGGCGTGTCCGCGGGCTGGTGCGCATGGAGCGCGGGCAACGCTTCGCTGGCGTTTTCGCTGGTCGTGCGTCCGGATGTGAATATGCACGCCTTCCATGGCCTGCCGTTTGTGGCCGCGATGGGCATGATGGACGCGCTCGTGGGAACGGCTGCGGCACCGGGGCTGGGCCTTGCCGGCAAGGTGGGTATTCAGTGGCCGAGCGACATTGTGTGCGGCGCGCCCGCGTTTGAGACGTCGTTCGCGCGCGTCGCCGTCAACGGTGGTGCCGGTGCTGCGGGCATGTTCGGTGCCGTGACGGTGGATATTGAGCGTTCGGCGTTGAGCGAGCTTGGTGTGGACGTAGCTGACGAAGCGCTGGTCGAGGCGTTGGCCGTCGCCGTGCTGACCCGTGTGGACACCTGGGAGGTTGTTGCCAACACGCCGCAGGGCGCCGCAGGGCCGCTGGTTCCCGTGCTGGGCGAGTATTTCGACATGGTGCCGCTGCTCGGTCGCCAAGTTGCGGCGGTGTCGTCCAACGGCTTGCCGCTTGCGGTCGGTGTGTTTGCGGGCCTGGACATCTGGGGCCGCGCGACCATCAAGACCGATGCCGGCGAGCAGGAGTTTCCGCCCGAGGCCGTACGGATTCGCGGTCTGTAGCGTCTCGACTTCGCCAGAGCCTACGCTAGCTCCTGCATGCGGCGGTAGATTTCGCAGATACCCTTGATGGTGAGCTGTCCGTCGACCACGTCGAAGGCGTCGGTCGAATCGGCGACGATGCTGGCGAGACCGCCCGTGGCGATAACGGTGGCATCCTCGCGGCCCAGCTCGCGCTTCATGCGCGCGACCAGGCCCTCAGCCATGGCGGCGGCGCCCGTTACGGCGCCGACCTTGATGCACTCCTCGGTATCGCGGCCGATGGCGTGCTCGGGCGCCTCGAGCGGAACGCTGGCGAGCTTGGCGGCTCGGGCGGCGAGCGCGTCCATCGAAATGCGGATGCCCGGCGCAATCGCTCCACCAATGTAATAACCGTCCTCGTCGATGACGTCGATATTGGTCGCGGTGCCAAAGTCAACCACGATTGCCGGCGCGCCGTAGAAAGTTTCGGCCGCAACGGCGTTAGCGACGCGATCGGCGCCTACGGCCTGGGGACGCGCCGCGCGCAGCTTGGTCACCGCGGCCGTCTGCGGCCCGATGACGATGGCGTCCGCCGCGATGCGGTCGGCCACGGCGTGCCATTCGCGCGAGAGCTGCGGTACCACGCCCGCAAAGGCGATCGCGTCGACCGCATCGAGCGAAAGGCCGTACATCTTAAAGAAACCCATCAGGCGCACGTGGATCTCGTCGGCGGTATAGGAGCGGTCGGTGGGCATGCGCCACGACTGCACCAACTCGTCTCCGTCAAACAGGCCCATGGCCGTCTGCGTGTTTCCCATATCGATAGCGAGTAGCATGTCTACTCCCGGTGTTGGCATAAAAGGACGCGCACCATTGTATACGCGCCGCCGACGGCGCTCGGCTGCGATTCGTTTACGGTGATAGGGGCTGAGGGGTTTAAATATGAAGGAATTATGCTCTACGAGATTTTCCTTGCCGTTTACCGAACTCCCGCGTAATATTCTTTCTTGCGCACATGAGGCGCCCAGACATTGCGGGGTGGAGCAGTCTGGTAGCTCGCCGGGCTCATAACCCGGAGGTCGTAGGTTCAAATCCTGCCCCCGCGACCAAGAACTTGCAGGTCAGTCGCTTATGCGGCTGGCCTTTTTTCTTGTTGTGGCAGCCCGTTTTGGGGCTTGTGGCAGATTTGTGGCAGTCGCGGGATCCAGTCGTGCGTTTTGCCCGCTGGCGTCTGCAATTTCAAATCACGTGCATAGGGCGGCATTTCGACGGATGGCATTTTATCCATATCGACAAATCGTAGACAGGTATGGAGGAAAATGGCGGAAGGGAAATGATGAGATGATGCTCTGATGTGAGGCTGGGCGAAGATGGGGGAGAGCGCCATGCGCATGCTGGTCGTCGATGACGAGGTCGATATCGCGAATATGCTCGCCGAGTACTTCCGCATGGAAGGCTACGACGTCACATGCGCGAATAGCGGGGCAGAAGCGCTCGCCGCGGCCTCTGCAGGCGCCGCCCCCGACATCATGCTGCTCGACGTGAACATGCCCGGTATGGATGGTTTTGAGGTGTGCCGCCGCGTGCGCGAGCATCTGAGCTGCCCGATCATCTTTTTGACCGCGCGCGTCGAGGATGTCGACCAGCTCGACGGTTTCGCGGCCGGCGCCGACGACTACGTGATGAAGCCGTTCTCGCTCGAGGTGCTCGGGCGTCGCGTGGCCGCGCACATGGCACGTGAGGGGCGCGTGCGCGAACGTGAGAACGCGGTCCGGTTCTTCCGGGAGCTCACCATCGATTATGGCCAGCGCACGGTTGAGGTTCGCCCCGTCACTGGTGAGCCAGGGGACGGGACCGTGGAGGGCGTCGGCGTGGAAAAGCCCGGTTCGGAGGGCTCCCATGCAAAGATCTCCGATGCGTTGGAGGGATCGATCGCGGGAGGTGCCGGCGCCTGCCCCTCCCGCACGTACGTCGACCTCACCAAGCTCGAGTTCGACATCATCGCGCTTTTGAGCAAGCGCCCGGGCCAGGTGTTCGACCGCGATGCCATATACGAGCGCGTGTGGGGTTGGGATGCCGCGGGCGACCCGTCGCAGGTGCGCGAGCATGTGCGCCGCATTCGTAACAAGCTTGCCGCCGCCGGCGTGGCCGATGACCCCATCGAGACGGTGTGGGGCGTGGGCTACAAGTGGGTGGCCAAGTGATCAGGGGCGATGAAGAACGCCGCGAACGTCGCGCTCATCGTGCCGAGCGCCGCGCCCGGTGCGCCGAGCGCCGCGAGGCCCGCGCCCGTGAGCGCGAGGCCCTGAAGCGGCTTCCCAGGCGCGAGCGCTTGCACGTGTGGTGGCGCACGCGTCCGCTCGGCGTGACGTTCACGGTGTATCTGGCCGTGTACCTTGCGGTTGCGACTGCCGCGTCGCTCGGGCTTATCGAGGTGTTCTCGGCCTGGAACAACGGGTACTACGAACTCGAGGTGACACTCGACAACGGCTTGACCCAACGCGGCCCAATCGATTCGGGCCCGTATATCTATGACCCCAACACACGGGAGCTGCTGCCCGCCTCAGAGCTCGACTTGCCAGGCGACGGCCCATATGCGGTTTTCATCGCGACGGGGGATTGGGGGACTGGAAGCGATTATGTCCCGGATGGCGGACGCACTATCAGCTCGTTGTATGCAACCGTGGGCCTGGTCCGCAGCGGCCAGGTCCAGCTATACGATTGGGGGCTGAATTACAACGAGGGGTATCCGCAGGAGGATATTCTGGAGGTGAACAGCACGATCTCCGCGGACAATCTCGCCCGATATGACGAGTTGAGCCGCAAGGGCCGTGCGCAGAGCGTCGAGTTGTTCGAGTCGATGACCGGGGCGGATCTCGAGGAGACGTTCGGCGAGGGATTGGTTTCGAATACGGCTTACTATGCGGCATCGCAGCCTCCCGCGAGCTTGATGCCGTGGATCCTCACGCTTGCCACGGGACTTGCGCCCGTCCTCGCATACGGCGGCCTGGGCCTGCTCACGTTCCGCCGCTTCTACCGCGTGCACATTGCCGGGCCGCTGGCCGAACTCGCCGGCGCGGCCGACCGTATCGCCGAGCAGGACTTGGATTTTGCCATTGGCACCGTTCGCGGTCGCGAGTTGGGGCGCTTGTCGGAGACGCTCGAGCACATGCGCGCATCGCTGCTCGAGGCCCAGCGCGAACTGTGGCGCACGGCCGAGTCGCGGCGGCGCCTCAATGCGGCGTTCGCGCATGACCTGCGCACGCCCATCACCGTGCTCAAGGGGACGGTGGAGATGGCTCAGATGCGTCTGCGTCGCGGGGACACGTTGGATGTGGACGCGCTCGACGCACTTTCTTCCCAGGTCGCGCGACTTGAGCGATACGCGACTTCGATGGGCGGCCTCACCAAGCTTGAGGACCGTCCGGTCGAACGCGAGTCGCTCACGCTTGATGACCTGCGTGAGGAGCTGGACCGCCATGTATCTGGGGTTATCGCCGCACGCGGTGGTGGTCTGAAGCTGGAATTGCCATCTACGGGTACGGCGGGGGGCGCGGGGGGGGCGCCGGCAGGGCGCCGCGGTGAA
>OAVP01001027.1_pt1 | contig 11916 bp, 8 predicted proteins | sample 1495311 | NCBI WGS metagenome assembly OAVP01 (sample SAMEA2580102, study PRJEB22360) | human gut metagenome | biome: human gut; feature: human-associated habitat; material: faeces | place: Denmark | collected 2008/2010
TCTGGGAAGCAGAAAACCACGATCAACCAAAAGGAGTATTTATTGGATGCAGGAGATATCTTGATTATCCCTCCGGGTATGCTCCACTTAAATGCCTGTTACTCAGAAAATGGCTTACGCTACTTTACCGCACATTTCGATATCGATGAACCCGTTTTACGCTATGTACTAATGAAGAATATTCCCTTGATCTTCGAAAAACACACAGCTGAGAACACTACACTCCAAGTAATCATCAATGAATGGATCGATCTCTATGATAAAGCACCTAGTTTTTCACTTTCTGATAAAATCTTAACCATTCAAATTTTAACAAAACTGATTTTTGAACTTATAAGATTCACTGAACTGGATCCTAAAAAAAATACCAACATTCAAACGCTTAGTATCGCTAGAAGTATTGCAGAAGTTATCAATCACAATTTTCATCACTTTTTTGAAAGAAAAAATACTGAAAAGATCGATATCTTGATTAAAAAAATTTATGCTGAAGCGAATGTGTCTCCAAGTTATGGTCTTGAAGCTTTTAAAAAAATTTACGGTATTTCACCAAAAAATTATTTGGACTCACTTAAATTAAAAGAAGCCAAACGACTGTTAACTATCCCTGATATTACGATAGAAAGTATCTCGGAAAGACTTGGCTATTCGCACCCCGCACACTTTAGTCGACAATTCAAAAATTGGGTAGGCGTTTCACCAAACAGCTATCGCAAAACGAATATTGCCAATTTTGTATCCTGAATCATTTGTTACTAACAAATAAGGAATAGCGTAACAGCACCTTTATCTGCTGTCACTCTATTCCTTTAATATGCTTTACTATCGAAGTTGTCATTCCTCTAAACTATTTACCCAAATGCGTGTTGAAAATACTTTTCAACAATCCCTTTATTAGAAAACTATCATAGCAGATAAATGAACAAGTTAAAATTCAGTAGCCATTTGGATTACACTTTTATCTAGTTCTAATTTAGCAAGTTGTTTTGTTGATCCAACTGCTATTTTTTCTGTGATTTTTTTCGATAAAAAAGGATCACCCCACCGATTAAGAATACAATCCCGGTAACGCTTAGGAAGACACTACTTATTTCTCCTGTTTTCGGCAGTTGCTTAGCTGTTGAGTACTTTCTTTCAGTGGTGGTTTGCGGCCGGTAGCTGAGAGTTCATTTGATTGTTCTGATGGGTACCAATACGTTTTTCCCACACCCGCTGTTTCTGATTCCCCGGTCTCAGGTCCCGACTGTATTGGCTCTTCAGTCGCTGAATTAGATTCTTCCGTCTCAGGTATTTCTGTCTCAGGACACTCCTCTTCTGGAAGATCCGTTTCTGGTGCTTCGGTTGGTGGTGTTTCGTTAGGCGCTTGGCTGACTTTTGCTTGTACAGTAATGACAGCACGGGCGGTCACTGCTCCGTATTGGTAGGAAACCATGTATTGACCAATTTTATCGGTGTTCACTTTGCCCTGAACTTCTACTTCTGAGTACGCTACTTCTTCGCCATCACGATCAGTGGCAGAATCAAAGTTTGTTTCTGGCTGCCATTCATCACCTTGATCCATCGTTGAATCGTGAACGTTCAGGGACGTTTGATCCGCCTTGACGGTAATAAGGGCTTTGCTTTCTATTCCGTGATAGCTGTAAGTGACCTCGTACTTGCCAGCTTTCGTTGTATCGACAGTTCCCGTGGCATTGATATCCTCAAAATCAACAGGTTTACCATCCCGATCTGTTGCGCTATCGAAGTTGTCTTTGCCTGTCCAGTTTCCCCCTGTGTACAACTCACTATCGTGGACTTTGACTGTAGTTTGATCGGCTTTGACGGTGATAAGGGCTTTACTTTCTACGCCTTGATAGCCGTAAATGACTTCATATTTGCCTGCTTTCGTTGTATCGACAATCCCTGTGACAGTGATATCCCCAAAATCAACAGATGAACCGTCTCTATCTGTTGCATTATCGAAATTATCCTTAGCTGTCCAGTTATCCCCTGTATACAACTCACTATCGTGGACTTTGACTGCCGTTTGGTTGGCTTTGACGGTGATAGTGGCTTTGCTTTCTACGCCGTGATAGCTGTAAGTGACCTCGTACTTGCCTGCTTGCGTTGTATCGACAGTTCCCGTGACAGTGATATCCCCAAAATCAACAGATGAACCGTCTCTATCTGTTGCATTATCGAAATTATCCTTAGCTGTCCAGTTATCCCCTGTGTACAACTCGCTGTCATGGGCAGTCACCTTGGTTTGGTCGGCTTTGACGGTGATCACAGCTTTTGATGCTACTCCATCATAACGATAAACTACCTCATAGGACCCCGATTTTTTAGTATCTACGCTTCCTTCAACGTTCACATCCGCAAACGAAACTGGGTTGTTATCCCGATCTACGGCTTGATCAAAGTTATCTTCTGCGGCCCAGTCATCGCCGACGTATATCGAAGAATCATGAACCTTAATCGCAGTGAATCGTGGTTTTACGAGTATCGTTGCTTCTTTACTCACATGATTCAATTGATAACTGATTTTATACGTAGCGGCTTTGTTAGTATCTACTTGTCCGGAAACACGACCACCCTCAGCAATAAATTCCTCATAAGTCAAAGTTTTGCCTTCTTTTGAAATAGCTTGCTCAAAATTATCCGCCGCTGTCCATGTATCTTGTTCATAAATCGTGGTATCTTTCACGGTCAGATCGGTATAGCCAGTCGGTGCTTTTTGATAGACGTACGTCACCGTTACTTCGCCACGAGGAAGAACACCTTTTGCATTCGTTGGCAGTTGACTGGTATCAAGGATGTACCCCGGAATTTGTGGAATAAACGCACTTGTAGAGACATCATAAGGCTCATTGGTACTATCATTGATCGTTTGGGAAGGATAGATTTCCATACCAGTCTCATCCACATATTTAATGGTCAGATGGCTATTTGTAAAGCGAATATTATATGTTGCTGTAAACAAAAGGTTACCGTTAGCGTCGGTATATTCTAAAACCGCTGTTAAACCGTAGTAGTTGATCGTAAAACCTGTGAAGCTTGTCCAAGATATATTTAATTGATTGGTACCAGTCACTTCACTTGTATGCCATAGTCCCACCAGCATGTATACCTTATCCGTTTTGTAGACATAAAAATCTTCTGTCAGCTGCGGGTCTTGGTATAGTGTTTGGTGTGCGTATTTTTCCGGGATTGGCAAATCCAAAACCAGTGCTTTATACTTGATCGGATCATATTCTACAGTCAGATCGTAGTTGAAACTCTCGATACTCTTCGTTGATTCTGCAGCGAGAGGTTGACTATTCGTAGATTCTACATTGGTTTCAGCAGATGGGGCAGTAACTGAAATTTGAGTTTTTTCTGCAGCATCAGCTGCGTTAGATTGATTTGTTTCTGAGTTTGAAGTGGTGGTCACCACTTCACTTTCGGTTGTTTCAGAAGATATGACGTCAGCATTTCCTTCTTGGGTATCTGTCTTTTCTCCTGTGTTCATGCTTCCTGTTGAATCTGCCAGCAAGGGAACCGATGAGTCTATGAATGGTGTTTGCTGCTCTGTTTGTTGTCTTTCTGTTGCCTGAGCGATCGGCCATGTGCTTGGAAAGGTTGTCCCTAAAATCAGCATCCCTATTAAACCGCTCTTAATTATAACTACGCGTTTTTTCATTTTTACTTTTTCTCCTTTTTCTTTTTCCAAACTTTATTCACACTTACTTCCGTTCCAATCTGTCCAAATTTTGGTTGACTGCAACTGGCAGGGGTGTTTTCTATAAAATAACTCCCTTAAATGACTGTCCTTCGCAAAAATATGTGGGCGCCGCATCTTTAACATGAATTCCTTCAATTTTCAAGGGATAAGACTTCTTGAATGGCCCAGAGTATTATATAATTTGCTTAAAACGAATGGTTTTTATATTCGATCGCTGATCGCTCCCACAGGGTCTTGAAAGAGGTGGTGACATCAATGTTAGAAAATTTATCCATCAACTTACATCGAGATAAGGCATTTTCTCGTCAAGTAAAAATTCTGCAAGTGCTAAATGCAGCACCCGCAGGATATCACCCGCAAGAGTTGGCGACATTATTGGGACTTTCCTTGCCTACAGTCTCTAAAGAATTAAGTATTTTAAGCGACAGTTTGCCGAAAGATCTGGTCAAGATCAAACTTTCTGGATCCAACATCGTTTCGATTGAGTATGCACCAAATGCTTCAATCAATTCTGCCATTCAGCTTTTGGGCATGGAAACGTTGGAGTTTAAAATCATGTCTAGTATCATTGATAATAAAAAATACTCTATTCACCGAGCAACGATCGAATTTGGCTATTCCCGCAGTCATCTGTTGCGAACGATCAGTTATATGAACAAATCTTTACAAACCTATTCTGTGACCATCGCAACGAATCATCTTGATTTTATCGGTACCGAAGCCGATATTCGCTTTTGTCTGTTTGTCTTTTTCTCCGCTTATGGCGATAGCACGATCTTAGATAAAGACAGCCCTGCAGATGCGCGTCTTCTGGTCCAAAAAGCAAAAGAAGCCAACAAAAAAGATTTGCATTACAGTCATTATCGACTTGCCCTATGGCTAAGTATTGCCAAGCGTAGGTGGCGCTATTCTTACTTTTTGACATTGCCACCGTCTTTAGAACGCAATCTATTAGAGAAAGAACGCTTCGCTGTTTTCTCAAAAATATTAAACGAACATTATTTGAAAAAATACCGGATCATCCACTTGCCGCAACAAGAACTCCTTTGGATCTTCCTCAATGCTCTCCACTGCATTTCGTATAGTACGATGGATATTAATGGGGAAAGCGAAGCGGATTACATTTTTCATCATACAGAGAAACCAGAAATTCTCGCAGAAGTTGCTGCCTTTTTAAAGAAACCTGGAATAGCTATCCTTCCTGCAGCATCACACAAAATCATCGCATATCTCGTAAATCTCCGCTTGTTAACGATGATTTCTGCGAATTACGAATTTGCCGATCCCCAGATCAAAACCTTTGTTGAAGCGACATTCAAGACGGACTACCTTGCTTGGAATAAATGGTTGAAACAGTTTAATGAACAAAGTCGTTTCTTTTCGTTTACTCACTTAGAGCATGTCGCAGTTACGTTGACCTTGTTAAGCGAACTTTCTTCTAGCAATCAGTTGAAAAAACATCTCAAAGTGGCCTTTGCTTTTCAAGGTGGTGCTGGATTAGATGCCTTTTTAGCCGCATCAACAGAGCTATTCAAAAATGACCATACAGAAATCAGTTATTTTTTTGAAGTGGCTCCTGATGAACAAGAATTGATCCATCGAGAAATTGATTTGATCGTTAGCAATTTTGACTTGCATCTGAAAAGTAACCCCAAATTTCAGCAACTACGAATTTCCAATGTTCCTACCCTTTCGGACTGGACGATCATCCACAAAACGATTGAACAGCTGATTCAGCCAAGAATCACACCGATTCATTGACCTAAGGCAACTGTCGGCCTTCTTGAAGGAAGCGCCGTCAGTTTTTTCATTGCATGGTTTGCTATTTTAGTCCTTTCCTAAGTATCCATTTTTCTTTTCTCTTAGCGTGTCTATTTTTTTCACATCCGAAAAAAATCAGACCTTTTTTCAAGATTCCTCTCCTAACAAACGCTTTTCTTTTCAAGCGCAGCGTAAAAATTCATTGTCTTGTTTTCGTGTGCTGCTCGTAATACCTGAAAAGTTGGGATGTTTGGTGTATTTTTTATGATAGAAATTTTAGCAGCTACTCTTAGCCCCAAATGTGAAAAGCGTTATTTTAAAAGCAAAGAAACATACGATCAAAACAGACTGCATGTTTTAAATAACTTTTGTATCTATTTTTTTTATTTACTAGAAAAAAAAGAAATCTTCTCCCCGCTCCTTTTTTGTATAATAGGTAAAAAGAGAGGGGGACCAATGTGGATTTTATCAAAGAGCTGCACTCCTTTAAAACGATCGTTGAAGAAGGTACGTTTACGAAAGCTGCTGCTAAATTAAACTATGCCCAATCGACGGTTACGAACCATATCAAAAAGTTAGAAGAAGAGTTAGAAGTAGCGTTATTTTTGGAAGGAAAAAGCAATGTACTCACGTTGGAAGGTGAATTGTTGAAACAGGCGGTTCCTGGTCTGATCGCTCAGTGGGAGGAGGTCAAAGAACAGTTGCTCAATGCTTCGAACACAGTCGAATATTCTTTACGGATGGGCATCGTCCCCCCTTATGACATGTTGATTTTACCGGAGCTTCTCCATGTATTTTCCCACCAATACCCAAAAATAAAATTCGAGATCATGGTGGGATCCACGCTGGCATTAGCCGATGCATTAAAAGAAAATCGTATTGATTTTGCGTTATGCTCACTTCCTCACGAAGATTCCTTTGTCTATGAAGAACTTTTACAAGAAGAAATCTGCTGCATCACTTCGATCACGAACCCATTGATCATTAAGGAATTAGCCGACCTTACAGGAATCCATCTATACAGTTCCGGCGGTGACTGTCCTGCACTTAGAAATATCGAGGGCTACCTTGACCAGTGTGTACCTTCGCTCCAATGGGAATATGTCAGCAGCAGCACGACGATTCCTTATTTGATTGAACAAACAGGCTTCTGCGGTCTAGTCCCGCGTTCGATCATTGATCAAACATGCGCTCAAGTAAAAATTTTATCACTGCCTTTACCGAATCTCCGCATGACGATTGGCTTACTGTCAAAGCAACCATTGACACTTTTCCCGAATATTACAAAAAAGTTTGTCTTTGAGTTAAAAATGCGCTTACTGTAATTGTTATAAAATCAGTTTGATCACGATCGATTTTTATGCAGTTATTCTTCAAAAAAAAATGATAGTATTTATTCTAGCAGCAAAGAAGCAGCGTGAAAACAAATAGCCGCACAACCTCTTTCTGTTCTACAGACGTTGTGCAGCATAGCTTTTCATTTCGCTTATTATTATTCAATCAGATGATTACCTCTTGTTTCGCCACTCACTTTTTGTTATCATTTTACTTTTTTTATGCAAACTGGTACGATTATTCATGCTATCCGCAGGAGATAAAAAAGCCACTGTTGTTCTTTATATTTCAGAATTTTTTACCGATTATAAAAAATAGAAACGTTCTTTCATCCTTTCCAATGTATACTCTACTTTGGAAAAGAACAATCACCAAAAAAGGCTGGACTTGAAAACCGTTCGATCATGTTTTTAGTAGCAGGCAGTTATTGCTCAAGGAGCCTATTTTTGCAATTGTCAGAAAAAATAGACGATGAGAAAAGGAGGAAAAACTATGTTTATCATTGAAGCGATCTTCAGCTTTCTAAGAGACACATTAGGTGTGATCCTGGCCATTCTCTTAGGGACGCTTTGTTTGTCGATGGTGATCAATCTGATCGTTATCGTTGTAAAAAACACCTATTCAAAATTTAAAAAGAATTATTAACGAATCGCTGTCTTCTAATAGATAGCTTTTTTAGATAGTTTTTTCAACCTCTCAGGTCTCTTTTTTGCCTTTGTAATATCTTTTTTCAAACTCAATCCAAGATTTGCTGAATTCATGGTTGGAAAAGGCACTTTTTAAGCCTGAGCGCTGCTTAAAGCGAAAGACCTCTTCGCGGTCCATCCCCAATTCCTTGGCAATTCGTTCATCCGACCACTCGTTAGCGACCAACTGCTGCACGATGTTTCCCATCTTCTCGATGCCATGGGTACCACGTGCTCGATTGTGGCGAATCGTTGAAGCGATGCGATTCTCAAAAGGCTTATCGATCACTGTGACCGGAACGCTTGGCAACGCCAGGCGGTCTTTTGCTACGACATACCGATGAAACCCATCGATCAAAATATACTTGTCCTGCTCCTTATCGTGGTAACAAACCAGTGGCTGCGTAAAGCCATCTTCCCGAATCGACAGTTCCAGCAAATCCATCTCTGGAGCAGCCACGGTGTTGGGATTATACGTATTCGCGTGAATCTTGCTGACTGGGATCAGCTTCGCCGCTAACACTGGAAAATCGATATCGCTCATGAGGTACTACACTCCTTTTTAGAAATGAATAATTTTTTGTTTGTCGATAGACCGCAAACCCTTTTGACTCCAAAAGTGCAATTTCACTAGGCTGGTTACTAGAAGCGAGAATCTCTGCTTCTGGGTAGTTGCGGCTGATATCCACCAACATTTTCCGTAAAAGAAACTTTTTAAATTGAGCAGTTGGATCTTTTTCATAAAATTCCCCTAGCTCAACTTTATTGACGCCTTTTTCATAATAAGAAAAAGCGGTCACCCGTTTTTCGTCATCAAGAATCACATACCAGTAGCAGTTCTCATCATTGACTAAGTACGGAAATTGCTGCTGATACACCCGTTCCGCAAAAAAAGCCCCCATCAATTGATAGAATTGGCTTTTCTTATACGGTGGAAAAAATAAAACCAATCGTTCGTTCACAAAACCCTTCCTCTCTAGGGACACATTCGTCCATCGTCAGGTGATTTTTTTCGTTAAATACTCATATTTGGCATTCAATTTTTTTAACTGATACTTGGGTAAATGCTCGATTCCCAACGCCGCCCCAAAATCGACCGCCAACTCATACAATTCCGTCTCATCTTTTTTCGTCAGACTGTATTGTCGCGTGCTCAAAGAAAAATCATTTTTTTCTAACGCACGAGCGATCCCTTTCCAGTCATGCCAGAGCACTTCGTTTTTCAGCCACTCCTTACGTTTGGTCACATCGGGAATGTCTTCCACTTCGATTCCGTGCTTTTCTCGATAATGATCAATCAAGATCGTGATTTTGCGGTAATAATGGTCCTGTAATTTCTTTGAATAAAGTCCAATTGATTCCAGTAAAAAGACCGCATACTCTTGCCAAGTCATATGACTTGGCTTTCTCGTATTGTAATGCGCCAATAATCCCGTCTGGGCATACAATCGACCAAAATTGGCTCCTGACACGCGGTTGACGACCCGTTCCCACGTTTCCGGTTCCACCAGAGCATATTGATATAAGCCTTTTCGTTGCTGCATACCATAAGGCTGACAGATTCGCATTTGATGAATCGGAACGCCATGATCATATAATTTTTCATAAAAGCCATTGATCGGCCAGTCAAAATGGGCATAGGCGCCCCAGACATCTTCTGTCTTCCAATCATAGATGGGGTAAAAATTGACGACCATGGAATCTGCTACTTGCCGTTTGATCCAGCATTGCTTCCGAAAGTTATACTTTGGCGAAGTTATCGACCGATATCGGTATAGACTTTCCTGTGTTCGGATGCCAACGCCACAAGCAACGGGTTCACACTGATGATAGTTTGCGTACCAGTGAGCAAAGTTTCGTAAGAACTTATCTGGATTCATATTTGCACTCTGATAGATTTCCATCAATGATTCATCTAAATCAGCAAGTGAAATCGCATCTTTTGGCATCATCTGTACCCACTTCTCACGTTCTTGTTCATCCCACATCAGCCATTGTGGCTGAAATACGCTAGTGTTGTTGTCCTCATAAAAGGGCAAACAGAAGTGAAAGGTTTGATTGATAGTTGGTAACGCTTTGATTTTTTCCATGAACGTTCTCGTAGCATCATAATTTGCCTCGATATCTAAAATCAGCAGATCAAAAGTTTTCTTTTTTTGTCGGGCGACTTGGTCAGCCAACTGAATCATGGCACCGCTATCTTTTCCACCACTGAAAGAGAAATAAACATGGGGAAAGGTATCAAAAATATATTCCAGGCGCGTCATCGCCGCTTCCAGCACATTATCCTTACAATATTTCTTCATAAAAGCTCATGTCCTCATTTTATTTGTCCTTTTTTTGAATAAGTATTACATTCTAGTATAAAGTTTCACTTAGCTTCTTACAAGGACTTAAGGGAGATTTTGCATTCGATACATGCAAATAATTGTTAGCTATCATTGCAATGTGTTCCCCATTGCTCACTACTATTCCTAGTAATCAAGAAAAATAGTAGAAAAATTCCTTCTGAAACAAGTTTTATTGCTTTTCTTGATTCATTCAGCCAAAAGGGTTTGAAGGACTTTTTCAATACGCTTCACTTGTTTTTCATTGAAGTGGGACAGCCATTCTTGATCCGCAAGTAAACGCTGAATCTCTTGCTGAAGGTCTTTGTATCGACTGGCTTCCTGGATGTTTTCAGTCATCTTCAAGAAATTACTAATTTTTTCTCCTTTAGGCAGCAGTACATACTCTTGCTTGATCCCTTCAAACTTGTCTTCATGATCAATCACCAAAAGTTGACTGATCAAATCATGAGCGATCCACCGATGATAGGAGTTTTTATGGGTATGCAATGCCCAGATCCGTTCCCATTCATCATAAATCAGCTCAGGGTTTTTAACGGCTACTTCTTTAATGATCAAATAACTATTAAAATACTCATTGATATGATTTTGACCATCAACGACATTCTCCACTAGTCTATCTCTTACCTTTCGATCATCGATCGTCGTTTGCACAAACGGTTGGGGATCAAAGGATGTTGTCTGGAAATGACCTGCGATTTCTAGGTAGTCCATGCTTTCACCTTCTTTAAAAATTATAAGATTATTTTACAGGTTTGAACCTCTATGTTTATTTTAACAGAATCTATGTGCGAAAAAAGTGGCTTTTATATTCCCCTTCTTTTATCAATCATCCATTCTGATAACGTAGGTAGACTAACGCCACTTTGAATATCATACTTTTTGGAAAACCCAATTTAAAATTGAAAACAGCTGGAAAGAATCCTTTCGATCCTTTATCCACTAACACTGCTATCTATTGATTTCTTCCGTTCGTCTATTGAGCGCTAGGAAAAGTGCAAGCTTCCTTTTATATCTTTTTCTGAAAGGAGCCCTTCACAAGAGAACCTGCTGGCAACTACTTTCTCGTTAAATTCCCAATGTCACTGACACAAAAAAGGAAGTCCCGCGTTCGGGACTTCCTAACGTTCTTTTCTCTTCAAATACTATTTCACGCATAGCTGCGAGATGCTGGATCACGCGTCCTTTCTCCGAATACCTCGGTCGGTAGGCATTTTGATCCATTGTTCTGGTGGACGCTTTCTGATTTTTTTTGGTGCAAACATCAGTTGAATAGTTCTTTTGACAAAGTTATTTCGGTATACGTTTTCCATAACTTCCACGCCCTTTTCAATTGATTTAGGAAGCGGTGACGTCGATCCTTCTTCCTATTTTTATTATAAGCCCCAATCCGGTACAAAACAAACAATTCAGCTGCTGTTTTCTCCCATTCGTTTAGATGAAATCTGTGGTTGCTGCTAAAAAAAGAGGTACATATTCTTGAATAAAGTTCAATAAGCCACCGCATATTTATTGAAAAAAATAATGAAAAATTGCAGAAAAAGATCGAAACTACTCGAGACAAACGCCAAAGGGCTGTGTTTTTGAATGAAAAATCGTTTCACTTTACTTTTTCTTAAATTTTAATTATTATTCTTTTGAAATAAGAATAATGAAGGAGATAAAAACATGGAAAAATACCAAGTGTTCCCTGGTCAAAACTATCAGGCAAATGTTATTGGCTTTACCGGTTTACAAGAAGTTAGTGTGATTCATGTTTACGAAAATACTGCAACTGTTCTAATCAAAGAAACAGCTGAAACAGGTGTTGCTAAGCTATGTAATTTTCTAGTTGGTGCCACACAATTAGTTAGTTGATCCTCTTTTATTAACCAAAACATGAGGAGCCATTTGCCATCCAACATGTTGTAGGAAAACGATTTGAAAGTAGTCCTTTGTGAGCTTGCTCTTTTCCTATTCATCAATTACAGCAGTATTTTTATTTATCTACTCAATATCTCTCTACTTTATATATAAATAGTGTTAGAATGAACAAAAGGAAACGTATCAGGCTTCCCCCAAGAGAATCTTCCCCAAGTACTCT